>Ga0315285_10001651_pt1 | contig 23426 bp, 23 predicted proteins | sample YL17G09_36_MG_FD_203698 | JGI IMG/M metagenome (GOLD analysis project Ga0315285, IMG submission 203698) | Sediment microbial communities from Yellowstone Lake, YNP, Wyoming, USA - YL17G09_36 | ecosystem: Environmental > Aquatic > Freshwater > Lake > Sediment | place: USA: Wyoming | collected... | reverse complement strand
GACGCAATCGAGCCATCCCCGCCGAACCCATAGCGACGAACCGCGCAACCACCTGAACCGAGGCTGACGGCCTCATGGCCCTGATGGGCGCTCACGCTGCGGACGAAAACGTATGCCGAACCCTGTTCTGTGCCCGCCGGGCCGTCGTCGTTGGGCGCCCCCACCAGAGCAGTATCGCCGCTGATAGCGACTGAGTGCCCAAACCAGTCGTCGCCTGCCGCGGCGTCGGCGGCGGTTAGCTTGGCCTGCTCGGTGACGATGAGCGGATCGATGGTGACCGGATACACCGCGCCGTGCACGTCGATGAGCAGCGCGAACTGTGACCCGTCCAAGGCAAACTCGGCGGGCAGTACTCGCCCGGTGGCGTCAAAAGCGAAGAGGTCTTTCACCCTTAGGACGCCGGTTCCGGATCCATCGCGCAGCAGGACCGCCGAGCCGCCGTCGACCAGCTTCGCCGCAAGGTTGCCGGTTAGGTCCAGACGGACCTCAAGCGTCTCCGGCGCGATTGCCCCCGCGCTTCCGCTTGGGGTTCTGTTCCGTGTGCCCGGCGGAGCCGAATGAATCGTGAACCCCTGCTCCAGCCCGCGGTCGTCGTTGACGTACCATTCCACCAGCCCGTCGCGAAGGTAGTCGACGCCGTTGTCTTTGACCACGATCGTGGGCGAAGTTACCGCCCGCAACTCGCCCTCGTAACCGACGGCCGCCAGGCTCAGGCCGAACTCCCAGGCGCCTTGCGCTTCGGAAAGTGAACGAAGGGTCACGCCGTCCGTGGAAAAGCTTGCGCGCAACTGATGGAGCGGATTGCGAGCCTGGTAGTCTGCGGGCGTTGCCGCCGAAGCGTCGGACTCTAAGGCGACGATTTCATACTGCGCTTTGCGCAGCGTCTCGCGCACGACTTCGCCAAAATCGGCGGGCATTGCGGGGTCGGGTTTGGCCGTCGGCGAAGTGCCCGCGACGACCGACCGCAAATGCTGCGGCGATCCCGTGAGCAGCGGTGCCGTCCGCGAGCGCACCGGACTTCCTTCTTTACCGCTCCACGTAGGATCGTCGATCTTGGGCGGGGACGCGATCACGCTCATCGCCACCGCCAACGGCGCCATCGCGGAGGCGCAAATAAAGTAGAGTCGAATTCCCGATGCCTTGGGATGCATGTGCCTCTTCCTCCCTCTCCTCCAAACCGAGATGTCCCGGATAGCCATACCCGCCTACGCGGCCGGGGCACAGATAGCCATAATACAACATACAACGTCCTGTGCATCCCGAGGAATTCGATCCGGCCTTGTTGGGAGAGGTCAACGCCCGATAGGTTGCTGCAAGGGGCGGGGCTTGCGTCCATCGGCGAAGCGGGGATCGTATTCCCTCCGTCCGAGACGCGTTGGACACCGCTGGATTCTACGATGCCGCCGATACGCAGGGCCGCTACGGCCCAAAGGTTCGGCACGCGGCGAGTGCCGGTTCCACGCCGGGTGTTGCGTTATCTTGCGTGCACGGCGTCGCCGTCCGTGGCCGCCACCGCCCTTGGTCAAATGATCCACACCCTGCATTGGGAAGGCACGGTCTGCCGGATTCGCAGCATGTGCACGGTGAGACAAGTTTCCGACCTGTTCGGCGTACATTCACGCTCGGTCAAACGTGCCCGTGCTCAACTCCGACGCATCGGCTGGCTCGTCGGCACCGGCGAACAGAGCGGCGATTTCGCCGACGATTCGATGTTGAATCTGACGTGGCGATGCCCGTCCAGCGACAGCCGCCAGCCAAGGAACGGGGGCACCGCTTTGTCACCCTTTCGTGCAAATCTTGGCACCGATATGTCACCCCCCACCTCTATGATCCAACTCCGTACCGGATGTACACACCAACCGCCTGCGAGCGGTCGCATGGTTGTCAAAAGGACGGAAAGAAAACCGGCGAAGCCCGGCCTCGCGCACATTCGACCCGCCGACCTAGACGATCCCGACCGACTCGCCGCTCTGTTCGATCGTGCCGTGCGGCAAGGGCTCGTTCGTCGGTGTGCCGGCGACCGTCTCAAGTTCTTCGCCGCCGCCGAACGGGCCAAGAGAGTTTCGACCCACAATCGATGCGGTTTTTTCGCCGCATTCATCCGCCGTGGGCTGTGGGATTTTCTGAGCCAGGCCGATGAAGACCGGGCGATCGAGCGTATACGCGGATGTGAGCGATGGGCGACCTCGCGTCCCGATTCGCGACCTGAGCACTCATCGACCGCTACACAAGCCGACCCGGATGCCGAAGGGCGAGACGGTCGCGCCAAGGTTCGGTTACTCATCACCCAACTCGCTTCGCGTTTTTCGATCGAACGACCCACACGTCACTGCGCGGATTGCGCCATGTCTTTCAAGCAGCCCGGTTCGCCCTTGGGCTTCGTCGCCCAACCGTGAATCATCGTTCGGTCATCGAGGTGATTCGATCGATTCACACCATACCCGTTGCCTGCCTGCGGCGCGGGACCCGGTCGGCCGTCGCTCACCCTGACGAGCGGAGCGAGCTTGGCGACGGGCGAGCGGGTGCGACACAGGCTGCCTGCGGACGGGTTTCCCGAGGCTTGAGCTTAAAGCGTCCTATTGCCTGCGTGGTACAAGAATCGCGGCGCGTTGCGCTTGCGGTCGGGTCAAGCTCCGAAATCCCCGTACACGGGCGACTGGGGCCTTTCGCGGCGGGTCTCAGCAAGTCCACGAAACCGAGTCCTGTTTCATCAACACGAAAGCGGACCGATAGGACCGCATGTTGTGACAACATGAGCGCGGTTGTTCTGGCCTGCGGCGCGGAGCCCTGTCGGCCGTCGCTCACCCCACGGGCGACGAACGACAGCGAGCTTGGCGATGGGCGACAGGGTGCCACGCGGGCCAGGTCTGCGGACGGGCTCTCGGAGGTCCGGGCTTTGCCGCTGAACGAGCATAATCGCCCCAGGTTGCGCGATCGCCTTTGCACGGGCGCTCGTTGCCGCAAGCTACCGAAATAACCGTACCGGGCCAACGCGGTTTTTAGGCGGGCTTTTGAAAAGCCGTTGCATCCTTGGCGGCGGATGCCTGATTTCGGACTGGAAGTCGTGGTTTACCGTCATCTGAGCTTGACGCCTGGTGCCGTGCCGTCGTCCTCCGAGCTACGAACGGCGCAGCAACGTGGCAAGACAAACAGGGAGGTTCCCGTAACGCTTTGGGCCTGAACAGGTTACGAAAGGCAGCTTGTGGTTTCATAAACCGCTGGCTGCGTCGGCGGTAGATAGGGGCTGGGGCATGCTCCGCGGCCAACAAAACGGTCCACTGGCATTCGCGGCCGGAAGTATCGAACCTGATCGGCGGAGGCTTCGTTCGGAGCCACAAATCAGAGGGGCATTAGCCAAGGTGTGTCCGTTTACTCTTGCTGTCGACCGTTGGTGTCTGAGCAAGTCAGCCCGGTGTGCCTTAGAGCGGGCATCGTAATCTCCACAATTAGGCCGCCGGTTGATGCGTTGGATGCCCGAATAGTCCCACCGTGGATGGCGACGGCGCGTGCTGCAATTGCCAGTCCAAGGCCAACGCCGCCGCGACCACGGTCGCGGGCCGCTTCGACGCGGCGAAACGGCTCGAAGATCGCTGGCAGATAATCTTCAGGTACGCCCGGGCCGTGGTCTCGGACAGATACCACGGCTTGAGGCTCTGCCGTATCGCCACGCTGGGTAACCTCGACCTCTACCGCAGTTCCGCGCGCCGTGTATGCGATTGCATTACGCAGCACGTTTTCGATCGCACTTCGCAGCAAAGGCTCTACAGCGTTCACGACAGAAGGGTGCCCTCGGATGAGCCGTACTGTGCACCCGCGCTCTTGTGATTCAAAGTCTGCATCGGCCGCGACTGCCTCCACGATCGTCAAGAGATCGAAGTCGCTTCGCGCAGGGTGGAGTTGTTGCGAGTTGAGCCGGCTAAGGGTCAACAACTGGCTGATGAGTTCATTCAGTTGCTCGATCTCGTGCTCGATGCGCAAGAGTGCATCCTCGGCACTCGGCCCCGCCTTGCGGCGGGCAATGCCCAATGCAACACTCACGCGTGCCAGCGGAGAACGCAACTCGTGTGACACGTCTTGGAGCAGTTGTCGCTGCTCGAGTATCAACGACCCAACCCGAGACGCCATCGCGTCGAACTCCCGGCCAAGGTCGCCGATCGCGTCCCTTCGACGTGTAAGCGGTGGTCCAGCCCGTGCGGCCAATTCGCCAGCCGCAAAGCGACTCGTCGCCGCGCGCAGTCTGGTAACTGGCGATGTTACGTAATGGGCCAGCACAAACGCGATAATCCCCGCTGTGACCAAGATGACGAACATAGGCATGGTCATTGGGCCCAGGATTGAGAACAACCTTGCTATTCGAGGGGGTGAGAATGAGCCCACGACGATGAAACGCCGCCCATCTGGTCCTTCAGCGAAATCACCAAGCCACGCGCCGGGTTCCGGCGTGCGATCCTTCGATGCTGCGCCGTCTCGAATTTGTTCAGCTATCCTCTGTGCCTGCTCGGGCAGTGACAGATCCAAGATCGGACGCGCGGATTCGTCCAGGATGCGGACTTGCCAGCCCGTCGTGCGTTCCACGGTATCCAGATACTCGTTGACCGCGTGTTTCCCGCCGAGACTCATGATAATTACCGCGGCTTTGCCTGCGACGCCGACCTGCGCTTGGAAAAAGCCACGCGGGGATTGCTCGCCGGACAGGATCTCCGCACGCGTCGCAAGGAACATAAACGCCGCAAGGACAAGGACGTTTGTGATCCAGCACAATAGGAAGATTCTGAGAAGCAAGCTTTTCATCGTGTTGCTTATCGTTCGTTAGGTGCTCGGCACGGTGTACACGTACCCCACGCCTCGCAGCGTCTTGATGCGCTCCGCATTGCCCACTCGGTGCCCCAACTTCTTTCGTAGGTTGCTCAAATGCATGTCGAGGCTGCGATCGTACGGCGATAGAGCGCGTCCCAGCGCAATCTTGGACAGCTCGTTGCGCGCGACAACGGACCCTGCTGATCGCAATAAGATCTCAAGAAGTTGAAACTCAACGCCGGTGAGTTCGACGACCTCACCGCTAAGGCGCACGACTCGAGCTCCAATGTCCATCTCGACATCGCCGACGGCAAGTTGTTCTTGGCCCGATTCGGGCCGCTTGCTGTCTGAAGGGCGTATTCGACGCAAGATGGCCCGGATGCGCGCCACGAGCTCACGTGGATTGAACGGCTTTGGGAGGTAATCATCGGCACCGATTTCTAACCCAACGACGCGGTCGAGGCCGTCCCCGCGGGCCGTGAGCATTAGCACCGGAACACTGGATTGCAATCGGATGCGACGAAGCACCTCGAAACCGTTGAAGCCCGGGAGCATCACGTCAAGGATGACGAGCGCGTGCTCTCCAGATACTGCGCGCAGGAGGCCACTCTCGCCATCGTGGGCGGAATCGATCTCAAATCCATCAGGCTTGAGAAACTCCGCGACCAAGTCGCAAAGCTTCACGTCGTCGTCCACGATGAGCAGACGATCGGTTCGCGACTTCGATTGTTGCGCCATGCCGGAGATTATATCCAGGCGGCCCTACAGGGGGGCCATGGCCGGCGCAAAGAAGTGTCAAGCGTACGCGCGTTAAGCCGAAATTCGCCCATGTATGGCGGCGTTGGGCACTTTCCTGGATCGATGGACGTCCTGACTACGCCTTCTCATCGACAACTTGGAGGAGGTCCAGGAGGGAGCTGACGACGCCCTGACTGCTGGAGACCCCATACTGGGATCCGAGAATCGTCGCCAGACCCTCGTCACCGCTAGCTTGCTTTCCAGTTGAACCGAATTCCGGGGGGCCTGAGGGAGGCGTTAACTGGTCGGCGTCGATGCCGTATTTCTCAAGGATGCTCTGGACGGCCGCATGGACCGCTTCGTAATGATCATCCGTTTCCCCCGACTCCTTCGCGTTGGCGATGGCCGTCGAGATCGCGGAGTCTAGCTCTTGAAGCAGTGAAGTAGTCGTGTCTGAGTCCAAGCCCGCTTCTTTGGCAAGCGACTCGATTCGTCCCCGCATTGGGTTTCCCTGACCGGCTCCCTGGCCTGGCGCGAGCTGCTGGCTGTCGATGCCGTATTTCTCAAGAGTGCTCTGCACGGCTGAATGCAGCGCTTCTCGCGGATCGGATACGTTGGCACCATTGGCGTTCGCGATCGCCGTCGAGATCGCGCTTTGCAGTTCTTCTTTGAGCGAAGCGATGGCGTCGGAATCCAGGCCCGCTTCGCTGGCAAGCGACTCGATTCGTTCCATCATCCGATTCTGTGGACCGTCGCTACCTTGTGGCATCTGGCCGATGCCGAACTGCGACCTGCCGCGCTCCACCTCCTTCGCCCAGGGATTCATCTGTTGCGACTCTATTCCAAAGCCGTTTATGCCACCTATGCTGGACATCATCAGTCTCCTTCACTCGCCAGAGGATCTCGCGGCCTGGAGCGTCCAAACGCACCCAAGGCCAACGGACCTGCAGATATATCGGCGGGAAGTACTTCGGTAGATTCGGAACCGAGCGCAAAGAAGCGCAAAGACAAACTTTTCAAAACTCTACGTTCGGCTGACACACGCCTGACGCGTTCTGGTGTTAAGTGTAATGCGGGCGAGGCGAGTGGCGGGCGCCGCCGAGACCGTACCGCGAAGCACACGAGGTCTCGGCGCGCTCCTGGACAAACCTATCGAGCCTTTGCAACCGGCGACGGCACGTTTGTCCGGAAAATGCTGGACCGTCGGAACGGGGTTGGTGGGTTTCTGGTTCAAGCGGCCATGGGAGGGTAGCCAGAGCTGTGCGTATGCGTCGCGACCGTGCCTTCACGTTGATCGAGTTGATGGTGGTTATCGCCATCGTTGCGTTGCTCATCTCGATCCTGCTTCCGGCCCTAGGCAAGGCGAAAGCGTCAGCAAGACGGACGGTCTGCGCGGCTCAGCTAAAGGACATCGGCGTTGGGCTTCGCGTCTATCTTGGCGGAAATCGTGATCGACTTCCTTATGTATCCCAACTCCCATCCGTGGGTCCTTTTCCGCTGGACAAGAAGGCGATATCGATCAACTGGGTGCTGCGCGAGGAAGTTCCAGAACCCCAGACCTTCCATTGTCCAAACGACATCGACGGTATCTCGCGCATTTCTCTCAACGAGGGAGTGAGCTACTTTCGGTCAGAGGGCACAAGTTACGAGTTCCGCTGGCAGTTAAATGGGCTCACGCTGAACGAGGCCTCGGAACGCTTCTCGGGCATGTTCGGTGGCGCAGTTGCGGACAACATGATCTGGTTGATGCGCGACTATTGGAATTTCCATGACTCCAAGTCGCCATCGCCGGGTGCCAGCACGAGCCCCTCAGAGTTTGAATCGCACCCAGGCGCCCGACGGTACCTGTACATCGACGGTCATGTGGGGGACTACGAGAACTGACCCAACGTCGTGCGCATCCGCCCGCATTGCCTGCGGCAGCGAACTTGAGCTATTAGGAGGAACCCACAATGGCGTCGATCAAAAAGCCGACCCCCAACAAGAACTACTTCATTATTCTCGGCGGATTGTGCGTCGTGGCCGTGGCAGGCGGGTCAGGGCTCGCGATGTGGACCAAGTCCAGCAAGGAGAGCGCTCGACTTCCCAACGAGTTGAGCGTGGAGGCCCTGAGGGCGCAAGCAAAAGAGGAGCCCGGGCCGATGTTCGAGAAGATGCGAGACACAATTCGCCGCGATGATCTGTCCGAGGAGCAGCGCCGTCAGGTGGGCCGGAACATGCGCGAGGTCGGCCGGCAAATGATGCAGGAGCGGGTTACTGAGTATTTCTCCGCACCGACTGTAGATGAGAAGAAGGCCATTCTCGACAAGCAAATCGATGAGTTCATGACCATGCGTGCCGAATGGGAGAAGCGGCGCGAAGAACGCGAAAAGAAGGGCGAAGGAGAAGACGAGCAGCCGGAGCCGCCTCCGGGGTTCGCAGCTCCCTCCCAGGAGGAACGCAAGGCCCGATCGGAGTCACGGAGTGCTGACGAGATGGCACAGGTGATGGCGTATTTCTCGGCTGTCGAGCACCGAGCGACGGAGCGAGGCATCAAGATGCCGGGGCCGGGTCCCGGTGGGCCAGGGGGATTCGGCGGTCCAGGACGCGGCGGGCGCGGGCCGTAGGTCCGTCACGCGGCATGGCGGTACTTCGCGCCGAACTGCCAGCGACGATTGTATAAGGCGGACGCACGCAGTGACAATCAGCACGATCGTTGAAGGCGACGTGGTTGATTGCATTTTACCGAAGGAGACCCTCGTTATGCCAAACAGCCTTCACATGAGGAAACGTTGCCTGCACACGATGGGCATTCTTGGGTTAGCGCTCACGGCGGTGATCGCGTTCCAGGTTTCGTGCGGAAGTGTCGACCCTGCTGACGGCACATCCAACGATGACGGACAGATCGACAGTCTGGCGTTGGACGAGAACGGCCGTCCGGTCGGCTGGACGGAAGCAATGCACAGCAAACAGGGGCCGCCGGACTACGCCATGGTCTTTCCGGAGGGCGCGGTGCGGCGGATCGACGTCACCATCGCGCCGAGCAACTGGCAGGCCATGCTTGACGATATGACCAGTAACTACGGCACCTTCGGGACGAGCGGACAAGGAGGAGGGCCCGGACCCGTTGATGGTGCAGGCCCAGGGGCTATTCCTCCGGGCGGACCAAACGGCGGGAACGGCGACATAATGCTGCCCGAATTGACAGACGCCTGTGTGGCGCTGCAAGAGGGAGACGTATGCACCATTTCGTTCAACGGCATATCCGTCGAAGGAACTTGCGCGGGAGGGGGCGATGGCCAACTCGTTTGCAATCCGACAGGGTTTGGTGACTTTCCAGGCGGAGGAATAGGCGACCCCACATGCGACACATGTAGCGGGTTGATGGAGGGCAGCGCCTGCAACTGTACGGCCAACGGTACGGCCGTCCAAGGTGCCTGTATGACAACGGCTGACGACCAATTGGTATGTCTGGCCCCAGGAGCTAACGGTGGGATACCTGGAGGCGGCGGCATTCTCGGCAACGACACGAATCCCATCGTCGTCCCCTGTATGGTTGCCTTCGAAGGCAAGACGTGGTGGTACGTGGGAATCCGCTTCAAAGGCAACTCATCGCTGATGTCCACCTGGAGCAGTGGCATCTACAAGTTGCCACTCAGGCTCGATTTCGATTCGCTTGAGGATGAGCATTCGGAGATCGCTGGGCAGCGCTTCTTCGGATTCGAAAAGCTGTCGTTGGGCAGCAATTGGTCCGACCCGTCCTACTTGCGCGAGAAGGTGACGCATGAAATCTTCCGCAATGCGGGCGTGCCGGCGCCGCGCACGGCCTTCTACCGTGTCTACATTGATGTCGGCGACGGCCCCACGTACTTCGGCCTCTACGCCATGACCGAGATCCCGGACAACCCTATGCTCCAAGCCTGGTTCGGCGATGACAGCGGCAACCTGTACAAGCCCGAATCCAATTGGGTGACCTTCAATCAGGATAACTTCGACAAGGAGTCGAACAAGGACGCGGCGGACTGGAGCGACGTTGAAGCCGCGATCGCTGCGTTGCACGCCGATCGATCTGACCCCGGCGCTTGGCGAGCAGGCCTGGAGGCGCTGTTCAACGTGGACGGGTTCCTCCGCTGGCTCGCGGTCAACACGGTCATCGTGAACTGGGACACCTACGGGCGCATGGCCCACAACTACTACCTCTATGCGAATCCCAATGACGGGGGTCGCCTGTCATGGATACCCTGGGACAACAACATGGCCATGGCCGAGATGGGTGGTGGCATAGGCGGTGGAAGCGGCGGGCTGTCGCTGGGGCTCACCGAGGTCGGCGACCAGTGGCCGCTCATTCGCTACCTCATGGATGATGCTGTGTATCGCGCAACATACGTTTCACACATGAGAACATTTGTCGACGGGGCCTTCAACGTAACCGCCATTCAGGAGCGGTTTCAGGCGGCGCATGATCTGATCGCCCCCTATGTGACCGGTGCGGAGCCAGAACAGTCCGGATACACCCTGCTGAACAGCCCCGGGGAATTCGATACGGCGCTGAACAATCTCTTGCAGTTCGTCGCCGACCGCTCGGCGGCGGCGATTGAGTTTCTGGGCACACAGCCATGATCCGGTCACGTCACGAGCTGAAGTATCTGGTGACCGAGGCCCAGGCCGTAGCCATCGCCGAGCGCATTCGGCCGTTCATGCTTCCGGACCGCCATTCGACGACGGGCGCGTATTCGATCGTCAGCCTGTACCTGGACTCGGACGACCTGCGGTTGTGCAAGGAATCACTGGAAGGGATCAAGAACCGGTTCAAGCTGCGCATTCGAAGCTACAGTGACGACCCCGATGCGCCTTGCTTCTTCGAGATCAAGAGGCGGGTCAACCAGGTCATTGTGAAGAGCCGATCCCGGGTACCTCGTGGTCTGGCGGGGCCGTTGCTGGCCGATGCGGTCCGGCCCTCCGCGGTGGGCTCGAACGAGTACAAGAACCTTGCACAGTTCCTGTACTACCGGCAGCAGATTAAGGCCGGACCCGTCGTACGAGTCCGCTATTTCCGGCAGGCATTTGATAGCCGGTTCGCCGACGAGGTGCGTGTGACGTTCGATAGGCAACTCAGCCTGAGCATCACGCGTACGCACGAGCTTGGCCTCAACGGCCCCGGATGGCAGCGAGTGCCGGAGCGAGGCGTGCTGCTTGAGGTCAAGTTCACGCACGGCTATCCGGTCTGGGTGAGCCGACTCGTTCAGGAGTTCGGGCTTCAGGCGCAGTCAATGTCGAAGTATGTCCGTCTGGTGACGCACGCGTGCGCACTGCGGTTCTGCGCCCCGGTTGTGCAATCCAGGGTCGTTCATGGAGCAGTTGAGGCTGTGGGTCCAGGACGACGCTGCTGCGACGTGAATTCCGACGCTCCGATCACGTAGCGAGGGAAGTGACATGGCACAATTGTGGCGTTTTCCTGACGGCGGATCCGGTTCGATGGGCGCGACAAGAGCGACGAGGACACAGATGCTCGCGGGCAGCGCGGTACTTGTGGTGCTCGGTACTGCTCTTGCCGGTTGCGGTAAGTCCTCCGTAACGGGTGTCGATCCTCCGGCGCTCTACATCAACGAGATCATGGCTCAGAACGACAGCACCATTGCGGATACGGATGGCAACGGCGGGTACGCCGACTGGATCGAGATCTACAACGCCGGGGAATCCAGCGTGGACCTCGGCGGGATGTACCTTACGGACAATCTTAAACAGCCGACGAAGTGGCGCATACCTGACGGCGTGGCCATTGATACCGGCCGGTATCTACTCTTCTGGGCGGACGACGACGTGCAACAGGGCAACACGCACACGAACTTCAAGCTGGATACTGCGGGCGAAGATGTCGGCCTCTTCGACACCGCCAAGAACGGCAATGCAGCCATTGATGCGGTGACGTTTGGCCAGCAAGTAGCCGATGTGTCGTACGGACGATCGCCAGATGGATCAGACAACGGGCAGACACTGTCCGTACCGACGCCGGGGGACCCCAACAGGTGACGGGAGGTTGACGCGACCGGTTGGGAACCATGTGATGAGGAGAGGTCGATGGAACAGTTATGGCATTTTCTTGACGGTGGGGCTGCCCGCAACAGCATCTTCACGCCAGAGAGTATTATTCTTTCGCTGCTAGTCTCTTTTGTATTGGGGCACTTGCTCGCGTGGGTCTATTATGCCACGCACTCCGGGCTCTCTTATTCGCGATCGTTCGTCCAGTCGCTCATCCTGATGGCCGTGGTAGTCTCCTTGGTAATGATGGTCATCGGCAACAGCATCATCACTGCGTTCGGGCTGATGGGCGCGCTGGCGCTAGTGCGGTTCCGCAATGTCATCAAGGATACCCGCGACGTCGTGTTCGTCTTCTGTGCAGTAGTGATTGGAATGGCCGCGGGTTCGCAGCGCTATGCCGTGGCGATTGTGGGGACTGTGGCACTGTGCGCAATTGCCATCTACCTTCATGTGAGCACATTTGGCTCACACTGCTCCCACAACGCGTACCTGCGATTTCGGCTGGTGGGCTTCGTCGCGGCCGATCATCCCTTGCCGGCCTTGCTCAAGCGATTCTGCGGTGCCTTCGCTCTGATCTCCGTTCAGGACGGCGATCTTTCCGGCATTGCAGAATACGCCTACCAACTCACGCTGCGGGACAGCAGCCGCAATGAGCAACTGATTGCGGAACTGCGCCAACTCGGCGGGATCAGCGACGTAAGCTTGACGGCGCAAGAGGAACTGCTCGAGGTCTAGCGGCCATGTCACAATCTTTCAGATGGCCGAATCACGCGATCTGGCGCTGGCGGCGAAACGCATTACCGCTTCTGGTCTGGCTGGTTGCCGCCGGAATCGCCAGTTGGCTCTTGGCTCATCGGTCGTCCGCCAATGAGCTCACAGGTATTGCTCAGGCAGAACAACGTGACGTGGCAGCGTTAACGAATGGGCGCCTCCAACTTGTACCGGTCGAGATGCTTGATTCAGTCAAGCAAGGCCAACCCGTCGCCGTGCTTGAGGACGACCGCATAGCGGCCTCGCTGGCGACGGCCGCTGCCGAGGTCTCGCGCCTGCGGGCAGAGTTGGCGGCAACCGAAGATCGCCTCGCCATCGATGCAGCAGTGCAACATTCCGACCACATGGCCGAAGCGAGGCGATATGCGGTCGATGTCGAGCGGAATCGTCTCCACGAGATTGAACTGCAGGTGATGATGGAGACGGATCGTATCAAGGCGGAGTTCCTACGGCTTCAAAAGGACCTGCTGGGTAACCTGCGGGGGCAGCGCGCCGTCTCAGAGCTTAGGTTCAGATCGGCTGAAGCGGACTACAAGGCCCTTGAAAAGAACTTGGGCGAGAATCAGAAGGCCTTGGCCCAGGTTCGGCAGGACTTGGAACAGGCCCGCCAACGGCAGGATTCGTTTTCGGGAAATCAAGTGGAGTACCTGGCAATTGACAAGGCACTCGAACCCTTGCGAGCCGCAGTGACTGTACAGGAACGGCGCCTCGCCGAACTCTGCGTGGATCGCTCAATGCTCGTTCTCAAAAGTCCCATGGACGGTGTCGTGAGCCAGCTTTTGCGCAGGGCCGGTGAGTCAGTGAGGACGGGCGAACCGATCATGACGATAGTCTCGACTCGCCCCTCGGCGGTCATTGCCTACGCTACCGCAGCCCAAGTGGGCCGGTTTCACCCGGGTTCGCCGGTACGATTGGACTTGGTCCGAGAGGGGAATGCCAGGCAATCCATTGGGACGCGGGTGCAGATGGTCGGGCCGGTGGCCGAGAAGTTGCCGGCACAGTTGTGGCGCAATCCCACGGCCCCGGAGTGGGGTTGGCCAGTGAAGATCGCCATTCCTCCGCAGTTAGGAATTCTCTGCGGCGAAGTGATTGGTATTGCCAGGCCATGATGACGAGCGGCGAGTTCCGAGTTGTAAGGGGCGGGATGCGCCGGCTCGCTGCCAACGATTTGCGCCATTGGTGGCTCCTCAGCCTCTGCTCCCCCGTTGCTCTGGCGGTAATCGCGGGTTGCACCGTGGGGCCGAACTATTGTCCGCCGGAGACTCGTCTGCCGGACCGCTGGAGCGGGTCGAAGGAAGGAACCGTCACGACGCATCCCGCCGAGGTCGCCAACTGGTGGATCCTCTTCGGCGATCCCACGCTCGACGGGTTGATCGAGCGGGCGTTGCGGTCCAATCTTGACTTGCGGTTCGCCGAGGCGCGAGTTCGCGAGGCGCGTGCCGAACGAACGATCGCGGGTGCCGATCTGTGGCCCAGCGTCGGCCTGGCCAGCTCCTACTCCTACGAAGGCAGGAGCTTGAACAAGAAGTCGGACAAGTCCAGTGATCCTTGGGACCAGCTCCACGATACGATTGTGGATGAAACGGCGAAAGGCCTCGTGGGCGGATCGCTCGACTCGCGGAATCTGGTTGAAGATGTCACAGGCGAGATGCTCGGCGATACCCTGACCGGAACGAACAAAGCAGGTACACGGCAGCGGGCACAGAGTTTATTTGAGGTTGGCTTCGACGCAAGCTGGGAGCTTGACGTGTTCGGCGGGATACGCCGGAACGTGGAAGCCGTCGATGCAGACATCGCCGCGACCACTGAAGGCTATCGCGATGTCCTCGTCACGCTGCTGTTCGAGGTGGCGCGCAATTACGTCGAGGCGCGGGGCTATCAGCAGCGGATTGTGATCGCGCACCACAATGTCGATGCGCAGAAGGAAACACTCCGGTTGGCCCGATCGCAGTGCGACGGCGGCACGGGCAGCGAGCTGGACGTCGCTCAGGCCCAGGTACAACTCTCTTCGACCGAATCTCGGGTCCCGGCCCTGGAAACCGCCTACCGGCATGCGGTGCATCGGCTCAGTCTGCTCGTCGCCGGGTGGCCCGACGCAACCCTAGCGGAACTCTCCAAGGAAGCCCCCATCCCAGCGGCACCGCCGGAGATACCGCTGGGGCTGCCATCGGACCTGCTTCGCCGCCGGCCGGACATTCGCGGGCGTGAACGCCAGCTTGCCGCTGCCACCGCTCGCATCGGCGTCGCGACCGCCGACCTGTTCCCCAAGTTTTCCCTCAACGGCGCGTTCGGATCGCAGACGTATGACGTGCGGCATCTCCTTGATGCCCGGAGCCTTTTCTGGTCCGTGGGCCCCGCAATGAGTTTGCCGATCCTGGATGGCGGACGGATCCGGGCGAACATCGAGGCACAGAATGCGATTCAGCAACAAGCACTTGCCCAGTATGAACAGACCGTGCTGAGGGCGGTGAAGGAGGTGGAGGACGCCCTCGTCGCCTATCAGAATGAACGTACGCGATATCAACACCTCGCCGACGCCGTCGACGCCGGCCGCCGGGCCGTATCTCTAGCGAGCGTCCAGTACAAGGAGGGGCTGTCCGATTTCCTGGCTGTCGTGGATTCCGAACGCTCGCTATTCGCGGCCCAGGAACAGCTTGTGCAGAGCAGGACCAACACCACCCTGCACGTGATCGCCGTCTTCAAGGCGCTCGGGGGCGGCTGGGAAACAAGAACAGGCTCCGATCGCGCGATGCAACCACCGGAAGGAGTAGTTCCATGAAGTCGACTCTTGGGAATGCACGTCATCCCATGGCATCTTGGTGTGCTTCGTACTGAGCGGTTGGATTGGCATGGGTGCGGGCCCGGCACTGGCGCGAACGCTGGTACGAACACAAGCACCGGCACGGGAGTCGCCGCCGACGTCGGTGCCAGAGCCTGTGGTGTGGTCGACAGTAACGTCAACGCAGACTCATTCGCGAAACGGATTCGTTTTCTCCATCGGGTTCGCAAGACCCTGCGATGTTGAAAGCGTTGGTGAGGAGGAGCCTGGGCTCTGACCGGTGTGTGCCGTGCTGACGCAAACGCAGGCGAAGCCACATGAAGAAGCCGTTCGACTCAGCTACCTGTCGACGAAAACCACCGACCAAAACACCTGAACAAGCGCAAAGAAGCGCAAAGACGATTTTTGCAGAACTTTACGCTGGACTGATAGACGCCTCACGTACCTAACGCCTAAAAGATAGTAAGACGTTTGGCTCTTGGCGAAGGTCCTTAAGTCCGTCTCTTGCGCGGACGAAGCAGCGAGTGGACACCCGTCCAGGCCACAGGCACACGGGTGCGGTTGGGGTCAGCCTTGGCTGACCGGATAACAAGGAGATCTGGTATGAACAAACGAAAGACCATCCACGGAATTCTGCGACTAGTCGCGGCGTTTGCAAGCGGTGCGACGCTGCTTCAAGTAAGTAGTTGCACAATCGACGAATCAACCATGACGGAGTTTGCCAACCTGTTCGCGGAGGCTCTTTTGACGGCACTGACAGGAAGCACCTGACGGATCCAGCGCCCCGCGTTGGCTTGCTTCGAATTGCCGAGTTCGTTGAACTGTACAACGTCGATTACGCCGATGACGCCGTCATCTACGCGGAGCTCTCCGCGCCGTCGGTATTCTCCATGGTTCCTACTATCAAAGAACTGGGTGTGGCCATCGGAAACGTTGGCGCGCATGAAGCGGGTCACCCGCTTGGGCTCTAGCACGTAAGCGATGAGGACGACCAGTCGAGGGCGACGCGGCGCTGGAAGATCAGGAGTTCATGGATGCTCCCGTGCCCAGCGATGTCATGGCCATCTGCACGCGGGATGCGGTCATGCTGCTTAAGTAGACACTTGGCTGGCGCGAGATATGGGCGTGCGCGCTTACCATTCAGTGAGGCATGAAACGTGAATGGCCTTCTGCTGCGAGTTGCGCAAATCCTGGGTGCCTCGACCGTCGGCTTGCGCAACGTGCTCTTCGCTCACCTGCACGTCCTCGTCGCTACCGCCGAATTCAAATTGAACGCGGTAGTCGCCGGCTTTCGGGCGTTTGCAAACGGCGTGGCTAAAAACGCCGTCGAAGAATAGCAACGACAACTCACCGCCGCTTTGGATTTCGGGCAAAAAAGGTTGCACCAGGACACCCCGATCCTCGAGCGTCTTGGCGATGTCAGCAGCGTAGCGGTCGAGTTCCTCGACGCGAAAACGGTAGCAGCGGTAGGCGCCGCCGGCGATGGTCGGCTTGACCACGATTTCATTCCAACCGCGGGCCCGCGCCAAGGCGGCGATGTCGGCCTTGTCATTCTCTGCGATGCAAATGCCCTTGCTCGTTCAAAGTGTCCCCAGTTAGTCCCCAGTAAACGCGGTCCTCCAGCGGCTCCACGGGTCAAGAGTGGTCTAGTTGAGTCTGGTTCATAAGCGGTGCATCCACCGGTGCTTATGGGTTAAATGCTTGTCATATAACAACTTACAAGGTAGGTGGGAGGCGGAATTCGATTCCCCCCTCCCCGCGCCTCCGGACATCGCAACCCATGCCGCTCCGCGTCCGGCTTGGTCGGCTGGCCGTCAAACTCCGAGCCCTTGCACGGCTTGGGCCTGCGCCCGGCGCAGTTCCTCGTTCTGCATCGCCCGAGGTGTCAGCGGGCGGGCAAGACCGGCCAGGTCGGGGCGGCTTTTCACCGGGCGATCTCTTCGGCCCGCCGGCGCAGTTCGGCGGCGTCTGGTTCGGGGCGGTCATCCTTGTTTTTCATTGCACGCTTCCATCATTTCCCCGCGGCGCGCCGCCGCGCCGATCAGCGCCAGGATGCACAGGCAGTCTTCCTCCAGCGAAATGCTGAACTGTATGCCGTCCGTCAGAGGTACACGTTCCGCTCGGTGGCCGGTTTGATCGGCTCGATGTCGCTCACATCCCCCAACCGAACCCGCCGCGGCGCATCGTGCCGCTCGCAAACTAGGGTGTCGCGGGTCCGTTCCACTGCCGCGCGTCAGACCAGCATGATCGAGTTCGAGGGCCGGCCGTGCATCAGCGCGTCGCGGTCGGCGTACTCGCAGACGGCCTCATCGCTGACGGCGACCACGCGACCGTCGGGCCTCTCGATCACGACCAGTTGGACGCCCCCGCCGCTGTTCCACGCGTCGCCGCCGAGCACCGCCGCCACTGCCTGCGCCTCTGATTCCGTCATTCGCGGGCCTCCTTGGGGAAAGCGTGCGGCCAACCGTCCCGGCTACCGGGGCGTCGAGCCGCCGGACTCACCCTCAGTGTGGCCGACCGACAGATGTCTAGTGCTGCGCCCAAGGGGAAGGCTAAACCTCGGCCCCGGCTCCCGCAAGCCGGACAGACTTACCCGCCCTGGCTGAGTCCTCGCTGAGGTCCAATCACCCTGACTGTGCTGCTTTGCTCATTCGCCGAGTAGAGGTGGTCTCCGTTCGACGACACGACGACCGACTTGGGGAACCGCCCGACCGCGATGGTATCGACAACGCCGTGGTCGCGCGTGCGCGCGACGGACATCGAACCGCCGAAGTAGTTGACCGTGTAGACATGGCAGCCGTCCGGCGAAACCGCGATATCCCAAGGGCCGTCCCCCACTGGGAGCGTTGCTGTCACGCTGCGGTCGGCGGTGCTGATGACGGACCCCGTGTCGGCGTAGAAGTTGGTCATGTACACATAGTCGTCGTCGGGAGACACGACCACTTCCTGGGGGCCGGAGCCCACCGACACCGTATCGAAGATCCACCGGAGGGGGGCGGGGGGACTCCGACTGAGACCATCGGAGAGGGCTGCATTGGGTGCAGTCGGCGCGGGCATGCGGCGGATCGAACGGTCTTCGCCGCTCGGCGTCCGATACCACGCGCCGGAAGTCACCTTCGTAGCGATCGTCCGTTGGCAGCTTCCGTCTCCGACCACGATCGAGAAGGCCGTCCTCATAGCCGAGGGCGCAATTGCGCATCGCCAAGTCCGACTTGTTTCCGTTCCCCGCTTGTCGCATGTCTCCAGGTGGCCCGACGGAGGCGCGCCTGCGGATTCGACGACGAGAGCCGGGCATCGGACGGCGCGGAAGGACTTCCGCGCCGGTCGGTGATCCATCTGCTTGTCCTGCGAAATATGGTTATCGGGTTCGCCGCACGACGACAGGTCCGAACTTGGTAAGTCGCTGGCAGGTCGCGGGATATCGCAGAATGCCTGTGGAGTCTTCGCGGAGGAAACGCATGTATGTCGTGAGGCCACGAGGAAAGACTTACTGGACGGAGTTTAGAAAACGCATCAAAGCCACCTCGTTCACCGAGAATGTGCTGAGGAATGTGGTGCGCTACAAGAGGGACAAGCTGATCCGGGAGCAAGAGGAGCGCGGAAGAGCCGAATCCCCGACGATCATCCCGTTCCCCACGGAAGAGAAGCAGGCGACTGACGAACCGGCTGACACTTCTGACGATGCGTGAGATTCAAGGGCGATGCCCGTCGCGCCAGCGCCGGACAAGGCTCATGGCATGCTCAGCGGTGCGTGCCTGTGGCGAAGAAGAAATCACGAAGAAGATGGGATTGGAAGGAATTCATGGGTGTTTGCGAGAAGTTCACGCCCGAGGAACGTCTCGAACGAGAGATTGCCAGGTACCGCAAAGAGAAACTGCTCGGCGGTCAGCATACGCAACTCCCTGACCCCGCCGCGACGATCATCCCGTTCCGGTCGCAGCAGACGCAGGCCGCCGGCTCGCCGGCGGCCCTTTCGAGCGATGCCTGACGCCCGCAACTTCGTAACCTGTAAGAAGCATCGGACAACTTCCGCCGGCACGTCATTGCCTGAGAACAGGAAGCGACAGGACGGAGCGGGGACACGCAACTACCACACCGCATCCCGCGAACACATCTTCGCCGCGCGCCCACCGTTCCTCGGCGTCGGGCGTGTCGAGCGCTCGCAGCACCGCGCTGCGAAGCTCGTACATCTTGGCGCCAAGCCCCAAGCGGAAGGTGCCGACGCACAGCCCCGTCTGCGCTCCGCGCCCCGCTTTGTGCATGATCGGTCGATTGACACTCCCGACGTAGCCGGCTCCACCCTGAATGCCACTTTGCATTGCTGCCGCGAGAGCGAGCACCAAGATGAACATGGGATCGGACGGGCCTCGCACGCAATGCAACGCCCGTCGCCGTCGAGAAGCGCGCACTTGATGTTCGCCCGCGCGTGCTCGTTGGTCGTCACTACACATCTACCCATGATCCAGCGGAACTGTCAGATTCTGCCGTGCCCCTTCAGTAACTTGTGTAGGGAAGATCCGCCCTGAAAACCGCGAACCCCACGAGCGAGCGCCTGATCCACAGCATTCCAGGTTAACTCTCCCGCGCCCTCGATCGAGCCCGAACGTTTATTGGGCCATCTTCCGTGGGCCTCGTGATACTCGTCCGCTTTCGCTATCACCCACTCGACGGTCAAAGGGCGCTTGACGCTTCGGTTGAGATCTCGCTTGATGCCTCGGTGTTCCGCGAGTAGCTTGGCAAGGGAGGATCCACCGGGAAGGCCGCGGCAGCCCACTCTGAGCGCGGCGTTAACGCCACTCCACGTCAACCCCGTGTCAGCTATCGGGCCGGAACGTGTACGAGGCCATTCTCCCGTGGCGTCATGGCACTCGTCCGCTCTGGCGAGCACCCACTCGATTGTCAGCCGCATTGCAGGGCGCCGCGGTTTGACTCTCCGGTGTTCTTCCAGCAGTTTGGCCAAGGAGGACCCGCCGGGAAGGTCGCGCCAACCCATTCTGAGCGCGGTGTCAACGGCAGGCCAATTCTCGTCCGTGCCGTCTATCGGGCCAGAATCTTGATAGGGCCACTCTCCGCGGGCGTCATGGTACTCGTCCGCCTTGGCCAGAATCCAACCGACAGTCAAGGGAGCGGCGTGCATTCTGCGAAGACACTTCCTCAGTTTGTTCAGTTCAGCGTGCGTCACAGGAACTGCGCTGAAGAACGCGCCACTGCTGGAAGCGACGACAATGTCGAATTGCGCCCTCAGTTGCTCTGCATCCCTGACCGCGCCCGAGATCGTCGGCGGCTTGCGCGTCATACACTTGGGGCCGGCATCGGCCTTGGCAAGCGTTCGCGTCAACTGGAGCATCGATTCGGTGGCCGCCCCAATCAGAGCTCTCTCGGGCGCATTCGGATTCTTGATCCTCAAGGCTCTGATTAACCTTTCCCGGAGGTCCGCTCTCTGTTGCGGGTCGGCGGCGTCCACGGCAAGGAGTTCCACCTGTAGGTGTTGCCGGAACTCGTGTTGATCCTTGACGGTCGGCAATACGGTTTCGAGATAGCTTCTCCCTGCCCTGGATCGGGATCGTAAATTGACCGTGCCTTCCAGTTGGGCGCTAAGTGTCACCATGGGGGCCAGCACGGCGTTCAGCCGGTTCGAGATCCTCGTGCGGACATTCTCGTCGCACTGTTCGTCAATGCCCGTGTAGACGGTAACATACTCGCAGGCCTTCTTGCCGTCGCGCAGCAGCCTTCCCACCCGTTGGATGGCCCTCCCGACGAACCTCGGCGGACACAGGTCGATGGCGAGCTCCGCCTCCGGCCAGTCCGCGCCCTCATCGAACATGGCGATCGTGAGGATCGTGTCGATGCCTTCCAGGAACCTCTTGTGCTCCGACTCCAGACCTCCTGACCTATAGCCGGCCGGGCCTTTGAAACAAGGCATTTTTACGCACCGCGATCGTCATTGGGGTGTAGGAATAACTGGCGTAAGTTCTCAGGGGAAAACCGGCGCGATGACTGTAATCCCCGCATTTCCGCACACGGATCTCTGCGGATTGGCTCCAGAGGGCGTCATTTTTGGCACCCCGCAGGTCAGGAGGTCTGGACTCCGTCATGCCTTTTCCCAGAAAGCGGTCCATCTCGCGTTTTTGGAACGCCACCGATCCGACGAACGACAGCACCCGTCTCTTCGGAAATTCACTCTCGATCTGGCGGAGCAGGTCATCGTGGTACCTTCTGCTGCATCCGTTGGCCAGAAACTGGTTTTTCGTGGGCAGGTATACGATGGACTTTCGTCCGGTTGACAGCAGGTCACGAACGTTGGGCCATGCGTCGTCGCCCGCGAGCGCTATCGTTCTGAAGCCCACGCTTTCTAGGTCCTTCATGTTGTGCTTCATGTGTAGGTCCACGGGCACGAAGAACTCCTTGAAGTTCTCCTCGGCCCAATGGGGCAGAATCGGCATGCCGTCGCCGCGCAGGAACGTCGCGGTCGTCAGCGTCATGCCGCACGACGCGATCTCCAGCAGGCGACGCGCCTGCTTGCCCAATTCCGTCCCATTCTGACAGTCGGGCGACAGGTGGTGCGCCTCGTCGAAGTAGAAGTGGGCGTGCCCGATGGATCGCAGGTCCTCTATCCTGCCCAGCGCTTGCGAAAGGGCGGCGTGACTGACCAGGATGATCCTGTCGGCCAAGTCCGATCCGGCCGGTCGCTCCAGCCAGCAAACGACGCCTTCGACCTTGCCGTCGTCCGTTCCGTTCTGGCATAGGTTGTTCTGCGGTCGGATCATGAACGTCTCACCGGAGGCGAAGCTTGTGCGGCGAGAGAAGCCCTTGCTTACGGCGAGTTGCGGTATCGTGATCGCAAACTTCTGCCTCGCGTTCCGCTTTGCCCGCCGGACGATGTCGCACTGGACATAGACACTCTTGCCCCAGCCGGGCGGCGCGATGAGTTTGATATGCGTGTCGGCGGGTCCAAGATACTGGAGAGCGCGCCTTTGGCAGAAACACTCTGCTGTCGGTTCCTTGAGATCCTTGCACAGGACGCAAGTGCGCGGCGAGATGCTTCCACCCGGGCAGCTCTTGAACGGCGAGGTTCGCCGACTCCACTGCGTGGTAAACCCACAGCCGCCGGTAGGCTGTCCGCCATGAAGAGCGACCCCTGATCCGTCCTTCCGCTTCTGTCCTGACACCTGCTTGCCCCTCGAATCGTGTTCGCGCCCGCGATCGGGATACGAAGCTGTTCTCGTTGCCTCGCGTCGCCTTCCCTGCTGGACTTTCTTCTCCTCACGTCGCCTCTTTCTGCTTCTTTGCGATGACATGATCGCATTCCCTCCTTTCAAATAGTTTTCTGGACGATTACCACGCGGCGTTTGGGATTCCTCGCCGCCCCAACGATCGGTGTTCACCCTTACGCCGCGTCCGCCACGGGCGGCGTGTAGTTCAGCCACAGCACTTCCGTGCGCCTGGCGTGTTTCTTGTTTGCCCTGTTGGAGGCGCTGCTGGTCGTCTCGATCTCGATGCGGTGCCAACCCGATAGCAACTCGTCATAGAGGCTGCTGGCGTACCCGCTTGGCACGACCTTGCCCTTGAATTGCTTCAGCCGAAGCAGCAGGCGGGCGTGGTCCACCGCCGTCATCTCGTGGTCGTAGGAGTCGCGGTTGTTCGGATTGCGCGTCGAGTGGAGATACGGAGGGTCGAGGTACGCGAGGGTGTCCGCGGAATCGTAATCGTCAAGGACCTTGGCCCAGTGCCCGCACTCGATCTGCGCGACTTGCAGCCTGAGTCCCGCGACCGCCAGGCGCTCCGGCAGGTTCCGCCACATGCTGGTCCGGCTGCTGGCCCCGTTGGCCGTCCGACCGACTGTGCGAGACCAGTCGGCTGGACGCTTGGCCACGCCGTTACGCGACTGTCGAGTCGCAACGAGGAACGTCCACGCCCTTTCGACATCGCTTGCCCACCTGCCAGCCTTGCGGACGACCAGGGCGTTGCAGTATTCCTCGCGACTCCACGGCGTGCCTTCGACCAACTCTATGAGGCGCTCGCGGTTTCGCCGGTCGCGCAGAACCTTGAAGAAGTTCACGAGGTCGCCGTGCATGTCGTTGATGGTCTCCACCTTGCTTGGGGGCTTGGCGAAGAAGACGCTGCCCCCGCCGACGAACGGTTCGACGTATGTGTGGTGTGGAGAGAAGAGTCCGACGATTCTCGGCGCGAGCCGGTTCTTCGCGCCGTACCAGGCCAGCGGCGACGGCGGCATGTTGCCGTTGCCGTTTGCAGGGCACTCTTGGATGGGCGCGCCGGACGCAATAGCCGCAGTGGTCTTCTTGATTGGGTTGCTTTTGCGCGC
>Ga0315285_10001648_pt1 | contig 23434 bp, 16 predicted proteins | sample YL17G09_36_MG_FD_203698 | JGI IMG/M metagenome (GOLD analysis project Ga0315285, IMG submission 203698) | Sediment microbial communities from Yellowstone Lake, YNP, Wyoming, USA - YL17G09_36 | ecosystem: Environmental > Aquatic > Freshwater > Lake > Sediment | place: USA: Wyoming | collected... | reverse complement strand
GCGGATCCGCGCCGTTTCAGTGAGGCCCGTGTAGTAAAGCGGGACCCGGAGGGTCTCTCGCTGCTTCTGCGGCGTCGGGTTGAATACCATGACAAGCGCACGCGTCGGGTCCGGGTCGTCCGGGTCGGGGTTGCGGACGTGCATCATGCAGTCGATGCCGCGGCCGTCGGGACGGCGGACGTGGATCAAGTCCGAATCCAGGATCGTGCGGTGCGTTTTGTAGAAGCCGGCCCATTTCGCGACGACGGCGCGCGTCTCGTCGGTGTCATAGAGGCGCGGGCCGCGGTAACAGGCCTGAACGCCGCACCCAAAGTTTTGCGCCAGGTGCCACACGTAATCGTCGAGGTGTTCGCAGAGCGGCTCGAACGTGGCAGGGGCCCCGCCGCCGTGGTATTCGGTGAGCGGGACGAACATCCAGCCCATGCTGGCCGTTTTCTCGAACGTGCCGTCGTAGATGTTCTGACGCGAAATGAGGATTTGCCGCTCGCGCGGCAAGCTGAAGTTGGTTTCGCGGTAGCCCATGGCGCATTTGTTGCTTCCGTTGAAATAGTAATTGTCGGGCGAATTGATGTAGACGCCGCGCTTGCGGCACTCCCTGTAAAACCAGGCACACCGTTCCCACTGGCGCAACTGCGAGTCGACAAGGCCCTCGTGATATTTGTGAACGGTCGAGTGGCACACGTCGCCGTGGTAGGGGCCGTCGGTTTCAATCATATCGAGGCCGGTTGAATCGATGAAATTCAGCACGCGCCGGAAATACCCGTCCGACCACTCCGACGCCAGGCACACGCTTTGGCCGAACATGCTCGAGGGCTTGCCGTCGGCCCCGATGCAATTGAACTCGGGCGAGATGTCGCGCGACGCCGTCATCAGCGTGTATCCGCCCAGTTCGATCCCCTTGCCGTGGGCATAATCGACGTCCGACTTGACGCGCGCGATGTAGACCGGGTCTTCGCTCTCGATGTCGAACCCGCTCCAGAACGTCATGATGACCATCTCGAACCCGGTGTCGGCGCACTGATCGACGGCGTGCCGGACGGAAGGCGAATCCGACTTCCGGACGTGCATGAAGATTGGGTTTTCGGTGGCGTGTGGCGCGATCGTCCGCATCATTCTGCGCCGGGCGAGGCCGCGCCGCTCCCGGTCGTCCGTATCGTAGAGAAGCTCGAACGTCCGGAACGACTCGAACGAGCCGCCGGGCTCGAGCCGCACGCCGGGGCCTGTGGGATAGCGGCTCGTCATGAGCAGCGGCATCTGATAGGCGTAATCGACCTGCGTCAGGTACTCGGCATCCGGCCCCCACTGTGTCGTCACCATGGTGTTGAACGCGTAGTCGCTCTCGACGCCGAGCCGGGTCTTTTCCTGCTCGTTGACCGCCAGCAGTTCCGCCGAAAGGCCCGTCAGGACGCGCTCGACCGGCCCGTCATTGGCGACCACGACGCGTTTGGACAGGACGCAGATGCCGTCGTACAGCTCATAGATGACCGATACGCGGATGCCGCCACACTTCTCTTTGAGCGCCTCCGACGGGACGAAATCCACCTTCAGCGACACCCCGCCCGGCGGCCAAACCGTATTGGCGGCATGCCGGGCCGGCTGCCACGCGAACGGCGCTTCCGGCTTCCCGACAGCGTGGCCGGCATATTGGAACGAGTCAGGCGCGGCCGTCATGGCGTCGACCCAAGCCGGATCGAGGTAGGCGTAATCCGGCTGGCCTTTCAACCCGCCGACTTCAAACCGCGTGCCGTCGATCTCGATGACGGCTTCCGGTTTGACGCCCCGCAGCACGGATGCGCCGGAGCACAAGTTGTCGAGGCCGACCGTGGCGAAATTGGGGCGGACGCGGAACGACCTTCGCACAAGCCCGTTGGCCATCTCGACGGTCCGGCCGCGGTCCGTCTCTTTAATGCGCGCCTCCTGCTTGCACGGCGCGACCAGCCAGTCGGGTTGAGGCAAAGAGCCTCCCCCCACTGCCGCCGCCAACACGAGCACTGCGCAAAACATGGCCGGCTCCCCCGGTTAAAATCTTTGTTCGCGACATCTGCGCGCGACGCGACATCTGCGCGCGACGCGACATCTGCGCGCGACGCGACATCCGCGCGCGACGCGACATCCGCGCGCGACGCGACATCTGCGCGCGATGCGTCGAAAAACGGGGACTGGCTCGCTTTTTCCGGCAGTTTGGAAAAAGCGTGCCTGTCCCCGCTTTTCGCTTCTCTTCTGGCTAAACATGGCTGGCTCCCGCGCCTTACAGTGTTTCAACAACGATGTTGGCATTGGTATAGATGCAGATCCCGGCGGCAATCAGCAGCGATTCGCGCACCAGCCCTTCGGCGTCGAGGTCCGAATGGGCGCTCAGCGCCCGCGCCGCCGCCAGCGCAAACGGTCCGCCCGAGCCAATCGCGATGATGCCGTCGTCCGGCTCGATAATCTCGCCGCTGCCCGCGATCAGCAGCGACCGCTCGGCGTCGCACACCGCCAGCAACGCCTCGAGTTGCCGCAGGTACTTGTCGGTACGCCATTCCTTGCCCAACTCGACCGCGGCACGCAGCAAGTTGTTGTTGAACTGCTTCAGCTTGCTCTCAAACCGCTCAAAAAGCGTGAATGCATCCGAAACCGAGCCCGCAAACCCCGCAATCACCCGGCCGTCCGCCAGACGCCGGACTTTTACGGCGTGCTCTTTCATGACGGTGTTGCCAATGGTAACCTGCCCGTCGCCCCCCATCGCAACACGCCCGTTTTTCCGGATACTCAAAACCGTGGTGCCCTGAAAGGATTCCATGGCGATAGCCCTCCACGGGACGTTGTAGCAGAAACCGAGCGCCGTCTTCCACCATCGGCCACCCGGGCAACTTTTCCTACTGCCTGCACCCTTTAGCCTGCCTTCCCTCCAGTCTCCGGATCCCACACTTCTGTTTTCCAGCTTGCACCCCGATCTTGCCTTTGCCCCGCCCCGCGCACTAAACTCTCGGTAAGGAATGACATCCATACCAGGGGACTCGACCACGCATGCGGCTCCGGCTCATCCATCATCAACACATACCGGGCCCAATACGCAAACAGTCCGCAAAAATTGCTGTCGCCAAAGCGCAAGTAGACAACAAAAGCTGAGGGAAAAATGTCAACTTATAGTGAAGCCAAAAATAACTTCGATGCCGGTCCCGGCAAATACATCGAACTCCCCGTATCTCTTGTACCTGTTAACGGCAAAATTAAGAAGAATATCTCCTTACGCAACACCAAAGGAGAACCACTCGAAGAGTTCTACAAATGGCAGTTCATTTATGGCCTGCTCCATAGCGGTCTTTACCCCAAAGACTACGTTGGAGTTGAAGTTCGTTTTCCAAAAGGTAACAAATCATCTGCCCCCCTTCAACTTGACGGAGCGATCTTTGATGACGACGCATGGCTCCAGCACTACACCGATTACTGGCAAAAATTCCGTTCGCAGGACCTCGAATGGCTGAACGATCACCTCTTGGCAGTGATCGAATTCAAACGCGGTGAGAAAGAAATTGAGAAGGTTTTCACCGGCCAGATTAAGCCGGCCATGAAAGAAAAGGATCCGGCATCTGCCTATGTTCTTGGCATGTACTACGACCGTGAGCGCCTCTACCTTTTCCACCGTCGAGACGGTCTATTTCTGCGTTACGACGAAGCAAAGAACCAGAAAGCAACAGAAAGCAAGGTAGGAGACCTCCTTCTTCATCTCCCCGACCCGTATTCGTATATTCCGTCCTTCGATGAACTCCGCAATCGAGTGCACCGCCCGGCGCAGATCGACCGCAGCAGCCGATCCTATACTGAACTCGATGTCATCACCTCCATAGCGACGGTTCAACTTCAAACTGCGCTCTCCGAGGTTTTGAGGACGCTGGACAAGGCTGGCCTTGTAAATCAACGCGGCTACCAAATCCTTGTTGAAACCTTTGCTCTAAAGATCTTTGATGAAAAGCGAAATGAAAAATATCCAAAGAAGAAGTTGCAATTTTTCATCTTATTCCAATTTGCAGTCAAAGTGAGCTTATGATCCAATCCCAGCCAGTGAGTGATTGGATGTTTTTGGGTGATTGTTGCATTCGGTGCAAGCCGCGCCGCAGTTGCTCGGTGGCGGCGGGCAGTGAATCGAACACTCGGTTGGCGAACTCTTTTTCCCGCAGGTCATCCCAAAGCAATTCGGTGGGATTGAGTTCGGGCGAATAGGGCGGCAACGGGAGCAAGTACATGTTTCCCGGCACGAGCAGTTCCTTGCCGCGGTGCGAAGGCGCGCCATCGAGAACCATGACAATGAATTCGCGCGGATGGCTTCTGGCGAGTTGGGCAAGAAAGCGACTCATGGTATCGGTGTTCATTCGAGGGGCAACCCGCGTGTGCAGTTTTCCGTCTTGGGGGGATACGGCGGCGTATGCGTAGAGGAACTCCCGCACGAGGGCCAGGCCAACGACCGGTCGCACGCCCGCCGGCGCCCAACAAGAAATCGGGGCACTCATGCGTCCGAAACGTGCCTCGTCCTGAAACATCAGCCGCATCTTCAGACATTTATGGTTCACCCGCCGGGCGGCAGCCAGAAGCCGCGGGAATTTTTTTTAAACGCTTCTTGCGCGGCGGGATCGCTCTGAGGGTGCCTGGTGTCGGGCGCGACCTTGCGCCATCCGTGGCGGGCAAGCATCCGGTACATCGTGTACAGGGGCACTTTGGCTCCTACGCGGCGCTGCAAGGCTTCCCGCAACTGATTGACCACCACCACGCCACCCTCAGATGCCTTTTGCGCCCATTCACCGAGAAACGCGCATTCCATCTCCAGCGAAATCGTCTCGTTGTGCCGCCCACCACGGTTTCGGCGTTGCAGGCCCTTCTTATGGGCTTCGCGAAACATTCCGGCTTGATAGCGTTTGAGCGTGGCGAGGCCGATGCCCAACACCTGCGCGGCCCCGGCTTGCGTAACGCCCAGTTCGGCCGGAAGAACGACGGCAAGCGCCCGCTTCATCTCTTCCGCCGTCCGTGCCGTTTCCACTTGCTGATGCGCTCTTTGGATCGTCTCCTTACTCAATTTCGTTGGTTTGGCCATGGCTCTTCTCCTCCATGGCCATATTGTACCATTAGCTCACTTTGACTGCAACTTGGAATTAGATTCCGAAACGGCGTTTCACGCTCTCGCGGAGAAGCCAATCCAGGATTTTGTTAAGCGCATGAAGAACATCCGTGCGGAAGCTGCGGGCCAGTACCAGAAGATCCTTAGCGCCGACGCCATCGACTGGAAAAATGCAAATCATGTTCGGGCAGTTGTCGCCGTTTGCCGCGCTTTTCAGGATTTTTCTTTCATTAAATCTGCCAATAGCGATCTTTACCAACTGGTTTTCTACAACTTTGCCAATGCTTTCAAGCGTGAAGAATCCGCACAATTTCTAACGCCTCTGCCCGTAATTGATTTCCTTGTGAGTATAGTAAATCCAAGAGATGGAGAAACTGTCGTAGACCCATGTTGTGGCATAGGCGATTTCCTCTCACTCTCATTTGTCAACGCTTCACATAAGGGCAAGCAGTGGCGCCTTGATGATGCTAACATCTACGGAGTGGACCTTGACGAAAACATGATTATGCTTGCCACGCTCAACATGCTTCTAAATGGCGATGGTGAGGCCAAACTTCACACGCGACACAACCCGGGTTCAATTCTTTCAAAGTTCGCCGAAGGAAATCCGCCTGCCCTTGTAGATCTCATTCCCGACCGCCACAAATCTGGGGCGTGGCAAAATTGGCCGGACAACACCCGCCTACTTGAGTTTGATGTCGTCCTTACCAATCCACCCTTTGGAGAAAATCGCGCATATAGGCCATCCAACAACCAGGAACGGCGCATCATCGAAATGTACGAGACGTGGGACTTGGTCGGCGGCGACAAGATTGATCAAGGAATAGTGTTCCTAGAGAATGCATGTCAAATCCTCAAGCCAGAGGGGCGGATGGGAATCGTCCTTTCAAATTCCATAGCCTCAATTAATAGCTTCCGCAAGGTACGCGAATGGCTAATGAAACGCATGCGTATCGTGGCACTGTTTGATCTCCCTGCCAACGTTTTCGCAGAGACGGGTGCCAACACAACCCTTATCATCGCGTACAAACCAAAAAATGCAGCGGCGCTCAAGAAGCTAATCGAATCAGATTATTCCGTTTTTGTCCGCGACATCGAGCAAGTAGGTTACGAGAAGCGAACCATCAAGCGCAACGTCTTCTTCAATCCCGTCTACCGCATGAATGAGACGACTTTCGAAGTAATGACAGACGCCGAAGGACGTCCTATCCTTGATGAGGATTTCACCCAAACCATTGCTGATTTTCAACAATGGGCCCTAGGACAAGAAGCCCTCCTTCAACGCCTATTCTGCAAGGAGACATAATTCATGAACTATCTCCGTGTCCCGCACGAAGTTAAGGTTGGCGAAATCCGGCGCCGTGAATGGGCTTGGTCACCCTCCATGTATCGCCGGGTCACCATACCTAACTCCAACGTAAAGCAAGTCAAGGACCTCTTAAACCCATCAAACCCTTATGAAAAAGGTGTTGAACCCGGCTCTATTCACTATCTGCATCGTTCCACACATTTCTTCATCCGAACAAAGGCACTCCAGGACAGCACTTGCCTCATTTATCCCAAAGGCGACGCTATAATACCCATCAGCCCGAGAGTCTTTGAAGACCCATTCTTCGTCGACGGTGATATCCTCATGTCCAAGGATTCTAATGTTGGCGAGTGCGCGATGGTCGATGTCAATTACTGCCGGAATCACATGTTCTGCGGCGGAATTGTTCGCCTGCACCCTACCATAAACCGCTATTATTTCTTTTCTTTTCTGAAGCACCCTATTTTCAAGATGCAGTTCGAGCCAATACCTCGGGGTGCAACGATTACCCATGCCAAGAGTTTATGGCTTGACTATCTCATTCCCTTTCCGAACCAGAGTGACCCCGACCGCGTCGTTCTCTATGTATCGGCAATTATGAACGCCATTATTGAAAAGGAAAAGGCAATCCGCCACAAGAACAAGCTGATCGATCAAATAATCACGACAGAAATAGTTACCAAACAGAACACCCGATGTCAGTTCAGGTACTCCTTCCCATCCATAAACGAAATATCCACCCTTGGCCGACTTGATGCCAGCATGTACTCGAGAGAGTTTAAGACGCAGGAATTCTTGCTCAGAAATTATGTGAACGGATCCCAAAGCTACCAGGATATGGGCTTCGATGTTTGCAGAGGTCAAAACCTGCAGCTCTCTTGCATCGGCAAGAGTATATATTCCGATAAACCAAAGAGTGGATTTTACCGACTGGCTGCTCCAACCGACCTGTCGGAATTCCGCACAATCCAACACTTCCGATATCTCGGCAATAGCAAAGAATTAGCGACGCTGCGACAAGGGGACGTCATTTTCGGAGCAGAGGGATTTTGTAAAGGAAGAATTGTCATTTTGGCAGACGCGGTGCAACAAACAATAACCAACATTCATGGTATAATATTTCACACACGTGATGGCAATATCATTAAAGGCATATACCTTGGATGCTTTCTCGGGTATTTGCGAGCCCTCGGCCTAGTTGATGCGATTGGTGCCGGAGGTTCTGGCGGCAGTCTTGCCATAGGCTATTTTCACCATGTTCCAATTCCCAAGTTTTCCGAACAAAAACAGGCCGAGATTGCACATCTATATCACAATGATGCGCCGCCGCCTGCAGATAAGCCAACAATCGATTCGTTTGTCCAATGGCACGATCGGTGGAACTCTGAATTGGGCATTTGGGAACTCGACCGTGAAATGAAGGTGCTTCAGCGCATCCTATCTGAAGTGCAAGAACAAATCATTGAAGGTAAGACGGTTACTGTGCCTATTTAGCGCGTCACAGTGCGGAAATTGGGGAAATCGGCGCGGCTTCGCTTTTAGCCCGACTGCCAATTCCAGGCAATTCCGGGGGCAATTCCGGGGCAATTCCGGGGCAATTTAGGGGGCAATTTAGGGGGGCAATTTAGGGACAGACTACGAAATTCACCGCCCCTACCGGGCATAGGCTCTCTAGGTAATCTGCCACACCATTTCGCTCCGGAAAACCCTTGACAACACCCCCCGAAAACCACCTCCGCGCCCATCCCCGAAAATAAATATTTCTTGTGCCTCTTGTGCCTCTTGTGGTTAAACTATTATTATATCTCACACCCAAACCGCCCCGCTTTGTCAACTAATTCCCCCTTGTTCCACAAAACTCTACCCGTTCCCGCCGCCTGACGATCCGTCAAAAACCCCCAAAAACGGCACCAACTCCAGCTATATAAAACAGAGGGTACTTTCATGCACACGAACACAACGAACAGCCTGATCGCCACCCCGTGGTCTCTACCTCCAGACTCCAGACTCCAGACTCCAGACTGCTTTTATTCACTTCACACTTCGCACGTTTTTTCCCGAGGAACCCACAATGAGCACCAACGCCAAAACAACTCTTGAAGACCTCTTTTCCCTACTCTGCTCGTGCCCCCCAGAGCAACTCCCCGCCACCCCCGATTCCGCAACCGCTCCCGATCCCCCTCCCCGTGAGGATTCCGCGTTTCGCGTTCCGAATTCCGCGTTAGGTACCCCACCGGCCCGGTCTTGGGACGAGTCTTGGGTTGAGGTCGTGAATACGGCTGAATCGCGGCTGGGTCGCCGCATCTGCGGCGCCCGCATGCTCGACGGCGCACCCTGCGAACTCGGCTCGACCCACCCTAGCGGTCGGTGCCGGTTTCACGGCGGGTTCGACCTCACCGGCGCGCCAGCGGGCAACCGTTACGCCTACATCCACGGGCTCTACTCACGCCGCCTCAAAACCTGCGGCGACCACTGCCCCCAATGGTCCACGTGCCCCATGGTTCAGCCCGACGTCGAAACCATCCCGCTCTCGAGACGCCCCATCTGCCCCTACGAACAAAACGAGTACAATTGTGCCCTCACCGACGCGCTCGACCTCTCCTGTACCGTCGGCAGAATCCATCCGTTCGCCATCCACATCGCACACAACATCGCGATCCTCCAGGTCATGCTCGGCCGGGCCACAACCGAAATGCGAAACACCACGCTCGTAGCCGAAACTCATGCACAATCCGACAAATACACCTTCAACCACGAACAGGTCCGGCCACACATCACCGCAATGACGCGCATCGGTTCCGAACTCCGAAAGTACATCGCGCTACTCTCCCAAAGCGCACCCAGAGATGCCGACTGGGACTTCTACCAGCGACGCCGAAGAGACTGCCGGGAATCCGAACCCGGACCCAATCGCGAACAGTTCGATTACGTCCCACCCGACCAGCAAGAAGCCGCCCGGCAACGCGCACAAAACGCCAAATGGCAAGCCCGAAAAGCCCTAACCCGAGCCGTACTACTCGCCAACGACAACAAACAAACCCAAGCCCTCGAACAATGGCGTCAAGCCTCACAATTCGACTCAACCTTCACCCAAAACTGGACCACACATCTCCGAAAATCCATCAAAGCCAAACAACGCGCCGCCGCACGCGTCAACCCCCCGCCATGATAGCCAACCCACCCCGACCAAAGTTGAACAGGTAGGCCGACTTCGCCGAAGTCGGCCGGAGGTGGTGGTGGCGGTGGCGGTGAGTAGGCGCCGGCTTCTCAGCCGCGTTGTCCTCGCCCGCGCCGTCCAGACCACAAAGCCGGCGTAATCCAGGGACAAACTCAACGCCGCACACGCGATGATAAACGTCAGTTGGCTCATGCCGTTGCCAATCCCGCTGCCTCGTTTGCGCCTATTGTAGCCGTGCAACACCCGTCCAACAAACCCAGAACCGGCCGTCAGCAGAGCGCCTGGTGGACGTTGGCCAGGAAATTTTCCATGGAAAAGGGTTTTTGGATGAAGTGGACGTTGGACTCGAGCACGCCGTGGTGGGCGATGACGTTGTCGCTGTAGCCGGACATGTACAGGACGCGGAGGCCGGGCCGTTTGGCAGCGAGGTTTTTGTACAGGACTTGGCCGTTCATGTCGGGCATGATCACGTCGCTGACGAGCAGCGTGATTTGGCCGGGATGGGCCGCGGCGGCTTCAAGGGCGGACTTGCCGTCGACGGCCTCGATCACGGTGTAGCCGTTCGAGATCAGGACGCGCGCGGCCAGGGCGCGCACCTGCGCATTGTCTTCGGCGACCAGCACCGTGCCGGACCCCCGCGGCAAGTTTGTAGCGGCAACCGGCTCGGCAATGGCGGCCGCCGAAAGATCGGATTTCGGGAAGTAGGCTTTGAACGTCGTACCTTTGCCCGGCTCACTGTACACCCAGATGCTTCCGCCGTGCTGCTTGACGATCCCGTGCGTGGTGGACAGCCCCAGGCCCACGCCCTTCCCGGTGCGTTTTGTGGTGAAGAACGGCTCAAAGATTTTGTCGCAGGTCTCTTTGTCCATGCCTTCGCCGGTGTCGCTGACCAGGAGCATGACGTGCGGGCCCGGCACGACCCCTTCGTGCTCCCGCGCGTAGGACTGGTCGAGGGTGACGTCGGCGCTCTCGATCATGATGGTGCCGCCGTTGGGCATGGCGTCCTGGGCGTTGAGCACGAGGTTCATAATCACCTGCTCGATTTGGCCGGCGTCGGCGGCCACATTGCCGGTTGCGGCAAGGTCGACGCGGACCTCGATGTCTTCGCGCAGGGAACTGCGGAGGATCTTTTCGAATCGGACGACGATGTCGTTGAGGTTGACCGGTTTCATTTCGAGGGCCTGCTTTCTTGCGAACGCGAGGAGTTGCTGGGTGAGGTCACGGGCGCGTTCGGCGGCGGCGATGATCTCGTGCAGGTCGTTGCTGGCCGGATCTTCGGGTGCGAAGTTGGCCTCGAGCATGCTCGCGTAGGCCAGGATCGGCGTGAGCATGTTGTTGAGGTCGTGGGCCACTCCGCCGGCGAGACGCCCGATCGACTCCATCTTCTGCGCCTGGAGAAGCTGCTGTTCGAGCCGCCGGCTTTCCTCTTGGGATCGCTTGTGTGCGGTCTGTTCATCCTCGAGGCGCTTTTGTTCGTCTCTCAGGCGGGTGAGGTTGTTGCGGAGCGCGAACATCACCCGGCAGAATCCCGCCACGAGGATCATCTCGGCGGCGTAGACCAGCGAACTGGTGACGGCGCGTTCCCACTCCATCGGCAGCGCCGGCCAAAGGCCCGGCCAAAGACCGACAGGATAAACTATGAAGTAGAGGGTCCTCGCGAAAAAAGCCAACCCGGCGGCCGCGTACAGAGACGGCCAAAGGGCTTTTATACCGACGTCGCGCGTGGTCACGGCAATGGCGAAGAAGGCGACGAGGATAAGGCTGATGATGGCAATCGACGTTCCAATCGAGACCGTTTCGGCGGTGATATATCCGGGGACGCTCAGCAGGTACATGGACGCAACGAGCGTCCAGTTGCACATGAGAAACGCGACGAACACAATCGGCAGCCATGGATACTTACCTGGGCTCGTGGGCGCTTCGGGTAGCAGGTTGGCTTTTGTCATGCTATTTCCCTCCGTCAAGCCTTAGCTGCCGGCACGGCCCGCTTATTGTGTTAAACGGCTGCGAATAATGCAAATAATTGTGGCGGGGGTTTGCGCGCTCAGGAGACGGAGACACTCATCAGCCGCAGTTTCTTTGTGGTACTCGAAGGCGTCGACGATGCGGTCGAGGTAGGTGTCTTCGCTGCAATGGGGCCATAATGGCCGAGGTCTGTTGGTTTGGCAACACAACACGCGCCGGGACGGTTGGTGACGGGTACAATAGGTGGAGAGACAACTTTGGGAGGTTTTGGTCATGAGCAGTTTGGCGCGCGTTGGCGCTGTGGTTATTATTGCGTGCGCGGCAGCCCTGTTGCTGCCCGCCGCTTTTGGAGGTCCGATGAAACTGAACCCGTTGACGCCGGAAGAGGAGCGGGTGATCGTCCACAAGGGAACGGAACCGCCGTTTTCGGGCGAGTATGATCAGTTCACGCAGAAAGGGACGTACGTGTGCCGTCGGTGCGAGCAGCCGCTGTACCGGTCCGAGATGAAGTTTGATTCGGGGTGCGGCTGGCCGAGTTTCGACGACGAGATCCCCGGCGCGGTGCGCCGTCAGGTGGATGCTGACGGGCAGCGGACGGAAATCCTGTGCGCCCGGTGCGGCGCGCATCTCGGGCATGTGTTCACGGGCGAGCGGCTGACGCCCAAAAATACGCGCCATTGCGTGAACTCGATCTCGATGCGGTTTGTGCCCGACCCGCCGGCGGAGACGGAGAAGCCCGGTGCGAGGAAGCCTGCACGGACAAACACGGACGCGCACGGACAGACACCGACAGATAAGAGCGGGAAGTAAGCCGATGCAGGCGAGACGCCTGCGCCACAAAACCGCGCAAGAAGCGCGCAAGAAGGGGAAAAGGGACAAAAAGGACATAAGAGACATAAGGGGGAGTTGGGAAAGAGAGGGCGGACACCTGCACAAAGTGCGCTGGAAGCGCGGCGGGGAGCGTCTCGACGGTAGACAAATCGGGGGTGGTGGCGCGTCTTTAGGGTGGATGGGAGGGGAGATTTGCCCAGGCGAGAAACGGATTGGGTCGGTGCGCTTTATGACGCGCACGGGGCCAGCATGTATTCGTACGCATTGGCGCTACTGGGCTTTCCCGAGGAGGCGGAAGACGCCGTGCAGGATGTTTTCGTGAAGATGTGCACTTCGAACCGGATGCCGGCCAACCCGCGCCATTACCTGCTGCGCAGCGTCCGAAACGAGGCGTTCAGCCGGTTACGCAAACGGCGGCTGCGGTTTTGGAGACACGCCGCATTTTCCGGTGAGGCGCGCCTATTCGAGTGGCCGCAGGGACGGCGGGACGAGGAGTTGGAAGGGATCGAGGCGGCGCTTCGGGGGCTGCCGCTGGATCAGCGCGAAGTGGTGCTACTGAAGGTTTACGAAAGCATGACGTTCGGCCAGATTGGTCTCATCACGGGAGTCAGCCAAAACACGGCCGCAAGCCGGTACCGGTACGCCATTGAAAAGCTGCGGGAACGTTTGGGCGGCAAAGGAGCAGGCGAACTATGACGGACTTTGAAGAGAACCTGGCTCGGCGGAGGCTGGCGGCGCCGCCCGAATCGTTGCGGGCACGCGTGTTGACGGCGGTGGCGGCCCGACGGCGGCGGGAGAGGTCCGAAGTGGTGCTGCGCTGGGCGATCGCGGCGCTGGTGGCGACTCTCGCCTGGGCGCACGTCCAGGAAGGGCGGACGGCGGAACGGATGGCGCGGGCGGCTGCTGCGGCTTCAGGAGTGGCACCGGAGGTCGAGCGGGGCGAGATGGGTCTGATAGCTCGGGCGCTGCTGCATCCGCGGATGCCGATGCCGTTGCCACAGGGTAATCCGTCAACTCGCCGGCATGTGAAGCTGCTCTCGGTGGAATTGGACACCGCGGACATAGTGGACATCGTGGACATCGTGGACACTGTGGACGAATAAACGTGAAAAGGAGGCTGGCATGCTGAGGAAAGTGGGGCGGTTTTTATTCAGCCCGATCCGCCACTGGCGGATAAGTTTGACGATCCTGATCGCGCTGGTGATCGCCTACAAGGTGGCGGACCAGATACTTTTGGCGAAACTGGCGGCGCGGCGTGAGTCAATCTTGTCGGCGGGCGGTCATCTAAGCCTTCGTGATTTTGCCTTGAAAATCGACGAGGGGAACAATGCGGCGGTGGTGTATGAATACGCGGCGTCGCTGGCGTATGAATACGCGGCGCCGCCGGCCAAAGAGACGGAAGACGCGGTGTCGAAATGGGAAGACGCCTACAACCGGTACATCGGCGCGAGTGGGTGCGCCCAACTGCCCACGCCCGAAGAAGAGGCGCGGCTTGGAAACTTCTTTGCGGCCAACGCGAGAGTTTTTGAGGCAATTGAAGAGGCTTGCGCGCGGCCTTCCTGCCAGTTTGGCACGTATGAGGCGCCGCCGGAAATTCTCGCGGCGGCCGTGTTGCCGAAACTGGCGCCGATCAGGGTGCTGGCGCGGCTGTCGGCGTTTCGGGCGGTGTGGGAAGGGCGTCATGGCAATCCGGCGGGCGGCTACCATTGGCTGACGGTCGGGCTGCATCTGGCCAACGACACGAACAACGATCCGCTATGTGTGGCGGGGCTGGTGGGCACTGCGGGGAAAAGCACGATGGTGCGCGCGCTGAACGTGTTGCTGTGCGAACTGCCGCTGCCCGATCCGGTGCCCGCGGATTTCATGGCGGAACTCGCCGTGGCCGCGGACAGGTCAAAAACCGGGATTTTCTTTGAGGGCGAACGTTGCATGGCAGACACCATCACGTCGTATTACAAAGGGATGTTTCCGCGGCCGTTGCTGGTGCTGAACCAGATGGCTTGCCTCGACCTGGAAACGGAAGCGGTGAACATCATGCGCGAGCAGGACGACCAGTTGCATGCGCAGCAAGTGGCGCGATTCAACGCGGAGGTTGGGCCGGCGGGGCATAAGAGTTCGACGAAGCCGGGATTTGAGGCCTCGTTCCTGGTGCAGCATCGGATCCTGGCCGACCTCCTGCGGCCGGCGCTTGGCGGCGCGATGATCACCTTTGACAAGGGCATCGGGATGGCGCGGGCGGGGCAGGTGGCGGTCGCGCTTAAGCAGTACAAACAGGCGCGGGGCGAGTATCCGGCGGATCTGGCCGCGCTGGCGCCGGATTATTTGCAGAACATCCCGGCAGACCCGTTCACGGGCAGCCCGCCGATATACCGGCGGGAAGGCGACGGTTTCGTCGTCTACAGCGTCGGTGCGGATGGCCGGGACGACGGAGGAGAATGGGCGGGTCGGAAGAAAGATCTGGGCCTTTCCTCTTCGAGCTAACGGGTCAGATGCCTTTATCGCTGTGGTCGAGGTAGCAGACGACTTTTTGGCTGAGGACGTTTGCGTTGAGCTTCATGACGCGCCAGTCGTGTTCGCGTGGCCGGTCAATGACTTTGATCACGTGGGCGTAGGTTGACGCGCGGGGGACAAGATCGAGAAGCCGGTTGGGGGCTTTGTCAAAAAACTTCTGGTTGAGACTGTTTCCTTCATGGTTGGGAAACAGGGCAAGATAGAGAATGTCCATCTCCACGAGGTCGCTGAAGAAATGGGTGCCGAGGGAGACATCGGGGATGAGGTCTTCACGCATAGCGACAATCTCGCAAATGACGGAGGCCGTGTTGATCTCGGCGAACGACACGGGCACGCCAAGCGACGGCGTGGTGGTTCCCCACCGGCCGGGGCCCATCAGCATGACGGTCTCGGGCTTCTGGGGGTCGATGGCATGGGCGACCTGGCCGATCAGCCTAGCGACGGTGTATCTGTCCCTGAGGGGAAGTTGGCTGTAGGTTTCGGGGACGACGTAGATGAGTCGCGTGATGGTGTCGACGCGGCTTTGTCCGATAACGGCCCCGCTTGCCCGGAACACGACGTTCTCGTTCTTGATGTGCTCCGGCGGGGCGGAGACGGCGGCGAAATCGGCCGCATTGCCTTTAACTTGAAGCGGCCGGCATTGAACGAGGTTGAATCGGTACTCCTTGTTGTTGACGAAATTGGCGGTGAACTCGACGTCCACCGGGTAGTCGTAGGCTTCGTGCAGGAGGCGGAGCATCCGGCGCATGTCGTCGACGAACGGCGTCCTGGAGAGGAGTTCGTCGAACGTGAGCATCCACGGGAAGGTTGGGCGTGTCCCTCTTTCGCGTGCGAACTGTTCGGCGGCCTCGTCACGCGAGGCGAACAGGTTGAGCGGGAGGTTGGGCGCGGCTCCGGCGGCGGCTTCGGCGGCGGCAGACGCGAAATCGGTGGCAATCAGCAGGTTGCCCTCGAGATCGATCGCGTCAACCTTTCGCTGGGTGTGCTGGCGGACTTTTTCGTAATCCGATTCGGGCCTTCGCTCGGGCGCGTTGAGCGCAACAAGCCGTGTGTAATCGTCGTCGGATCGGTCGACGGCGCGGGTGCCCAGCCCAAACACGAGCCGGAGCATCCCCGCGTCCGGGTCGATGTACTCGCTCCAGACGTACGGGTTGAACGAGAACGCGACGCCGGCGATGTGCGGGTAGAAATAGCTGCCGTGGATGCCGCCTGAAACGCGCTGAACGAGCAGGGCCATCTGCTCGTCGCAATGCAGGAGGTTTCTTCGTGCGCGGTAGGTGAGGGCCCGTTCGCTCATGGTGCTGGCGTAGATGGTTCTGACGGCGGATATGAAGTCTTCGAGCCGCTTGTGACGCGAGCCCTGGTTGGCGCAGAACACGCTGTCGTACTTGCCGGCAAAGGCGTTTCCGAAATTGTCTTCGAGCAGGCTCGAAGATCGCACGATGATGGGCGACTGGCCGAAATAATCGAGCATTTCCTCAAACTGCCGCTCGATATAGTCGGGGAAACTGCCGCTCAGGATTCGCTGCCGCCCGGTTTCCGAGCCTTCGAGGAACGTAAGGGGGTTTTTCTGTTTTTGCCGCACCCACCACACGCCGTTTCTCACCAGGTAGGTGTAGAACACGTCGGACCCGATGAAAAACGAGTCATGGACCTCGAGCAGTTCGTGCCACGGTTTGCTGGCGCCCTCGGGGGATTTTTCGAGAATGGCGCGGGCCAGCAGCATCCCAACGCTTTTCCCGCCGATGAGGCCGGTGCCGATCATGCGCTTGCAGACTTCAAGCAGATCCTCGAGTGTGAGGTGTTTCTGGGCGAGGCCGAGCACGCGCGCGTCCCGCGAGATGATCATCCTGAGCATGCGCTCGAACAGGGCCTGGGCTTGAGCGGGATCGCCGCAGCCCTTTTGAACGTCCGCCTGAGTCTGCTCGGCCTGAAGAAACGTGCGGTACCACATGCCCAGCCGCGACGACGCCGACTCGAGCGGCGAGCGGACCGCCGCCGCCAGCACGTCCGCGGTCGTGTGGCTTTCCGTGACGGGGAGAAACGAGTCCCCTTCCCAGACGTAGAGCATGTGCATGGTGGGGCTGTACCGGTGCTGGACTTTGAGGGGGTGGATGTAGATCTTGCCGTTGTGGCGGTACACGTCGAGGAGCAGTTGGGTGGTTTCGGAGATGGGCGTGGTGGCGTGGATGCTGTGGTTATCCCGCAGCAGGGCGAAGTACGTGACCGTTTCCAGGTCGTAGAGGTACGGGCACGTGAGCAGGAAAAAGTTGCCCAACATCCGGTCGCTGTACCAGTCCACGGCGAGGTCGGACAGGCAATCGAAGATGTAGAAGGCCCCGCGGCCGGTCTGTTCGATGGTGCCGTGGATTTCGTCGATGAAGGTTTCGAACCCCTCCTCGGGATGGAGCAGTTGGATTTGAACGCCCTCGGCGCCGTCGGCCACGAGCGGTTCGTGTTTGGCGAACCGGAAGTAGACCACCTTGCGGCCTTGTGCGACCGCGTGCTCGCAATAGGGCCGGACGAACGGCACGTATTCGTCGATCGAATCGATCTGCCAAACGACGTTGTCGCCCGGCAGAAGTCCTTTGAGAACTTTGTCCAGCCCGCCGATGCCGGTGCTCAGTTGTTGATCCGCCGTTGACACTGCTTGTCTCCCGGTTTGGTTTCCCGTGAATTATATCCGGAAAAGCGGATACTGTTGCTGGAAAAGAGACATAAGGGACCAAAAGGACCTAAGGAGCGGCGCTCCCTACGGCAACAGGCCGGAATACGGGTGGCCTTTCCCAGAGGGAAGGCCACCTGACAAATCCCTACTCAACTGTGTGCGACACAAATTTGATCAGACGAGGCCCTGGTCGAGCATGGCGTTGGCCACTTTGACGAACCCGGCGATGTTGGCGCCTTTGACGTAATTTCCGGGGTCGTCGTAGTCCTCGGCGGTGGAATGGGCCTGGTGGTGGATGGCCTTCATGATCTGGCGCAGCCGGTTGTCGACTTCCTCGCGCGGCCACGTGACGTGCTGGGAGTTCTGCGCCATCTCGAGGCCGGACACGGCCACGCCGCCGGCGTTTGCGGCCTTGCCGGGCCCATAGAGAATCTTGTGGGTCTGGAAAACCTTGACGCCTTCGGGGTCGGTGGGCATATTGGCGCCCTCGGACACGAGGATGCACCCGTTTTTGACCAGCTTGGTGGCGTCTTCGCCGTTAATCTCGTTCTGCGTGGCCGACGGGAACGCGCAGTCGCACGTGATGCCCCAGGGGTTCTCGCCTTCGCGGTACTGCACGCCGGAAAACTTGTCGGCGTATTCTTTCATACGTTCGCGCCGGATGTTCTTGAGCTCCATCACGAACTCGATCTTTTCTTCATTGATGCCGGCGGGGTCGTAGATGGTCCCGCTGGAGTCGGACAGGCTGACGCATTTGCCGCCGAGCTGGTTGATCTTCTCGACTGTATACTGGGCGACGTTGCCGGACCCGCTGACCGTGCAGACTTTGCCTTCAATGGCCTGGCCGCGCGTCGCGAGCATTTCCTGGGCAAAATAGGTGCAGCCGTAGCCGGTGGCTTCAGGCCGGATGAGCGAGCCGCCCCAGTTCAGCCCCTTGCCGGTGAGGACGCCGGTGAACTCGTTCCTGAGCCGCTTATACTGGCCAAACAGGAAGCCGATTTCGCGCCCGCCCACGCCGATGTCGCCCGCAGGCACGTCGGTGTCGGGCCCGATATGCCTGGCCAGTTCGGTCATAAAACTCTGGCAGAACCGCATCACTTCGGAATCGGACTTGCCCTTGGGATCGAAGTCCGACCCGCCCTTGCCGCCGCCCATCGGCAGCGTGGTGAGCGAGTTCTTGAACACCTGTTCGAATGCGAGGAACTTCAGGATCCCGAGGTAGACCGTCGGGTGGAACCGCAGGCCGCCCTTATAGGGGCCGATGGCGCTGTTGAACTCGATGCGGAACCCGCGCTCGACTCGCACGTTGCCCTGGTCATCCATCCAGGGTACCCGGAAAATGATGACGCGCTCAGGCTCCGTGATCCGCTCGAGGATGCGGTGTTTCTGGTACTCGGGGTGCCGTTGGAGCACGGGTTCCAGGCTCTCGAGGACTTCCCGCACGGCCTGATGGAACTCCGGCTCGGCAGGGTTCCGCCGGATGACCAGGTTCAGCACATCGTTCACGTAAGACACACTCATTCCTCCTCGCGCTTCAGCCCACCTCATCCGCGCAAGTTTAAGTCCGGGCGCCGCACCTGGTGGCGCGAACACCACGCGGTATTGCGGTCAATCGGTGGATTTCCAGGACAAGTCCGGTACCGGCACCTATCCGCCGGTTTGGCCGATTGTAGTGAATGGGGAGGGGCAATGTCAAGTCAAGAGCGGGAACCCGGCAGAGGCGGCTTTTTAAAGGCATTTCTCCGCGCACGGGTTTTCGGTACGGGTGGGGCCGGTTTTGTGTGGTAGTTGGGCCGAAAAAGCAGAACCGGCAGTTTTGCCGGTTTCGCTTGAACCAGCCCGCCGCGGCTGGTATGATGGCAGGACCACCAGCACGGGTGTTGGCTGGAGATTAATCGTTTGGTGGGCGGTACCGTGGAAGCGGCGTCTCCGCCGCTTGCTGTAACAGGAGGACGAAGTTGGAAATCAAGACACACCGGAACATGGTGGCCATTTTGCGGGTGCTGCGGAACGCGGCGGGCCCGTTGGGAGCGGAGCGGATCGCGCAGGAATTGGAAGCGGCGGGCACGATGCTGAGCGAGCGGGCGGTCCGCGGTTACCTGGCGCAGGCCGACTCGAACGGGTGGACGCAGAACCTCGGGCGGCGCGGCCGGAGCCTGACCTCGGCGGGCCAGCAGGAGGCGGACAGCGCGCTGGTGATCGACAAAGTAGGTTTTGTGGCGTCGCGGGTAGACATGCTCGCCTACCAGATGACGTTTGACCCGGAGTCGCTCGAGGGCATGATTATTCTGAACATGTCAACGGTGCCGGTTTCGGATGCGGCGGCGGCCCTCGGGCAGATCATCAAGGTGTACCACGCAAACCTGGGAATGGGGCGGCGGCTGGTGGTGGGGCGGCCGGGAGACCTGATTGGTTCGGTGTACGTGCCCAAGGATCGGCTGGTGATAGGTACGCTGTGCAGCGTGAGCATCAACGGAGTGTTTCAGCGGGCGTGCGTGCCGACGCGGTCCAGGTTTGGCGGCCTGCTGCAGATCGAGGACGGCCAGCCAAAACGGTTCACGCAGATCATCAACTACGACGGGACGTCGCTGGACCCGCTGGAGATTTTCATCCGCGGCCATATGACCAGCGTTGCGCAGGCGGCCCAGACGGGTTCAGGCATCATCGGGGCAAGTTTTCGCGAGGTGCCGACGGTGGCGCTGCCGGAAGTGCGGCGGCTATCGAGACTTTGCGAGAAAGTGGGGCTGGGCGGCCTGATGGCGGTCGGGTTGCCGAACCAGCCGCTGCTGGACATTCCCGTCGCGCAAGGTTGCGTAGGCCTGATCGTGTGCGGCGGGCTGAACCCGATTGCAGCCGTCGTCGAAAGCGGCATCAGCACCACCAGCGCCGCCATGCACAGCCTCTGCGATTTCTCCGATCTCACCGATTACGCCACCCTCCAGGATTACGCCCGAGAGTTCGCGGGGGCGCGGAGGAGCAGGGCGTAGATTGAACCGCCTGAGACGATTGCGACAGTAGAAAAAAAGCGGCCGGACGCTTAGGGAGGACGTCCGGCCTGAGGGAGGGGAAGGAGGCTGATTGGGGAATCAGCATGGTCAACTGCCACATTAGGCCACTTTTTCCGATTGGGTATGAAACTGCAGTTGACCGCCTTCCTCTGTAACGGCAACTCGAGAATCTTCTCGAATTTTACCGGCCAGGATTTCCATGGCGAGCGGGTCAAGCACGAGCCGCTGGATGACTCGTTTCAGAGGCCGCGCCCCGTACGCGGGGTCGTAGCCCTGCTGTGCGAGGAATTCCCTGGCGCTGTCATTCAACTCTATCGCGATATGTTTCTCGGCCAGCCGTTTGGCCACGCGCCGCATCTGGACATCGACGATCCGCCGGATGTGGTCGCGTGTCAGCGGGTGGAAAACCACGATGTCGTCGACGCGGTTGAGAAACTCGGGCCGGAAATGGGCGCGCAACACGCGCATAATGGTTTCCGAATCGGGCTGCGCTGACGCCTCACCGGCGCCCCGTTGAAACAACTCACTTCCGAGATTGGACGTCATGATGACGACGGCATTCTTGAAGTCCACCGTGCGCCCCTGCCCATCCGTCAGCCGCCCGTCATCGAGCAGTTGGAGAAGAACATTAAACACGTCTGGATGAGCCTTCTCAATCTCGTCAAGAAGTATAACGCTGTAAGGCCGCCTACGGATGACTTCCGTAAGCTGGCCCCCTTCTTCATACCCGACATAGCCGGGCGGCGCGCCGATCAGCCGGGCCACCGAGTGTCTCTCCATATACTCGGACATGTCGAGGCGCACCATCGCGTTCTCGTCGTCGAACAGGACTTCGGCAAGCGCCCTCGCCAGCTCCGTTTTGCCGACGCCCGTCGGCCCAAGGAAAATAAACGAGCCAATGGGCCGGTTCGGCTCCTTCAGGCCGGCCCGGGCCCTTCGCACAGCGTCGGCAACGACCCGGATGCCTTCTTCCTGGCCGATCACCCGTTCGGCGAGCCGTTCTTCGAGCTTGAGCAGTTTGCCCATCTCGCCTTCCATCATTTTGTCGACGGGTATGCCGGTCCAACTCGAGACGATTTTGGCGACGCGCTCTTCGGTAACTTCCTCGGTGAGAAAACTACCGGACTTCTGGACCTCGGCGAGCCTCTGGTTCTGTTCCTGTACTTTTTTCTGGAGGTCCGCGATGGTGCCATATCGGATCTGGGCGACTTTAGCGAGGTCGCCGTTACGCTCGGCGATCTCTTCCTGCCGCCGGGCCTCTTCGATTTCTCCGTTGAGGCGCCGAAGTGTTTCGATGACTTCCTTTTCGGCTTGCCACTGGGACTTCTTGGCGGCGACTTCCTCGCGCAGGTCGGCGATCTCCTTTTCCATCTCGCCGACTTTTTCTTGGGCGTTCTTGCCTTTTTCTTTCCGCAGGGCGAGCAGTTCGATTTCAAGCTGGCGGATTCGCCGGTCGAGGATGTCGATCTCGTACGGCATCGAATCGATCTCGATCCGCAGCCGGGAAGCGGCTTCGTCAATGAGGTCGATGGCCTTGTCGGGCAGGAACCGGTCGGAGATGTAGCGGTTGCTGAGGATGGCGGCGGCGATGATGGCGGAATCCTGGATGCGTACGCCGTGGTGGACCTCGTACCGCTCCTTGAGCCCGCGCAGAATCGCTATCGTGTCTTCAACCGATGGCTCCTTAACGAGCACGGGCTGAAACCGCCGTTCGAGCGCGGCGTCTTTTTCGATTCGTTTCTTATACTCGTTGAGCGTGGTAGCGCCGATCGCGTGGAGTTCGCCCCGTGCCAGCGCCGGTTTGAGCATGTTGGAGGCGTCCATGGCGCCCTCGGCCGCCCCCGCGCCTACCAGCGTGTGGAGCTCGTCGATGAACAGGATGATGTTGCCGGCGCTTTCCGTGACTTCGCGGAGAACCGCTTTCAGCCGCTCCTCGAACTCGCCGCGGAACTTCGCGCCCGCAATGAGCGCGCCAAGATCCAGCACGGCCAGCCGCTTGTTTTTGAGGCTCTCCGACACGTCGCCCGCGACAATCCGCTGCGCCAGCCCTTCCACGATGGCCGTTTTGCCGACGCCCGGCTCGCCAATCAAAACCGGGTTGTTCTTTGTCCGGCGCGACAGTACCTGGACCACTCTGCGGATTTCGTCGTCGCGGCCGATGACCGGGTCGAGCTTGCCCGCCCGCGCGAGTTGAGTCAGGTCGCGGCTGTACTTGGCGAGTGCGTCGTAGGTTTCCTCGGCGTTGGGGTCGGTGACGCGCTGTGTGCCCCGGACGTCTTTGAGCGCGGCGAGGAGGGCGTCGCGCGTGATGCCGGCGTCGGTAAGGAGCCTGCCGGCGGAATCGCGCTTGGTTTCGATCATGCCGAGCAGCATGTGCTCCGTGCTGAGGTACTCGTCTTTCATGGCCTGGGCTTCCCGCCATCCGGCATCGAGCGCGGCCTGCGCTTCTCTACCCAGCGGCGGCTGGCCGACGGCGCCGGACACCTTGGGCAGCGTCGTCAGACGATCTTCGATCTGGGCGCGCAGTTGGTCGGGCGGAACGCCGAGCCGCTGAAGAATCGACGCGACCGCGCCTTTTTCCTGGGCGAGGAGCGCGTCGAGCATGTGGAGCGACGTGATCTCCGGGTGACCGTGCCGGGCCGCAAGCTCCATGGCCTCGGCGAGGGCCTCCTGCGATTTGATGGTGAGCTTGTCGAGTCTCATGTTTCCGGCGCTCCTTTTTCCATAGTATATGACAATGGGGCAGGAACTGTGCCAAGAGTAGGCGCGGTCGTCTCGCCCGCGCCTACAATACTCCGGCTTATTCTTTGATTCAGGCCGGTAGTGGTGCTCGTAGCTTGTGGTCTGGACGGCGCGGGCGAGACGACCGCGC
>Ga0315285_10001647_pt1 | contig 23444 bp, 17 predicted proteins | sample YL17G09_36_MG_FD_203698 | JGI IMG/M metagenome (GOLD analysis project Ga0315285, IMG submission 203698) | Sediment microbial communities from Yellowstone Lake, YNP, Wyoming, USA - YL17G09_36 | ecosystem: Environmental > Aquatic > Freshwater > Lake > Sediment | place: USA: Wyoming | collected... | reverse complement strand
CTCCCCCCCTCCTGCCCGGTTTCGACCCCGCCCCCCGCCCCGCCCCTTTTTCAACCACCTCATCCTCTCTACCCTCCCCTTCCCTTCCTCCCTCCCTTCCTCCCTCCCTCCCTCCCCTTCCTCCCTCCCTCCCTCCCAAGCTGGGGCTTCTTCTTCCTGTTCGGCCACATCCGGGACACCGCCCGCACCCTGGCCGGCCGCCCCAAGTCCTCCGACCCCGCGTCCCTGGCCGCCCAAAAGGCCGGCCTCGCCCCCATCCGCCAGGATTATGAAGACTTTTACACGCGGCGCTGCTTCTTCCGCATCCACGACTGCTGGAACCGGCCCATCGGGTCGGCCCCCGCCGCGTACGTGGACGTCCTGGAGCGCACGCCCGTGGACGGGCAGAAGGAGCTGGAGCTGACGGGGCGGCGCATCCGGGCGCTCAACCTGGGGTCGTACAATTACCTGGGCTTTGCCGCGGCCGACCCCTACTGCACGCCCCGCGTCCAGGCCACGCTCGCGGCCCAGGGCTGGTCCGTGCCCGGCACGCGCGCGGACGCCGGCCACGCCCCCATCCACGACGCCCTGGAGGCCGCCGTCGCGGCCTTTGTGCGCAAGCCGGCCGCCGTCGTCTTCGGCATGGGCTTCGCCACCAACTCGGCTGTCATCCCAGCCCTCGTCGGCCGGGGCTGCCTGGTCATCTCGGACGCCCTCAACCACGCCTCCATCGTGGCGGGCGTGCGCGGGTCCGGCGCCAAGGTGGCCGTCTTCGCCCACAACGACGTGGACGACCTGGAGGCCGTGCTGCGCCGGGCGATCGCCGCCGGCCAGCCCCGGACCCGGCGCCCCTGGCGCAAGATCGTCATCATCGTGGAGGGCGTGTACTCGATGGAGGGCGAGATGCCGCCCCTGGCGGAGATCGTCGCCCTCAAGAAACGGTACAAGGCGTACCTGTACGTGGATGAGGCGCACTCCATCGGCGCCCTGGGCGCGTCCGGGCGCGGGGTGTGCGAGCACCTGGGCGTCGACCCCGCGGACGTCGACATCATGATGGGCACCTTCACCAAAGCCTTCGGCGCGGCGGGCGGATACATAGCCGGCGCGTCCGACCTGGTGTCCCACCTGAAGGCGGTCGCCCCCGGCCACCTGCAGGCCATCTCCATGGCGCCGCCCGTGGCGGAGCAGGTGCTGGCGGCGTTGGACCTCCTGACGGGGGCAGACGGGACGGACCGGGGCGCACGCAAGCTGGCGGCCCTCCGGGACAACGCCAACTACCTGCGCCGCCGCCTGCTGGCCCTGGGCGCCAACGTTCTGGGCGACTGGGACTCGCCCGTCGCGCCGCTGATGGTGTTCCAGCCCGGCAAGCTGGCCGCCTTTTCCCGGGCGTGCCTGGCGCGGGGCGTCGCGATCGTCGTCGTCGGCTTCCCCGCCACCCCGCTCCTGTCCGCCCGGGCCCGCCTGTGCGCGTCCGCCGCCCACACCCGGGCCGACCTGGACTACGCGCTGGCCGTCTTTGCCGAGTGCATGGACCTGTGCAGGCTGCACTACCACCCCAAGCGGCCGGTGGACGCGGGGGAGCACCTGACAAAGCCGGGCCCGCACGAGCTGGTTGGGTGAAGATGTTTTGTTTGGTTTCCTTTCCTTGTGTCTCTAGTGCGTTGTGGATGGCCAGTATTTTGTTGTGGTGGTGCGGTGCGTGCGTGATCGGCGCGGTGTTAACAAAATTGTGTTTTTTTTTCACCGCCCTCCCCTGGCTTTTGCCGCCTCCAACTCACCCTCCAGCGCTGCGATGCGCCGCTCCAGGGCCGCCTCCCGCCCGGCACCCGCCGCCTCCGCCGCCCTGGCCAGCGCCGCCTCCACCCGGGGCGGCGGCCGGGGCAGTCCCAGCGCCGACGCGGCAGTCGCGAAGGCAGCCTCTAAGTCGTGCAGCAAGTCAGCTGCATCTTCCACTCCAGCTGATATGCGTACGAGGTCGTCGGGCAGCCCCCTCGCCGCCCGTATGGCCGCCGGGATGGAGGCGTGGCTCATGTAGCAGGGCAACGAGATCTGGGAGGCCAGGGAACCAAAGGAGACGGCGACCACGAACAGGGAGGTCGCCTCGACGACGGCGCGGGAGAGGGCGAGGCTGTGTTTGAAAAAGAAAATGGGGGAGGGCCGGGGTTAGGGCATGAGATGAGGTTGCGTTGGTGCCTGTGGTGCCCTCCCTCTCCCACCCCGCCCCACTCCTCTCTCTTCCCTCTCGCCAACAAACACTCACTTGCCCGTGGTGAAAGACAACAGCGACCCCGCCGAACTGGCCTGGGAGGCGTGCAGGGCGGCGCCCGGGTGGGAAGCCAGGCCAGGGTAGAGGACGCTCTCCACCAGGGGGTGGCCGTCGAGGAAGCACGCGAGCGCGCCCGCCACGTCCGCCGCCGCCCGCATGCGCAGGTCCATGGTCTTCAGACCCCGCAGGGTGAGCCAGCAATCAAAGGGCGCCAGGCCCGCGCCCTCCGCGTTTTGCAGGAAAGCCACCCGGGCCGCCAGGTCTGCACCCCGCACAGACACTGTCCCCGCCATCACGTCTGAATGCCCGTTTATGAATTTGGTCGCGGACGTCATGGACAGGTCCGCGCCCAGGGCCAGGGGGCGCTGGAAGGTGGGCGCCATGACTGAATTGTCGACGCAGACCAAGGCGCCCGCGGCGTGGGCGACCCCGCACAGGGACCGCAGGTCGCACACCTGCATGCGCGGGTTGGTAGGGCTCTCCAGCATCAGCAGGGCCGTCCTCCCGGGCTGCATCGCGGCCGCCACGGCGGCCACGTCACAGGTGTCGACGTTGGAGACGGACACGCCCACGCCCGGGGCGACCCGCTCCAGCAGGCGGGAGGTGCCGCCGTACAGGTCATCCCCGGCGACGACGTGGCCGCCCGAGGGGACCAGGCGAAGGACCGCGGCCAGGGCGGCCATGCCGGACGTGAAGGCAAAGGCCGCGTCCCCGCCCTCCAGGTCCGCGACTTGGGCCTCCAACTGCGCGCGGGTGGGGTTGCCGGACCGGGTGTAATCGTACTCGGCCCCACCCTCCGTGGCGGAGGCCTGGCCAAAGGTGGCGGTCTTGGACGAGGGACGGGGATGGGTGGGAGAGTGGATGCAAGAGAGGGAGGATGAGAGTGCCTAGCCAACTGACGTCGCGTCTCCACTCTCCCCTCTGTCCCTCCAATCTTCTCTCACCTGGTATAGCGGGGGCGAGATGGCAGCGTACGGGTCGTTTGTGACCTTGCGCGGGTGGAGGAGGCGGGTTGAGAAGGCCCAGGCCGAGCGAGCGGCGGCGTCGCCTGCATCGGCGGCCGCACCGCCGGCAGCGGCGCGAGGTGGTGCTTGTTGCATGCTGCGACCGCGGAGGCAGCCGGCTGGGGCGGGCGATGCGGTGCGAGTCAGGGAGGTGGTGGGCTGGACGGGCGGCATCGTGCGCTCTCGCGGCGACTGGAAGAGAGAAGAGGCGCGCCCGTGGAAAGGGGGGATGCTGGGCAAACAGAGTGTGGAACGGCTTTGGAGCGCGCCGTGTGGAGTTCAGTTCCCGGGCTCCCGCCCACTTCCGGCACGTCCTGACCCACGCAAGGCCTTCTCCATAATCACATGGTCCACCCACGGCGAGTGTATGCGGCCATCGGGTGGGCGGCCCTGGCGGGAGGAGCCCTTCTCTTAGGGCGCGCAGCCCGGCCGACCACCCTCTCCTCGGCTCCACCATCCAGCCGCCCGCTCCTACCGCTCCTGCCCTCCTCCGCCCTCGCCCTCACCGCCGCCTTCCTCATCTGCGTCCTGGCCTCCGCCGCGGGCATCGGCGGCGGCGCCGCGCTCGTCCCCCTGTACCTCACCCTGGGCGGCCAGAGCACGCACTCGGCCGTCGCGCTCTCGAACTTCACCATTGTTGGCTCGGCGCTCGCAGCGTTTGCCATCAACGCCCGCCGGGTGCACGTCCCGCCCGGCCCTGACGCCCTGCCCCGCCCGCTCATCGACTGGGATGTCATCCTGCTGATGGAGCCGGCGACCATCGTCGGCGCGATGTGTGGGGCCCTGCTGAACGCCGTCACGCCGCCCTGGCTGACGCTCTTTGGCCTGACGCTCCTCCTCGCGCTCGTCACGCACAGCGTGGCGGGCAGGGCGCGCGGGGCATGGGTGGCGGAGAGCGTGGCGCTGGAGCGGGCGCGGGCGGTAGCATTAGAGGAGCAGGCGGGCGGCGGCGGCAGCCTGGAGGCGGGGTCCAGCCTGACTACCGCCCTGTTGGTGGCTGGAGGGGAGGAGGCAGGGGCGGAGGACATTGAGGGTGAGGGCGGCGCGCGCCGCCCCAAACCGCCCGCCAGCGAGCAGCGAGTGCATGGTGGCGGGTCCAGCGGTGCGTCGCCCAAGCCACTCGCTGCCGCGCTCGGGCTGGCTGAGGGGGATCGTGCGGGGCCCCCTCCGCCGCCGCCCTCGCCCTCCCCACCCTGCCTGGGCCCCCGCCTGCCCGCCGCCAAGGCCGGACCCCTGCTGGTCGCCCTGTTTGCCGCCGTGGCCGCGTGCGACAATCTGAAAGCCCGCCTGCCCTGTGGGTCCTTACCCTACTGGCTGACCAGCCTGGGCGTCATCCCGCCCGCGGTCGGCCTGACGGTGTGGGCGCGGCGGCAGGTCCTCGGTGCGGCCGCCGGCGCGGCTGCCAGCGGTGGTGGGGTCGACGTCGCGGGCTCGGGCGTGGCGGAGGAACAGCACGCCGACCCTCCCTCCACCACCGCCCAGCGTGCCTGGACGCCGCTCAACACGCTGGCCATTCCCGGCGTCGCCGTTTTGGCAGGGCTTGCTGCTGGCATGTTTGGCGTGGGCGGCGGCATCATCAAGGGCCCCTTTCTCATCCTCATCGCCCGCCTGCCGCCGGAGGTCGCGGCCGCGTCCGCGATGACAATGATCCTCTTCACGTCCGCGACGGCGTTCCTGGTGTACTGGGGCGCGGGCGCGACCCGCCAAGACTGGGGCGGGGCGGCCTTCGGGGTCGGGCTCGCCGGGTCGGCGCTAGGGGTGGTTGGCCTGGCCCGGGCCGTCGCGGCCACCGGCGGGCGGCGCTCCCTGGTGACCATCACCATGGCGGTGACGCTGGGGCTGAGTCTGCTGGCGACGGCGTGGCAGGCGGGGGTGGCTGTGAGGGGCCGGGAGGGCGTGGGGCGCGGAAGTCTGTGTTAGGAGGCAGGGGTAGAGCTTTGTTTCCATTTTATGTTTTTGTCGACACGCGGGTCGCTCCGCATTCTCGCCCCCGCCCCCCGCCCCCGCCCCCCCCACACACTAATGCACCCCTCCACCCCCTCCACGTCCGGGCGTGGATCGATTGGCGTATCCACCAGCTGCCCGGCGCGGCGTGCTGCTGTGCGGGCACAGGCCGCGCCGCCTGACTCCTCGGCGACCGGTCGCCGTGCTTTCCTTCTCTCAACCACCTCCCTCTCTGTCGGCGCCGCGGCGGCCGCGGCCGCCAGGGCCGCTCCGCCACCTCTTCTTCCCCCTCCCCTCTCCACCTCCACCACCCCCGTCGACTCCCTGCTCCTTCCGTACGCGGAAGCTCTGACCAAGCAGGTCGTCGAGTTCAGCCTGCCCAACGGCCTGCGCTTTGTGTGCCTGGAGCGGCGGGGCGCGACGGGCGCGCCCGTCGTCTCTGTCTGCACGCACGCCGACGTGGGCGCGTACGATGAGGCGCCCGGCCAGACGGGCATGGCCCACCTGCTGGAGCACATGGCATTTAAAGGCACGGATGGGCTCGGGCGGGCGGAGGGCGTGTCGGCGGCGACCGAGGCCGACGCGATGGCCAGGGAGGACGACGCGTTTTTAGAGCTGCGAGCCCTGAAAGCCGCCGTCGCGGGTAAGGCCGCCATCGCGTCGGCCGACGCGCGCCTGGCCGGTGCCATCGATGCCGCCTCCGCGCTCGCCAACCCGAACGCCTGGGGGTCAGCCATCCTGGCGGCCGGCGGGCGGGGCCTGAACGCCGCGACCTCCCATGACAGCACCCGCTATTTCTGCTCCCTGCCGTCCAACGCCCTGGAGCTCTGGTTCAGCTTGGAAGCCGCCCGGTTCCGGGCGCCCGTCTTCCGGGGCCTGTACGCGGAGAAGCGTGTGGTGGCCGAGGAACGGCGCGCGCGCATCGACTCCGCCCCGCTGGGGCCTTTCCAACAACGCTTTGCCCGGGCGGCGCTGGCCAACAATTATGGCCGCCCCGTCATCGGCGTCCCGGCGGACGTCGAGTCCATCGGCCGGGCCGAGCTGTCGACCTTTTTCAGGGAGCGGTACGGTCCGGCCTCGCTGGCCATCGCGGTCGTGGGCGATGCGTCGCCGGCCCGGGTGCGGGCGCTGGCGGAACGCTATTTCGGGGGGTGGGAAAATCTAGGGGCCTCAATCTCCACCGCTCAAGCCCCCGTGTCCGCCCGCCCGGTCGACCCGGTCCCGCGGGTGACGACTGCGGACCGGGCGGGTCCACTCGTCATGCACGCCTACTACCGCCCGGGCGATGGCGACCCGGCCTTTGCCGCGGCGGTCGAGGCCGCGTGCGCCATCCTGTATGGCACCCGGTCGGCCCGGCTGTACACGTCCCTGGTGCTACCGGGCGTCGCCCTGAATGCCCAAGCCATCCCGGCCTTCCCAGGCGACAAGCACCCGTGCGCCACGCTCCTTGCCGCCACGCCCTCCGCGGGCGTGGACCCGGACATCGTGAGCGACGCGCTGGCCCGGGAAGTCCTGCGCCTGGCGGCCGACGGGGCGGCGGCCGAGGAGTTGTCCCGCGTGCGCCGGGCCGGCCTGGTCTCGCTCTACTCGTCCGTCCGGTCCAATGCCGGCCTGGCGGGCGCGTTTGCCTCCGCCGCCGCTGCAAAAGGCACCTGGCGTGCCTTGATCGAGGAGATCGCGGCCGCGGACGGGGTGGACGGGCGGGCCATCGAGGACGCGGCGGGCCGCGTGTTTGCGGCGGACGGCAACTGCACGACGGGTGTGGTGGAGGCGGCGGCGGCGCGGGTCACGATCGCGCCGGCGGGGACGTTTTGATAAAAGTGCGAGAGCGCGTGGTGTGCGGGTGGGATCGTGTCTCTCTTTGTTTCATCTAACCTCAAACAAAAACGTATCATTTCATTCCACCTCCTCCACCTCCTCCTCCTCCTCTCCTCCATTCCAGTCATCGTCGGCCGCAGGCAGCCCGTACTTGACTGCCACCGCCTCTAAGAAGTCGTCATTATCCCCGTCGCCCACGCCCGGGGGCAGGGCCCCATCCCGAGTCGTCCCGGGCAAGCCCGCCCCGGCGTGCGGCACCCACCCCGCTGCCGCGTCGGCCGCGGCTGCGACCCTCCCGACCATGCCCTCATCCTCGATCGCGCACGGCAAGAAGCGCAGGAGCGAGTAATCGCCCACGCACTCTGCTAGGGCGGCCGTCAGGCGGGCATGCCTCGCCCCCCAGGCGGCCCCCCGCCCGCGCGCCCCGCCGCCAGCCGTGATCGCGGCCGCCACCTGCTCCAGCCCGTCCGCTCGGGCGTAGAATGGGAGGTCAAACGCCAGGCGCCCGTACGCCCGCAGCTTGTCGACCTTGGACAGCACGTTGATGTGGGGCAGCTCCAGGTGCAGCATGGCGGCCAGGGCGTCTAGGCAGCCCGCCAGGTACTTGGCCGGGTCCGTGCACAGGACCGCGTCCAGCAGGTGGACGGCGACCAAGCGCCAGGCGACACTGGGAGGTCGGGGTGCCCCCTCCTCCCCTGCTCCCGCCGCTCCACCCTCCACCGCCAGCCTTTTCCCGCTCGTCAGCGCGTCAATCACCGTCCTCAGTGCCGGGTGCTGCGTGAACAGTTCGGACTGGCCGGGCAGGTCGAAGAGGAGGTAGGTGGCCGAGGCGCCGAGGGGGGCCAGGCCAGCGACCAGCCAGTCCAGGTTGGCCGCCAGGAAGTCGAGGCAGAAGATGAGGCCTTGAAATGACGAGGAATGGAGAAGGCAGAGGGGGGGCAGCCATTGTCAGAGGCACTGGGAGGAGCCGGCCCTGCTCGTGTGTGTGTGTGCGCGCGCCTCTTTCTCTTCCCTTCTCACCTCCATTCGGCCCCAGGCCGTGCGCCTTCATGACGCCCTCCAGCGACACAAGGTCCCCAATGTCCAAGGCCGCCTCATACGGTGGGTTCTCATTGGCCGGGTCCAGGTTGATGATGGCGGCGGCCCGGCCGGCCAGGGTGAGGTAGTGGGCCATGCCCTTGCAGTAGGTGGACTGGATGGATGGAGGAGGGTGAGGGGGCGCGGACAAGGGAAAGTTGGGTTGAAAAGATGAAAGAGAGGTCGAGGGATGGTGGCGTTCGCTCTCTAGCCGATGGAGTTAGCTGCCGCCGCCGTTCTCTCTCCATGTTCTGGCACACACCTTCCCACAGCCTGGGGGCCCGATGACGAGCTGGCCAAAGGGCATGACTGCTGGGCGCAGTGGGCGTGTGTGAGCAGCGCCTTGGGCGGGCGCGCCCTGCCGGCAGTGCAATGAGAACGAGCGGAAGTGAGGCGCAACGTGTTCTCCAAAAATGAAAACAGGCGCGCCCATTTGAAATATCACGATGTCCCTCAAGCGCAAGCCTGACCACCCCCTGGCCGCCTCGTGCGCGAGACCTATCACCTCCTTCTTCACTGTGCTGCCCCGGGAGGGGGCCGGTGAGGCGCTGGAGAAGAAGGACGAAGTGGCTGCAGAGGCAACGGCGACCATCGGCGCGCGAGAGACTGCCGCTGGCACGCCTCCTGCACCGGTCAATGCAGGACCGGCCTCACCGGCGGCCGCGCATATAGGGGAAGGTAAGGAATCAGCACCAGCCGAGCGGCAGCCGTCACAGGCGAGCCCGGACCCCGAACCGGGCTCGCGTGCGGCGCACTCTGCAGACGACCAGGCCGCCTCACCCGACCCGGCCTCTGCAGACCCGGGCGCCGCCTACGAGGCCGAACGGGCCGCCCGCATCCAGCGCAACGCGGCCATTATGGCGGGGCTGGGCATTGTGGGGGCACTGGCGCCGCCGGCGGTGGCCCAGCAGGCGAAGCAGCCTCGCCCTACCGCGCGCCGGCCGCGGGCGCCGCCCCCGCCACCCGAGGCCGTCCGCCGGAGCGGACGCCACCGGGGTGGTGGGCCGGTGGCCGGCGGGAACGCCACCACCACCACCAGCCCTGCCCGCCGCCCGCGGTCGCCGACCCCGAAACCCGTGTGCTTTGACGATGAGACCGTGCTCCGGTACGTTGCTTCGGCGGCGGCGACAGGCCGCCCCTCCTCGACGGCTGCACTGCCCGCCGGCCCGACCCTGGGGTTTGCCCCACTCCCAGTCTTCCTGGCATGCCCGCAAATCGCCCGCCTCTACTCCATCGCCGCGCACACCCCGTCCGGCTTGCTGGCCGCGGGTGGGAAGGACGGCTGGGCAGCCGTGTGGGGCGTCCGTGGGTGGCTGAACGGTGGAGAGGGTGACGAGAGGAGCGGCGGGGACGACGACCTCGACCTCGACCTCCTCCCGCTCGCGGCCGGCCGCCTGCACCGGTCCTGGCTGGCCGACGTCGCGCTTGTGGACAGGGGCAGCGACGGGTCCTTGCCCCTGCTCCTCTCGGCAGCCAACGACGGCGCGGTCGCGGTGTGGAACCTGGCGGCTTGCGCGACAGGCGGGGCCGCCCCGACCCCACAACAGCTGGCCTTGAACCAAACTGTCCACGGCGGGGCCGGCATCTTTTCCCTGGACGCCGCCGCGCTCATCGCGACTTCAGCCAAGGATGGCAGCATTGTCGTGTCCATAATCCACCCTGACGGGCGGGGCGTCGTGCCCGTGGCCACCTGGGAGGACGCGCACGCGGGCGTCGCAAAGTGCGTGCGATGGGGTGGTGAAGCGGCCACCGCCTCGACCTCCCTCCTCGCCTCCTGCGGCAATGATGGCCACGCCCGGGCCTGGGATACGAGGGTCCCGCCGTCCAGCGGCCCCGTCGCGGATGTGGCTGCCTTTGCCTGCGCGGCCAACGCCGTGCGGTGGGTGCCACCTGGGGCTGGGGCGGCGGCGCCCCGCCTGGTCCTCGCGGGGGCCGACCCCGACCTCCGCCTCTTTGACCTACGCATGGTGTCGGGAGCCACCCCTTCCTCCTCGCTGACCACCCCCGCCCTGACCCTGCGAGGTCACATCCCGGCCGCGGGGCGGGTCGCCGGCATTTACCAGCCGACCGTGTTTTCGGGGTCGTCCCCACTCATCGTCGCGGGCGGCCCGAAAGCCCGCTCCCTCTCTCTCTACAGGGGCGACAGCGGGGCCACGGTCTCCCGGGGCGAGGTCGACCACGACAGCGTGACGCTGGCGGCGGTGGGCGGGCTGCTGGCCGTGGCGGGCAGCCGGGGGGTTCACCTGTACAAGCCGCGCGGGGCAGGTTAGAGCACAGAGCACCAGTATTTTCATGTGACATCTACAATATCAACTACTCCCGCGGTAGCCGGGTCGCGTGCTCCGCCAGCGCCGCCCCCAGCCGGGCCATGATCCGCAGCGTCACCGGACCCGGCACCGGGTCAAAGCCGGTCTGCCACGCCACCGCCCCCCCTCCACGCTCCCCGCCCCGGCCCGGGCCCACCAGCGCAGTCAGCGGCTGGACGCCCCGCACCGCGCTCGTGAGGAAGGCTTCCGTCCACTCCCCGGCCTGGGCCGGGTCGGGCGGGGCCTCATCCACGGCCAGCCCGTCCTCACTCTGGGCCAGGTCTAGGACCATCCGGCGAACGATGCCATCCAGCGCACCGTCGGCCGGGGCGGCCGTGCGGAGGGTGAAGGCGGCACCAGGCGGCCCTCCTCGCTGGACGACAAACAGATTTGTCACCAGCCCCTCCAGCAGCGCGCCGCCGCCGCCGCCGTCGCAGGCGCTGGTGAGGATACCGTCGGCCGCGCCTGGTGGGAGCGCCGCTTCCAGCCCCGCCCGGGCCGCCGCCCAGGCCGAGTCTTTGATGGACGGGTTGGTGCGGGGCGGGCCGACGACGGTTGCGGGGCCCGGGCGGGACCGCTCGCTCGCCGGCGGCAGCGCCCACGCGTACGCCCGCACGTCCAGGGGCGGCTCAATGGCGAATCCGCTTGATGGTTGTGGCATAGCAGCATCCGTCAGGAGGAGGATGGCGCCTATGTCGGCCCCTGATGGGGCGTCCGCGGCCTCCCCGCGCACAGCCGCAGCCAGGCTGGGCAGAGCCACGTTGGACAGGTGGGACGCCAGCGGCAGGGGTGACGCGGCTTCGGGGCCACCGCCATGCCAGGCTGTGAAAGCAGGGAGGGCGGACGGGTCTGAGGTGGCCAGTTCGACTAGGGAGGAGGCCAGGCGCTCGGTGTGCCACTGCCAGTGCGGGATCTGTGTGGTGAATGAGTGAGGTTGAGAATACGGGCGGAGGAGCGCTAGCTCGGCAGTGCTTTTCCCTCCATTCCCACGCCGCATTCTCACCAGCTGCCCGCCTATGACGGTCAATGCAGTGTACGCCCCGCGCGGGCAGGCCCGCAAGAAGGCGGCGGCGTTGGGTGCTGCGTCGGCAGGCACCGCGTTGAGGATGGAGCAAGGCATGCCAGCTTTTTGTTTTTGCTCGCTAGTGTGACTATTGGCTACTTCTCTTTTTTCTATTTTTCGTCTCTCTCTCTTTCCTCATCCTCCATCAGATGTCGGCCCTGTTCCGGTCGCTCCACCGCGGAGGGGGACGCCTCCCAAAGGCCGCGTCCTGGCTGGCTCGTGGCCTGGCGTCGGGCGGTGGGAGCGTGGTGAGCCAACGGAGAGAGATAACAAATCTTTACCGCTCACCCGAGCATGCCCCCAACCTCAACCTCAACCTCAACCTCAACCTCAACCGTAACACAGCCCGACGCCAAGCTCCTCATCGGCGGCCAGTTTGTGAGCTCGCAGACCAAGGAATGGATCGACGTTCACGACCCGGTGTGTTTGGGTGAGGATAGGAGAGGGAAGTACGGCGCACCCTATCCAAATCATCTATCCCAACCCCCTCCCCTCCCCTCCCCTCCCCCGTAGGCCACCCAAGCCCTCGTCTCCCGCGTCCCGCGCACCACGCCCACCGAATTCCGGGCTGCTGTCGACGCCGCCTCCGCCGCCTTCCCCGCCTGGCGGGCCACCCCACTGCCCACCCGCCAGCGGGTCATGTTAAAACTGCAGGCCCTCATTCGCGAGCACACGCCCGACTTGGCCGCCTGCATCACGGCCGAACAGGGAAAGACACTGGCGGACGCGCGTGGGGATGTGTTCCGGGGGCTGGAGGTCGTGGAGTACGCCTCCAACATCGCGCCCGCCCTCATGGGTGGGTATAGCGAGCACGTCGCGACGGGCATGGACACCTTCTCAATTCGCCAACCCCTGGGTGTTGTCGCCGGTGTGTGTCCCTTCAATTTCCCGGCCATGATCCCGCTGTGGATGTTCCCGCTGGCCGTGACTGCCGGCAACACCTTTGTCCTGAAGCCTTCCGAGCGGGACCCCGGGGCGGCGGTCATGCTGGCGGCCCTCGCCCAGGAGGCGGGCCTACCGCCGGGCGTGCTCAACCTTGTCCACGGCGGCCCCGAAACGGTGGCCGCCCTGTGTGACGACCCCGCCATCTCGGCCCTTTCCTTTGTGGGGTCGACGCCGGGCGGGAGGGCGGTGGGCCAGCGGGCGACCGCGGCGGGCAAGCGCATCCAGATCAATATGGGCGCCAAAAACCACGCGGTCGTCCTCCCCGACGCGCACGCTGGGGCGACGATGTCCGCGCTGACGGGCGCCGCCTTTGGGGCGGCCGGCCAGCGTTGCATGGCCATCTCCGTGGCGGTCTTCGTAGGGGAGCCTGGTGTGTCAAGGGCGTGGGTCAGTGAGCTGGCGGCCCGGGCGGGCGCCCTGGTCGTCGGCGCGGGCGCGGAGGAGGGGACGGACGTGGGGCCGATGATCTCTCCCGCCGCGGTCACCCGGGCGGAGGGCCTCATTGCCGACGCGGTGGGTGCGGGGGCGGCGGCCGCCCTGGACGGCCGGGGCGCGGTCGTCCCCGGCTACGAGCGCGGTAACTTCCTGGGCCCTACCATCCTGACGGGCGTGACGACGGCGATGGCCGCCTACCGGGAAGAAATATTTGGCCCCGTGCTGGTCTGCCTGGAGGCCCGGACCCTCGATGACGCCATTGCCCTGGTCAACGCCTGCCCCTACGGCAACGGTACCGCCATTTTCACCCGCTCCGGTGCGGCCGCCCGCCGCTTCCAGGCGGGCGTCGAGGTCGGCATGGTAGGCGTCAACGTCCCCATCCCCGTCCCCCTACCTTTCTTCTCCTTTTCGGGTTGGAGGGATTCGTTCGCGGGCGACCTCCCGATGTACGGCCCGGCTGGCATCGAGTTCTTTACGCGCACCAAGACCGTCACCACCAACTGGCGGGACGCAGATGAGGCGGCGGGCGCGCGCGCGGGCGGGCTGGACGGGGTGGGGGCAAGCTAGAGAGAGTTTGGGTTGTTTCGGTTTCATTTCAATTCATTTCAACTTCTTCTACTTCCTAGCCTCCACCGCCGCGGCGGCCGCCTTGACCGCGAACGCTGCATCGCATGCCATCACATTCAGGGCGTCCTCTCCCTGCGGCCCCTCGTGCCCGCAGCCCCGCAGGAACATACATATGAGCGGGTTCGCCTCGGTGAGCCGCCCTGGGCCGGCCGCCTGCTGCCACCCCGCCGTCCAATTTGTAATTTGAAGCATCGGCGTCCGCTCGTCGTCCGCACCACTGACAATCCGAACGGGCGGCATGACAGGCGGGTATGGTTGCGAGCGCAAGCGGGTTGCCGGGCACGCCGCCTCCAGGGCCGCCACATCCCCGGCCGCCGCCCATTCGCCAACCTCGTGCAGCGCGAGCGCGCGCTGGATGGGATTGGATGGCGGACGCCCGCCGCCCTCATCCCGCTCAAGCGCATGTGTGCAGATGTCGAGAAAGGGGGAGCGGAGCACGGCGGCCGCAAGGCCGCCCCGCTGGAGGAGGTGACCGGCGAGGAGGCCGCCCGCGGACTCAGCCGAGCAAACGACAGGTACGACCCCGCCCGTGCCGCCCGCCCAGTCTGCCGCGGCCTCCGCGTCTTTGGCTGCGTTCGGCCGGTTCGCGCCCCGCCCGGCCGCATGCCAGGCCCGCCCCAGCTCGCCCCCCCCACGGACACCGGCCAAGACCACTTGCCAGCCCTCAGCCGCCAGCGTAAACCAAAGCGGCTCAAAATCGGGCTCCAGGGGCGTGCCGTAGGCCCCGTACAGCACAAGCAAGGCGCCGGGCGGTGGTTGGGCGGTCGGGCGATCCGACTCGATGACCGTCAGCGGGATGCGCGCGCTGCCTGAAGGGATGGTGATCCGGCGAAGGGTGAGACCGCCCGCGTCTTTCGCCACGGCAGCCGCTGCTGTCTCCGCGGCCGGCGAGAGGGGGAGAGCAGCCAGGCGCCCCGTCGTCAGGTCAAGGTCCCACGGGCGCGGACTGGACAGCGGGCTGGAGGAGATGATGCGGGCGGTCTTGGTATGCGGGCACGCATTGGCCCCGGGTTTGATGCACGCCCAGGCGGCCGGGTCGCCTGGAAGCGCGACGGCCACAGGCGGAGTCACAGACGGCGGGTCCCCGTTCCCCTTCCCTTTCCACACCAGGCGCGTCGTGGACAGACCTGGCGCGCCAAACTCCGTCTCACGCCCGTACAAGAGGATCGTGTTGGCAGTCTGGTCACCGCAGAAGGCGTCCATGTCTGTGATGACGACCCCGGGGCGGCGCGGGATGAGGGGCACCCAGGCGGGTGGTGGCGTGGATGGCATTGGCGCCCACCCCAGCCACACCTCGTGCCCGGACACGCCCTCATCCCACCCCCCGCTCCTTTCATTGGTCAGCAGCAAGAGCCCGCCTCGCCCATCGCCCTCCACGAACGTTTCCACGCATGCCTCCACAGCGTCCGCGCACCCGACACGGGTGAAGGAAGGGCGAGGCAGCCCGGCCTCATCCCTGCCCAACCTTAGCACGTGCGGCACCGCCGCATCCCGCCGCACCGCCGTCGCAACCAGGAACTGCCCATCCTTTGTACGGCTCAGGGCCAGGTGGGAATGGGGGTCGGCCAGGTGGAGAAGCCTGGGGTGGTCGTCGGCTCTCTTAGGCTTGCGGCTCCTCCCCTGTTTTGCCAGCCCAGGCGCGACGCGGACCTCGCACGGCCGCCCATCACCTTCACGGTCGAGCGTGTAGTACAGGGTACCCGTCCCGATTGCGCCCCACTCCACGCCGAGCGCGCCCGGCAGGCGGGCGATCTCCATTCCATGACCCTCCACATGACGTATGTCTCGCGCCGAGGCACAGGGCTCTCCTTGACTGTCAGCGACAACGGCCACAAAGTCGCCGCACGGTGAAATCTTGACGCATTTAAGCCCGCCCGTGGCATGCAGGCTCTCCAAGATGGCCACCGAGTCCAGGACGACGACGCTGGCGTCGGGACCCACGGTCCACGGACTCGTCATTGGTGCGCGCAGCATGACCGGCCCGCCCTGGCCCGGCCCTTGCTCAGTCCAATAGCGCCACAGACCCGCGTTCTCAGGAGCGGTGCGCTCAGAGTCAGGAAACCAGGTGGCAGCCCTTTGTAACAGGCGTTGCGCTGTAGGGGTTGTCGCCTCCCGCCATACGCGGGCTGCCTCGGCGGAAGACGACGAGAGGGAGCGGGTCCTGGTCAAGGTGGAGGAGACCACCGCATGCGTCGTTGCTCTTTTTGAGGCCCAGAGTGGGCCCACCGCCCGGCCTAGGAGGGCGGCCAGGCGGGTGGATGAGCTCGCCATGTGTGTGTGTGTGTGTTTGTGTGTGTGTAGAGGGACGGGGGCGGCCGGAGCCGCGCGAGGCGCGAAAAAAGACGCGAGTCTGACTTCTCTTCATCTACACCCCGCCGCCGCTCCGCCCGCTCCCACCTACCCCCCCACCACGCGCCACTATCACACTGGACCCGGCAGGCACACCCCCACCACTCCACGGCCCGCCCACCGCGCCCCTGTCGCCTTCATTCCCGAGCGGCCCGTCCGCGCTGCTCAGGCGGGCGGCGGCCGTGGCCGCCAGCGCCCGCCGCTTGTCGCGCGGGTAGGTCGCATGGACGGCACTGTACACGACCGCGCAGGCGGTCCAGGGAATGACGGTCATCAGCAGCAGCGCGCGCGACAGGGCTTCCGCCTTGGGGCCGTCCAGGGCAGGGTCTCCACTGGCCGTCGCCGTACCATCGAATCCAAACCAGCGTTCCGCCAGGACGCCCACCAGCGGGACGGCCAGGGCGGCGACCGCCATCTCAAACGACCGGTCGAACGAGTAGATCAGCGTCCGCGCGCCCGGCGGCACGATCTCCGCAAAGATGGGGTTGTTGCAGGCGGGCGCCGGCCAGGCGTTGACCAGGCCGGCCAGGGCGAGGACGGAGACGTACGCGCCGACGTGGGCCGCCGCGTCCGCCCGGGGCAAGCCCCGCAGGAAGAGGACGGTCGCGCCCAGGCCGAGCACCACCGACACCTGGCACGCGAAGATGCGGCCGTGGCGTGGGGACGCCCGCGCGGCCACGTCCCCGATCCACCCGCCCAGGAGGCCGCCCGCCGCGTGGAAGGCCATGCCGGCTGAGACGGCAATGCTGGCCCAGGCGGGCGAGATGCCCAGCAGCTGCAGGTAGAGTGTTTGGAAGCCCAGGGCTGCGGCCGGGACGTTCCCCACGATTCCTTGGGCCACGATGAGCACAAAGGTCGGGACGCGCAGGACGGCGCCGAGCTCGCGGGTGAAGGCGCCGCAGTCGATGGGTGGGTTTGTGGTGGAGGCCGGGGGGGGTGCGGCTGTGGCGGGCGTGGCCAGCGGGCCGCCACTCCCATTCCCATTTCCATCAACCACCCCGCCATCCCCAGGCGCGGCCAGCGCGACCGTCGCCAGGGCCGCAACGCCTTCGTCCTCCTGTTCCACCGGCAGCTGTGGCCCGACGCGGATGGACCCCGGCCGCGCGCGCGGGTCCCGCGCCCACACGCACGTCCCGGCCGCGATGCCAAAGGACAGGGCGCCAAGCAGGAGGATCGACAGGCGCCAGCCCTCCCAGCCGCCTGGGCGGGCGGCGCCCAGGTTGGTCGCCACAAGCCCGCCAACCGACGCGCCGAGGGCCGATGTCAGGTGCAGGGTCCCAAAGGCTTTGCCCCGGTCGCCCTCGCTGTACAGGTCGGCCGTCAGGGACTGGACGTTGGGGACGATGACGGCGAGGCCGAGGCCGGTGATGGACCAGAGCGCAACGCCCTGGCCAAGGCTCGTCGCAAAGGCGAATGCCACCATGGTCAGGCCCCACACGGTGGCACCGGCCCCGATGACGACCGCTCGGTTGAAGTAGTACCCGCTGAAGCCGCCCAGGGGGGAGAAGACGGCTTGGGCGAGCGCGCGGGCGAGGGTCAGGTACGCGATCTGGGTGAGGGACGCGTTGAAGGAGGCGGCCACGAAGGCGTAGACGGCGGGCAGGATGACCTCGTCCGTGCGCTCAAATGCCATTGCGAGATTCATCATGACCATGGTGGCCAGGCGGGAGGGTGGGTGGCGGGGGCGATGCGGCGAGGGTGGAGGGCCGGGGGAGAGGGGCGGGCGGGTCTGCCTGAAGATGGATGGTGAGGGAGGATGAACCGAGTTTTGTTATTTTGATGCGAGAGCTTTTGGTGGGGTGTTAAGATAAAAATATGACAGGCGGGTTACCCGTGCCACTCCGTGCCTGCCCGGATGTGAGTGGTGCGCGGACGGGGCTCTTCTACCCCCACATTCCGGCGTCCAAGATCATCCTGCAACACCAATGCTTCCCCCAATGCTTCCCCCTACCTCCACAAAAAAACTCACCCGTCCTGCCTGGCGTTCTCTTCCGTGCTCCGCAGCGGCGTCCGAGATGCTGCCACATCATCCTCCGAAGCCGCAGCCAGCCTTTCCGCCGAGGCAGACCGTGGGAACAGGGAGCCGCGGGAAGGGTTGCGGCGCAAGCCCGTTGCGGTGGTCGTCGGCCCGCTCGTGCTCGACTGCTCGCCGCAGGCCGCCCCACCGCCGCCCTCGATGGACATGGACTTCAAAGCGGCGACGATAGGACGATGCAGTGCGGGTGAAAGGGTGGGCGAGACGGGCGAGACACAGCACGGGTACTGTACGGAGACGCAGCCCCACTTAAAAGGTGATGTGACCTTGTTACCGACCCGACCTGTCTTTCTCCATCTTTTCACCGCCGTGCCCGCAGCCGCATGAACGCCAGGCCCAGCACCCGCTCCCTATCCGCCGGCGACAGTGCATCCCAATCCAAGGGCGCATTCGCGTCCGGCACCGAAGCCTCAGCACTCCCCCCTACCTTTTTTGAAGCCACCACCTCATCCCGCGCGCTCCGCAGCGCACCTAACAGCCAACCTCCAACCTCCCGCCGCCCGCGGGCGACCTCAGAGGCCGCGGCGTGCACGGCCTCCACATTGCGCTGGTAGCGGGTGACCTCGGCGCGCAAGCGCTTGATCGTCGCCGCCCGCTTGGTCCGGGCGGCCGCCAGCGCTGCCGCTGCCGCCTCGCCCTCGGCCACCCGCGCCGACCGCTCACCCTCCGCCTCTACCCGAGCGGACGCCTCGCCCGCCGCCGCGGCGGTCGCCCGCATGCTTGCCGCGTTAGCATTGGCAGCGTGTACAGCCGCCGCCCGGCGGGCCGCGTGCGCTGCCGCCCAGCCGTCCGCCGCGTTCGCCCGGGCGGCCGCAGTGTCCGCGGCCGCGTCTGCAGCGCGCCCCTCCGCCGCCCGCAGCTCGGCCGTCAGGGCGATGCCAGCGTCCAGGCGCAGCAGGCGAGCGGCTAAGGCGGCAGGGATGAAGGGGGATATAGTGGTGGGAGACGTAGGAGGAGCAGCACGGGAAGATGGTGAGGCCGGGCGGGGTCGGGGAGGGCTGCCCGTGCCGCCCCAGGCCTGGAGGGGGGTGGAGGTCGTGGTTGGCCGCCCTGTCGCGCCGTCTCTCGCGTGCGTCGCCCTAGGGTACTGCGCACCAGGTGAAATCAGGTATTTGCTGCCCGCACACACAGCCGCCAGCTTCGCCGCAGCCCCCCACTCCGCTGCCAGCGGGTCGACCGCGGCCGCGAGCGCGGTCCGCAGCACCCCGACCTCCGCCCTCCGCCCGGCCTCCACCGTGGCCGCCCGGGCTTTCTCGCCCTGCAGATCGGCGCGCAGGGCGTTGATTTGATGACCCGCGGCCGCAGCTTCTGCTACACCCGCCGCCCGCAGGGCATCCGCCTCCGCGGCCTCCGCGGCCAGGCGGCGGCGGAGGAGGGCGGTGGCCGCTCGCGCGTCGCCCGCGGCCGCCGCGCTTTCGTCCGCCGCCCGCCGCGACCGGACCACGTCCGCCACATGGTCGGCCCGGGCGGACTTGAGTTCGATCTGGAGGCAGATAAGCCTGTGCATGGATGAGAGGGGGTGCGAGAGATGAGAGAGAGATAGGTGAGAGCGGCGGTGGGGCACTATTCTTAGTACATTCTACCCTGGTGGGTCGAAAAAAAAAAAAGGGGGGCGAGAGGACTCAACTCGGCCGTCAGGAAGGCGACGTCGGGGCGGGCAACAGCGCCGGCTGGCTGAGGAGGCGGTGGCGAGAAAGAAGATGTTGGTGCCTTTGCTTTGGCGGGCGGGGAGGCGGGGCGGGGGGCGGGCTTGGGCGGCATTGATGTAGCGCGAGAGTGTGTGTGTGGGAAGACGGATGGGTTTTGGGATTGCAGGGTGGATGAGGGTCGGGGGCCGAAACGCTAGCCCATTGCTTCTTTCTTTTACATCTGTGCCCGCCCCACACATCACCCACCCGACCATGCCGCCCGCCGTCTGCTTGAGAGCCAGCCTGCAGGCCGCCCAGCTCCCGTCCTGTTCAGTCACCGGGCGGTTCGCCCCACCTCCGCTCACGCCGGCGCCCCGCTGCTCTTGCTCACGGCGGCCGCCACCGGCTGCGCCGCATGGCCGGTCTCCTCCTGCCCACTCCGCACGCCTCCCTCCACCCACCGCCGTCCGCCGGGACGCCGCCCGCCAGGTGGTCTGCTCTAAGACCCTCATCGCCAAGGAAGGGTGCGAGGAGGAGGTGAGCACCCTGTGCGCGGGCATGGTGGCGACGCTAGCGCCCGCCCCGCCCCCCACCGGTGGCGGCCCCGCCCCTGCGCGAGTGCGGGGCGTCCTGGACGCCCGCCTCCTAACCGACACCGCCAACCCCCGCACCTTCCACCTGTGGGAGCGGTACGACTCTAACCGGTCCTTGGGCGAGGTCAACACGGGCGAGCCGTACGCGGCCTTCATGCGGTCGGTCGTGCCTTTGCTGGAAGGCCCAGTCGGCATGGCGCTCTACGAGTGGAAGGACGGCCAGCTAGGGGCGCCCGCCGTGCAGGGCGGGCCCAAAGGGGAGGGCGGCCTGGACGATGCGACGGGTGGGCAGGGCATGCCCGGCGGGGCGGGCATGAAGCAGACGTCCGCCGCGTTTGACTTGGGGAACCTGGAGCGGGGCGAGGAGGGCGACGCGTTTGGGATGCCCGTGGCGCGCGCGAAAGGCAGTGCCAGTGCGGGGAGTGACGGGGAGGAGAGTGGAGACCCGGTCAACGCGTTTGAGGAGTTCCAGGAGAACCTGGCCAAGGGGTTGAAGGCGTTCAAGTTTCCGTGGGAGAAATGATGAAGATGCTAGACATGAGAGGATGGAGATGTGGAGATGGGTTGCGACCTCATGAACGCCGACTCTTTCTACACACTCGCTCGCTGTTCGACCCCTGCACGCGCGCTCTCTACGCCATGTGCATGCGCAGCGTTCCCGGCGACACCCGCCGCACCCTACACGTGATTGTCTTGGCCCCTAGGCGCTGATGCGCCTCAAATCTGTGACAGCCGCTAAACCCAAAAAATACGCCGTCCGGGCATTCTAACACGTCTATAGGCTCGCGGAGCCCGTTCTCAGCAATAGACGCCATGAGCGCCTCCACTTTGGCCTTGTCGTTGGGCCGGACCAGTGGGCGGCGGATGGAGGAGACGGGGAGATTCACGAGGCGGCCGCCTCCTTTTGTGCCTTTTGGAGGGGTTGAGGTTGAAGAAGGTGGAGGCGTGGGTTCCCAGCCGTAGGCGGCATCGGCGGCCGCGCCCGAACCAGGAGTAGACTGAGGGGGTCTGAAAAGCGGCCTGGGTGGCCGGATACCAGCCCGTAGGGCGCCCGCGGGATGGAGTGGAGGGCGTGCGAGAACAGGGTGCATTGAAAGATGAGAGTCACAACTAAAAACTATGAGGGAACGGTTCCAGGACTCGAACGCCCTGGCCGCGATCTCCCGGCGTCTCCGGGAGGACGCGGCTGCGGCAGAAAAAACAGGGTCATCAGGGCGACGTGAGGCTGAGCAGCGCAAGCAAGCAGCGCCACTGCCACCGCCACCGCCGCCGCCGCCGCGGCTAGCCGTCGCTCGACCTCCGCCGCCACAGGGCCCACCCTGCAAGCGCCCACCCCGCACCGCTCCCGTCCCACCCACACCCCCGCCCGATCCCTGGAGGCCTGAGGAAACGGTGCACTTGGTTGATGACTGCCTAGCCGCGGCCATTGCTGGGCGGGCCGACGCAGCATCGCCCATCCAGGCCGCGCTCACGTCAGCGATCACCTCCGGCCGCCCCCTACCAAGCGCGTTCCAGGCCGCCCTGGCACGTGCCGCGGACGCCCTGGGCCGGTCATCGACGCGAACCCTACCCTTCATCGCCGCCCAGGTCGCCGCGGACCTGCTCGCTACGGGCGGCCCGCCTCCACAACCACCGGCCACCCCGCCCTGCCCAGGCGCGGCTGGGGACAAGCTGGCGGCACACAAGGCCGCCTTTGCAGAAGGCATTGGCGCCTTGAAGGGAGGGTCCGACCCAGGACTGCTCGAGATGTCGCTGGCGATGGTGGTGGGCGGGGTGGAGGAGGAGGAATAGAGAGAGCTAGCGCAGGAGGCCGAGTGCAAAACAAACAAAGCACACACCTTTTCAGCTTCCAGCGCCGTCTAACCCACTTCTCATTTCCCACGCTACCCCTCCTTGGCCCTCTCCGCACATGCTCCGCTCCCCATCACTAACCGCCATGGGCCCGAACGAGGCGGCCTCGCCCTCCCCCACCAGCACCAGCGGCCTGCTGGTGCATCGAGAGGAGGGGGACCGGGAGGACCGGGGCGGCGCTGCCTTGCTGCTTTCAGACACAGACACCGAGTCTTGCCCATCCTCCTCGGACGGTGAGGAGGAGGGAGCGCAGGCCTCTGTAACCTCCTCGCTGTTTTCTTGCCTTGGGTGTGGCGGGGCGGGCGATGCCGCGCTGGCTGCCCTAGCCGGCCTGGCGACCGGACACGAGTTGGAGGGCGCTTCCTCACCCTCGCCCATCGCGGCGGCCGCGGCGGCCGTGACACGGGCCGCCGCGGCCGCCGCCCAAGCCTCCGCCCGGGCGGCCCTGGCCAATGCGAAGGCCGCCCGGTGGCGGGCACGGTGCAAGCAGGTGGAGGCGGTGGGAAAGGGCGCGGCGGAAGGCGCAGCGGCGGACCTGGCGGCGGCCCGCACCGCCCTGGCGGCCGCGCGCGCTGAGGCCGCGAGCGCCCGGGACGTCGGCGCCGCGGACGCCGAGTCGCGGGCCGCCATTGCGGCGACGACGGTGGCGGTCGAGCATGCTGCTACCCTAGCCAAAGCCCGGGCACGCGGGGACAGGTACAAAGCTGTCGCGTCGGCGGCCCGAGACCAGCTTGCCCGCGCGCGCGCGGCCGCGGGGGTATGACTGAGAAGAAAGTTTTTTTGCGTTCAGGGGGGGAAGCGCTTCCCTTTTTTACACACAATGCAAACTAGGCCGTGCGCCTCCTCCTCCTCGACCCCCCGTCACAGACTTTTCTTTAATTATTAAAGCACGCACAAAGCGTGGATTTACTTTCTCTCCGTTTGGCGGCGCGTTGTTTCAGCACAAGCAAAGCAACACGTTGGACGTGCCGGCTCCTTGGTCAGGCCCAGGAGCGAGAGCGCGGCGGGTGGGTGGTGCGTTTCAAACAGCCACCCCTCCCGCCTGTCTGTTTCTCAAGGGCGTGTCAGGTGCGCAGGCAACGGCCACCGCGTGCGCGTGCAAGCGCAGGTTCACAGCCAACCAGCCAGGGACGGTTGAATTTTTATTACTCGCTGGCCTCCCACACCTTTCAGGGGCGGAAGGGGATCAGCTGGGACGGGTTGGACACGACGGACGCCACGGTCACGGGGGCGGGGGTGGCAGCCACGGTCGGGGCGGGAGCGGCGGCCATGGTCGCGGCGGGGGTGGCAGCCACGGTCGCGGCGGGGGCGGCGGCCACGGTCGCAGCGGGGGCGGGGGCCATGGTCGGCGCGGGCACGATCGGGGTGGGCATGGGGGCGGTCTCGCCCATCACGGCGCCACCCTTCTTGGAGTGCTTGACCTTCATGGTGGCCTCGCCGTCGACCTGCTTGACCTTTTTGACCTTCATCTTGTGGACCTGTCGGAGAGCAGAACAAGATGGAGAGGCGGGGGTGGTGTGAGAG
>Ga0315285_10001646_pt1 | contig 23445 bp, 18 predicted proteins | sample YL17G09_36_MG_FD_203698 | JGI IMG/M metagenome (GOLD analysis project Ga0315285, IMG submission 203698) | Sediment microbial communities from Yellowstone Lake, YNP, Wyoming, USA - YL17G09_36 | ecosystem: Environmental > Aquatic > Freshwater > Lake > Sediment | place: USA: Wyoming | collected... | reverse complement strand
AATACCACTTCACGCTACACCTGTCCTGCTCAGAGGGCCTTTTTCAACACCCCCACTTCGCTTGCTTTGCCGGCACTGCCTTTTCGCGCTCCGAAGGGGGAGCCAGGAGTGGGACTGATATCAGGGCAGACCCTGGTCTGACACCCCACAGGGTCCATGCGGGCCATGGCGAAGACAAACTAGGGTTAGAAGTGCAGCGATAGCCGACAGCGCTGGTCAACGCTGCGGTCGGCAGGGCGAGCGCGAGCCGCACTCGCTCTGCCACGCTCGGAATGAGGGGGACCAGGGACCGGGGGAACAGATGACGTTTCCGCGGTGCGACGACGTAGGCCGGCAGCCCTTTGCCGCATGGCTCGACGAGGAGCGGCTGAGCAGACGCCGCAACCTGGTGTTACTGGCGACTGCTGCCGCGTGGGCATGGGTGTGCCTGCCCTACCTCGGCATCGTGTTCGTTGGGATCGCAGCTCCCGGCCTCCCATCGCTCGCCATTCCCAAGTGGTTGCTGCTCCGGCATTTGCTCGCCGACGGCGCTCTCGCCCTCGCGGTAGGCGTCCTGTCTGGCTCCGCGCTTCGCAGGCTGAGGTGGGCTGCCGGACCGGCCCTCTTGGCGACGCTGATGGGCATCCATGTCGTGCTAGCCCTTCCCTACCTGGGTCGCACCGTACCGGTCGGCCCAAGCGGCGCCCTTGGGGACTACTTCCTGCATCTCGACCCATTGGGGGCTGCATATCTAGGCGGAATACTCGTCCTCGCAGCGCTCGGGGGGCTGCTTTCCCCGGTCGTTCTCAGGCGGGTGCGACGCCGTGTGCTGATCAACGCAGCATGGGCATGGACAGGCGGCTCCCTGCTGAGCGAAGCGCTGGTCTTGGCCAGCATGGCCGCCCACTATCCAGGCGGCTCTTACTGGGAGTGGTCCATGACCGACATGATCATGAGATGCCGCGACAACCTCCCTTACCTTGCCGGTGGAGCCTGGATGGGGTGGTCATTGCAGGGCCGTCCGGCGGTGGGAGCGGTGGTCGTGGGCGCTATGGCTGCTTTCCGCGCAGCCAGCGGGCTGATAGTCTTCGGTGGGCAGGAACCATGGACTACCGCTCTACAGTACACGTCGTTCATCGTCACGCGAACGGTCGTTGCTGGCGCTGGCGCGTGGCTAGGAGCGCTGTTGTCCGGGGCGGGGTCGCGGCGAGAGCTTCTTCGGCCTGGAGTTGCGGTTGTCTGCGCGGCACTTGTCGCCGCGCTCATCGCCCAGTTTGCCAGCAGTCGCCCGACGGAAGGGATCTCTGCCGAGGTCGAACCGCCGGTCGAGGATGGCGAGGTCATCCTGTTGATGAAGGGCGATGCTCTCGGGGCCGTGATCCTGACGAAGCAGACGATGGATCCCGAGCGCGTGTCCTACGATTGGTGCTACCGAACTGATGGTAACAGCACGTTCCGCGCACAGGATGCCCGGCACTACCGGTCGGGCCACGTCAGCAACGCAACGGAGATCAGTTTCGGGCGATTCTCCGTGAGCTGGTCCGGACACGACAACGGCTCCGGGTACCTCTACTACCAGCACTTCCCCGGCCAACCGGTTGCAGGAGACGACCTCCGCATCTGCGTGACCCACCGGCGGAACCTTGAACAGATCGATGCGCGCGATCCCAGGTGGCTCTTCAAGGGCAGTCCATCGGACCCGGGAGTACGACTGACCTCTGTCTTCTCCGTCAGTCCGGTCCGGCACGGTGAGACGTCGGCGCGCTGACTAGCGGCGTGCTGGGACTCCGCCGCGTGCTCTCCGTTCTTCACTCGCCGATGATCTCGGTGAGTCGCCCCAACTGCTCCAGCGCCTCGGCCAACTGCCGATAGACAGGTGGGGTCTCCCCCTTCCAGGGAAGAGCGCAACGAACCTGAAGCCTATTCAGGCTCAGTGGTCACCTGCGGCCCAATGTACGATGTGGCCGCCACCACGTCGTCGTACCAGTGCGTGGTGTTGGGGTGCTTGCTGCTGGAGTAAGAGACGATGACGATGTAGTTCGCCCTGAGCGTTTCCACGCTCCGCAGCCGAAGGTCGGGGAAGTCCCCCGCCAGCTTTCCGTCCACCCAGAAGGCGACCCGGCCGTCGCGTTCTCCAGGGGTGTTCGCCTTGACCATGAGTTCGTAGCAGTACCAGCGGCCGCGCTCCGCCATCACGTTGGGCCGGGGCACGAAATGCTCTCCGAAGAGCCCCCGGTTCTCGGCCGGCTGTATCTCCCCGGTGGGAAAGAGGATGTCGCCCCACTTCCGCCCCTGGTCCATATGATAGCAGTAGATATCCATGTAGCCCGGCGGCTCAGGTGACGAGCCGGTCCAGGGTGGCATCGTGTCGAGCAGGGCAGTGAAGTGGTTGCGCCCATCCGGCCGCACCCCTGTGGAGTTCCCCATGTTGACTCCCGGCGCGGCCCCCAGAATCGCCATGCCGGTGTGGTGGCAGCCGGGGAACTCCCTCGCGTACTTCATATAGTAACGCACGAAGAGCGTATCGAACCCGGGCTCGAGCCGCTTCTCCGCGCCATGGCTTCGCATCGGCTGCTTGTGGGTTACCTCTATTGCCTGCTTGCCGCTGTGAACGTTCTCAGGGTCCCGTGCGATGAGGACCGTGCCCCAGGCATTGTCCCACTTCTTACCCCTCTGCTCATAGCCGCTCGTCTCCATCGTGACGTCCTCGATGTCCTCGAAGCCGTCTGCGAAGATGACCGCCGGGTCCTTCTCGATGCCCACGTCCCCGGGGTATTTCGCGGCGATACCGTGGCCTTCAGGCAGTTCCACTACAGCGCATTTCATAGCCCCAAACCTGCTCCCCGCACTGTGCGCCAGCATGAAATGCGCCCGCGCACACCCGCCGTTGCTGGCCGGCTGTTTCGTAACCCGCCTGCGGCGGGGTCATGAAACAGCTTGTAGCATGATCGCTCTCTATCATCCATCGGTGGCAGCCATCGAGAATGCAGACAACAGCAGAGGCGCGCTCGGCGCCTCCCCTGGACCTCAAGGGCGAACGACTACTTGCGGCGGACGAGGAACCAGAGCTGGCCGCCGAGATCGCCCCCGAGCCAGTGCAGGTGGAAGCCGCGGTCCTCCGGATTGAGGATGAAGTAGACGGCGTAGCCTCCGTCCGGCTTCTGCCAGATCGAGTCGGGGCCCAGGGCAATCACGTAGTAGACGCCCGCGGCCCACAGCTCCTCTGCGTGATCCTTGAGCAGGCAGAGCTGCGGTAGGTCCTCGGGGACGAACCCCGCCTGGTCGAGACGTCGGAGGACGTCTGCGGTCTGGAGGTGCTCACGATCGTGTACCGGTTTGGCCAGGCAGAGCCTGACCTCCTCCTGACCCGTCTTGCCGCTTCGACATTCCAGGCTGCGGGCTCGCCCCGCAGCCCCCGCGGTAGGGAAGTGTGCGGAGGTGATGTCGGGGTTGTTGTTCGGCATGCCGGCGATCATGTCCTCAACCGTCTGGTCCAACCTGGCAACCATAGGCGCCAGCTCGATGACGGGCAGATCGCGGCGCGCGACGATGATACCACTGGTCATGGAACACCCCTTTCGGCCAGGTCCAGCCTGACCACGCAACCGAGCGCCCATGGCACAGAGTGGAACGCAATGAGCACAGCGCTTGCTCCATGGTCGGCCGCGTCCGCAAGGCCGCAGAAGCCGCGCGGCTGGGCCGTTTGGCCTGGCGAGCTCAGCGCCGCGGGGCGTTCACCTCGGCCACTACCGACTGAAGCGCCTTCAGGTATCGCCCCTCGGGGTCGCCCTTGGTCGGCGCGATGTAGCCGCCCTCGCCGAACTCGTTCCAGGCATAGACCAGGATCGTACGCTCGGCGATAGTCTGGTCCGGATGCTTGTCCATCCACGCGATCGCATCGCGAAGGGAAGCCGCGAACTGCTCCGGGGTGCGGTCCGGGAAGTACCAGCCCGGCTCTTTGCCCAAGCCTTGCGGACCCTCCCATGGCCGCGCGTCCCAGCCCGCAGTCACTTCCGGCAGGTAGGGCTGCTGCCTGATTCCGCCCCAGGCTCGCGCGTGCGCCTCAGCCAGCTCGGCGTACTTGTGGGCCTCCGCGCCGGCGGTATAGCCTGGTATAACGTTGTAGTGCGTTCTGTGCGTGTAGCCCGTCTCGGCCGAACCACTGCCGCAGGCGGCGATGGCCACCCCCGGCAGACCGGCCCTGCGCGCCGCCTCCTGGAGGTAGGCGAAGCCCGCCTGGTCGCCGCCCTCGGGGCTGAAGATGATAGCCAATGGCTTGCCATCTATGGTGAGATACTGGGGATGCTTGAGATAGGGCATCCAGAAGTCGGCCGCCTGCTTCCAACTCTCGCTCCCCTTGATCTCGAATCCCTGGTGATTCGCCACCAGCAGGCAGAACTTCATGCGACGGTTGTTCCGGGCCTTCAGGAACAGCTCCAATCCCGTATGCTTGGGATCGGCCTTGATCGCCTTTTCGTTGATCGCCTGGCCATTGTCGTGCCAGTACCAGCAGAAGGCGAAGAATGAGAGCCCGTGATCCGCGGCCAGGTCAATCTGGCGTTCCATGACGGCGAGCGAATCATCGCGCCAACCCCAGACCGGTTCCCGCTCGGGGAACTCCGCGGCCATCCGCTTCGTCACAAACCGATCGGTGCCGGCCCAGCCATCGAAGTAGTAAGCACCTATCCTCACCTTGTTTCCCTCCCTGAGCGGCCTGAGATTTCCCGCGGTTCCCCCGGCCGTGAGCGCTAACACGGCGCAGCCGGCAATCGCGGATGCCACTCGGCTTGTGCGCTTCCTCGTGCAGCTCTGCGCGCCACAGGTAAGCATCTCCGTACCAGCCCTCCCCCCCGGATCAGCTCGCGGTGGACACGCGAGACAGCAGATGACACCGCGGCCTGCCAGTTATAGCAGACGCGGAGGGTCTGCGCAACCACATCGAGCGCGCCTCCGCTCCTCAGATCCCCTCGGCCCGCGGCAGACTTCCGCACAGTGCTGACAAGGCCACGGAGGAGACGAGGAGGGCCGCCTTGAACAGGTTTCTCATGAACAGCCGCATCTGGGCTTTGTGCGCTTTCGGGGCGTTATGGATCGCCGCTGCGCCCGCGCTGGCGGCAACGAAGGCGGCGCCGCGATCCCGCACGCCGGCGCAGTGGCGCGGCGCGTTGGCGGACTACGACGCCGAGCCCCGCCTGCGGAATGGCCGCGTAGACGTGGACACGCTTGTCGCGCGGCTCAAGGAAGTCGGCGTAACGACCTATTACTGGCTCGTCTACCACGCCCCCACCGACTGGGACGATCTGGAGTTGTTCCTGCCGAAAGCGGCCGAGGTCGGACTGGACGTGTGGGTCTATCTGGTGCCACCAAGCGAGAGCCCGCCTTACCCGGAGCCGTTCCGGCTGGACTACCATCGCTGGGCAGAAGAGATCGCGCGCCTATCGCTCCGGCACCCTAACCTCACCGCGTGGGTGATTGACGATTTCTACGAGAACCACGCGCTCTTCACGCCGGCTTACGTAAGGCAGATGCGAGCGCGCGCGAGGCAGATCAACCCACGCATCAAGTTCTACCCGCTGATGTACTTCGGCGAGATTCGCCCCGGTTTCGTGAACGACTATCGCGGGGTGATAGACGGCGTGGTCGTCGCTTACCCACAAGACCGCGACGAGATCAACCAGGCCTGGGCCGTGCTCAACGACGCGCGCAGCGCGTTCCCTGCCGAGATGAGCTACCCCGGGGCTGCGCCGTCGCAAGCGGGCTGTTTTGCCATGGCCAGCCAGGCGGCGAGAGTCGTCTCTTCCGGCCGCTGCGTGGTTCGCTTCCGCGAGCGCGACGACTATACCGGGCCGACCGCGGGCTATCACCTCAAGCAGTTACTGGTGGACGGCGCCGTCGCATGGGAAGAGGACGTCGCCGGAGGCACGAGCGCCTGGCGCGAAGTCACGGCCGATGTCGCGCCTCTCGTGCGGGGCAAGACCAGGGTCACGCTCGCGTTCCGGTTGCTGGACAAGAGGGGAGTCAGCAACTTCGGCGTCCGCTGGCATCTCCGCGACCTCCGCGCCGATGGCCTGCAACCCGCGGCTGACTTCACTGCTCCCCAGCGGTGGCAGGTCAGCCAGCGCGGCGCGTTTGAAACTGGCTTCGGTCGCATCGCCGAGCAACCGAAGCGGCGCTTCCACGTGCCGTTCATCGTCATGACCGCGGGCGACGCGGGCGAGTTCCGAATGCGACACGGCGATCCCGCCTCGCCGGAACGGATGGCGGAGTGGCTGCGCATGTCGTTGCAGGCCTGGCGCGAGGGCAAGTGCGACGGCGTGGTGACCTACTGCCTCGACAAACGTCCCGGCAGCCGGATCTTCGACCTGGCGCGCGATCTCCTGCACTAGCGCATTGCGCCAGAAGAGGGGATGGCACCCGCGCATTCCCCGCCGGGGAATGCGCGCCTCGAAACGCGGACAGGCCGCGCTCCAGACGGGCGCAGGGTTCTGCCGCTGCTACTTCCTTGTGCGAGCATGATCAGTACGCGATGTCCACCTGCCGCAGCCGACCGCCGGACACCTCGACGAGCTGAGTCTGCGGATCGTACTTGTACGCTCGCTCCTGGCCACCCCCGGTCACCTTGGCCGGCTGGCGCTCGACATGGACGCTGAAGCTGTCCGCATCGTAGAGACTGAGCGCGCAGCGAACTCCCTGGTCGGAGAAGGTGAGCACGGCCGTCCCGGAGGCCGCGGTCTGGAAGAGCACTGTGCCGTTCACAGTGAGACGGTTACCCCCATGCAGCACGGCCTGGGTCACCTTGCCGCCCGACTGGCGCACGAAGCAGGAGCGGCCGCGGGCCTCGACCCCGGCCGCGGCGATCTGCGGGGCGTCCACTGCAAACAGCGCGAGGTCACGCGCACGCGCGCTGGTGACCTCCGCGCCGAGCACGTTGTCGCCCTGCACGGGCGCTACCTTCACCTCCTCTGGCGACGCGGAGGCCGACCGCGGGGCGAGCACGGACACGAGCAACCCGCGGGCGGCCGGCTGTGTCGGCGAGACCTTGATCTGCCGGAACGTGTCCGCCGCCAGCGGCGGCTCCGACTTGATCTCGCTCAGGAGCTTTTCGGAGACTCCGGACGACAGCGCAGTGGGTGAGACGAGAGTCACGTCCACGGCTGCCGGCCCCTGGGTTATGGTGAAGCGGTTTCCATCCCCTTGGACCTGACCATAGGTGTGCAGCAGCCAGTCGAAGTGCGAAGGAGCGGTGGCTTCGACATCATCGAAGAGCACGAAGTAATCGTCCGGGGCGGAGGCGTCCGCCTTCCGCAGGTACATCACCTCGCGCACGAAACTGCTCACATCGCCTGGATCGTAAGCCAGAGAAGCATCGCCCACCATGCGGACATACCAGGGCGATTCCGTCAGGTCAGAGATCACGCCCCGGTGCATCGGGTCGTCGCGGCCGCCGGCCACGTGCACCTCGCCCGCCTGCTCCTTGCCGTTCACCATGACCGTGTTATGCGCCTCGGTCTGGCAGCCCCACACCTCGTGCGGATAGCGCAGGTCCACCAGCAGTGGCTGCCCGAAGGCATAGAGCACGAAGCTGTTGGTGTCGTGGTGACTGTGATCCCAGTCCTTCTGGCCGCCCTTGAGCGCGAACAGCGTCGCCGCCGGGTCATCCCACCGGCTGCGGAGGAAGGCCCAGTCTATGTCGCGGAACACCTTGGCGGTGGGCAGGTCGGCCGGCGGCGCCCCCTGCAGGGCGGTATCGGCCCACAGGAAAGCGATGGGATCAGAGGTCTCGCGGCGCTCCGCCATCCGCCTGCCGAACCACTGGGCATGCCCATCGCGGTATTCCGCCGCTAGGCGGAGCAGGATCTGCCCGTCATCGGTGCCATTGCCGCAGTTAGAGAAGGGGACGTACCTCTGCTCATCCGGCTCGAGCACCTGAGTGAACCAGTCCGCGAGGTGAGGCAGATTCGCGGTGTCGTAGAAGTTCGTCTGCCCCCGGGAGGTCCGTCTGAGCGCGTCGGCGAGCAGCAGCACGCGGAACCAGATGTACTCCCCATAGCTGGCGCTCTCGCCCCACCCGCCCTCTCTGCCCAGCGACTGCGTGTAGTGCCAGGTCTTCTGGCGGCAGACCCGCGCCCAGTCAGCCGCACGCGGGTCGTCGTCGAGAACGCTCAGGGCGGCCAGGCCCACCTGACCGAAGATCACCCCGCCCCAGTTGCAGCGAGGCCAGATGGTGTACCATACCTTCTGCTCCACGTCGCCCATGATCGGCAGGATAGCGTCGTTGATCATCACCTCGCGCATCTGGCGGCGCTGGTCCTCGCTCAGCGCGCGGTAGAGCCAGTCGTAGGCCATCCCCAGGGTACCGGCCGCTTCCGCGGTGCGCAGGGCCTCTCCCTTGGGCCGACGCCATCTATCCGCGCCCAGTAAGGCCTGCACCTCCAGCCAGCCGCGCTCCGCGTACTTCCGCTCTCCGGTCAGGGCATAGGCGAAGGCGAGGGTCTTGACGTTCCAGTCGGAGCCGCGAGGCTTCCAGTCGGCCGGGCTCCCGGCGGTCAGCTCGTCCGCGTTCGACTTGATCCGCCGCCAGATATCCGCGGCGAACGGCTGGCTCATCTTTCCACGCAGCGCGGGCAGGTCAGCGTCGCCGAACAGGAGGTATGGGTGAGGGCCGGAGGCAAGATCCGGCCCGTGTGTCCGCCGATAGGATACTCCCAGCCCTTTCGCCTTCACCACGAACGTCGCATCGCCCGGCGCCGCGTCGAAGCGGACCACCTTCGCGCCGTCGCCGGCCTCGACGCGCGAAGGGACCGCGTTCCCCGCGGCATCGCTGACCACCACGCTCGTTGCGCGGGATGGTAGGTCCAACTCGAGGGTGAGCGGCTGCCGGTAGAGGTCGGGGTCGACCTCGCTGACGAGGCTGAGGACCACCTCGTCATCGCTCCGGGCGTGCGCCCACACGATGGAGTGGTCACGCTCCTCCTGGTACTTGGCGATGCTGTTCATGCCGGTCTGCCAGAGGGCGTCACGATGGGCACGGACGGCCCCCATCACCGCGCGGAAGCTCTCCACGGAGACGAGGAGATAGCCGGTGCCGATGCAATGGAAGTGGGCCTGCATCCACTCGTGCCTGGCGATCGCCTCCTCGAGGCGGGCCACGAAGTCGCTCGGCTTCCATCCGGCGTCCTCGCGGCAGGACATGCTGCCGCCGCCGCGCGGCCGAAGCAGGTGGTACTTGGCCATGAAGAAATCGAAGGGCTTGCGCTGCATCCACTGGGTGCCGCCCCCTCCCAGGAAGACCAGAAGCTGGGTGCGGGCCGGATCCGCACGCCGGATGACCTCCGCGGCCTGCCCGATCTGGAGCTCCGCGTCCCGGTCGGTCAGCGCGCCGTTGTGGTTGAAGGTGTGATCTCCCATCTCATGCCCGGCGGCCAGCAGCGCGCCCTCCCAAATGGAGCGGTACTGCTGGTAGCCGGGATTGCCGGGATTCACGAGGAACGTGCCGATGCACCCGTACTCGTTGAGCAGGGGCAGCGCGTTCTCGATCTGCGTGGGGTGGGAGTCGTCGAACCGCAGGCTGAGCGCTGCCTGCTTGCCGCCATACCAGCGGCAGACCCGCGCCGGACCAGCGGCTGCTGTCTCTCGCGTCGAAGCTGCCATTCCTTCCTCCTGTACCGTCAACAGCGAGAAGCCGGCCAGCGCGCACGCTGCCACAATCAGCGACGGCGAAGGGCATTTGGGCATCGCTGCTGTCTCCATGCTGCTCCCGGTGCACTGATCCCCCTCAGCCCAACCGGCCCTGTAGGGCCGGCATGTCGGAGTTCACCCTGAGTGCAGCCGAAGGGCATGCCCGCCGGGCGTGGGACGTGGGCTCGGCGCGCCCGGCTCAGCGAGTTCTGCACGGTTCGTGTCCGGTCCTGCGGCTCCCCGAGTCAGGAGCGAGACGCGGTTGTCTTGCCCGTTTCTACGGCGAGGGGCACCGGGGTTACGAGGGGGTGATCGGGCGTACGCGCGGTGCCGGGAGGATGGGCCGGCCGCCGCCGGCTCCCGTACCAGACCTGCCAGAACAGCGAGGCCGCGAGCGCGCCGAGGGCATAGTACAAGATGTCGGCGTAGTCCGCGACGGCCAGGCGCTCGAAGTACCTCAGGTGGGGCAGGTACAGCTCGAAGATCACGGACCACATCACCAGCGGGATCAGTATCTCGTCAGCGTGGGGAGGATCGTCGTCCCTTCGCAAGCCGGCCCTTCGCAGTAAGAACACCATGATCGGCACCCAGAACGGAATGCAGATCAGGTCGTTGAGGTGCTCGTGGAAGAACCCGCCCACGATGAGCCGCTTGATCAGGAAGCGGTTGACGAAGTACACGATCACACAGCCCACCAAGAGAGGATCGCGCAGGTACCGGAACCGCATGGGTCAGTGCCCCGAGGGCCTTTCACACAGTGCCATGAACACGGCTACCACGAGGGTGCCGACCAATGTCTTGAGCAACGACCGCGTTCTCACGCGCCTTCGTGTTTGGCTGAGAGTCACCCCAAACCCGGCCATGCTGGCGAGTAGGCACGTCAGGACCATGCCGGTGGAGTCTACGGCCCCTCCATTGCGGTCCTCCGGCCGCCTTCCGGTATCTGTCAGGAACTGGCCGAAGGTCGGTCTGCTCTGCTCTGGCAGCATCACGTGCCACCAGTCTGTTGGTGCCATCTGCGCGGTTCTCGAATCACCGGCCGATAGATCGTAGTCGAATCCGACGCCTCCAGGCTTCCCGTCACGGCCGTACGAAGTTACCCGATAGTGAGTGCCGTCGGTCCAGTAGTGCAGCGGCTGGCGCCAATAGTCCACAGGCGTATCGGTTCTGTCTCTGTGGAAATCGGCATTCCCAGCCGCCGGCAGGTGCTGCAGCGTTTCTGGGAAAGCATGTCTCGCTTGATGGTACGCTTTCACGGCACGCTGCACGCGTCCGATCGTCGCGAGGGTTGACTTCTGGCGGATACGGGCAAAGGAGTTACAGTACTGCTGGTAGGCGACGCCTAGGGACAGGAGAAGGACCAGAAGGCCTACCACCAGAGACGCCACAAGCCTTCGGGTCAGAGGTACGCGCGTCTCCAGTCCCGCGGGCTGTGTGCCCGCGGTCGGCCGCAGGTCCATCCCGCAGTACAGACACTCCTCGACACCATCCGGGTTCCTGGTCCCGCACTTGGCGCATGGCATCGTGTGCTCCTCCCGGCCATCCAGTGTTTCCGCTCATCCGCGTATTCTACCGGTCCCGTGGCGCGATGAGAAGGGCGCGAGGGCTGAGGATCCACGGGTAGTTCACATCAGTTCCTTGAGTCCCTTGTCTACGCCATGGCCATTGACCGAGGCGACGGCCCACCTGGGCCGCCACAGGCTCCGCCAGCTCCGGTCCTGCTTCACGAATCTCACCTCCAGCCTCATCGGCCAGGTCACGGTCTCACCACCGAGGTCGAGGGTCGCCACCACATCGAAGTGCCCGGTGGCCTCCGACGACTGGATAGCGATGTCGTACTGCAGGCTGCGGGGTTGCTCCGCAGCCCCCGCCGGGGTGATGGTGATCTGCACCTGCTTCGCCTGTGTGGCGATACGCTCGCAGATGCGCGAGACGTCCTCCCGGGTCAACCCACTGTCGTCCCGGTAGCCCGGTGCAACGCAGTCTATGATCTCACTTGCCGATCTCGTCTCGAACCCGTGCTTGGCCCGAGCCACCAGCTCGTCGAGTGATTGGCGGTCGGGCGGCTCCGGCCACAGCACCCAACCTCCCGCTGCCACCATAACCAGTCCGAGCAGCGCCACTTTCACGGCTCCCATCCTCAGACCACTCTGGGCTCTCATCTCATCCTCCCATCGGCAGCGCACTCGCCGCGCGGCCCGCGGTGTTCTGACGAATCGAGTGGACCGCCGTCCTGAATCCCTGCGCCGGGGCCCGTCGGCCCGTCCCCGGCTGAAACTGCCCGAAGCCACACAAGATTGCCTCCAGCAGTGGGTCGAAATTGCACACCCTCTTCGCCCGGATCACCAGGTCCCAGAGGGGCTCGCATTTCTTCCAGCCGCCCGCGTAGGCCAGGTGTCGCACCTGCTCGCGCAGCGTCGGCTTGGTGGCCGCGCTCCTCAGGATGGAGCTCCAGCGGTAGAAGTCGCGGTAGGCCTGCCAGTAGCCGGCCTCCAGACGTGCGGCCGACATGCGAGCAGGTCGAAAGACGACGTGACGAGCGTCGTAGAGGTCCCAGTCCTCGGTCGTGATCCGCCCGGCCGCCTTCAAGCGGGTGTGCAACGGCGTCCCCGGGTAGGGTGTGAGGATGTGGAAGGTGGCCGTCTCGAGTCCCTGGCGAATCGCCCACTCGACGGTTCGCTCGAACACGGTTTCGTCATCGTCGTCCATCCCGAACACGAAGCTCGCGTTGATCATCACCCCGGCCTCATGCACTCGTCTTACCGCCGCGGCGTAGTCCAGACTGTCCGCCGCGGCGGACTCCGCAGTCGCCGCCGGGCGGTGCAGGTTGTGGTGCTTGTGCTGCTCCTCCAGATTGGCCGGACTCAGAGTCTCGAACCCGATGAACAGGCTGCGCAGGCCGGACTCGACCGCGCGCTCCAGCAGGTCGGGCTCCATGACTGACTGCACCGTGGCGCAGGCCTGCCAGATCCGGCCCATGCCTCGCATGCCCTCGAAGAGCGCGAGGGCGAACTCCCGGTTGCCGAAGAGGTGATCGTCCACGAAATAGAGGTGGCGGCCCGGCAGGCGCTCGATCTCGGCCAGCGCCTGGTCCACGGCCTGCGTGTAGTACGACTTGCCACCCAGGAAGAAGCTCGTCTTGTAGCAGAAGTCACAGGCATGCGGGCAGCCTCTGGACACAGAGAGCGAGTTGGGCAGAAGGTAGAGGTTCCGCTTGATCAGGTCCCGCCTGATTGGGGGCTGGCCGATCAGGCTGCGGACCGTGGACTGATAGATCCGCCCCGGGCGCCCCGCGCGGAAATCGGAGAGGAAGGTTGGCCACGTATCCTCCCCCGGTCCCAGGAAGATGGTGTCGGCGTGCTGGCTGGCCTCTTCGGGCAGCGAGGTCACGTGCACCCCGCCCAGGGCCACGTGAACACCCCGGCTGCGGTAATGGTCGGCGATCCGGTAGGCCCGCCGAGCGGAGGTGATGTAGACCTGGATGGCCACCAGGTCAGGCTGGTCATCGAGATCGAGGGGCTCCACGTGCTCGTCCTGGAGCGTGACCTCGTCCTCCTCCCGGAGGTACGCGGCAAGGGTGGCGAGCCCCAGCGGCGGGAAGAGCGAGTACTTGATGGGGCGGAAGTACGGGCTCTTGGGGTCGGTAACCGCGGGCAAGATCAGCTTGACTTTCATCGCTCTCCGCCTCCTGTGCACTAGTAGCAGCCAGCTTCACCTGTATGCTAAGCCAGGAGTTGGAATCATCCGACCCACTGAGATCGCTATTTCGCGCACCTGGGTGCGTGTCGCACAGGAGGCGCCAGGGGCATGCCAGCCAACTGCTGGCGATGCCGGCACCATCACGGTCAACGAGCTGGGCCGCACCTGGAACTCCATCGGCGTCCTTCCCCCCGCATCGCCGTCAACGTGGACCCAGGCCGGAGGATCGGCCTCGATTCCCATGTGTTGCGCTCTGATGCGAAGGATGCCGCGAGATCCGGAATGCTGGCCCGTCAGCAGAGCCAGCACCTGGCCGAGCGTCCGCCGGGGCGACAGGCTCTCGAACAGCCACAGGTCCAGCCACCCATCGTCCAGCCGTGCACCGGGGGCCGCGCAGATGCCATAGGTATACCTGCTCGCGTTGGCGACCAGCGCCAGCCAGGCCCTGGCTTCGATAGTCTCGCACCCCGCCTTGATCACGAACCGGCTGGAGTGATAGGTGGCAGCCAGCCGCAGGCCGCGGGCCAGGACTGCCGGGCTGAACATCTTCTTATTGCTGGCCGGAACCACCGAGCGGACCACGGCGCCGTCAAAGCCGATTCCGGCCATCTGCGCGAAAGCTCTACCGTTGGCCACTCCCACGTCTATCCGCCGGCGGCGGCCGTTCACGGCGACCGCAACCGCGGCCTCCAAGGCCCTCGGAATCCGCAGTTCGCCGGCCAGCGCGTTCAGGGTTCCGGCCGGGACAATGCCGAGCGGGAAGGGCGTGCCGATCAGCGCAGGGAGCATGCCGTTTACCGTCCCGTCCCCCCCGAGCGCAATCACCCTGGTCTCCTCCAGGGAGGCCTGGCTCAGCGCGAGGCGGAGTGCTGCGAGCGAGTCCTCTTTGCTGTCGCCTGCGAGCTCGCTCACCTCGACACCCATGCCCCTGAGCAATCGCGAGACGGCGGCGAGCCGCGCCCCGTTCAGCCTGCCGGCATTCGGGTTGGCGACGAGCAGCGCTTTCATCGCAGTGCTACCGCATTCGGAGCCGAGAGGAGCGGCTCCGGCTCGGCGGCGCCCGGCGTGCGGACCGCGTCGTCGCGCGTTGCCGGGTACCGCCCGAACCCGGCGAGCACGGCTTCCAATAGCGGGGAGAACCGGTGCACCTGCCCCGCCCGCGCTACTAGACGCCAGAAGCCATCGCAGGCCCCCCAGCCGCCGGCGTAGACAATGTGCCGCGCGCGGTCGGCGAAGCGGGGCTTTGAGCTCGCGCTCCTGAGAATCGAGCCCCATCGGTAGAAGTCGTCACGGGCGCGCCGATAGCCCGCCTCCAGTTCCTCGGGCGGCATTCGAGCCGGCTGGAAGACCACGTGAGCGGTGTCGTACAGGTCCCAATCCCGCGTCAGAATGCGTCCTTCTCTCTCCAATCGCTGGAAATGAGGGGTGCCGGGGTAGGGCGTGAGGATGTGGAAAGTCGCGGTTTCGATGCCCTGCGCGATCGCCCATTCCACCGTGCGGTTGAAGACAGAGGCGTCATCATCATCCATTCCGAAAACGAAGGTGGCGTTCACCAGGACGCCCGCCTCGTGGAGGTTGCGGATCGCGGTCTCGTAGCTCCGATCCAGGTTCTGGCTCTTATGCTGGAGACGGAGATTCTGCTCGCTGAGCGTCTCGAACCCTACCAGGAGGCTGCGGAGGCCGGACTTCGCAGCGCGGTCGAGCAGCTCCACATCGAGGGCCGAAGCCACCGTTCCGGCTGCCTGCCAGAGCCGGCCCGTGCCCTTGAGACCGTCGAAAAGGGCGCAGGCGAATTCCCTCTCACCGAAGATGTGGTCGTCGAGGAAGTAGAGATGCCGGCCCGGCAATCTCTCGATCTCGGCCAGCGCCTGGTCCACGGCCTGCGTGTAGAACGACTTGCCGCCCCGGAAGAAGGCCGAGTTGGAGCAGAAGTCGCAGTGGTGAGGGCAGCCCCGGGAAACCACCAGCGAGTTCGGCGCCAGGTAGAGGTGCCGCTTGATCAGATCGCGCCGGACCGGCGGCTGCCCGACCAGCGTGCGCACCGTGGATCGGTAGATCCTCCCCGGGCGTCCGTTGCGGAAGTCAGACAGGAAGACCGGCCAGGTGTCCTCGCCCGGGCCCAGGAAGATCGTGTCGGCGTGCTGGACGGCCTCGTTGGGCAAGGATGTCACGTGCACCCCGCCCAGCGCAACGTGCACTCCCCTTCCCCGGTAGTGATCGGCGATCTCGTAGGCACGCCGGGCGGAGGTGATGTAGACTTGGATGGCCACCAGGTCGGGCTGATCGCAGAGATCGAGCGGCTCCACGTGCTCATCGCAGAGCCTGATCTCATCATCATCCCGCAGATAGCCGGCCAGCGTCGCCAGTCCCAACGGCGGCCAGAGAGAGTAGTTGATGCGCCGCCGGCGCGGATCCTTTGCCGCGGACGTGAGCGCGGGCAGGATCAGCTTGACTCTCATCGCCTTCCACCTCCTGTACACCAGTAGCAGCCAGCTTCGCCTTTATGCTAAGCTAGGGGCTGGGATCGTCCGACCCACTGAGACCGCTATTTCGCGCACCTGAGTGCTTGAACCCCGGACCCGATTTGAGGCTTGATATAGGCAGATCACTTGCCCGCCGAGGCCCGGGCGGAGGCGGGTAGGGAGGCAGGACCGTGCTCAAGCTTCTGCTGGTAGAGGACAACGAGCGGCTGCGCCAGGCCCTCAAGAAGGGCCTGCACGCGCCGGGGAGCGTGCAAGTCGTTCTGGACTGCGATTCGGGGGAAGCCGCGCTCGCCTACTGTCTACAGAGCAGACCGGACGTGATTCTCATGGACGTCCAGCTCGCGGGCGAGATGAACGGCATCGAGGCCGCGGTCGCCATCCGGCGGGAGTTCCCGCGCCTGCCAGTCGTGTTCTACTCCATCCAGGACGATGACGCCTACTACCGCGCGTTCCGAAACTCCGGCATTCTCAGCCACTACGCCTATGTCCGCAAGTCCAACTACCTGCTGCCGGAGATGATCTTGCCGCTGCTCCAGGACGCAGTGGCGGGCAGGAGCTTCATTGACCCTGAGATCGAGTCCCGGGTGCAAGAGGTCACCCACAAGGACGCCGAGTCGCCGCTGGAGCTGCTCGAGCCCAACGAGCTGGAGGTGGCGAGGATGCTGGCTCGCGGCATGACCAACGAGCAGATCGCGGCGCGGATGGGCTTCCGAGACAAGCGCACCATCAGCCGGACCAATGGGCAGATCTATGCCGCCTGGGGACTCACCAGGACCGCCACAGATGACAAGATCGCGCGCACCCGGGCCGCGCTGATCTTAAGGACAGGGAGGCTGCTCCATTGGGATGCGAAGGGCATCCCCCATGTCCGTGACGAGAAGGGGGACCTGGTCGAATGGAATGGATGATCGCCCACATTCCTCTTCTCTATAGCATCCTGCTGACGCTCTCCCTCTTCAACATCGTCATCCTGTTGTGGTTGGGGATGACAGTGCTGCTCTATGCCGCGAAGCGGACCTCGGCAGTCTGGCTGGCCGGTCTGGGTCTGGTCGCCGGGGCGCTGTTCTTCGTGAGCCATACCGCCTTCGTCGTCCAGGCCGCCACCGGCGCGCCGCCGGCACTCACCACCTGGTGGCCCGTCGGCTGGATGTCACTGATCTACGCACCCTATGCCTGGTATCTGGCCATTCTCTGGCATGTGGGCTACTGGAGCGAGGGGGCGGACGAGCTGCGCCGCAGGCACCGGCTGCCGCTCGGGATCGTCACGGCCCTCGCGCTCGGGCTGCTTGCCATCTTCATCACCGCGCGCCCGATGTACGGCGGCATGGTGCTGACCGGCCGGTACTTCGTGACGACCCCGCTCTTTCTGGGCATGCCGCTGCTGGTGCTCGTCTACCCGGTCTTCGTGTTCCTGTGCATCGGGCTCTCGTTCGAGGCCCTCATGCGGCCCGGGGCCGTGGCGCGTCCGGTGCAGCAGCCAGCCCGCCTCCGAGCACGGCCCTGGCTGATCACCGCGACCATATCCCTGCTCGGCGTCAGCGTGCTCATGCTGCTGATGCTTCTCTTCCTGCTGCTCTATGCGGGCCGCCAGTCCATGTCGGCAATCCTCGACCAGCCCCTGGTCGAGGCTTACTGGCTCGACATCATCATCAGCCTCGCCATCACTGCGGCCGTGGTCTCAACCGGCCAGGCGGTCGTGGCCTACGAGATCTTCACCGGCCGGACCCTGCCCCGCCGCGGCCTCAGGCGACAGTGGCACGAGGCGCTCGTCCTCGCCGGCGGGTTCAGCGCCGCGGTGAGTGTGAGCTTCGCCGGGGGATTGCACCCCATCTACACCGCGCTCATAGCAACCGTGCTGCTCGCTCTTGTCTTCTCCCTTCTCGGTTGGCGTGCGCATCTCGAGCACCAGCGGTCCATGGAGCAACTGCGGCCCTTCGCCGCGAGCGAGCATTCCTTCGAGGCGCTTCTGGGCGCTGATGCCTCCGAACCATCGCACATGCCGGTCCAGTTCGCCATCCTGTGCCGCGATGTGCTTGCCTCTCGCACGGCCTACCTACTCCCGGCGGGAGGGCTGTCCACGCTGATCGGGAGGCCCCTCACCTATCCCGAGAACGTCGTGGTCTCCTTTGACCTCGCCTCCCTGCTCGACCACTTCGCAACCGGCGAGGCGGCCGCCCTGGCCCTGGACCCAACGCGCTATCAGGGCGCGATCTGGGCGGTGCCGCTGTGGGGCGCGCAGGGCCTGGTGGGCGTCTTCCTGCTCGGCGAGAAGAGCGGTGGGGGGCTGTACTCCCAGGAGGAGATCGAGATTGCCCGCTCCGGCGGGGAGCGACTGCTCGACACCCTTGCCGTGGTGAACCTGGCGCGGCGCCTGATGCTACTGCAGCGCCAACGGTACGTCGAGACTCAGGTGATAGACCAGCAATCCCGCCGCGCGCTGCACGATGAGGTTCTCCCGAGCCTGCATTCGGCTATGTTGAGCCTGAGGGGTGCCGGCCTGGACGACCGGGCCACGGCAGATGCCCTCGCGCAACTCGGCGACACCCATCGGCGCATATCCGCCCTGCTGCGGGAGATGCCGGCCGGTCGCCCTTCCCAGGTCGCGGAGCTCGGCCTGCTGGGAGCCTTGCGAAAGGCCGTCTCGGACGAGTCCGCCCGCGACTTCCATCAGGTGAACTGGCGGGTGGAGCCGGAGGCAGAGGAGCGCGCCAGGACGCTCCCTCCACTTGCGGCTGACATCGCCTTCTATGCCGCCCAGGAAGCGATGCGGAACGCGGCCAGACATGGTAGGGGGGACGATCCCACACGTCCCCTCTGTCTGACCGTTGAAGCAGCCTGGCGAGACGGCCTCGAGTTGCGGATCTCCGACGACGGGGTCGGGACCGAAGGCGTGCTTCACACTCCTGCGGCCGGCCATGGTCTCGCGCTGCACAGCACTTTGCTGGCGGTGATCGGTGGCTCCCTGGAGGTCAGCGATAGGCCTGGCGCCGGCACGACCGCGACCGTGTCCCTGCCTGATAGGGTCTGGCAGGTCATCTGATCTCACGCTGCCGGCTGGCGCGGGGACGGGCCATCGCGGTCAGAGGCGTGGGCTCGCCCGCAGCCGCCCGACTGTGCATCTACCAGCGGACTGTCCTGCGGCTTGCCGCCATCTCCAGGTCGAGCGGCTCGTGGGGCCGGAGGCAGTTGTACTGCTGCCGCCACGGATCCAGGTGCGCTTGCAGCTGCTCCCCATCCCGCCACTGGTGCCGCGCGAGCAGCTCTCGCTCCAAGCTGCCATGGAAGCGTTCATCCTTGCTCACGGTCTGGGGATGGGAGGGCCGGGAGTGGGTCACGTATATCCCGAGCCGCATCAGCCACACCGCCAGCGCCCCATACGCGTCCGCGGCCAGATCCCCCCAGGGCGGCCCATTGTCCGAGAGCATCGCCTCCGGCAGTCCACAGCGCCGGAAGACCCCCACCAGCACCGCCTGCTCCTCGTTGTCTGGAAGTCCGGTGGTCGGAAGCGGATGCGCCACAGGTACGGCGCACTTCCCGGGGAGTTCGCGCTCCCGGGCGCTCATACATCCAGTCCCAGCGGAGTATTCGTGATGGTGTCGTGAGCCCTCCCCGTGCAATCGCAGTGCACGTAGACACAACCATCGATCTCGATCCTGAGGTTGTTCGGATACTTCTGCACCAGATCCACTCCCCGATAGGACCGGCCGTCGTACCGCCGGAAGAACACCGTCCGCCCTCCTCGCTCAAGGTAGGCCTCGACGAGTTCCCCTCCGCCAGGTACCGAGAGGTCCGGGTCCAGGACACGAAGGCAGCAGAATGTCTTCCCGGCAATCGTCACATCGTAGACGCCTGCCCCGAGGCCTTTCCCATCCGTGATCCGGTAAGAGCCATCAGCTTGGGACTGATAGCGCCCGTCGTCATAGAGCTTCCGTCTCCCCGCTCCCCAGTCGCGCTCGAAGCCCTCGTCAAGGAAAGTCGAGAGGACTCTCGTGCCTCCACTGTCCCTGGCGACCGCGATCCACCTCGTTTCTTCTTGCTCGATCCGGCCATAGACAAGACCGGGGGAGAACTGAATCGGCCAGCCTCCCCGTGCCGGCCCATTGGTCTGGATCTCCTCTTTGACCTGTATCTCCACGCAGTCCACCTGGTGGATGCGCGCCGGAGCGGTCGCCACCAGGTCTGTCACTAAGGCCAGCGCGAGGGTGTCGACTTCATACGCAGCCGACATCGTGTGATCTCCCAACCGCGGTATGACGAACCACCAGTGCAACTCTAGGCAGTCTATCTCATCGATCCGCTGTCTGCTGGGGACGATCCCGATGTCCGGTCTCAGTGACGGGAACGAGTGGCCTCGCTCCGATCGGTGCCGGCGTGTCATCGCGTGCTCCCTCGTCGTGTCAATGGGCGCCGCCGTACTCCCATGGCTGTTTCGCTCGTCGCGCCGGCGCCCTCGCAAACCAAACGCGCCCGCCTCGCGCCACCCAATGGCTCGGATGACGCAAAAGGAGGCGCGCGATGGGCTGAGGTGCGTATCCCTGCTGAAGCAGTATCGTTCTGTCCGTGGTCAGCCGCGGATAATCTAGTCAAACGCCGCCTTCGTGTCAAGTTCAGCAAGCCCCCACGCAGATCCCTCCGGCGCTTTCTCCCCTGCCTTTCGTAAAGACAGTAATGGGAGAGTCTTGGGCGCGCACGCCCGGCGACTCCGTCCCTACCCTCACTTGGAGTCAGCCTTTGCGGAACCTATCGGACCCCGAACTCATGTCAGACACCGACCGCTGTCGGGAGGTCGCAGCCTTGCTGGCCGCCATCCCCGTTCGGTGGCCTTCTGCATCCTCGGCGCCCTGTTCCGTAACCTCCAAGGCTGAACAGTCCTGCAACTGCAGAATGAGGCAGTCTGACTGGAGCTTCTTGGCAGGAGGCTGGCATGAGGAATCGGAAGGAGTGACCGATTGGGGAAGGTGGACATGCTGCGCTCACTGTTGATACTGGGCACAGGGCCCCACAGCCTGGAGATGGCCGAGATAGTGGAGCGGGCGAACCAAGTCGAGCCGACCTGGGAGTTGCTCGGCTTTGTCTCAGCCAGCCGCGGAGGAACGACAGAGCGTCGGATCGGATACCCCGTGATCGGCGGACCAGAGGTCTGGGACGAGCACGCGGAGGCCTCTCTGCTCCCGGAGTTCGGGTGGCCGCGTGAGGCCGAGCCCCCGCGCGACCGGCTGGTCTCGCTGGTTGACCCCAGCGCGGTGGTATCGAGGACGGCGCAGGTCGGCGTCGGATGCGTGATCTACCCCTACTGCTTCGTGGGGGCGGATGCGCGGCTCGGCGACTTCGTGTTCTGCCTGAGCGGCACCGTGATCAACCACGACGACGTCGTCGAGGACCGCGTTACGCTGGCGAGCGGAGTGCTGCTGGCTGGGGAGGTTCACGTCGAGGCGGAGTGCTACCTGGGGCAGGGATGCATGGTGCGGCAGAAGCTCAGGATCGGGCGAGGGAGCACGATCGGGATGGGCGCGGTCGTTGTCGCTGACGTGGAACCCGGAAGCATCATGGTGGGAAATCCCGCGCGGCCGCTGAGGGCCGCCGAGCCTCACCCCTGAGTTCAGCCCCGCGGAGAAGGGGGCCGGCGCGCGTGGTCGAAAGGCTTGCCCTGAGCGGAGTCGAAGGGCCTGGCCTGAGCGGAGTCGAAGGGTGCTGGCGTGATCGTTGACCTCCATACCCACTTCCTGAACTTCGAGGCGGACTGCGGGCCCCAGGTCACCGCCGACCTGCTGCGCTGCAACATGGACCCGGGGGCCTGGCGGTTCTCGCCCGAGGACCACCTTCGCGCCACCGACGCGGCGGACGTGGCCGTCGTGTTCGGCCTGCAGGCAGCCCGCACGGGGTGGCAGGTGCCGAATGACACCGTGGCCGAGCACGTACGCAGGGCGCGAGATCGGCTGATCTTCTTCGCCTCCATTGACCCCGGGCAGGAGCGCCACATGGAGGAGCTCGAACGCTGCCATCGGCAGCTCGGGTGCCAGGGGGTGAAGATCGGCCCCATCTACCAGGGAGTCCACCCGCTGGACCGTAAGTACCGGGAGATCTACGGCTACTGCCAGCGCCACGGCCTGCCGATCATCGCGCACATGGCCACGACTTTCAGCAGCGGCGTGCCGCTCGACTACGCGCGCCCGATCCACATGGATCAGGTTAGCTGCGATTTCCCGGACCTGAAGATCGTGATCTCACATCTCGGTCACCCCTGGTACGGTGAGACCATCGCCGCCATCAGGAAACAGCCGAATCTCTACGCCGACATCTCCGCGCTCTACTACCGCCCCTGGCAGTTCTACCAGATGATGCGGCTGGCCGTGGAGTATCGGGCCGAGTCGAACCTGCTCTTCGGGTCTGATTTCCCGGCTACCACCACCGGGGACTCCATCGAGGGCCTCCGCCGCGTGAACGCAGTCCTGGGGTCGAGCGGCCTCCCTCCCGTCCCCCAGAGCGCGATGGAGGAGATCATCCATCGGGACTCGCTCGCCCTGCTGGGCCTGGAGCGGCCCGGGCCATGAAGGCGCTGCAACTCGTTCACATCGGCGAGCTGGCCGAAGTGGAGCTTCCCGTTCCCGCGCCCGGTGTTGGCGAGCTGCAGATCAAGACCGCGGCGGCGACTATCTGCACCTCCGACCTGAACGACATTGCCCGGAATCCGTTCGGCATCAAGCTGCCGCGGGTTCTCGGCCACGAGGGCGCGGGCGTGGTGGCCGCGATTGGCTCTGGTGTCAGCGGATTCGCGGTGGGCGACCGCGTCGCCGCTCATCCGGTCATCCCGTGCGGACAGTGCGAATCTTGTCGGCGCGGACTTGGGCATCTCTGCGACCACATGGGCCATCTTGGCCTGGATCGCGACGGGACGTTCGCCGAGCACTTCTGTCTGCCGGCCAGCCGGGCGCGCCTCATCCCGGAGGGCGTTGACGGGGCAGTCGCCGCCCTGGTGGAGCCGGTCTCGGTGTGCCTCGAGGCCGTGCGGCGCGCCCGTGTGTCGGCCGGCGAAACCGTCTTGGTCCTGGGAGACGGTCCCTTTGGGATCATGATCAGCCGGCTGGCCCTGCTGGCCGGCCCCGCGAGACTCATCCTCGTGGGCCGGCATGACTTCCGCCTTCGGCAGGTCCCGGAGGCGATCCGGATCAACGAGAGACAAAGTATGGACGCGGCGCGGGCCGTGCTCGCCGCCGCCGCCGGCAGCCCTTCAGGACCCCGAGGGGGGTCTTCAGGGTCCCAGAGGGGCGGGGTGGACGCGGCAGTCCTGGCGGCCGGATCGCCTGCGGGAGTCGCGCTCTGTCTCCGCTGTCTGAGGCCCCGGGGGCGGTTGGTGATCTTCTCCGGCCTCGAGGCGCCGGCGCCGGTTGATCTCTTCCGCCTCCACGTCAAGGAGCTCGAGATCCTGGGCGCCTGCAATGATGAGGGCTACCTGGACGAGGCGGTCGGGCTGCTGGCGGACCCACGGCTCGCCCTGGACACGCTCATCACCCACCGCCTCCCGTTCGCGGAGTGGAGGCGGGCTTTTGCGCTCGCCTCCGGGGGCAAAGATGAAGCGCTCAAGGTGGCAATGACCTTCGGGGAGGCG
>Ga0315285_10001644_pt1 | contig 23451 bp, 18 predicted proteins | sample YL17G09_36_MG_FD_203698 | JGI IMG/M metagenome (GOLD analysis project Ga0315285, IMG submission 203698) | Sediment microbial communities from Yellowstone Lake, YNP, Wyoming, USA - YL17G09_36 | ecosystem: Environmental > Aquatic > Freshwater > Lake > Sediment | place: USA: Wyoming | collected... | reverse complement strand
TTCGTGGGTACCATCGTCGGAGTGGACTCGCTGGTCGTGCTGGAGTCCAGCTCCGTCATCTGGGACCTAAACATCGGTGTGTCGAAAACGCAGTTGCGGGTGTCTCCCTCATCGGAGGACTCGTCGCAGGTGACGTGTACCATCAAGGACTCGAGCGGCGCGGGCATACCCGGCATTTCTTTGCGGCTGTCGTCCACCGGCGGGCGTTTCCAGCACCTGCCTCCGACGGATTCGACCGGCCGGGCTCAGACGTGGTGGTACAACAATGACGAGTTCGGCATTTTCATCCTCACCGTTCAAGCGGGGACCCTCACTGATACGGTGAGCGTCATCGTAGAACCTCTGCCGCCTCAGCGCGGCGAACTGAGCCTGACCACTTCCAACCGAAAGATCCGGTCGGACGGCGTTTCGCAGGCGCGTATCACGGCGACCCTGAAGGATCAATACTCCACCGCGGTGGTCGGCGACACCATCAAGTTTTCCACACCCCGCCCCCTCGGCTCGATCCAAGCCTGGGCGATCACCGACTCTCAAGGCATTGCGCAAGCTTACTTCAGCGAGCGCCAAGGGAGATTCAGCACGAATCCCCTCGATTCGGCTTGGGTGGTCGGGCGGCATGACCGCTGGGGGTTGTTCGACACGGTCAGCATTTTCGTGGAAGAGGCCTCGGCGATCGGGCTGGTGCATTTCACGACCAGCCGCAATACGGGCATCGCGGGGGTGGATTCCGCCTCGCTGCTCGTGACCGCCTACTACGAGGACGGCGGCCTGGTCGAGGGAGTAAAAGCGTCGTTCTACTCCAGTTGCGGGCAATTCTCTCAGGACACCGTCTGGCTCACCAATGGAACCCACAGTCAGCAGCCCATTTCGTGGAGGTTCTGCAACCAGACAACCACCAGCGTGGCCCCGGCCAAACTCTGGGTCAAGGTGGGTGGAGTCACCTCGGATACCCTGCGCATGTTTGTCAACGCCGGTGCGGCGCGCCTCATAGACGTCGTGTCGGCTCCGGTGATCCCCATGAACGAGCAGTTGATCATCAATGCCTTCGTGTGGGATTCCTTAGGCAACACGGTGGGCAGCGGAGTTCCGGTGTTTTTCGAGAGCACGCTCGGCACCTTGTCGCCCCAGTCGCCCATTTCCACCGATGACGACGGTATCGCCGAAGCCCGGCTCTGGCCGGGCACACAAGCGGGGCAGGTGATCATCAAGGGCACGGTGGGCGGAGTCTATGTGGACTCGACCGTGGCCACGATTCTCTCCGGCAGCCCCGGCACGATTGTGCTGACGGTTCCCAATTCCAGCCCGCAAGTCCAGGGAACCGGCGGCATAGACTGGACTGAGATCATCGCGGAGATCAAGGATGTCCACGGCAACCCCGTACAGGACGGCCTGTGGGTGACCTTCTGTATCCTCTCCAGTCCCGGCGGACCCGGCGACGTACCCTGCAGCATTAACGGTCACGGACTATGTGACTCCGCCCAGACGGCCGCCGGCAGTGCACGCGTGACGTTCAACTCGGGAACGGTGCCCGGTCCGGTCACCATTCAGGCTTGTACGTACATGAATGGCGTACCGCGCTGCGTGAACGCATCCAACATCAACATCGTTGCCGGTCCGCCCGCGCATATCAACATCCAGCCCACCGACGTGGGCGTGGACGTGGACGGCGTGGCCTGGGATGTCTCGATGGGCGCGCTGGTGGGTGACCTGTTCAACAACCCGGTGCGCGACGGCATCGCGGTCTTCTTCGATCTTGAACCGGAGATCGCGCTCGTTGTGTCCGACACCGTGGTCACCGGCAACGGGTCGCATCAAGCCGGAATCGCCTTCACGGTGGTGCGCTATCCGTCGGACCGCACCTTCGATCATGTGAACGTCACGGCCCGCACCGCCGGACCGAACTCGGTGACCACGACTATTGACTATGTTCTGCCGCTGCAAACGCCGACCATCACCTTGAACTGCGTTCCGGCCACGTGGCACTTCGGGGCAGATGATCCCATCTGGTGCCGCATCCAGTGCATGGCGATTGTCAAGGACGGCCACAACCGCAACATCAACGGGGCGACGGTGGTTTACAGCACGACTCGCGGCCGCTTCTGGACCACCTCCGCCCACACCGTGAATCTGAACTTGCAGTTGACGGGCCCGCTGGGCAACCCGAATTTCGCCAACGGTTATGTGGAGCTGTGGCTGTGTGAGCAGCCGACGTACCTTTTCCCGCCCTTGACCACTGAAATCACCGCTGACGTTCAGGTCGAGGTGCAAGGCTACGGAGCGATTGACACGCAACCCATCAACTTCCGGCGAGGCAACGGCCTGTGATGATGGGCTGCCGTCCCTGACAGAATGATCCGAAGGCCGGAGTCTTGATGCTCGCGGGGCTCCGGCCTTTTTTCCATGCGCTTCAGTCCCCCCAGTGTGAAACGTCCCGTCCGTGGACGAAAAGTGAGTTTAGTCAGTCATGCGTGAGAAACTTGGCGAAATTCTGCTCCGACAGGGCCTCATCAACACGCAGCAGCTCAACGAAGCTCTGGCGCGGCAGAAGGACACCAGGAAGAGAATCGGGGAGACCCTGATCTCGCTCGGTCACGTGGCCGAGGAAAAGGTCTATGCGGCTCTCGCCCAGCAGTGGCAGGTGCCGTTTATCGCCGCCGAGCAATTGGTGGACGCCGACCGCGACGTGCTGCAGCTCGTGCCCGAGGTCTTCGCCCGCGAGAACCGCGTCGTGCCGCTGCGCTACGTGGAGAACGCGCTGGTGGTGGCCATGTCCGATCCCGACGACATCGTGGTCATAGACCAGCTCCAGAAGCTGGCCAATCACACGATTGACGTGCGCTTGTCGGCGCCGGCCGCCATTCTGGCCGCCATCGAGAACTTGTACGCCCGCATCCGCAAGAGTGAAGAAGTGGGCGAGGCGCTGGGCGACCTCAAGTTCTTCGTGGAGTCCGACGAGGATGAAGAGGGTTTGGTGGACATGACCCGCACCATCGGGATCGAGGACGCGCCGGTGGTCAAACTGGTGAACCTCATCATCGCCGACGCCATCAAGGAGCGGGCCACCGACATCCACTTCGAGATCTTCGACGAGGGCATGGTGGTGCGCTTCCGCATTGACGGCGTGCTGCAGGAGATGATGCGGCCGCCCAAGGCGTCGCACCCGGGCATCGTGTCGCGCGTCAAGATTCTCTCCAAGCTGAATATCGCGGAAAAGCGTCTGCCGCAGGACGGCCGCTTCACCATCCGCACCACCGAGAAGGAGATTGACGTCCGCGTGTCGGTGCTGCCGACCATCGCCGGCGAGAAGGTCGTGCTGCGTCTGCTCGACAAGTCGGGATTCGCCTTCAGCCTGACCACTCTCGGTTTCGATGAAGAGCAGCTCATGACCTTCCGGCGCTGGATTCGCCAGCCGTACGGCATGATCATCATTTCCGGTCCCACCGGGTCCGGCAAGAGCACCACCCTCTTCGCCGCGGTGCAGGAAGTCAAGAGCGAAGAGGACAACATCACCACCGTCGAGGATCCGTGCGAGTATCACATCCCCGGCGTGAATCAGGTGCAGACCAAAGCCTCCATCGGTCTGACCTTCGCTCACTCCTTGCGCTCCATTCTCCGCCAGGACCCCGACCGGCTGCTCATCGGTGAGATTCGCGACGAGGAGACGGCCGACATCGCGGTGAAGTTCTCGCTCACCGGCCACTTGGTTTTCAGCACGGTGCACGCCAACGACGCGCCGTCCACCATCACTCGTCTGTTGGACATCGGCGTGCCGCCGTTCTTGGCGGGATCGTGTCTCAATTTGGTGATGGCCCAGCGTCTGGTGCGCAAGATCTGCGAGCACTGCCGGTACGACTATGAGCCGGATGATTCCGAACTGGACATTTTGGGCATCACGCGGGACTTCCTGAAGGGCCGCAAGTTCTATCGCGGCCGCGGCTGTGCGCACTGCCGCAACACCGGTTACCACGGCCGCACCGGCATCTTCGAGATGCTGGAGATGAAGCAGAACATCCGCCGGCTGGTGTACGACAACGCCAATCAGGAGGACATCCGCACGGCGGCCCTGTCCAACGGCATGGCGCCGCTGCGCGACGCCGCCTTCCGCAAGATTTTCAAGGGAGTGACCGGCACTCACGAGCTGCTCCGCGTTACGGTGCAGGAATACTAAGCCGCCACCACAGGACAGGATCAACTCCGGTACTTCAGCATGCCGAATTACGCCTATGTGATCAAGGACGCCGACGGCAATCGGCACGAAGACAATCTCCGCGCCGCCAACTACGAAGCGGCGGTGGAGACGCTTCGCAAACGCGGCGCCGCCCAGATCGTATCGGTGCGCGAGATTCGCGGCGGTCTGGCGGTGGACGAAATGACCGTCGGCGAACAGATCGGATTGGCGATCTATCGCTTTCGCACCCGCGTGCCGCTGCGCTCGCTGGTGTTTTTCACGCGACAGCTCTCCACCATGTTCTCGGCCGGTCTGACCATCGAGAAGTCCATCACCAACCTGCTCACCGAAGAACGCAACTACCGCTTCAAGAAGGTGTTGGTGCAGGTGTCCACCGACCTCAAGAAGGGTTACGCGCTGTCCGAGGCGCTGGCCAAGCACCCCGGTGTGTTCTCGAACCTCTATGTGGCTCTCGTCCACGCGGGCGAAGTGTCGGGCAACCTGCACGTCATTCTGCAGCAGCTCTCGGACTATCTGGAGACCGTTTCCGACACTCAGCGCAAGGTTATTTCGGCCTTGAGCTACCCGGTGTTCGCGGTGTTCTTTCTCTCCGCCGTGGTGACGTTTCTGATGGTGGTGGTGGTGCCGATGTTCAAGGACGTGTACGACAAGTTCGGCGCCAAGCTGCCCTTCGCCACACGCGTGCTGATGGGCATCTCGGGGATCATCGTGCACAATGCGATCACCGTTTTTCTGATCGTTATCGCCGCTCTCGTCGGCCTCTGGGTGCTCACCAAGACGCGCCGCGGCGGTTTGATCTGGGATACCATGCGGCTGCATTTCCCGGTGTTCGGCGGCTTGGTGATGTGCGCGATTATGGACAAGTTCGCGCGCACCTTCGGTATTCTCATCGGCTCGGGCGTGCCGGTGCTGGAAGCGCTCAGCCACGCCACCCGCGTGGTGAACAACCGCGTGATCGCCAACGGTCTTCGTCAGGCCGGCAACTTGATCCGCGACGGATTCGCCATCTCCATCGCCCTGCGCAAGACCGGCACCATTCCGCCCATTGTCGTGCAGCTCGTGGCGACCGGTGAAGAAACCGGCGAAATCAACCGGCTTCTGGAGAAGGTGGCCGAGTTTTACTCTAAGCAGGTGGAGGCCACCATCGGGCGATTGACGGCCTTGATCGAGCCGCTGCTGATCATCATGATCGGCGCGGTGATCGGCATCATTCTCATCGCCGTTTACCTGCCCGTGTTCATGCTGGGACGCGCGGTTCAGGCCGGAGCCTGACGCGGGCCGGAGCCGGGTCTGCGAGGAATCTCCCACGCCGCCGTGATCGGCCCTGCCGTTCACGGCGGCTTTCGCTCGGACGGCTAACCTTCTCGGAGAGGAATCATGGTGCCATCGCCGTGGGGTCCGCTGCCGTGGTGGCTGGTGTACTTGCCGCTCGGAGTTCTCGGGCTGGTGCTGGGCAGCTTTGCCAACGTTCTCATCTACCGTTTGCCGCGGGATGAGTCCATTATCTCGCCGCCATCACACTGTCCGAAGTGCGGGCGCCCGATCCGTCCTTGGGAGAACATTCCGGTGGCAAGCTGGGTGGCCTTAGGAGGCCGCTGTCGGGGCTGTCGGGAGAGAATCTCGTTGCGCTATCCGCTGGTGGAGATTTCCGCCGCCGGCCTCACGATCCTGTCGTTTGCATACTTCGGGATCAACTACGCAGGATTTGCGCACTCTATTCTCTTTGTTGCGCTACTTGCGCTGGTCATAATTGATCTGGAACACTGGCTTCTGCCTTTTGTCATAACCATACCTACAACGATAATAGGCATTTTGGGAGTCATTTGGTTCGATTTGCACAGTTTGGCAGACAGTTTGCTTGGTATGTTGGCAGGACTTGCACTGTTCGTGGCGCTCATGCTGGGCGGAAAACTGCTCTTCAAGCGCGAGGCCATGGGCGGCGGCGATGTGGTCTTTGGCATCATGGCCGGCGTGTTCTTGGGCTGGAAGCTGACCATTCTGATGGTGTTCATCGCTTCCTTCTTGGGAACACTCATGGCCATACCACTGCTCCTCTCGGGCCGGGATGTCTCCGGCCGGGCCGTGCCCTTCGGACCGTTTCTGGCTGCTGCCACACTGATCTGTGTCTTTGTGGGGGACGACATTCTGAAGTGGTACAGCAACCTCATCGGCCTGTAGGCACCGCGCCGGCTGGCGGACGGGAGTTCGCATAAGTATGGTGGTGAATGTAATAAGACGGTGATGGACGTCGGGGTTGAGATTTGCAGCAATCCTGCGCGGTCGGAGAGCACCGAAGAGGGAGAGTCTATTTTCAGCGCGAACAGATGTTAGCATGCATCACAAGGTGCTTGACTTTTAGGTGGCGATATCTTATGTTATAAAGTCTAAAGTCGCCGACAATTGGGTCAGTTTCAGGCCTTGCGGTTATCCCCCGCGAGGGCGAAAGGTCAAAGGAGTGAACATGCGGAGAGGTAATTGGTTCGCGGCCGTGGTACTGCTGGCGACGGCGGCGGCGGTGATGGCGCAGACCGAAAAGGCGAAGATGCCGGAATGGCGTGCCTTAGGCGGGTCGCACGACCCCGTCATTTCCGCCCCTGCGGCGCCTGAACAGCTTCCCGTGCCGCGCGGCACGTTGGACACCATCGGCACCGTCTATCCGGCCGGCAATACGTACTACGATCAGCAGCACAACGGCACCGCCGGCAAGATGATCGGCGTGGATGAGCTGGGTTTCGTCCATCTGGTGTGGATGAAGGGCACAACAACTGACAATGACGGCCCGCGTCGTGTGTTTTACAACGTCTGGGCTCCCGACTCGCGCACTTTCGCGTTTCCCGCCACGGGTGCCCCTATCGGCGTGGTTGTTGACGCCGCCCAGCGGGCCGGCTACACGTGTCTGGCCCTCCTCCCCAATGGCTGGGTCTTTCCGGCCTTCCACGAGATCCGGCCGGATGACCCCAACGCTCCCCACGCATCTGCCGCCATGGACCTGACGCCGACTTGGGGCATCTTCTACGCCACGCGCCCTGCTTTTCTGTATGAGAACAGTCAGTCAATGGAACTGATTTGGCCGAAGATCGCGGTCGGGCGGGATTCCACGATCCACATGGTGTCCAGCGAGAGTCCTCGGGATACGACACAAGGGTGGCAGCGGATCTATTACTCGCGCGGTCATCCAACGTGGGACTCCACGGGCATGGGTGTCGAGATCGTCTGGGAACCGGTGGACGGCACCAACCAGTTCCTGGAGATTGACTCGGTGATGGTCATCGCTCCAGTGGTGACGGCGTCGCAGCGATCGGATCGCGTGGCGATTGCGTGGGCGCGTCCCCGGATCGCGTCCCTGTTGGATACGCACCGCGTGCAAGGCAACAACGACATTGACCTCATGGTCTCGGAAGATGGCGGTCTCAACTGGGGTGACGTGATCCACGTCACCGATTTCGCCTACCCCGACACTCAGTGCGTATCGGGCGACACGGCGACCTGCGACCGCGACACGTTCCGCGTCTTTACCGATTGCGCGGCCTTGTTCGACCGTTGCGACCGTCTGCATTTGGCCTTCACCACCCACATGCAGTTTGAGTTGGAAGGCTTGCCTTACGGCTCGGGATGGTACATGGAACGCTATCGCCTGTACCACTCCGACATCTGGCATTGGAACGAAGAGTACGACGAGATCTCCAACGTCACCCGCGGCGACTTCCAGTACAACGAGGCGGACAGCACTATCAACAGCTACTGGCTGGTGGTCGGCGCCTGGCAGCTCATGGTGCAGCGTCCCAGTCTGGCCGAGGACTCGGTCACCGGCTATCTGTACTGCTCTTATCAGCGCTACGACACCATGCAATTCTCCGCGGCGGGGTGGCCGATGTCCGAAGCCTATCTGGCCGTCTCGCGCAACGGCGGTCGCACCTGGAGCGCGGGCACGGACGTGACCCACAGCATTGCCGACACCGCGGCCCCGGCCGGCCAATGCAAGCATGAGCGCGACATCACCATCGCTGACAACGCAAGCTACAGCGACGGCCAAGGCTACGTGCACATGTCCTACGTCTTCGACGGTGACGGCGGCACGCCGCTGCAAAACGAAGGCGTAGTCACGTTGAATCCGGTGTGTTACCAGCGCATTCCCATCAACGAGATTCCGGCCACACCTATCAATCCGCACTGGCAACTCAACATGCATGCGGACGGGTCGCACGCGGTCACCTTGACCGATCCGGAGGCCATCGTGGACTGCACGCCGGCGGACGGAGTGGATGACCATCAGGCGCTGCGTCCGGAGACGTTCCGCCTGTACCAGAACTATCCGAATCCATTCAACCCGGTGACGAATATTCAGTTCGATCTGGTGCGCGACGCGAAGGTGACGCTGAAGGTGTTCAACGTGCTGGGGCAGGAAGTGGCGACGCTGTTTGACGCTCAGCCACTGCGCGCAGGCGTGCAGACGGCGGTCTTTGACGCGTCGGTGCTGGCCAGCGGCGTGTACGTGTACCGTCTTGACGCGAACGGCGTCACCGCCTCGCGCAAGATGGTCGTTATGAAGTAAACGGAGGCCCACTCGCAGGCAACCGTGATTCCCGACTCCGCAGGGCCAGATGTTGAAGGGCATCTGGCCCTTTGGGTATTGTGGGACGGTTCACAGCGTGTTTATTGATCGCGCCAGAATCCGGGTGAAGGCCGGCGACGGCGGCAACGGCATCGTGTCGTTCCGCCGCGAAGCGTTTGTGCCCCGCGGCGGTCCCGACGGCGGCAATGGCGGCGGCGGCGGCTCGGTTATTCTCGAGGCCGATCCGCACCTGCACACGCTGCTCGATTTTCATTACCGCACGCACTTCCGCGCGCCGCGCGGCGCGCACGGCGAAGGCGCGAAACGCAGCGGGCGAGCCGGCCACGATCTGCTGATCCGCGTTCCTCTCGGTACGCGCGTTTACGAGGGTCAAGAGCTGCTGGCGGATCTGGTGCAGCCGCAGCAGTGCTTCACCGTCGCCAAGGGCGGACGCGGGGGACGAGGCAACGCCGAGTTCGCCACTCCCACCAATCGTGCGCCGCGCAAGGCGACCACCGGCAAGCCCGGTCAGGAGCGCGAGCTTCTGCTCGAGTTGAAACTGATGGCCGACGTGGGACTGGTGGGATTGCCCAATGCCGGGAAGTCCACGCTGCTTTCAGTGCTGACTTCCGCGCGGCCGAAGATCGCGCCCTATCCGTTCACCACACTGCATCCCAATCTGGGGATCGTTCGGCCCACCGAGTTCACCAGCTTCGTGCTGGCCGACATCCCGGGGCTCATAGAGGGCGCGGCGGAAGGAAAGGGACTGGGCTTCGAGTTCCTGAGACATATCGAGCGCACGCGGGTTCTGGTTTACCTGCTGGACGCCTCGAGCCGGCAGCCGCGCGACGACCTGAAGGTTCTCAAGAAGGAGCTGAAGAAGTGGAACCCGGACCTCGTGAAGCGGCCCAGTCTGGTCGTGCTGTCGAAGTGTGATCTGCTCGAAGGGCCGCCGCCCAAGGGGCCGTGGAAACTGCGCATTTCCTCGGCCACTGGTGAAGGGCTGGACAGGTTCGTCGAAACGGTCTGGACGATGTTGCAGGTGTCGCCGCTTCCCGAAGTGTTCCGCCCGCCGAGCGAACCGAAAACCTGAAAAGCTGAAAGGCTGAAAAACTGAAATCAATGACGGTCTTTCTCTTCTTTCAGCATTTCAGTCTTTCAGTATTTCAGCTTTTTCTGGAGGAGGCATGAGCGAACAGGCCGTCACCGCCGCCGAAAAAGTGGCCATCCTGAATCTCCTGGCCCTGGACGGAATCGGCTCGGGCACGGTGATCCGCCTTGTTTCCGAGTTTGGGTCGGCGCAGGCGGTGTTCGAGGCTCCGGAGGCGCGACTGGCCGCCTTGCCGCGCTTTTCCGCGCCCTTAATCGCCAGTCTGAAAGCGGCGCGGGCCGACGGCGGCGAAGGCCAACGGCAATTTGAGCAAGCCACCGAGCGCGGCGTGCAGGTCCTCACCTTCTGGGATGAAGACTATCCGCCGCTGCTGCGCGAGCTTGAGGCGGACGCGCCCGCGGCTCTTTTTGTGCGGGGCGTGCTGGCGGCGGAGGCGGAGCGTGTAGCCGTCGTCGGCACCCGCAGCGCCACCGCCTACGGAAAGCGCATGACGCACGACTTGGTGGTGGGCTTGCGGGGCACGGGTCTGCACGTGGTGTCCGGTCTGGCTTCGGGCATTGACGGCTTTGCCCACGAAGCGGCCCTTGAAGCCGGTCTGACGGCCGAAGCGGTCTTCGGTTGCGGCGTGGACCGCGTCTACCCGCCGGTCAATACCGCTTTGGCGCATCGCGTGATTGCCGAAGGCGGCGCCTTGATCTCTGAGTATCCCTTGGGCACGGAGCCGAGCCGCCATCATTTTCCTCAGCGCAATCGCATTATCGCCGGGCTGTGCAAGGCGGTGATGGTGGTGGAAGCGGGCGACCGCTCCGGTGCGCTCATCACGGCACGGCTGGCCGGGGAGTACAACCGGGACGTGATGGCCGTGCCGGGCTCGGTGACGAATCCCAAGACCGCCGGATGTCACGGCCTGATCAAGGCGGGCGCGGCTTTGGTCGAGAGTGCAGACGACATTCTTCATGTTCTCAGGCCCGGTGCCGTGGGGGCGCGGCCCGCCGTTGCGGGACAAACGCACATGGATCTGCCCGGGCCGGAAACCACGCTCTACGGGGCGCTGGACCCATCTCAGGCCCGTCACATAGACGACATCGCCGGGCGGCTGGGAATGCCCGTGGGCGAGGCCTTGGGTCATCTCCTGCTGATGGAATTGAAGGGAGCGGTCAAACAGCTTCCGGGGAAGTACTTTGTCCGAGCATGAAGTCGCCACACGGCTGCTGCCGGAAAGCCTGCTCACCGGCCGCAACGTGGTGTTGTTTGAAGATGACTCCGCCGAGACGGAACTCTTTCCGCTTTCGGTGTTGCGCCCGTCGTGGGAAATTCGTTGCGGAGCAGGCTGTCTGCGCCAATGGCTGACCGGGCTCAAGTTGCCGGGGCTTTCGCTGCTCTTCCGCCCGCGTTCAAGGCTTGCGGCCATGAGTCGCGTTCTGGCCGCGCGCGACGACGACAGCCCGGATCCCGACGCTGAGACGGTATTCTTAAACGGGCGGCTCATCGGTTTGTGGGGATCGAGCACGGCCGTGGACGCTTGGCCGGAAACGGTGGTGGACGATGCGGGCCGCGTGCTGCTGGCAAGGCGGCGAGGAGTGGTGGCGAGTGCTCTTCTGAGCGTTCCCGGAAACGAACTTGCGCGCCGTCTCGTTCAAGAGTCAAAGGGGGAGAAGCTGCCTGACGGGTGGATGATCCGCTACGCTCGTTACGTGTGGGACTACATGCTCCATAACCGCGCGATGTTGGAGCGGCAGCTTGCGCCCGAAGCGCGAGCATCCACCGAGCTTTTGGGCGGCCATACTCTGCGCGAACTTCCCGCGGGGGTTTCCGTGACCGACCGTACGGCCGGTCATCCGGTGTGGGCGGGCGCGGGAGTGAAGATCATGTCGGGAGCGGTCTTCGGCAATCATGCCGGGCCGGTGTGGATCGGCGCTCAGACGGAGATCGAGCCGCACACCTATCTCGAAGGGCCGCTTTTCATTGGACACAGTTGCCGCGTCAAGGCGGGCACTCGGTTCTATGGCGGCTGCGCTCTCGGCCCGCACTGCCGCGTGGGCGGAGAAATTTCCACCACCGTCATGCAGGGCTGCGTCAACAAACAGCACGACGGATTTGTGGGGAACAGCATTTTCGGACAATGGGTGAATCTCGGCGCGGACACTGTCACTTCCAATCTTAAGAACGATTATTCGGTGGTGAAGGTGCAGGTCGGAAAGGATCTCGTGGAGACCGGCGAGCAGGACATCGGCCTGATGTGCGGCGACCACACCAAGACCGGCATCAACACCATGTTCAACACCGGCACGGTGGTGGGCGTGGCGGCCAACGTCTATGGCGGCGGCTATCCGCCTCGCCATGTTCCCAGCTTCATGTGGAGCGGAGCCGAAGGACAGCAGTGGGGAGACTTGGAGCGCACGCTGATCACTGCGCGCACGGTCATGCGGCGCCGCGGTCACGAGCTGACGCCTGCCGAGGAGAACCTTCTTCGTGAGCACTATGTGGAGACATTGAATCAGGAGACTTCGTTGTGAAGAAATCGCGTGTCATTGCCGGCCTGTTGTTCGCCGTGGTGGTGGGTGGCAGTCTGCTCCTTTGGGGGCCGACGCTGCGAGCGGAAGGCGACAACGTCAACATGCAGCTCGCCAAGCTGAACTTCATCCTCCGCACGGTGCGCGATAACTACGTGGACGTGCCCGACGCGTCGAAGCTGCTCGAGGGCGCCATCCGCGGCATGCTCGAGGAGTTGGACCCGCACTCGGTTTACATTCCGCCGGAAGATCAGAAGCGCATCAACGAGACGTTCAAAGGGGCATTTGAAGGCGTCGGCATCGAGTTCGCCATTCAGAACAAGTGGCTGACGGTGGTTTCGCCCATACCCGGAACTCCCGCCGACCGGCTCGGCATTCGCGCCGGCGACCGCATCACCAAGATCAACGGCGTGTCGGCCTACGGCATCACCAACGATCAGGTGCGCGAGAAACTGCGCGGCCCGAAAGGCACCAGTGTGGACGTGACCATCGCCCGCCCGGGCCTCAAAGACCCCATTGATTTCACCATCGTGCGCGACACGATTCCCATCTATTCGGTGGCGGCGTCGTTTCTCATGCACGACCGGCAGACCGGCTACGTGCGCATCAATCAGTTCACCGCCACCACCGACCGCGAAGTGGAGCAGGCTCTCGACAGCCTCAAGACGCAGGGTATGCATCGGCTACTGCTCGATCTGCGTTCGAATCCCGGCGGCTATCTGGATCAGGCGTGGAAAGTGGCCGATCTGTTCATGCCGCGCGACAGCATGATGCTCGTTTACACTAAGGGTCGCACGGCGCGCTCGAATCAGGAGTTTATCTCGACCGGCCGCGGCGCAAAGTACGACTTTCCGGTGATTGTGCTCATCAACCACGGCAGCGCGTCGGCCTCCGAGATCGTGTCGGGGGCGATTCAGGATCATGATCGCGGTCTGGTGATCGGCGAAGTCAGCTTCGGCAAGGGGCTGGTGCAGACGCCCTATCCCATGCCCGACGGGTCGGCGGTGCGGATCACCACCGCGCGATACTACACGCCCAGCGGCCGCCTCATCCAGCGGCCCTATGACAAGGGCATCGCCGAGTACATCCTGGAGGGCTATGATGACACCGCGCCCGAAGCGCCGCCGGACACGACCCCGCGCGAGGTCTTCCACACCGACCACGGCCGGACGGTCTACGGCGGCGGCGGAGTCATTCCCGACAGCACCGTGAAAGCAGCCCGGGGCACCGCCACCTCGGCGCGGCTGCTCAGCCAGCGTCTGTACTTCGAGTGCGCGGCGGACTACGCGGCCAAGCACCCGGAACTGGCCACCGAATTCGACCGCTTCCTCACCGCCTTTCAGGTGCCGGACATCCTGCTGGACAGTCTGAAGGCCTTGGCGAAGGAGCGGAAGGTGGAAATCGTCGAGGAGGAGTGGACGCGGGATTTGGACTTTGCCAAGGCAAACCTCAAGGCCGAACTGGCCAATGTGCTCTTCAACGACCGCAATCTGTATCATGCGGTACGCATTGAGGCCGATCCGCAAGTGCTGACGGCCATTACCCTCTTCGATCAGGCCCGTCAGATGGCCCAGGCGATGTTTCAGCCTGAAAGGTGAAACGCGCGTTTGGCCTGAAAAAACAGATTACTACGAACCATACCGGAAGTGTCCAGTTCGCGGCCGCAGGCCGGCAATTCGCCCGGTTTCGGGGGAGAATGGCCCGTGGCGAAGAACCGTTTGCTTGCGCTTCTGCCGGATGTTTTCTATATTTAGCGTTTCACAAGGGCTCCGTTCGTAGCCCGGCTGACGGCTGCTCCCGGTGATGATCGTGCTCCAAAACCTACACCGTTCATCCACCATGTTCAGAACCTTCGTCTCGATTCTCCTGCTTTTTTGTGCAGGGACGTGGAGCGTGCCGTCCGTGTTCGCCGCCAAGAACGAAACGCTCAACCGGGCGCGTGAGGCGGCGCGACATCAGGAGTGGGAGCAAGCCGCCGAACTCGCGCAGCAAGCGGTGAACGAGGATCCGAACAACGAGGATGCCTGGGCGCTTCTGGGTGACATGCAGATGGCCAACGCGGACACGTCGTCGGCGGTGACCAGCTACGGACGGGCATTGCAGCTTGATCCCAAGCTGCCCGGCGCGGTGCTGCCGCTCACCATGTACTATCTCGAGCAGAACCGCGCGGACGACGCCGACCGCATCGTGACGGCTGCGGAGGAGAAGGACAAGAGGGGCAAGTACGACGAGATCAAGGTGGCGCGTGGACAGATTCACGCGGCGCGCGGCGACATGGCCGAGGCCACGCGCATCCTCGCCAGCGCTACCCGGAAGAATCCCAAGAACCCGCTCTATCCGCAGATTCTCGCCCGCATTTATCAGAACAAGCGGGTGCTCGATCTGGCCGAGAAGTACTACGCGGACGCGTGGGCCCTCTCTCCGGGCGATCCGGTGCTGGCCTACGAATACGCGCTGGTTCTTCAGGACCTGAAGAAGTACAACGAGGCGCTCGAACTCTTCAAGCAGGTTCAGGAGAAGGACCCCAGCAACCGCAACGTGGACTACATGATCGGCCGTCTCTATTTTGCGGCGCGGCGCTGGGCCGAGGCGGCCACGCAGTTCGAACGCGCCTGCGAGAAGCGGCCCGACCATTTTCTTTCGTACTATCTGCTGGGCCGGAGCTACGTTGAGTTTTCGCGCGCCGAGCGGCTGAACTTTTACCCGCAGGCCGAGAAGGCCTTGCGCCGCGCGCATGAGCTGAAGCCCGAGCGCAAGGACGTAACCACGCTGCTGGCCGAAGTTCTGGCCACCGAGGGCAAACTCTATTATCAGCGGGCCGCCGCGGACACACTGGGCGTTAAGGGGCCGCTGAACGACGTTTTTCTGGTGGTCGCCAAGCGGCGTTACACTCACAGCGCCGTTCCCGCCGCGCAGGATGACGAACTCAAGAACGTGCTTCGCAAGGCCAAGTTGAGCGATTCGCTGGCTCAGGATGTGCTGCCGAAACTCGACGAGAAGGCGGCGCTGCTCGACTCGGCGATCCTTCTCTCTCATCAGGCGTTCCTCACGGATTCGGCGGCGCCCTCTGCGCTGAGTCAGATCGGCCGCGCTTGGGACAAGTTGGGGAACCTCGATTCCGCCGTGCACTACACCGAGGCGCAGCACCGGCTCACGCCCGAGGATGCCAATGAGTTCGCGCGTCTGGTGAATGTGAGACAGCGGCGCAAAGACGATCAGGCTCTGGTGGAGCTGTTGCGGCCGCACTACGAAGCGCTGGATTGGTCCACTCCCAAAGCCGCCGGCGATTCCGCGTCCACTCCGCAGGACAAGTTCTTGGATCGCTATGCGGGCGTGTATGTGAACTCGCTCGTCGAGACCGGCAAGTCGGCCCAAGCGCGAGAAGCTCTGCGGGTGATGCTCAAATACAAGCCCGGCTGGTGCGACGGCCACGCGCTGAACGCCTACATTGACCTGCGGCGTCAGGACTACGAGGGCGCGATTCCGGTCTTGCAGGCGGCGGTGCGCGCCTGTCCCAAGAACGCCGATCTGTGGGTCTCGCTGGGCGACAGTTGGTACTTCTCGAATCCCAAGAAGAAGGACAACGTGGCCAAGGCCAAGGAAGCCTACCTCCAAGCCTGCAATCTGGGGGCCAACGACGGTTGCGACAAATTCCGCCAGCTCAGCCAATAGCGTGACTCCGATTTCCGCCGACAGAAACTTGACATAAACCTTACGGACAGAAGGATCAGGGATGAAGCAAGGTACGTTCACCATCATCACGTTGGTCGTGGCGCTGCTCTTGGCCAACGTTTTCTTCTGGGCGATTCTGCCCACCATGGATCAGGGGATTGAGAAGACTCCGATCACGCATCAGGTGCGTCAGGGAGGCGTTGTGGTGCCGTTCCTGTTCACCATTACGCTGATGCTGCTCACGTTCATCGTTGAGCGCATCATCACGCTGGCCCGCGCGCAGGGCATGGCTCCGCTGCCCGCGTTCTTCTCGAACTTCACCAAGGCCGTGCGCGAAGGCAAGTATGCGGAAGCGGCGCAGTTTTGCGACAAGCAGCGCGGATCGGCCGCGGCCGTGCTGAAGGCGGGCGCCGAACAGTATGTGCGCACCGTCAGCGACAAGAGCATGGGCACCGAAAAGCGCTTGGCCGAGACCCAACGCGCCATCAACGAGGCCCGTCTGCTCGAAGTGCCGTTCCTCGAGCGCAATCTGATCGCGCTCTCCACCATCGCCTCCATCGCCACCATGGCTGGCCTGCTGGGAACGACGGTCGGCATGATCCGCGCCTTCGCCGCCATGGCCACGCAGGGCGCGCCCAACGCCGCCGAGCTGGCGCGCGGCATTTCCGAGGCTCTAGTGAACACGGCGCTGGGTTTGTTCGCCGCCATTTGCGGCATCGTGGCCTACAATTTCTTCGTCAACAAGGTGGACCAGTTCAACTACTCGATTGACGAGGCCGCCTATCTGATGGTGGAGATTTTGAAGGAAAAGGAAGCCGCCTGATGCCGTCTCCCGCCGCTTGGCGCGGCGCGGAGAATGAAACAAGGGTCTGAATATGGCCGCACCGAAAAAGCGACGCATTCCCATTTCCATTGACATGACGCCGATGGTGGACATCGCGTTCCTGCTGCTTATCTTCTTCATGTCCACCACGCAGTTCAAGAAGCCGACCGAAGTAGAGGTGCAGGTGCCGACCTCCCATTCCGTGCGCAAGCTGCCGGAAACGGGGATGATCGTCATCACCATTACCAGGAACGACGACATCTACATGTCCACCGAGGTGGCGGCGCTGGACTACGCGGAAGGCCTGTCGGAACGCATCGAAACCGGGGCCATCCACGGCAAGAAGTGGCGGGCCGATCAGATTCCGCCCAAGATTCGCGAGCTGCAAATCAAGCGGCTGGTGAACATCGTTGTCATCCGTGCCGACCGCGAGACATCGTACGCCGCCATCGAGAGCGTGATGGAAACGCTGCAGAAGAACGACCTGAACATTTTGCAGCTCATCACGGATTTGGAAGAGGAACGCCAGTTGGTGCCCACGGGTGGTGGTTTGCCGGTCGGACAGTAGCCGGGGCCAATGGGCCGCCGAGCCGGGTTAAGTCTTCGCAACCCGGCCGGAATCGGAATGAATCGCAATTCTTCAAACGAGACAGAATAGACTATGGGTGCCGTTGACGTAGGCGGTCCGAAAAAATCGGGAGTCGGTCCCAGTTGGAAAAGGCCGCGCATTGCCATCCGCATTGACATGACGCCGATGGTGGACATCGCCTTCCTGCTGCTGATTTTCTTCATGGTGACCACCGTCTTCCGTCTGCCGCAGGCGATGGAGATGAACCTGCCGGAGACCGATCCCGACAAGCCGCCGCCCATCTCCAGGGTCTTTGAGAAGAAGTTGCTGACGCTGTTCATTATGCGCATCGGCGAAAAGGACTCGCTATCCTACATGATCGGCACGGAGTCCCCAAAGCCCTTGGCTTGGGACAGCCTGCGCCCGAAGCTTCTGGAACGCCGCGCCATTTACGGCGACAGTCTGACCGTGTTGGCCAAGATTGACCGCAAGGCGAAGTACGTCTCCATGGTGAATCTGGTGGATGATCTCAATGTGGCCAAGACCACACGTTTCTCGATTGACCGCTACACCACCTACGACGATTCGATTATGCGGGCGGCCGGTTTCACCACGGGCGGTCCTGAAGGACTGCCCGAACCGGTGTTCTCAGAAGAAGAGTAGCGCATTTTCCCGGATCCCCGCCCCGCTGGGTGGAGTTTAAGGGATAAGGAGCCTTTCGAGGTTCGCATGAATTTCTACGAACAACTGATGCAGGGCCGCTACGGGTCCTTCGAGCTCAAGAAGATCGTCGGGCCGAACCTACTGCGCGGACTGGCGATCAGCCTTCTGCTCCACACCGCGGGCATCGCCTCGCCCTACATCGTCAAGCTCTTCAAGGGCGAGGAGGAGATTCCGCCTCCGCCGGTGCGGGTGGTGGACATCAGCATGCTCACCAAGCTGCGCAGTCTGCAGGATTCGCAGGAGCAGGTGCGCATCGCCCTTCCCAAGTTGGCGGCGCCCAAGGCGGCTATCCCGGTGGCTGTGCCCGAAGATGAAGTGCCTCTGGAGCAGGCGCTGATTCCAACGCAGGCGGAAATCGCCACGCAGGTGGGGACTACCGATGAAGGTCTGGACATCAGGCCCGGCGAGCAGATCGAGATCACGGGAGAGGCCACCGAGGCCATCCCCGACATGGGGGTCTTCGTGCCTTTCGAAGTGCCGCCGCAGCCGCTTCCCGACTTCAGTCCGCAGCCCGAGTTTCCCGAGCTGGCCAAGACCGCCAGCGTACCCGGAAAGGTCATCGTTCAGGTTTATGTGGACAAGCGCGGCGAAGTGAAGAAGTGGAAGATCGTCAAGGAAGAACCGGCCAACCTTGGCTTCGGCGAAGAGGTTGAGAGAGTCATCAAGAAGTGGAAGTTCACACCGGCCATTCAGCAGGGCAATCCGGTGGGGGTGTGGGTGGCGGTGCCCTTCACCTTCAAGTTCAAGAAGTGATTCGAGGTTTTCCGGGGCGGCTTTAGGGCCGCCCCGCTTGCTGTCCGGGAATGCGTCGCAACTTTTGAATAGATCGCATGGTTCAATGATTGGGAAGGGGGCGCGAGGAAAACACCGGGAACGCCACATTGGGCAACTCAACCTTGCGGAGGTTCCCATGAACGAGTTTGAACGGCTGGAAAGGCGGCACGTCGGTGCGCTGGAAATCAAACGCTGCGTCGGCCCGAACCTGATTCGCGGGTTGGTGGTGAGCGTGTTGTTCCACAGCGCGCTGATTTCGCTGCCGGTGGTGGCGCAGTGGATTGCGCCGGAAAAACCGGGCGTGGTGATTTCGGGGCCGGGCGGCCCGATCATTGTCCTGCGGCCGTTTGCGCCCGAAAGACCGTGGATTGCGCCCCGGGACCTGCGTCCGACACCGCCCAAGCAACCCACGAACACCAAGTTGGTTCCCACGGATCAGGAACCGGAGCCGGATTCCACAGTGACCGAAAAGCTGCAACCACCGACGGGCGGCAATGGTGGCAGTAGCGGAGGAACCGGCGGCGCGGGGAACGGAGAGGATTCCTCCGGAACCATCGGGGGATTCGTCTTGCCGGAGGACACCATCCCTCCCGACACAGTGTTCATTGCCGTGGAGATGGATCCTCAGGCTATTCCCGAAATGTGTCCGTGGCCTGAGTTCCCTGAATTGGCCAAGATTGCGCGACTGGACGGCAAAGTCACCGTGAAGGTCTGGGTGGATCGTTTGGGTGACGTCAGAAAATGGAAAATCCTGCAGACCAGTCCGCCCGGTCTGGGTTTCGAGGACGAAGTGCTGAAGGTGATCCCCAGGTGGAAGTTCACACCCGCCGTTCAACAGGGTCGCGCGGTGGGCGTGTGGGTGGCGATTCCCTTCAAGTTTGTCTGTAAGCGATAGCAGCGACGGCAGCTTGCTCTCCGGCACCTTTCTATGACGATTCTGATGCACTGGATTCTGCCGATTGCCTTGGTGGCGGTCGGCATTGCCATTCTCGCCGGCTGGATGTTCCCGCAGCTTCCCGAGCCGTCGGGACTGCGGCTCGTGCTGGGCATCGTGGCCGTGCTGTTGGGCGTGCACCGTTTCCTCGCTTCGCGCACCACATCCCGTGCGAACCGGAGGCGTTTCGGCGGCGAGCGGCCGCGACCGTGGGAGTAGATTCGTGAAGCGTTGTCTCTCCATTGTTCTGCTGGCCGTGTTAGTGCTGGCTGCCAGTTGCGGCCCGCGCAGACCGGCCCCATCCATGACCGTCGGCGAGACCACCATCGCCGCGTCCGATGCCGCCTTCTATCTGGCGTGGAAGCTCGCCGGCGCCTTTCAGGACAACAATCCCCGGGCGGTCATCAAGATTCGCAACGTGGACAGCCGCTCGATGGTGGACTCGTTGCTCAGCGAACGGGTGGAAGAGATTTTCCTTGACCGCACGCTGGCGCCGCTCGAGACTCTGGCCTTCCGCAACGCAAAGCTCAAACTTCACACCTACCCGATCGCGCATGCTCCGGTCTATTTGCTGGTCGCCGAAGGCAACACCGTCAGCAGCGTGGACAGCGTCGAGTTGCGCGGCATTCTCAGCGGTGCGATTCGCAATTGGCGCGAAGTGGGCGGGGAGGAGCTTCCGCTCACGCCGTATCTGCCACTGCCGGCTGAGGGTGCCTTCCAATCATTGCTGCGCTATTTCGGCAACCTCGATTCGGTGAGTGTGCGGGTGTGCAGCACGGCCGCGGGAATGCTGGAGGCTGCCAAGAATGATCCCGGAGCGCTGTTGGTCTATTCCCTTCCCATCGAGAATCTGCCCTACCGCCGATTGAAGTTTGAACGGGGAGGCTACGAGATTCCGGCCAATGTCGAAACGATCATGGAGGAACCCGCCTATCCCTTCCGCCTCGATTTCACCTATGTGACGACGCACAACAAGGACGATGTGGCGGCGGGCTACCTGACCTTTTGCACGTGCAACACGGGACAGAGGGAGGCCATGCGCATCGGCTATCGTCCCGCAGCCGTGCCGGTGCGCATCGTTCGGCTGCGCTGACGATGACAATCCGTGAATTTTGAATAAAGGCGAGACACCTGCCGTGCTCGCCTTTTGTGTTGGCAGGGAGGGCGCATCTCCTGACGTTAAGATATTATAAATACCATATTTGAACATGAAGATCGCAACAAGTTGTGGCTTGCCGAATTGCCCGGAAATGGTTATACTGTAAGTTCGCACATTCGAGCTTTGGGAGACATCGTGGTGAAAAAGACCGCCCTGACGGACAGTCATCGCCAATTGGGCGCGAAAATGGTGGAATTCGCCGGCTTCGAAATGCCGGTTCAATACACGTCTATCCGCGCCGAGCATCTGCGCGTGCGCACGACCGTGGGTGTTTTCGACGTGTCCCATATGGGGGAGTTTTATGTGACCGGCCCGGACCGCGAGGCCTTTGTGGACTACGTGACTGTGAATGACGTAAGGGCTCTGTCGGTCGGTCAGGTTCAGTATTCGTGCATGTGCAAGCCGCACGGCGGCATCGTGGATGATCTGCTGGTCTATCGTTTTCCCGACCGCATCATGCTGGTGGTGAATGCGTCCAATATGGAAAAGGACTTCGGCTGGCTGAAGGAGAACCAGCGCGGCAACGTGCGGCTCGAAAACCGCAGCGACGACGTCACGCTCTTGGCTGTGCAGGGCCGCGACGCGCAGTCGTTGATGCGGAAGCTGACGGAAACGGATTTATCGCAAGTCAAGTACTATTGGTTTGTGGAGGGCTGGGTGGCGGGCGCGCCGGCGGTCATTTCGCGCACCGGCTACACGGGCGAAGACGGTTTCGAGATCTATCTGGCCAACCGCGACGGCGTGACCGTGTGGAATGCGCTGTTTGAAGCCGGCCGGGAGTTCAATCTGGAACCCATCGGCCTCGGCGCGCGTGACAGCCTCCGCCTTGAGATGAAGATGTGCCTCTACGGCAATGACATTGACGAAACCACGCATCCTCTCGAAGCCGGGCTGGGCTGGATCACCAAGCTGAACAAGGGTGACTTCATCGGCCGCGACAAGATTCTGGCGCACAAACAGGCGGGATTAGCGCGCAAGTTGGTGGGCATGGAAGTGGAAGGCGCGGGCTTTCCCCGTCACGGCTATGCGGTTTTGCACAAAGACAACGGCCGCAACATCGGCACGGTGACTTCGGGAACGGTTTCGCCGTGCCTGAACAAAGGCATCGCCATGGGATATGTCCCCGCGGAACAGAGCGAGATCGGCAGCGAAGTGAAGATAGATTGCCGGGGCCGCGTGTTTCCGGCAAAGGTGGTGAAGACTCCGTTCTATCAGCGGCCCTACTGATGAAACGCGAGGACACGTTGCCGCCCGATGCGTCGCTTGACGTGAAGCTCTTCGCCACTCCGCGCGAAGTCGCCGAGGAGGACTTGCGCGGCTGCGCGGTGGTGGTCATTGACGTGCTGCGCTCGTCTTCGAGCATCGTCGGCGGCCTGATGAGCGGCGCGCGCGAGATCATTCCGGTGCTGACTCCGGCCGAGGCGGGCGAACTGGCGTCGCGCGTGGGCCGCGGCATGAGCCTGCTCTGCGGCGAGCGCGAGGGCCGCAAGATTGACGGCTTCGATCTCGGCAATTCACCCTATGAATACGCCCCCGAGCGCGTGGCCGGCCGCATTCTCATTTTTTCCTCGACCAACGGGCCGGCGGCGGTGCTGCGCGCGCGCCTCGCCGACCGCGTGTACGTAGGCGGCTACAACAACTTCGGCGCGGTGCTGAGACGGCTGCACGAAGACCGCAGGCCGGTGGTCGTGGTCTGCGCCGGCAAGGAAGGGCATTTCGCTATCGAGGATTTTGTCTGCGGCGGCAAGTTCGTGGTGGCCCTCGAGACGCGTTTCAAGCGCGGCGTGATTCTCAACGACGGCGCCCGCGCCGCCGCGCTGCTGCACCGCCATTTCGACGGCAGCCTCACCAGCCTGCTCAAGAGCTGCGAGCACGGCAAGTACCTTCTGTCTTTGGGCGCGGAAGAGGACATTGAATTCTGCGCGCGCATGGACACCCATCCCGTGGTCCCGATGTTGATCGAAGGGAAGATTCGAGGGTTCAAACCCGATGGCAGTCCGCTCGAGCTCGCGACCGGCGCGGCCTGAGTCCGTTCCGTCGGCCTCCTTCCTCTGGGGACTGGCGCTCTTGGCGCTGGCCCTGCTCGTGTTTCTCGCCTTGGCGAGCTGGTCGGCATCCGACTGGCCCGCCACCGATGAGGCTCACTACGGCAACTGGATCGGCCAGTTGGGCGCCATTCTCGCGTACACGCTGGGACCGTTTTTCTTAGGCCGGTGGGCGGCCTTCGCGGTCGCTCTGGTGATCGGTATTTGGGGCTGGACACTCCTGCGACGGTTGCATTGGCAGCGGCCATTCGAGCTTTCGGTTTGGGTGCTCGTGTTCGCTCTCTGGCTGTCCACTTTCTTCGGACTTGCCGGTGATATCTGGCCGGGTCTGAAGCAAGTGGACTACTATCCGCACTCCGGTCAGTTCGGCGCGTGGGCGTCCGAGCAC
>Ga0315285_10001642_pt1 | contig 23462 bp, 18 predicted proteins | sample YL17G09_36_MG_FD_203698 | JGI IMG/M metagenome (GOLD analysis project Ga0315285, IMG submission 203698) | Sediment microbial communities from Yellowstone Lake, YNP, Wyoming, USA - YL17G09_36 | ecosystem: Environmental > Aquatic > Freshwater > Lake > Sediment | place: USA: Wyoming | collected... | reverse complement strand
GCCCGCAGGTGCTCGATGAGGCGGGAGAACTCCTGGCGGTTGGAATCGGATAGCCCGGCAAGGGCCTGGTGGGCCTGGAGCATCCGCCGGCGGTTGAGTTGATTGTTCATGCAGGCAGCCAGGGGGCGCATTTGCGGCGGCAGCGGCTTCATCGTGGCCGAGAAATGGCTGAGAACCCCCTGCATGCCCAGTTCTTCGAAGAGCCTCCGCACTTGCGGCACGGCTCCCTGGATTCGCAGGGGGGCTTTCTCGCGGTCGGCCCGCTGGCAGAGTTCCTGGAGCGTGCCGAGGAAGGTGCTGTCGAGCATCTCGCAGAGCGCCAGGTCGATCGTGACGCCCTCGGCCTGGCGTTTGATTTCCGGCCAGGCGTCATGCAGGGCGGCGCAGTGCATCCACGTGCCGCGCCCGTTGACGCTTATCGTCGTGCCGCCGGGGCCAGCGCCAATCAGCACCTCCGCGCCGCTGGTCACGGGGGCGTGCGGTGCGGCCTGGGCGGGCTCGCCGTTGTCGATGCTCGACGTGCTCAGACCCGCGCTTAGCAGCACGGCCGTCAGGTCGTCCTCCCGCGGCAGGTCTCCGCGCCGCCTGGCTGCGATGTCGAGCATCTGGTGAAGCTGCTCCCACCCATCGCCCGAAAGCCCGGCCAGGACGTCCGCGACGGCCTCGCTGGGCGGCTTGTCGGACGGCTCGGCCACGTCGTAGAGCCCGTCGGTGTACAGCAGCACGCGGTCGCCGTCGTCAAGGTGGAGCGTCTTCTGGGAGAACATGGCGTCGGACGATATCCCAAGGGCCGGGCCGGTGTGGTGGATCATCTCGCGGGCCCCGCCGCGCCGCAGCACGATCATCGGCGGATGGCCCGCCGACGCGACGGTTATCTCGGGGGCCTCGACGTCCAGCAGGCAATACGCCGCCGTGATGAACAGGCCAGGCGCGCTGCACTCGCGGCGGATGTGCGTGTTGGCCCGGCTTAGAACCACAGCCGGGGCGATCGGACGCTGGCTTTCCGGGTCGACCATGGCGATGCGCTGTTTGAGCAGCACCGCCAGCATGGCGGCGCTGACGCCGTGCCCGGCCGCGTCGGCGACGTAGGCGACCACGTAGCGGTCGTCGAGGCGGACCACGTCGTACAGGTCGCCGCCAACGTCGCTGCATGGGCGATAGATCGCGTCCACCGCGAAGTTGCCAAGCGACGGCGGGGCGAACGGCAGCAGCGATCGCTGGATAAGCTCGGCTCGGCGGAGGTCCTCGTTGATAGTCTCCTGCTGGAGGCTAAGCAGGCGGCAGGCCCCCTGAAGCCGCGAGACCTGCTCGCGGAGCTGGGCGTTGCGGATTTCCAGGTCGGACGTAAGTTGCTCCCGCTCGCCCGCCAGGCGCCGTTGGCGGACGGCGTTGCGCACACGCACCACCAGCGATTCCGGCGAGGAAAGCGGCTTGAGGATAAAGTCGTAAACTCCGATCTGCACGGCCTTGACCGCGTCGGAGAACGTCCCCCGCCCCGAGAGGATTATCCACGCGGTGTCGATCTTCGCGTGCCGGCCCCAGGCCATCAGCGACAGCCCGTCCATCCGCGGCATGAGCAGGTCGATTATGGCCACGTCGACGCGCCTTGCGCGCAGCACTTGCTGGGCCTCCACACCGTCGCGTGCCTCGACGATGAGGAACTCGCCCGTCATCCGCAGGATGGTGGCCAGCAGGGAGCACACGGCCTCGTCGTCGTCAACGACGAGCACAACGGCCTTTTCCGCGCTGGCGCCTTGGAGGTCAGCCGGTTCCAATGTTAGGCCCTTTCCGTCCGAGCACGACGGCCTGCTTTGGCCGCCTGTGCAATCATAGGCCGCAAAAGCGCAAGAAGCGGAACCAGGAACCTGGAACCTGGAACCTGGAAAACGGAAGCGGGAACCGTGTTCCGCCGTTTCTTTTCCGGATTCCGTGTTCCGGGTTCCCGGTTCCGGGTTCCCGGTTCCGTGTTCCCGGTTCCGCCGTTTCTTTCCCGTGTTCCGTGTTCCGGGTTCCAGGTTCCGCCGTTTGTTTCCCAACTACTCCTCCGGCGTTTCCTTGGCTTCCATCCACGAGAACATCTGGCGGAGCTGTCGCCCGACGACCTCGATGGCGTGGTTCTTGTCCGCTTCGTAGAGCTTCTTGAAGTTCGGCTTGCCGGCCTCGCACTCTTCCAGCCACTCTTTTGCGAAGCTGCCGTCCCGGATGGCGGCAAGGGCCTTTTTCATGTTTTTCTTGACGGCCGGGCCGATGATCTTGGGGCCGACGTGCAGGTCGCCCCACTCGGCCGTGTTGGAAATACTGTACCGCATGTAGCTCATGCCGCCCTCGGCCATCAGCTTGATGATCAGCAGCAGTTCGTGGAGCACCTCGAAGTAGGCGATGCCGGGCTGGTAACCGGCCTCGACGAGGGTTTCGAACCCGGCCTTGACAAGGCTGGTCAGCCCGCCGCAAAGCACGGTCTGCTCGCCGAACAGGTCGGTTTCGGTTTCCTCGGTGAAGGTCGTCTCGATGATCCCGGCCCTGCCGCCGCCGATGCCGATGCCCCATGCCAGAGCGATGTCGTGGGCGTCGCCGGTGGCGTCCTTTTCGATGGCGATCAGGCAAGGCACGCCCGAGCCCTCGACGTAGCAGCTTCGCACGGTGTGCCCGGGACCCTTGGGGGCGATCATGACCACGTTGATGCCCTTCGGCGGCTTGATGCAGCCGAAGCGGATGTTGAAGCCGTGGCAGAAGCCCAGCGTCGCGCCGCACTTGAGGTTGGGCTTGATGTCCTTAGTGTAAACCTTCGCCTGGAGTTCATCCGGCAGGGTGATGATGATCAGATCGGCGATCTTCGCGGCCTCGGCGGCGGTCATGGGCTTGAACCCGGCCTCGACGGCCAGCTTGTGGTTGTGCGTCCCGGGCAACTCGGCGACGACAACCTTGATGCCGCTGTCGCGCAGGTTCTGCGCGTGGGCATGGCCCTGGCTGCCGAATCCGACCACCGCCGCCGTCTTGCCGGCCAGCGGCGCCAGCGAACCATCCTTGTCGTAATAGATTTTCAGTTCTTGCGCCATCGTATGCTCCTCAATTGGTTCGGTATAGAATCCGCCATTCTTACCGGTCCCGGCCGGTTGCGTCAAGCGCCCGATTGCGGGTTTTGACATCGCTGCCGCCCGGCGATTCGGTCCAGCATGGCCTGGCGGGCGAGGCCGTGCAGGATGCGGGGCATTCGGCACAGCAGGTGCAGGGCGGTGCGGTGTTTGTCAAGTTCGCCGGCGGCGGGGTCGATCAGCGTCCTGGCCTCGGCGAGCAGCTTGTGGGCTTCTTCGAGCCGCCGGGTTATCAGCGGCAGGTTTGCCGCCACGGAGGCCTCGTCGAGCTGGAGCAGGTCCATCGTGGGGGTCAGTCGCGTAAGCTCGGCCGGCAGTTCGGAGATGAACACGTAAAATATCACCTGCCAGCAGTCGGCGCACTCGGCCAGCAGCGGCTCGCACAGCCAGGACCAGCAGTACGTGGGCCTGCCCGCCTTGAGCACGCATCCGGCGGGGCTCTGGGCGGCGCAGCCGTTGCGGCTTTGCCAGTCGTCAGGCCACCATTTGCCGTGCGCCCTCATGCTGACGTTCCGCAGCCACCAGCTTTGGATGGTCAGCGAGGAGTGGTTCGCGCGGCAGCACTTTCCGCCGCAGGCGATGCAGGCGCCGGCGAACTTGGCCAGGCACAGCCTGTCGATCTGGCGCTCCAGTTCGACGTGGCGGTCGAGGGCGGCTTGGATTTCTGCTTGGCACATCAGAAGTAGGTCCTAGTGCAGTGCTTCGAATATATCGTGACTTATCGAGAGCCCAAAATCCGAAATCCGAATCTCGAAATTCGAAACAAATCCAAATCGCCAAATTCAAATGTTCCAAGCGCAGTACCTGGCACACGAATCGTGAAGAACCTGAGTGTTCGTTGGGCGTTCCTGCTTGTTTTGGATTTTGTATTTTGAATTTGTTTCGGATTTCGTGCTTCGGATTTCGGATTTACCAGGCACCATAATGTTCATCAATTCTGAATCGCTACACTAGGACCTTGGACCCTATTTGTACCTGGGCAGCATCTTGCCGTGGGCCTGGATCAGGTCGTCGCAGAGGTTGCGTATCTGGTCTATGGTCAACTCGGCGCCCGTGTGTGGGTCCAGCATGGCGGCCTGGTAGATGTGGTCCCTGCGCCGCGTCAAGGCCGCCTCGACCGTCAGGATCTGGACGTTGACGTTCGTGCGGTTCAAGGCCGCGCACTGCTCGGGCAGGTCGCCGACATGCACGGGCTGGACTCCGTTGCGGTCGACCATGCATGGCACCTCGACGCACGCCTTTGCCGGCAGGTTGGTGATGATGCCCGCGTTGAGCACGCTGCCGCCGATGCTGTAGGGCGTGTCGGTCTCCATGGCGTTCATGATGTACGCGCCGTACTCGCCGGAGATCTTGTGCTCGAGGTGCGGATTTTCCGTCAACTCCTTGGACCGCTTGAGCCAGTCCTCGATCTGCGAGATGCACCGCCGGGGGTATTCATCCAGCGGGATCCTGAACTCCTCGATCAGCTCGGGGTGAGTGGCCTTGATGAACCACGGGCAGTATTCGGCGTTGTGCTCGCTGGACTCGGTGATGTAGTAGCCGAACTGCCGCATAAGCTCCAAGCGGACCATGTCCCGGCCCTTGAGCTTCAGGTCCTTGCGGGCATCGCGGACCATCTTGGCCGCCCGCTTCTTGATCTGGGGGTAGAGGTCCTTGCCGCCGTCGGTGATCTCCAGCAGCCAGGCCTGGTGGTTGATGCCCGCGATCTTCCACTGGAGCTTCTTGACCTGATCCTTCATGCCGACGAGCCACAGCAGGCCTTCGGCGCAGCCCTGGACGCTGTGGCACAGGCCGACCGTCTTGACGCCGCTGCCCAGCAGCATGGCGCCGGTGATCATCGCCATCGGGTTGACGTAATTGAGGAACCACGCGTCGGGGCACACCGCCTCCATGTCGCGGGCGAAGTCCAGGCAGATGGGGATCGTCCGCAGGGCCCGGAAGACGCCGCCGATCCCCAGCGTGTCGGCGATCGTCTGGCGCAGGCCGTACCTCCTGGGAATCTCGAAGTCGATGACCGTGCTCGGCTCGTACCCGCCGACCTGTATGGCGTTGACAACGTAATCGGCGCCGCCAAGGGCGGCCTTGCGGCCGGCGACGCCGCAGTGGGTCGTGATCTTCGCCCGGCCGGCGTTTATGTTGCGGTTGAGCACCTCAAGCATCTGCCTGGATTCCCGCAGACGCTTGGGGTCGATGTCGTACAGGGCGATGTGTGAGTCTTGAAGGGATTCGACGCACATGGCGTCGCCCAGCACCGCCTTGGCGAAGATGCAACTGCCGGCGCCCATGAAGGTGATCTTGGCCATGATCTCTCTCTCGCTTTCCGTTCCGAAAAGAAGGTAGTAGGTAATAGGTAGTAGGGGTCAGGCGACAGCCCTCGTCCTCGTCCTCGTTCTCGTCCTCGTCCTCGTCCTCGATTTTTTTCATGTTTCAGGGTGAACCGAAGGTTCATATTCGTCTGTGGAGCCGCTTTTCGCTTCGGCTCCGGTTCATGCCTGCCGCCTTTCGGCGGCCAATTCCGCAAGACAGGAACAGTATCAAAACCGCGACGGCGTGCAAGTGGTATCCAAGCAAGCACCAAATCACAAGCGCCAAATAGCAAACAAGGACCAAACAGCAAAACAGCAAATTCCAAACAAAAAACAAATACGGGACACCCATTGATGGTGTCTCAGCCCAGAGGCCTCGGCAAACCATGACACCCTCACACAGTCCTTCGGGCTGTCAAGAAAATCTCCCGTCAAGGGAGAGGAGTTAGGGCGCGCTGGGGCTTCTTTGTCTTGTTTGATATTTGCTGTTTATCTTCTTGGTCCTTGTTTGGACCTTGGTGCTTGTAATTTGGTGCTTACTGAGATTCTGGTGCTTGCGGCTCGGAGGTCTTGGGAGGCTACAGCCGGTCGACTATCAGGATGGTCTCATCGTCATGTTGGCGAGAGCCCCGGCGGAAGTCGTCCACGGCGCTGAACACGGCCTGCGCGCAGGCGTGGCAGGGCGCCTGGGCGTAATTTTTGAGGACATTGTCGAGCCGGTCCGCGCCGAATGGCCGGTCCTTGCGGTCGGCGGCGTTGATCACGCCGTCGCTGCACAGCGTCAGCCGCTGGCCAGGCATGAAGGTGTGGCAGCCTTCTTCGGGCTCGAAGTCCCGAACGCCCAGCATCGTGCCCTGGGGTCCCAGGCGCAGGGCCACGCCGGACCGGCGGTCGGTAAGCACCGGCAGCGGCAGGCCGTCGTTGACGAAGAACGCGGTCCCCGTGGGCGTGTCCAGGACCACGTAGAACAGCGAGCAGTTCATGGCCGTGCCGAGGCGGTCGCCGAGGTCCAGCAGCATCTCGTTGACCAGCCGCACTATTGCCGAGGGCCTGCTGCACTCGGCGGGGCGGCGGCGGAGCAGGCCCATGATCCTCGCCATCAGCAGCGAGGCCCGCACGCCGTGGCTGCCGACGTCGCCTACGGCGAAGGCCACCTGGTCGGAGTTAATGCGCATGAAGTCGCAGAAGTCGCCGCCGACCCGCCCGCACATCCGGTTAAGGGCGGCGGCCCGATAGTTGGGGGCGTCAATATACCAATCCGAGGGCATCAGGGCCGCCTGAAGCTCCGCGGCCAGTGCCAGGTCCAACTCGGACTCGCTGTCGGCGTCGGAGGCAGGCTCGTAATCTTGCGGCATGCCATAGGGTATCTGAGTCACGACTTCTTGCTGCTCCTTGCGATGGGGCCGTGCGCGGCGCAGGGACGCCATGACTCTTGCCAAGCCCTGGCGCCGATCCCGGCGCCTGCACACGCCCATGGCGACATTTCATCATAGGCGGCACTGGCTGGGCAACAGCGGCCCGGCGAGCCGTTTTCGCCTTTTTTTCTCACATGTCCGGCCAAGGTCGCACTTTGGATGCCTTCGGCCGCGAAGGGGTCTACCCTGCATAGGACTTATAGGACCCATGGGACCTATAGTCGCCGCCTCACGCCCCCGCGCGCTTGGCCAGCGGGTCCCCATACAACCATTTCCACGCTCCTATCCTCACGCCCCCGCGCGCTTGGCCAGCGGGTGAGCAATCCGCCCGGCTTCGCCTCTCCCGGCGCGCCGGGATGGCAAGCAATCCGTGCAATCCGCAATCCGCAATCCGCAATCCGCAATCCGCAATCCGCAATCGGTTGGTCCCCAATCCGCAATCCGCAATCCGCAATCCGCAATCCGCAATCCGCAATCCGCAATCTGCCTCACGCCCCCGCGCGCTTGGCCAGCGGGTGGGCGCGGTCGTAGATTTCCTTGAGGTGCCGGCTGGTGATGTGCGTGTAGATCTGCGTGCTCGAGAGGTTCGCGTGGCCGAGCATCTCCTGCACGCTTCGCAGGTCGGCCCCGGCATCCAGCATGTGGGTGGCGAAGCTGTGCCGCAGCACGTGCGGGCTTATGTGGACGTCGATGCCGGCGGCAAGCAGGTAGCCGTCGAGCTTGCGGCGGATCGAGCGGTCGCTCAGGCGCCGGCCGAAGCGGTTGACGAACACCGCCCCGCGCGGCTCGATGCCCGACTCGGCCTTGCGCATCGCGAGGTACGCGTAGATCGCCTCCAGGGCCTTTTGCCCCAGCGGCACCAGGCGTTCCTTGCGGCCCTTGCCGCGTATCCGCAGCACCTCGCCGAGCTCATCGAGGTCCTCGGTGTCAAGGCCCGTCAGTTCGCTGATGCGAAGCCCGGCTGAGTATATGGTCTCGAGTATCGCCCGGTCGCGCGAGCCTGGCAGGCAGGAGGTGTCGGGCGCCCCCAGCAGGGTGTTGATCTGCTGAACGTCGAGGAACTTCGGCAGCCTGCGGTCCTGCCTGGGGGTGCGAAGCACGCTGACGGGCGAGGCCTCGACTGCGCCCGTGCGGACGAGGTACTTGTAGAAGCTCCGAAGCGATGCCAGCTTGCGGGCCACGGTCGACTTGGAGTAGCCGCTGTTGCGCATCATCGCCAAAAAGCCGCGGACCCCCATCGGCTGGATGGCGAGCATGGTCTGCTCGATCCGCGGGCAGTCAAGCTCCTGCTCCGGCGGCAGTTCGTCGGCCGTCAGGTCCTCGCCGGGCCCGGCGGCCAGGTATCGGGCGAACTGGACGAGATCGGCCGAGTAGGAACACACGGTGTGGGCGGAGAAGTTCCGCTCGGCGTCGATGTAGTCCAGAAACCGGTTGATCGTGGGCAGAGTAAGCAATGTCCGGTGCCGGGAAAGTCAAAAGGTCAAAAGACCTGTTCGTCGGTCGGGCTCATGGCCTGCAAGCAGTCGGCCGCGGTGTTTTGGGTGACCTGGAAGCTCAGCGTGGCCGCGTCGAGCCAGTCGACGGGGCTGCTGTCGCTCTCGGCCAGTTCCATGATGGCGTCGAGCATGTCGTCCTCGCCGCCGGGGCTGTAGCGGAAAACGTACCTGTGTCCGCCCTTGACGAGGCAAAGCGTTCGTGTGGTCATCTCTCGCGTCCTGCTTCTGGCGATAAGTCCAATGCAAAGGCGGCGATAGACGCGCCGCCCGCCGATCCGTTCTTCCTTTCCGGTTATCGGACACTTGGCCGAAAGACTGAAACAATAGTTGGCGGCGCACAAACCGGGCTTCATCGACGCGGGGGTTTAATATGGTATACTCATGGGCTGGTTGCAGTTAGAAGGTAGTGCCAATGGCCGAATCAGAAGATAAAAACGCCGAAACTCCGACTCCGCGGGACCTTGCCAAGGCCGGCGAGTCGATCGAGGCCGGCAGCGACGAAAGCGCGGTTGGCGCCGGGGCCAATCCGCAGACCGGCCAGCCGCACGAAGCCCCCCAGGACGGCTCCGGCCGCAACGAGAACGGCTACAACTACGAGCGTCTGGGCGAATCCAAGGACGATGACGAGTATGAAGACGAGGAAGATGAGGACGACGAGGATGACGATGAGGACGACGATGACGAGGATGACGACGACGAGGACGAGGATGACGAAGACGAGGACGAGGTCGGCCGGCGGAAGATGACGCTGGTTGAGCACCTCGAGGAGCTTCGCACGCGTATCATCCGGGCCGCCATCGGCCTGGCTGTCGGCGTGGGCATAGCCATGATTTTAAGCCAGCCGGTACTTCAGATCATCAACAAGCCGTTTGAGGAAGCCGTAGGCAAGAAGCTGGTCGCCATTGACATGATGGACCCGTTCAACCGGTTCATGCGGATCTCGCTGTACATGGGCATTATCATCGCCGCGCCGTGGATCTTCTATCAGCTTTGGATGTTCATTGCGGCCGGGCTTTACAAGCACGAACGAAAGTACGTCGTCTACGCCGTGCCGTTCTCGGCCAGCCTTTTCATCACGGGAGCATTGTTCTTCCTGTTCTACATCAGCCCGATGCTGTTGAAGGCCTTCTTCATTTTCAACCAGTGGATGGGTGTTGACATGATGGTGACGCTGGAAAACCACGTGACCTTCATGACCAATATGATGATGGTCTTCGGCTTCTGCTTCCAGATGCCCATAGCCGTGCTGATTCTGGGCAAGATGGGCCTGGTGACCGTCAAGACTCTCGGCCACTACCGCCGGCACGTTATCGTGGCCATCCTGATCCTGGCGGCCCTGGTGACCTCGCCGAGCCCGCTGGACCAGATCGCCCTGGCCATTCCGATGTGGATGCTCTACGAGATCGGCGTGCTGCTGGTCTACTTCCTCGTCGAAAAGAAACGCCGCGCCGAGGATGCCGCCATGGGATACAAACCGATTGAGGATTAAACCAGTCCGCAACCGAAAAGTTCGCCTTGCGCGGAACGCCCGCGCGGAGGGCACGCAACTTATTCGGGAACTTGGCCCTTGGGGCCTCAGGCAGGAAGAAACGAGTCGAGCGATTTCTCGCCCTGCCCTCACGGTAGAACCCGCCGGCTACCTTCGACCGGCTCAGGCCGCAGCAGGCGGGCTTTGCCCTCTCCGCTGTTTCCCTATGCAAAGGTCGGAGCGTCTGTCATGCTACCGCACATCGGCGATTCGTCAAGCGAAAAGGACGCAAAAACGGCAAATACTTGTGAAAAAATGAGCTACAGTAAACACCCTACTCGCCGGCCGTGGCATAGATTCCTTTGGGCTAAGCGTCCGGCCGAGGGTCTTCGTCGCGGCCGGGAGCCTCGGAGCCCCTTGGGCGACTGCTAATAGCCACGCCCGCAAGGGCGTGGAACAGCGGACGTTATGGAGAGAGCCCCCGTAGCGGGGCGATTGACCGTTTCAATCGCCCCGCTCCCGGGGCTCTGGACCAAAGAATGCGGCCATCCACGGGCTTGCGCCGCGTGGCTATCAGCAAACGCCCCGCTTCGGGGGCTAAGAATTGCCAGCCATCATTCTCGTCCTCGTTCTCGCCCTCGTCCTCGTTCTCGTCCTTGTTCTCGTCCTCGGCTTTTCCTTTCATCGGGCGAACCGAAGGCTCATGTTCGACGGCGAGGACCGGGCGCCACGGGAACAAAACGCGCCCGCCGGGGCGATGCCCGACAGGTGCGATTAAGTCGAATAAGTGCGATGCTGATCATAGAGGATCAGAAGCAGTTTGTTCTCTGAGCCTCTGCGGCTCTGCTCTGAAAAGAAGGCTACAGGCTTCAGGCTTCAGGCGACAGCCCTCGTCCTCGTTCTCGTCCTCGTCCTCGGCTTTTCATCTTTTCGGGTGAGCCGGGGGCTCATGTTCGACTGTGGTAACCCGTTTCTTCCTATGCCGGCGTCAACTCTTGCGGCGCTTCTGGACGTCCAGCTCCAGCTCGCCGAACTGCTCCTCGTGCCGGCGGATAAGCTGGCTGAGCGTTATGGCGAGACGCTTGACCGAGTAGTAGTTCATCACTACCCGCTGGTTGACCTTGAAGAGGATCTGCGGGCTGGCCTGCGGCTGGCTGGGTCGGCGGGCCGACGAGGTTGAGGCCGAAATCGAGTATGACCTCCTCGGCCGTGCCGTTCGTGCGGAAGGCGTTGGCGCAGGTGGTCTGCCTGCCGGGCTCACGTACTGCCTGCGAGAGCAACTCCCCATGCACCCCGGCGCCTCACCGGTCGAGCTTGCGGCTGGCGCACAGGGCGATGGCCAGGGCGTCGGCCACGTCGGGCGGCTCGGGCAGCCTGGCCAGGCCGCAGGCGGACTGGATCGCCCGCTGCATCTGGAGCTTTGAGGCGTGGCCGTTGCCGGTGAGGTTCTTCTTGACCTCCGTCGAGGCCAGGCTGCGGACCGCCACACCCGCCTGCCGGGCCGCGAGAATGATAACCCCCCGCGCATGGGCCATCAGGATGCTCGTCCGCGGGTGCTTGTAGTGGGCGTAAAGCTGCTCGATGGCCATCATGTCGGGCTTTAGCTCCGCCAGCACGGCCGAGAGGTCGGCGTGAATCTGCCCGATCCGCTCAGCCAGCTCCGCGCGGGGACTGGTCTTCAGCGTCCCGGCCTCGACGATGACGGGCTTGCCGCCCCCGGCGACGTCCACGGCCGCGTAGCCGGTTATGTTCAAACCGGGGTCGATGCCCAGGATTCGAAATGCCTTCGTCATCGCCATAAGGTAATAGGTAATAGGTAGTAGGTAATAGGAAATAGGAAAAGAAAAAAGCGAAACCCAAGCCCAGGGATAGCAATCCCTGGCAGCGCAAACGTTTCTTGATGCCAGCACACCCGCCGCCGTTGGTCCCGTCACGCGCGGAAAACAGGCGGGCGGTATGGTTCAATGGTCTCTTCACGTGGTGCCATGTTTCCGCACGCTGTTTGCGGAAGCATGTCCGGGCTGTCTGTACGCCATGCGCCAGAAAGGCGGCATGTTTCCACAGATGGAAGTAAATTCTCGCGACCTTGTCTTGAGCCCCGTTCACGGGGCTTTGATCCCTTAGGGAGTATAGACCAGGCCTTTTAGGCCTGGGGCGATCGGGACGCTCCTGTTGTTTCTGTTCAGCACGCCTCGGCGCGCTTGAAGACGGCTTTAGCCTAAAGGCTCCCAAGTACGGGTAAGCGCGCTGAAGCGTGCTATGGGAAAAACCAAGAAGAAGGATTGGCGCATTGTCGCACACCCAGGCCTCAAAGGCCTGGTCTAAACCCGCCTTCGCCAAGCTTCGGCGGGCGAAGCCTCGTGAACGGGGCTGAAGAGTAGACCGCTAAACACGTGCTTCCGTCTTCGGAGGCATGCCTTGTAGATACATGCTTCCGCAAAGCTGAAACCATGCCACCGCGTGGCTGGCCCTCTTAAATCCCTCTCCCTCGACGGGAGAGGTCGGCTCTTTAGAGCCGGGTGAGGGTGCTGCCCAGCCGGGTCCACCAGGATTGCCGGGAACGCCGCTCTCCCCGAAGGGGCCGTTGGCCTGAGCGGCTCTCGCAACACCAATCGCGCCAATCGGGAGATTGGCGTTCCCAGGTTCATCATCCGGGATGCCGTCCTTCATCCACGATGCATCATTTCGCCTTCACGAGCTGTTTCATCGCCTCGGCCAGGCCATTGCCGACCAGGCAGTAAATCCTGGCGCTTCCCCAGTAATGGCACTCCCAATGGCTGATGACCTTGTCGTGCTCGACCCGGACCTTCTGATATTCCGCGTCCTTCGACAAGGCCTGGCCCATCTGGCTGTTCACGAGTTGTTCCACCGCTTTTTTGTCCGCGGCCTCCGGCTTGCCCTTGAGCTGCTCCTTGACCGCGGCCGTGACCTGCTTGCGCACCCGCTGTTCCTGGCCGCCCAGCTTGCTTTCCATTTGGTCCAGGGCCGGATCCCAGAACTGGGCCGTCTTGACAAACGCGGTCTTGCCCTTGAGGGACTTCTGATACATGACGGCGGCCTGGGCCGCTCTCAGCGGGTTGGGCTTGTCGCCGTCAACGCCCATCTCCCCGACAACGGAGGGCAGCCTGGCGAGCTTGAACTCCTTCTCAAGGTCCGCGATCATGTGCGCGTAGTTCGACGCATACTCCGCATAGACCTGTTTCTGATTCTCCTCGCCGGAAAACATCTCATTGAAGCCCTGGAACCAGACAAAGCCGTCGATCTGGGGCTTCATTCCCTTTAGCTGGGGGAAATCGCTTTCCATATTCGTCAGGCATTCTTTGACCTCGGCGACCATCTGGTGATAGCACACGCCCATCTGGCGGGGCTTGCCGTCGCGCTGCTGAATCGCGTAGGCGGGCTTGCCGGCGCTCGGCGGACGGAAATCGCAGTACAGGTCCTTGCCGCCCCAGGCGGTCTTGATCAGCAGCACCGGCTGGTCGTAGAAGTCGCCCATGATGGTGCCGAACATCAACTCCGGCCCGATAAAGTCATTGCTGCCGCCCTGGCCTACCGTCAACGGTCCCTTGATCCTCTCTCCGTCTCTCTGCCAGGACACGAATACATCGTCGCGGACGATGAACGAACCGTCATCCTTCTTGATCTTCTTCAGCATTTTCCCGTTAATCGGGTCGGCCCCCAGCGCGTCCAGCGTCCTTGCGCCGCCCCAGCCAACCATGTTCGACTGGCCGGCAAGGATGAAGACCTTTACAGGCCCCTTGAGCGCCTTGGTGGGAGCGGCCTTCTGGGCAATGGCCTGATGTGAAAATACTGCCAGAGCGGCGGCCGCGAGGATGGCGGCCTTGATAAGCTGCTTGTTCATGATGTTTCCCTTTGTGTTGGCCGGGATGTCCCGGATGACCAGGTGCGACTCCGCCGTCGGGCAGGGTCGGCTGTGTTGTATAATCCCGCGGGGCTTCGTTTATTCCGCCAAAGACCTCTTATTTCGTTTCTTGCCTGACGCCGGCGGCTTGGGCAACCGGTTTGCCTGCTGCTCCAATTGCCTGACCTGTGCCAGAGCTTCGATGAAGTGCTTCTCCACCGGCGAGGGATCGTTCAGGTGCATCTGCCGGTACTTCTCGTATTGGGCCTGGGCTTTGGCCAAGGCATCTTCATGGCTGACCGTGCCGGCATGCGAGAGTATCTCCCGGCCGGTCATCTTCAGGAAATCATCCAGCCGCTCAACCCAATCCCGCATGTGCATCGGCTTGCGATTGAGCGCCTGCAACTCCGCCAATTCCAGGTAGGCCGTCACCATCCGGTTGAGTATGGCGATTTCCCCGGCCGCGAGGTAATTCTTGGCGACGCCCACGTCGCCACGGCGCGGACGGTCGCCCGACCAGGCCGTCAGCCCCACGTTCGGCTGCTCGGCGTCGGCACGCTGGCTGATGATCTCCGCGGCAGTGTGGCCGTGAGAGGCCCAGTGCATCTTGTTCTGAATGACCTTGAAGAACTCCCGCGAGACCTCCGCCCGCCCGTCGTAGTCGATGCTTGTGGCGTAAATGTCCAGCACCTTCCGCCAGAAGACCTTCTCCGAGGCGCGGATATCGCGAATGCGCTCGAGCAGTTCGTCGAAGTAGCTGCTGCCAAGGGCGCCGGCGGCCTTAAGGCGGTCATCGTCCAGGACAAATCCCTTGACGAGATACTCCCGCAATCGCTGCGTCGCCCAGATGCGGAACTGTGTGCCCCGCAGGCTGTTCACCCGGTAACCCATCGAGATAATCGCGTCGAGATTGTAGTACTCCAAATTGCGGCTGACTTGGCGGCCGCCTTCCTGCTGAACTGTTGCAAAATTTGCAACAGTTGCCTCCTGAGCAAGCTCGCCAGTTTCATAAATACTTTCCAAGTGGCGGCTTATGCCGGACTTGTCCACCTGAAACAACTCCGCCATCTGGCTCTGGGTCAGCCAGAGCGTCTCGCCGGTCAGCCGGACGTCGATCCGTGCCTTGCCGTCCTGGCTCTGGTAGAGCAGTATCTGGGTCTGGCCTTCCGAACTGGGCTCAGGCGGATTGGTTGTCTTGTCGTTGTTCATCGCATACACCCCATTTGTTTGTGAAGACAAGCTGCATGCGCAGCCGGCTGGGCCAAGTCCTCTGCTCGCCTCTTTTCCCATTATGCCCTTCGCCAAGTCGTGCCTTTGGGGCCGTCCTCAAGAACAATTCCATGCTGAAGCAAGTCACTGCGAATGATATCGGATTGGAGGAAATCTCGGGCTTTGCGAGCGGCGTCGCGATCTGCGATAGCCTGTTCGATTTCGTCCTCATTCAACTCTAAAGGTTCTGGCTGCATTTCTGCTATTCCCAGGCCAAGAACCTTGTCCATCTCCAACAAGGTAAGGTACAGATTGCCTGGTGAGCCTGCGTATTTCCTCAGAAGATTCCACATAACGGCGAGGGCCTGAGGCATGTTCAGGTCGTTTTCACAAGCCTCGCGGAATGGTAAGAGGTATTCTGATAATGGTGCGGATTGCGCCTCTGGATTGCCGTATTGCCTCTTCCGATAATCGATTTCCTCCTCAGCAAATTCTTTTATGTCTCCCACCAGCCCTTTCAGGTTCTTCATCGCGTTGGTGGCGCCGTCGAAGGCTTCCCAGGTGAATACGAGCTGCTGGCGGTAGTGGGCCGTCAGGCATAGGTAGCGGTAGGCGAGCACGTCGTAGCCGCGCTCGGCAAGCAGGTCCAGCTTGAGGAACTCGCCGCTCTTGGCCATCTTCTGGAAGGCGTCACCGCTCGGCTCGGCGTCGCCGCCCTGCTCGTCGCTGCCGCCGTTGGCCGCCTGGCTGGCGCCGCCGTTGCCAACTCCCGCCTCGCCCTTTGGCTTTGGCAGGACAAGGAACTCGCCATGCATCCACCAGCGGCACCACTGGTGGCCGAGGTAGCACTCGGCCTGGGCGATCTCGTTTGTGTGATGCACCGCAATGTGGTCGATGCCGCCGCAATGGATGTCCAGCCGCGGGCCAAGCAGGCTGACGGCCATGGCGGAACATTCGATGTGCCAGCCGGGGAAACCCTTGCCCCACGGGCTGGGCCATTCCATGAGGCGCTGCTTGCCGGCTGGGGAGAACTTCCACAGGGCGAAGTCGGTGGGCCGGCGTTTCTCGGCGTGCATCTCGACGCGGGCGCCGGCCTGGAGGCCCGCAACGTCCAGCCGGGCCAGCTTGCCGTAGTCCGGCAGCTTCGACGTGTCGAAGTAAATGCCATCGCCGGGAATCTCGTAGGTGAAGCCCTTCTCTGCCAGCACGCGGACCATCTCGACCTGCTCGGCGATGTGGTCGGTGGCGCGGCACCAGGTGTCTGGCTCGATGATGTTCAGCCGGGCTATGTCGCGGCGGAAGGCATCCCAGTAGAACTGGGCGATCTGCCAGACGGTCTTGCCCTCGCGGGCGGCGCCCTTTTCCATCTTGTCCTCGCCCTCGTCGGCGTCGCTGACCAGATGGCCCACGTCGGTGACGTTCATCACGTGCATCACCTGATAGCCGCACAGCCGCAGCACGCGCTTGAGCACATCCTCGAACACGTACGTCCGCAGGTTGCCGATGTGCGCGAAGTTGTAGACCGTCGGCCCGCAGGCGTACATGCGGACCTTGCCCGGCTCGATGGTCGTGCCTTCGAACTCATCGACCCGGCGCGTGGCGGTGTTGTAAAGCTTCAGCATTGAATGCTCCGCAGGAAAGGTCCTAGCTCATAGCTCTCAGGTCCTAGGGTGGCAGAACTCTGGCAGCGGACCCGCCGGAGACTCACGTGACAATTCTTGGTCCGGCCTGTCGGCGGGCGGGTGGTGCGCCCTATGACCTATGAGCTAAGACCTATGACCTTCTTCTTCTCACCTTTCTTCCAGCAGGACCACCGCGAAGGCGGCGATGCCCTCTGCGCGGCCCACGAAACCCATCTGCTCGTTGGTCTTGGCCTTGACGGAGACGCACTCCCGCGGACAGGACAGCAGTTCGGCGATCCGCGCCGCCATGGCCTTCTTGAGAGGCCCAAGCTTGGGCGCCTCGGCCAGGACCGTAACGTCGCAGTTGCCGACGAGAAGCCCCTGCCGCTCCGCCAGGCGCACCGCATGGAGCACGAAGGCCGAACTGTCGGCCCCGGCCCACTGGGGGTCGTTGTCCGGGAACAGTTCGCCGATGTCGCCGGCCCCAAGCGCGCCGAGGACCGCGTCAGTGACCGCGTGCAGCACGGCATCGGCGTCGCTATGCCCGGCCAGGCCTTGCTCATACTCTATGCGCAGAGAGCCGAGCACCAGCGCCCTGCCGGGAGCGAAACGGTGCGAGTCGTAGCCGAATCCTATCTTCGCCATGGCCATAAGGTATGACAATCGGCCCTTGCGGGCAATATGGTAGTCGGTAGCCAGTAGCCGGTAGCCAGGGAGAAGAAACGGCGGAACTGGGAACCTGGAACCGGGAGCCAGTGGACGGGTGGCGGCCTGTTCACTTCGGCGAGCAGAGAGAGGGTGCAGTGGGCCCTGCCTACCGCTCGGCGGTTCCGCCGCGGCGGATCGGGTCGAACCGGCAGGCAGGTTCCGCCTTTTCTCCCGGCTCCCGACTATACGCCGCGGCGGACTACTGGCTACTGGCTACTGGCTACCGGCTACCGGCTACCGGCTACCGGCTACCGGCTACCGGCTACCGGCTACCGGCTACCAGCTACCAAACCGCCCCGATAACGTAAATTATCCAATTTACCAATTCCCCTCAAGTTTCCAACCCCCATTTACCGATTTTATCTGCGTAACGCAGTTTACCTAGATTAACACGAGAATGCAAGCTCAAGGCTGGGAAGGATTCCCGGCCGACAAAATTAGGATGCCGCCAGGCACATACGGAAGCCTGCCTGGTGGCGCAAAACAGGATGAAAAACCATGTCGATGCCCGAACTCTTCAAGCAGTACCTCGAGCACCTCTTCCTCGGTAAGCGTTGTCAGGCAAGGGAGTTGATTATTGCGGCCCAGGATAGGGGGATTCCCGCGTGCAAGCTGCTGAAGATGATAATCTGGCCGGCGATGGAGCAGGTGGAGAGCCTTTTCCGCCGCAACCACATCAACCTTATCATGGAGCACATGGGCACGCGGATCAACCGCATGGTGGCCGACCAGCTCCAGGGCATGCTCGCCCGGGCGCCCAAGACCGGCCAGCGGATGGTCGTCGCCTGCGGAGATGGGGAAGGCGAGGAACTTGGCGCCCAGATCACGGCCGACCTGTTCGAGGCGAGAGGCTGGAGCGTGTGGTTTTTGGGCAGCGGGGTGCCCAACGACGAAATTCTGCAATTCATCGGAAGGACAACTCCTGACATTCTCTGCATTTATGGCACCAAGCCGGCCGGCGTTCCCAACACCCGTAACCTGATTGCCCTCATTCGTGGAATCGGCGTCTGCCCGGATATGCAGGTGCTCGTCATGGGCGGCGTGTTCAATCGGGCCGAGGGCCTTTCTGACGAGGTCAAGGCCGACCTGTTCGCCACAAACGCCACCGAGGCTATCCAGGTCGTCGTCGACCACCCCGTTCGGGTGCCCAAGCTGGACATTCCCGAGCCCGGCCGGCGCCGCAAACGCAAACGCGTCGCCGCCTCGATGCCCAGGAAGATGCGCCGCACCGCCGGCCAGGCAGTCGCGTACAGGTCTTGAGGCGGGTCCGGTGGCGTGGCTCCCGGGCCAGCCGACGGCGGTGCCATGCTTCCGCACCGTTGCTGTATGCGGAAGCATGTTATTGCAGATGGATGTGGGATGACAAAACCGACCCGCCCAAGAAACGGCAAAGACATGCTTCCGCAAACAGCATGCGGAAGCATGGCACACCGAAGGGAACCATGGCGCCTTGGCGGAGCTTCAATCGGTCGCGGGCTCGTCGGGAGGCGGATTGCCGGAATCGCCGTTACCATTGTCGCTGCCGGTGCCGTTGCCATTGCCGGTGGCGCTGCCATCGCCGCTGACGGCTGGCAGTTCGCCTTCGCGGATAACCGTGCCGTCGAGCTTGCGGAGGGCGGGCACGGGGTTGGCTTTCTCGTGGTTGAGCATTAGCAGATCGAGGTCCTTCTGCTGCTCGGGCGGCAGGGCCTTGAATCCGAGCCGGCCGCGACACTTGGGGTACTTCGAGCAGCTCAGCCACGGCCCTTTGCCGGAGCGGCGCAGGTTGAGTTGGGCGCCGCACTTGGGGCACGGCGTTTCGATGAGCAGCGGCGGGGCGCTCGGCAGCTTGATGCCGCCTTTCTTGTCGACCTTCACCACGCCCTTGCAGGCCGGGTAGCCCGAGCAGCTCAGGAACGGCCCGAACCGGCCCTTGCGGAGCACCATAGGCTTGGAGCAGTCCGGGCAGGCCACGTCAGTCAGGCTGACGGTGACCTTCTTGCCGGACTCATCCACCGGGTGGGTGGTCTTGCATTCCGGGTAGCCGGTGCATGCGAGGTATCGCCCGGTCTTGCTCAGCCGGTAGGCCATCGGCTTGCCGCAGTCGGGGCAGGTGTACTGGCTGGGCTGGCTCTCGGCCTTGGCGTGGACCATTTCCTCGGCCGCCCGTTTGAGGTTGTCGTGGAAAGGCCCGTAGAAGTCCTCGAGCACCTTGACCCAGTCCTGGTGGTTTTCCTCGACCTGGTCGAGCTGGTCTTCCATGCCGGCCGTGAAGCGGACGTCGAAGACCTTCGGGAAATGCTTGACCAGCTTGTCCGTGACGACCTTGCCGATATCGGTTGGCCTGAACGCGCGTTCGACGAGTTGCACGTACTTACGTGCCTGGATGGTCTGGATGATGCTGGCGTATGTGCTGGGCCGGCCTATGCCATCGGCCTCCAGCGCCTTGACCAGTGCGGCCTCGGTGTAGCGGGGCGGCGGCTGAGTGAAGTGCTGGCTGGGGTCGAGTTCGGCCGGGGCGACCGGCTGGCCGACGGTCAACTCCGGCAGGAATTGCTCGCCGTTGGAGGGTATGCCCATCACGCGCAGGAAGCCGTCGAACACCAGCTTGCGCCTTACGGCCTTGAGTTGGCCCTCGCCATCGGGCGTGTGGGCGGTGATGATCGCCTCGGTGATGTCCCACACGGCCGGGGACATCTGGCAGGCGATGAACTGCCGCCAGATAATCTCGTAGAGCCGGAACTGCTCGTCGGTCAGGGCGCCGGCAACGTCTTTCGGTATCAGGCTGACGTCAGTGGGGCGGATGGCCTCGTGAGCCTCCTGGGCGCGCTTGGCAGAGCTGTAGACGTTCGGCTGCTTCGGCACGTACGCCGGCCCGAACTGCTCGCCGATGAACTTCCGCGCCTGGGCGACCGCGTCGCCGGACAAGTGCCGGCTGTCGGTACGCATGTAAGTGATCAGGCCGACCTGCCCGCGGCCGGGGATGTCGATGCCCTCGTAGAGCTGTTGGGCGACACGCATGGTGCTTTGTGCGCCGAAGCGGAGCCTCGTCGACGCCGCCTGCTGGAGCGACGAGGTGATGAGCGGCGGCGGCGGCTTGGAGCGGCTCTCGCGGACGTTGATGTCGCTGACGGCAAATGCCGGCCCGCCGGCAGAGACGCTGCCGAAGACCGTCACTACATGCTGGGCGGGGCCTTTGGCCTCGGGGTCTTCGATTGTCTTGACGCGCTCGACGGCCAGGCCGAGCGCCTTGGCGACGGCGACAGCGTCCTCTGAGGTTTCGGCCGCGAACCGCTCGCCCTTCCACTTGACCAGCTCGGCCCGGAATGCGTTGTGTTTCGCCAGGAACTCCTGCTGGGCGTCGCACGACGGCGCCGCACCGCGCTTGTCTCGCTGAGCGAGGAACCCTCGCCACTGCTGGGCAAGTTGTCCCGCCGCCTGGATGTCCGGCGTGAAGACCGCGCCGATCTTCCAGTATTCCTCGGGCATGAACGCCTCGATCTCGCGCTCACGCTCGACTATGAGCCGGACGGCGACGGTCTGGACCCGCCCGGCGGACAGCCCCGGCGCGACCTTGCGCCACAGCAGCGGCGAGACCTCGTAGCCGACGATGCGGTCCAGCACCCGCCGCGCCTGCTGGGCGTTGACCATGTCCATGTCAACCTGGCGCGGATTGGCGAATGCCTGGGTGATGGCGTCGCGGGTGATCTCGTTGAACACAACCCGGTGGACCTTCTGGCCGCGGATGCCGAGGCTCTCGGCCAGGTGCCAGGCGATGGCCTCGCCCTCGCGATCAAGGTCGGTTGCCAGGAAGATTTCGGGGGCCGTCCTGGCGTACTTTCTTAGCTCGGCGATGACCTTCCCTCGCCCGGCCAACAGCTCGTATGTCGGGGCGAAGCCGTGCTCGATGTCCACGCCGATGGTCTTTGTCGGCAGGTCGCGGACGTGGCCCATGGAGGCCCTGACGATGTAACCATCGCCTAGATAGCGGTTTATGGTCTTGGCCTTCGCGGGGGATTCGACGATTACGAGCTTTCGGCCTTTGGGCGCAGCAGCCTTCGGCTCGGCCGAGGCTGAGGCCTTCGGGGTCCTCTTAGCAGTAGCAGCCGCAGTTTTTCCGGCAGTTTTTGCCATTTTTCACTTTTGCCGCCATCGGATCCTGCCCGCCGGCTGGTAGCCGGCGCAGCCCTGCGTAGCTTCAGCGGAGCAGGGTAGCCGGCGCAGCCCTGCGTAGCTTCAGCGGAGCAGGGTAGCCCGTAGCCAGTGCAACTAGTAAAAAGCCGCCCTGGACGGGCAAGGGCAACATCTATTGACCGGGGCCAATCGGTTTGTCAAGCCCGCGCCGTTTATTTCGGACCAACTGCCATAGCCGGTTTAGGCGGAATGAATAACAATTTTCGCCCGGCCCGGCAAAACCGCGCCGGCGGGGAGGCGGCGGGGAGGGGGAAATGCTCGAATGCCCGAATGCCCAAAGAAACGTATCGCCTTACGGCGCCACTACGAACGCTCCGCGGGATTCGCAGTCGCCTCTGGCGTTCGTAGTGTGCCCGTAAGGGCATATGCTTCTTCTTTGCGGCCGGGGCGTCCTCAGCCGGACCCCGACAGGCTCAACACGTTTGCTTGTCGGGGCGGGGGGAGGTAGCATCACGAGGTAGCATCACAACGCACGCCAACCACTGGGTCACCAGCCGGAGAGCGGGATGGAGTTTGTCAAGATCGTCATCATGGGCGTCGTCGCGGCCTGCGTTTACGGGATCGTGCAGGACCAGGTCACGGCCAGGGTCTGCGTCGAGTACTTCACTATCGGGCACCCGCCGGTGTTTAACACCGATTCGCCGACGCTGCTGGCTCTCGGCTGGGGGGTTATCGCCACGTGGTGGGTGGGCCTGCCGCTTGGCTTGCTGATGGGCCTGGCGTCGCGAGTGGGCGGCTGGCCGCGACTTACGTGGCGCAACCTGCTGCGCCCGGTGGCGATCGTGCTCTGCGCGATGGGCTTCATATCACTGTCGGCCGGGGTGGCGGGGTACTTTGCCGCCAAGGCTGATTGGGTCTGGCTGGCTGATCCCCTGTGGTTCCGCGTCCCGGCCGAGCGGCACGGGCTGTTCATTGCCGACCTGTGGGCGCACCTCGCCGCGTACGGCTCGGGCTTCCTCGGCGGCCTGGGCCTGTGCATCTGGGGCATCGTCGCCAGGGGGCGCAGGGCCGTTGCGAAGGCGAGAGAGGCCAAGGAGGCCATTGGATGAGCAAGGGGCCTGGGAGATTCACGCGGCGAAAGGCGATTCTGCTGGGTGCCCTTGGGCTAGTGCTGGCGGCCATGACGGTGGCGGTATTTGCATTGTGGCCTGCGTCGGAAAGCCACTATCTCATATTTCTTACTGAAGCCAAGGGAGAGGGCTTCCCGGGTATGGGTTTGGGCGACAGCGGCAGCGTGGGGACTTCCACGGAAAGTCTCGCTCCCGGCCCAATAGCCCGAGTAATGATTATTGCCCTCCAGTTTCCTCGCGACAATCCGTCCCGCACGCCCGACAAAAACGGTGACGTGACCATAAGGGAATTGTCGTCCCGAGTGTGCTGGGAAACAGATCGCCCAATCTACTGGAAGAAGGCTTTGAACCTCTTCAATGGAGCCTTCGGCCGACCATTTGTTCCAGCCTCCGATGTGGACATGCGGACCATTGGCAGATCGGACAAGCTTTACGTTCGGATCGCGCCACAAGGGCAGTTATACGTTTCCACCGCCGAGGACCGCGAGCACATGATCCACGCCGAACTACTGGACGACGATCCCAATCTGGCGGCCAACGCGACGAAGATCTGCCAGGACCACTGGAAGGAATGGATCAAGAAGGTCGATGCGCTGGCCAAGGCCACCGCACCGGATAAAGGCAAGCGATGAGGCGGTGGGTAGAGCAGTGAAGGCCGGCGCGGTACACTGAGGTGGCTTTGGCGTTTAAGACTATGACGGCGTTATGGGCCAGGACTGGTTCCCGGCCTGCCTGCCGGTAGGCAGGTTCCGCTTTGCTGGCTACCGGCTACCCTGCTTCGCTGAAGCTACGCAGGGCAAGCCGACTACCAATTACAGGAGTTCATAATGATGCGGACATTCAGGCGGCGTGGGTTCTTGCAGTTTGCGGGTTTGGTCGGCGCGGCTACGCTGTGCCGGGCGCTGGCGGGCGATGGTGCGTTTGGCGGCGGAGCAGCCAAGGCGGGCGAGTCGGCCTCGGCCCCGGCCAGTCAGGAAAAGCCCGGCGCGGGCGCGCCGCCGCGAAAGCCCAACTTCCTTATCGTCATCGCCGACGACATGG
>Ga0315285_10001638_pt1 | contig 23476 bp, 16 predicted proteins | sample YL17G09_36_MG_FD_203698 | JGI IMG/M metagenome (GOLD analysis project Ga0315285, IMG submission 203698) | Sediment microbial communities from Yellowstone Lake, YNP, Wyoming, USA - YL17G09_36 | ecosystem: Environmental > Aquatic > Freshwater > Lake > Sediment | place: USA: Wyoming | collected... | reverse complement strand
GTGTGGGCAGATGTCGCATCGGCCATAGAAAAGGCCCGCCAACTGCCGCCCGGGACAATAAAGTTCACCGCCCGCGGCACGAGCTATGGCTGAGGGAAGTAACCACTCGCTGCCGAGGCGGCAGCAACCAATCTCAAACCTGGGCGCATCCTGAACGGCCCCGCGCGGCGGCCATGACGAAGAAACATACCGCCTTACAGCGGCACTACGAACGCTCCGCGGCCCCCTGGCTCGTGCCCCATTTCGAACGCTCCGTATGCCGGACTGGCGGCGGCCATCGATACCGACTCTGGCGTTCGTAGTGTGCCCGTGAGGGCATATTCTTCTTCTTTGCAACTCAGGGCAGCTTTGGCGCTGGTGTCGGGCTTGCCTGTTTCCCCTGCGCTTCGAAGAGCATCGGATGCCGCTTGCGTATGATCGACTGGTCCTCTTGCGGCAGGGCCGTCAAAGGCATGGGCTTGTCCTGGGGGCGCAGGCCCTTCTGGTTCAGGCGGTTCATCAGGCTCCAGTTGCGGACGTGCTGACCTGGCTTGGGGTCCGCCGGCTCCTGGGCCTTCAGATCGTAACGGGTAAAGTCGATCACCTGCTCCGGACCGTTGGCTTTCCAGTCACGCAACAGCGCCAGGCGGAAGTCCTTGTTCATGAACCAGCGGATCTCCGTGTTCGTCTCGGAACCCGGAAGCCCTGTGCCTCGCTGGACAAACCGGTAATCGATCTTGTCATTGTCCTTGAACTGCTCACGCCAGATCGAGCCGAACTCGCCGAGGGTGATGCACTTGGCGTCGGGCCAGCGGCGGTGAATCTCCTTGAGCCAGAGCCCCAGGCCCGGCAGGGCGCTCCGCCCGCCATAGCCGTAAATCTTGTGTCCCTCGACCAGCACGAGTTCCGACATGCAGGTCACCCAGGCGAAGTTGTTCAACTTGAAACCTTCGTCGAAATGGGCGGCCGTGACGGCGAGCATCTCCTCCAGGCCTTTTTCCGTGCCGTATCTCAGCAGGGTTTCAATGGGTCCTACCCCAAGCCGGCTATTGGCATTCTTCTCAAAGCCCGACCGGCGCGCGGTGATGAAATCGCAGGTCCAGCCGTCGAGGTTCACGCAGTCGATCAGGTCGTCCTTGCCTTGGGCGGCCTTGAGGAAGTGCTCGCGTGACGGGTAGTAGGGGTAGGAAATGGAACCGTCGCCATCACCGTTGTCGATCGCGTGCTGACTCCAGATGTTTCCCTGGCAGACGTGGATTCCTTCCTTCTCCGCCAGGAATCGCAGGTTTTCGGCCGCGAGGAAGCCGGCAATCACGCTTCGCGGCCTGTAGCCGTTGCCGACCATTTCCGACACCATCTTCAACGCGTCGTGCAGGTCTCGATTGACCTGCTCGCGGCTATTATACATGTTCGCGAAAAAGCCGCCCGGGGTGAAGGTGATCTCGTCGCCGTACTTCGCATGAAACGAAGCCACCAACTGGCGGATGGCCTTGTAGTTGGGGCTCTGGTCCTTCAGCGCCAGCCAACTGAAGGTCCACGTTATGCGCGCGCCGGGCCAGTTTTTCTCAACGGTGTCGCGAAGTTCCTGCGCAACCTCCGGCGTTGTTACGCTCGACTCGTCGGGCCCGGAGAACTCCGATCGCGTCACTTCGATCTGTCGGACGCGCACCAGCGTGTTGAAGGTGATGAAGCGGTTGCCCATTAGATCCGGCATGGGTTTACCTGCCGAGGCGTCCGAATCGGCCGCGTGCGCACAACTTGACAGTGCCGCCATTGCCATGGCGAATCCCGAAATCATCACGACTTTGTCAATCATCGCCCTGGGGTAACCTACTTCTTGTCGTCGTCCGGGCTGGTGGTCCTGGCGTCCTCGCCGACGCCGCGGATGGCCCAGCGGGCGAACTTCATGCGGACGTTGTTGGTCTCGTCGACCTTGACCGTGATTTCCTCGGGCTTGGCTTCGATGACCGTGCCGATGATCCCGCCGATCGAGACGATCTTGTCGCCCTTCTTGAGGTTGGAGAGCATCTCCTTGCGCTTGGCTTCCTGCTTGCGCCGGCCACGACCCATCCATATCCACATCAGCACCACGCCGCCAAGCAGGACCGGCAACAGGTAATTCTCCATTCCCGAGGGCGGCTGCTTGTCCTTGCTGCCGCCAACGGAGTTGGCGTCGCCCGTCGTCTTGGCCGTGCCGGCGCCAACGGAGTTGGCGTCGCCCATCGACTTGGCCGTGCCGGCGGAACCGTCTGCGCCGGGGGCCTTAATGAGGGACTTATCCCCCGTTCCCAGCACCAACGTGGCCCCGGCCGGGGCCGTGGCCGGCTGCGCCATGGCCGAGGCCGCCATGGCCAAACCCAGTCCGCACGTCAGAACGCAAACCGTCATCAATCCGCGATATCGCATTTCCGTGTCCTTTCTTAGGCCAGGCCGGACAGCATTACGTGTCCGGCGCGGCATTGTGCGCCATTTGCCCGCGCAGGTCAAACACAAACCGCAACCGGCAACCGCAACCGGCAATCGGCTGCACGTGGCCGGGCAAATCGTGCGGATTGCCACAATCGGGAAAACCAGCCCCGGCGGACGCAGCAGTCGCACAGAACCTTCGGTTCACCCGAAGAAGCGAAAAGCCAAGGACGAGGACGATCGCTGTCGCCTTGTGTGGTGTCTCAAGTAGTTTGAACATTATGCACGAAAGGCAAATTCCCGGTAGATTTGGGGCAGTTATCTTCAGCCCCGTTTACGGGGCTTTGACCGCCGAAGGCGGGTATAGACCAGGCCTTTTAGGCCTGGGGGTGAGGCAACCCATTTCTTTCTTTTGGCCGTTCCTTTAGCGCGCTTCAGCTCGCTTACCCTTCCTTGACTGCCTTTAGGCTAAAGCCCCAAGAAAGCGCGCTAAAGCGTGCTGAACATCGATGATGCTCCTGACCCAGGCCTGAAAGGCCTGGTCTAAACCCCGCTGGCGCGGGGCAAAGCCCCGTGAACGGGGCTAGGAGAAACAGATCTCTTAATAATAGAGGGGCCGTCAGACAATCACCGGTTCGAGGTTCATCAGGTGGCAGTACTGGGCGAGTTGGTCCTTGAAGTCGCCGTAGAAGAAGACCTGGTGGAAGCCCGGGAAGGCCAGGACGTCCTTGACGTTGTCGAAGCGGACCATGACGGAGACGACGCATCCCCCGGCCGGGGGGACGGATATGTTCTCCAGCACGGTGCCGGCCGAGATGAGCACCTTTGTTGGCTGGGCGGCCGGGCCGGTGCCGCCTGGCAGCACGTCGATGCATGTTACCCGCTGGCCCGGGCGCCATAGTGTGCGTGGCACGGCGTCGCGGTTTCCGTGGTGGTGGATGATGTCGAACGGTTCGGCCGGCTTGTCGAAGCCGTTAAGCCGGGTGGGGCATGAGCAGTGTGCGCCGATGACGGCCCCTCGTGCGGTCTCGGCCACGGGATCCTGCTGGAAGCCTGGGCGGTCGAAGAGGTACTGCACGAGCGTCTGTGATGCGGCGGCCCCGAGGTCGGCCTCGCATGCGGCGGGGATGCCGTCGTCGTTCATTCTGGACCACGCGATGCACGGCAGGCTCACCTTCGTTTGCCCTAGCGCCCCGAGGCAGTCCATGGTGATGCCGTCGGCCTGCTCGCGGCGAAGCAGCGTGCGCGCCACGACGTAGCTCTTGATGCCGTTGATCACATCCTGCCGGGTCGCGCCGCTTTGCCGGCGGGCGCGGCGCATGTACTGATCGGCCATCGCGAGGATTTCCTCGCTGTCCGGCGTACGTTTGTATTCGTCGAGGAAGTCGCCGGCCGGCACGTACCGCAGGCTCATGCCCAGGTGCGGCAACTCGGCGTCGGCTCGCTTGTAGCCGCGGATGACCAGCAGCCGCGTCGCCCGCACCTTAGCTGCGGCCCATAGCATCTTCAGCCCGTACTGGACTTGCGTGAAGTCGTCGGTCGAGCAGATGAAGCAGCCGGGCTTTCGCGACGGCCCGGCCGTGTTGGTGGTGAATGACGAGCCTAACGGCGAGAAGACGACAGTGGGTATCTTGCTGTCGATGGCCTTGCCGGCCGTCGGCCAGGCGTGTTCCTGGCGGTCCAGCAGGACCACGAGCAGGCCGTCCGGCTTTGCCTGGACGGACTGAGCCACCCATGCGTCGGCCTCGGCGGCGGAGTAGATCGGCTCGGGCAGCAGGTCGAGTGTCAGGCCGAGCTTCCGGGCGGATTCGGCGATCTGCTCGGTGTACATTCTCCGGGCGGCCTGGCCGTCGTAGACCGCCCCGGGCCACCGCATGCCGTAGTCTTCCTTTCGGCGGACGAAGCATGCCCGGACCGTCGGCCTGCACTTGGAGGCCGGGCCTGCCTGGGAGATTCTCTCGCCCACCGGGTCCAGTTGGATGGTTTCGCCGCAGCCGGCGATGATCGCCCCCGCGGCGGCCGAGACGCCCGCGATAAATCGCCGGCGGCTCAGGCCATGACAATCTGAACACCCGCCAGGGCACCTGCTCTTTCGCATGATGTAGTCTCCATGGACAGCCAAGAAAAGCGGCAACGTTATGGAAAAGGCGTGCGAGGGCCTTCCCTGCCATTTAACGCGGCTTGGAGCGGGAGGTTTCCGGGGGTTTTTCAGTGCCAGACGGCCATGAACTTGCCCAGTGAGAGTCCGCGGCGCAAACGGGCGATGCCGTCGCGGTCGATGGTCATTCGCGGGATGGTCCAGTTTGCCGTTTTGATGGCCACGTGACCCTTTCCCGCGCCGAAGGCATGGGTCAGTTCGAGTGCCTCGGTGACGAGCGCCTCGCGGTGGCGGCGGGAGTAGTGCGCGATAAGCCGCTGGTTGGTGACCAGCACGCCGGCCATGCCGTCTTCGGTGTGTGCGTAGTCGCGGTCCGGCGTGTAGGAGAGGAACTGCTCGCCCGGTCGCGGCTGGAACCATTGCTGGACGCGGTGCTGGATGACCTCGGCGAGGTTGTCCCATGGGTTTTCGACGAGTTGGTCGAGGCGGTCCTTGACCAGTTGGTAGCCCTCGATGCCATTGCCGACCGCGGAGTCGATGAACCCCAGCGCGCGGCGAGGGTTGCGGATGAGCAGCCGGCAGAAGCCTCCGCCGGTCTCGCGGTTGACCTGGATCTGCCCGGAGACCTGGCCCGAGCCGCTGCACATGTCGCAGACCCAGTAGGGCATCGGCAGGTTGCCGGGCGGCGGGACGTTCGGCACCGCCGGCAGACGGTCGAGCATCTGCTGGTTGGTCAGGCCCTGGACTTCCTCGTTGCTCAGCACGAGTTCGCCGGCCTTGTGCTCGGCCTCCAGGGACATGCTGTCCATCAACTGCGGCGTGAATATGACCGCGTGTGCCCGCAGATGCATTCTCGCGTCGCAACGGATGCACTGGCGCGGGAAGGCGGCGCGGAAATCGGGCTGTTGCAGCAGGTTTGTCGCGAACTCGATCAGCGTGCCCTGCCCGTCGACCTTGACGATGCGGGCGTCCGGCCTGGCGCCGGCAGTGGCCGGGGCCTCGCCCGGCGAAACGGACGCCGCTGCCGGAGGCGGCGTTGCCGACAGCAGGTCCTCGCCGGAGATGTCCATGTCCATGCCCGGGTCTTCTCCCGGCGGCGCATCGTTACCGGAGCCGTCCCCGTCTGTCAGCCATGATGCGACGACGTCCTCGACGGGCTTTGGCGCCGCGGGAACTATCGGGAACTTTTCCTTGCAGCGCCCGCATCTCACGTTCGCCTTGACGCTCTGCTCTGAGACCGCAAGCTTCGCTCCACAGTGCGGGCAAACCACAATGACAGAATTCATCGGTGTACCTCGCTCGTTAGCCTGGATATGTTCCGCACGTGCCGTCAGTTCAACTGCCGGGCTCAAACGCAGCCCCGGCCCCGGGCATGAAATGACAAGAAAGCCGGGGCCGCCGCATAACATTCTCAACTTCGGCTCTAATTGTAATTCATATCGGACCACGATGCAACATCACTTTGCACAAACATCACTCTGCACACAATCAAACCCAGGGCAACACTTTTTGGACCGGCCATTCCTGGTCCGCCCGCGAATTGCCCCTGCCCGCGGTCGGCCCAAAACGCAAATGCCTTGATCCGGCCGGCCGGGGGCCTATCATGCTCTGTTCCTTCAGGCAGGTAAGGATAGGTCCTGTAGGCCCTATGGGCCCTATGGGTCCTATGAGACTTATAGGACCTATGATCCAGTCCCCCGGTTCGCTGGGGGCAAGGCGGCTTCTCAGTCGCCGCGCGGCTTGCCGGTCCGCTGGGCCTCGATTCGCGCGGCACGTGCTTCCAGTTCGCGGGCAAAGTCTTCGGGCGGGAACTTCTTGCCGCTGAAGATTCCCTGCTCGATCTGGCGCCAGTTGCTCACGACCTGGAGCCTGCCCTGGCCCCGCAGGGCGCGGATCTCGGCGGCAAGAGCCCGCATATCCCTCGGCTTTTCCTTGTAGTCGGGGATAAGGTAGGCCGACATGCCGTTGTCCAGGTAGCCCTGGGCGTCCGACAGCTTGTCGCCGATGCCGATGGCCACGCCGGGGGAATCCCGGCGAAGCACCGCCAGCCTGGCCGACTTGAACTTGCCGCCCTCCAGCACGTCCTTCATCTCGCTTACAAGCAGCGGCCCGCTCGGATAGCCGTTGTCCGCCAGCCAGCTCTTGCTCTTGTGGGTCAGCAGGTCCGGACGGTGCGTCAGGTAGATGATGCCGTATCGCTTGGAGACGCGGCCGAGCACCTCGACCGAGTCGGCCATGCACTTGCCGCCGCTGACCATAACGTCGAAGAAGCTGCTGTCGACGACGGTGTGGTCGAGGTCGACGACGACCTGAAGCGCTTTGTCCCTCGCGGCCACCAGAAGCGACGCCTTGACGCCCAGCATGTCGCGGGAGTTTTCGTTCGGCACGGCGACGATGCCGGCTTCGAAGCTGTAGTTGCCGGCCTCGGGCGGCGTCCACCGCATCGCGGCGACGCCGTTGGCGTCGGTGGTGATTCTCCCGGCCACCCAGTCGCCGCGGGTGAAAGCTATGGTCGCGCCGGCGATGGGCGTCAGTCCGGCGGCGCTGCGCAGTTGTGCGACGAGGTCGACCGGCTGCCTTGGATATGCCAGCGTGTCGAAAGCGTAGAAAACAGCCCCATTTTCGGCGTCGACGAACCCCACGCCGTCGGCGGGCGCCGCGGGCGCCGTGCCGGGCTGGGCGGGGGCGGCGGCAGGCTTGGTCGTCTCCCAATGGATCAAGCGCCACTTGCCTGTCTTCCAATCGTACGCGCATCCGCCGGCAACAATCATTGCCGCCGGCAGAATCATTGGCATCAGGGTACGAAGTATTCTCACGGCCTGGCTCTCCCGCGCTTGGGCAAGTGCATTTTAAGCCCGTCAGGCGCGGATTGCCAAGGCTCGATTCGGCCGGTCAATCGGAGTAACCGGCGCGCTGAGCCGGTGCCATGCTTCCGTCTTAGGAAGCATGTCTTGGCTGGGAACGGGGGACATGCTTCCTAAGACGGAAGCATGGCACCGCACACGGAAGCATGGCACCCACCACCTGAGATATGACATTGCACCGGCGAAGTGGCCTCTGTGGCCCAGCCGCCCCAGGCCGCGCCCAGGCCGGTTTTGCGTTGGGCTCGGCCGCACCCGGCGAGTATGCTCTGCGGGATGTTCGGCTACCAGTGTATCGCAACTGACGGCAAGGCCCGGCTGGGCCGGCTGCAAACGCCACACGGCGAGGTCGAAACGCCGGTGTTCATGCCTGTCGGCACCGCCGGCAGCGTCAAGGGCGTCACGCCCGACCAACTCATCGCGGCCGGGGCGAGGATGATCCTCGGCAACACGTACCATCTGATGCTCCGCCCGGGGGCCGAGACCGTCGCGCGGCTCGGCGGGCTGCACCGCGTGATGGCGTGGGACGGCCCCCTGCTGACCGACAGCGGCGGGTATCAGGTTTTCTCGCTGGCCCACATGCGCAAGCTCTCGGCCGAGGGCGTGACGTTCCAATCGCACATCGACGGGGCGACCGTGGAGCTAACGCCCGCCATGGCGGTGCGCGTGCAGCGGCTGCTGGGCGCGGATGTGATCATGCAGCTTGACGAGTGCCCGCCAGGCCAGGCCGACCGCGATACCGTCGCCGCCGCCGTCGAACGGTCCGCCCGCTGGGCACGGACTTCCCGCGACGCCTGGCGGGAGCCGCTGACCGGGGCCTTCCAGGCCGGCCCGTGCCACAGCACCCAGGGCGCCTATCAGGCCCTGTTCGGCATCCAGCAGGGCGGGGTGCATGCCGACCTCCGCCAAGCCAGCGCCGCGGCGCTGGTCGAGCTGGACCTGCCCGGCTACGCCGTCGGCGGAGTCAGCGTCGGCGAGGGCCACGAGGCGCTGTGCGACGTGCTCGACGCGACCGACGACCAGTTGCCCCGCTGCCGCCCGCGATACCTCATGGGCGTGGGTGAGCCGCGGGACATCATCGCCGCCGTAATCAGCGGCATCGACATGTTCGACTGCGTCCTGCCCACCCGCAACGCTCGAAACGCGCAGGCGTTCACCTGGCATGGCCGGCTGAGGCTGCGAAACACCCGCCACGCCGAGGACGCCGCGCCGCTGGACGAGATGTGCGACTGCTATACCTGCCGACATTACAGCCGGGGCGTGCTGAGGCACCTATTCATGGCCAAGGAAATGCTTGGCCCCATGCTGGTGACCATTCACAACCTTCACTTCTTCAGCACGTTCACGATCGCCATCCGCGAGGCAATCGCGGCTGGGACACTCAAGGCCGGCGCCAATGCCTGGCTGGGCGCGATCTACGAAGGAGGCGATGAGGACGACAAGGACTAAATCACAAGCACCAAGCATCAAATAACAAACAAGAACCAAATAGATAAACGGCAAACTCCAAACGGGGAAACCAGGAAGAGACCGGATGATTTGTCGGGAAGTCTTCCCCCTATGCCGCTTTTGCTGTTTGTTTGGAATTTGCTGTTTTGCCGTTTGGTTCTTGTTTGAGTTTTGATGCTTGTTATTTGGAATTTCGACTCCAAGCGGGTCTCGCATTGCACTATCCGCCGCTTGTCGGGTACGATCTTTTTCCAGCGGCCCCGGCCCCGGCCGTTGCCGGCAGGGGCCGGCTTCCCGAGGCCTTCCTAGAGGAAAGGACGCGAACGGCAATGTCAACCGCAACCGAACAGCTCTACCAGCAGCGCCTTGAGCGATACGTCACCGCGATGCGAAACGGCAAACCCGACCGCGTCCCCATCCGCCCGTTCGTGGCCGAGTTCACCGCCAAGTACGCCGGCATGGACTGCCAGCAGGTCGCGCACGACTATACCAAGGCGTTCGACGCCGCCCTGAAGTGCGCGGCCGACTTCGACTGGGACGCCATCGTGCCCAACATGGTCTACGTCTGGACGGGCCTGACCCAGGCCATCGGGCTGAAGTACTACGGCATCCCCGGAATAGACATCCCGCCGGATATAGGTTTTCAGTACCGCGAGCCGCCGGAGGACCAGTCCTTCATGCGGGCCGATGAGTACGACCAGCTCATCGCCAACCCGGTGAAGTTCCTTTACAACGTCTGGCTGCCGCGGGCCAGCAGCGACGTGGTCGCCCCCGGCTCGCCCTCGACCTACCGCAACAATCTCTCGTTCGTCAAGGGCGGCATGGGCATGTTGCAGTACTTCTACGGTTTCGGCCCGCAGATCGCCGCCATGCGGGAGAGGTCCGGCACGGTCTCTGCCATCGCGGGCATGCTCAAGGCCCCGCTGGACATCCTGGCCGACAAACTCCGCGGGTACATGGGCCTGTGCGAGGATCTCATGGAACGGCCGGAGAAGGTCAAGGCCGCGTGCGACGCCCTCGCGCCGCACCTGCTGCACATCGCCCTTTCCGGCGCGGACCCGACCAAACAGGTGCCCGTCGCCATGTGGATGCACCGCAGTTGCGCCCCGTTCATCAGCCAAGGGCACTTCAACGAAATCCACTGGCCGACGCTCAAGCCGATCCTCGAGGCCGTGTGGGCCGCCGGGCACCAGACCCTGTTCTACGCCGAGGGCAGATGGGCTGCGCACCTGGAGAGCTTCGCCGAGATGCCGGCCGGGAGCATCATCTACCACTGCGACCAGGACGACATCTTCGAGGTCCACAAGAAGATCGGGCACAAGTTCGCCATCAGCGGCGGCGTGCCGAACTTCCTGCTGGGCTACCGCTCGCCCCAGGAGGTGAAGGACTGCTGCAAGAAAATCATCGACACCGTCGCCGCCGACGGCGGGTACATCCTGGACGCCAGCGCCATCGTCCAGAACGACGCGAAGGTCGAGAACATCCGCGCCATGACGGACTTCGTCCGCGAGTATGGCGTGTACGGCGGCGGGCATCTGCCGGCCGCGCCGCCTCCTCCGCCGGCCCCCAAAGACACTCTCTGCCAGGGCCCGCACTACGATTTCATCAAGCCTGCCGCCGCGCCCGGCGTGTGCATCCCCTGGGCCGAGAAGCTCAAGGAGCTTCCCGCCATCACGGGCGACGCCGACCTGTGCCGCCAGGTCTGGGAAAACGTCGACTTCCTGGGATACCTGTACATCTGGCACTGCCTGCTGTCGTTCTGAAAGAAAAATGTTCGACCGCGCCCTCAAGACGATCTCGTGAGTCGCCACCATCGCCGCGGCGTTCAAGAAAGCCGTCGACGCCACCGTCGGCGTTGCCGACACCTTCGTCGCCAAGCCCGTAACCGCCGGGGGCCGGGGCGTGGCACGCGGCGTGAAATGGAGCTTCAAGCGCATATTTCGGCGCCGGCGGTAATGCCCGCCGGCGCCGAAGTTGATGTGCATTTCCGTTCACAGGCCGCAAGCAGTCAGCATGCGGTTTCCCGATCAGCGGCAATACGGCCTTGGGTATTGGTACCGATGATTCGGGAGCCACGACGGGCCATACACGGACCGATCCACGCCGCACCACGGCGAGACGTACACGGGCCTGGGCATGCCGCACGGCGGCGCGACGTAAACGGGCCGGGGCATGCCGCACGGCGGCGCGACGTAAACGGGGTAGCCGTAGCTCGTCCACCCGGGGCTTATCACGCGCGGAGCCGGGACTATGCGCGGCGGGCTGAAGTGGTGATTGGAGGAGACGAACCCGCCGCCAAAGCCGCCGCCGAATCCAATGCTGAAACCGCCGCTGAAGCCGCTATGGCCGTACTGCGACCGGCCGCTGTAGCTTCCGTGGCCGTACGATCCCCCTCCGCTCCAACTGCCGTGGGAACTGCGCGGCGAAGCGACGATCCGCGGCGCAACGAAATGGCTATTGGACCGGTCGTAACCGCCCGTGTAACCGCGAGTTCCATACGACGACCGGCTGTCCGAGCCGCCGCGGGAATCGTCCCGGCCACGAGAAAAGCCGCTTTGCGCCAAGGCCTGCCCCGCCAATCCAAGAACCGCCCCAACGCCAAGGACCACCATGATTGTCTTGTTCGAGGTTCGCATTTTGAATCTCCCTCATTCCTGCAAGTTGTCGTTTCGTCGTTTCGCCGCCTCCACGTTGTGGCGGCTGTTACGGAACAAGACAGCGACGAGCCGCCGAGGTTAGCGGAAGTTGGCGAAGGTTAGCGAAAAATCTTTCCGTAGCCCGCGAATGGCCTGGCGGGTTGGGCTGATTCTCAGGAAACAGGCCGTATAATGTGTGGCCTGGACGAAGCGAGACTTGGACGAACCACTGCACGACCATATCGGAGCCTGCGATGAAGATTGTTGTGCTGGACGGCTATGCGATGAACCCGGGCGACATGGACTGGTCGCCGCTGACGGACCTGGGTGAGTGCGAGCTAAACGACCGCACGCCGCCGGAGTTTGTCGTGCCGCGCCTGGCCGGGGCGGCCGCGGCGGTGACAAACAAGGTCGTGCTCTCCGAGCGGGTAATGTCGGCCCTGCCGGAGCTGCGATACATCGGCGTGACGGCCACGGGGTTCAACGTCGTGGACACCCCCGCCGCCAGGGCCCGCGGCATAACCGTCACCAACGTCCCGGCCTACAGCACGATGAGCGTCGTGCAGATGACCTTCGCCCACCTGTTGAACCTGACGCTTCGCGTGGCGGACCATGGCCGGGCCGTCAGACAGGGGCGGTGGGGGAACTGCCCGGACTTCTGCTTCTGGGACTACCCGCTGGTGGAACTGGATGGGCTGACGATGGGTATTGTCGGCCTGGGGCGCATCGGCAGGGCGGTCGCCAAGGCCGCCTCCGCGATGGGCATGAGCGTGCTGGCGTTCCACAAGGGCCGCACGCCGCTGCCCGGCCCGCACGAGGGCGCCCGGCTTGTCGAACTGGATGAACTCTTCGCGCGAAGCGACGTCGTCTCGCTCCACTGCCCGCTGACGGATGAGACACGCAACCTCGTCGACGCCAGCCGGCTGGCGCTGATGAAGCCGACGGCCTACCTCATCAACACCGCACGCGGGCCGATAGTTGACCTCCAGGCCCTGAGCGACGCCCTCGCGGCTGGGCGACTGGCCGGCGCCGGCCTGGACGTCCTGCCCGTCGAGCCGCCACGTGCCGGCGACAACCTTGCCGGTCTGCTCGACCGGGACAACTGCTTCATCACCCCGCACATAGCCTGGGCCACCCGCGCCGCACGACAACGCCTCCTGGCCGTGGCCGCCGCCAACCTCGCCGCGTTCATCAACGCCAGGCCGATCAACGTGGTGAGCTGAGACCGAGGGGGCCTGCTGATAGCCTCTCGACGCGGCGCTACCGGATTGTGCAAGATGCCAATCGGGGCATCTGGTCCCCTACTTGGGCGCCTCTTGCGATTCCGCCGGCTTCCACTGGACGCCGGTGAGTTCGACGACGCACGCGCAGATGTGGATCGGCTCCAGCACAGACCCCTCGAGTTCCTTTTGCCGGACTGACTTGACGAAGCGCACCTCGTAGGCGCCGTCCTTGTCGGCGACGAAGTCCTGGCGGAACTCCTCTCCTTTGAGCCCGATCGCCTTGGACGTGCCGCTGGCCTGGCGGATGAACACCGGCTTGATTTCCGGCCGGCTCTCGGGCCTGCCCTTGCGACGTGTCCGCGGCTCGCTGTCGGCTGAGCCGTAATACACCTCGATGTCGAAGTCGCCGGTCTTGCCGCTTACGGACACGATGCCGTATGTGTTGCCCTTCTTGGCGGTGAACTTGCGGACGATCACGGGCATGACAATCGGGGCTTCAGGACGCAATGCCGGCATAATGAAGTACGAGTTCGCATCCCGGCCCTTGCCCTGCCACTGGCGCCGATTGAAGCCCTTGGCCTTCCACGGCGCAACGGCGGCCTCCAGGTCGGCGGTCAACTGCTGCCGGGGGACCACCACGCGGCGGACCTCCTCGGCATTCAGGGCGATTAGGTCTGGCGAGTCGATCTTGCCGGACATCAGGTCGATGAGCTCCTGGAGCTTGTGGAAGTGTACGGCGAAGTTCATCTCGCTCTTGCCCTGAATCATGCGGGATACGATTCCCACCACGCGCCCGTCCTTATCCAGCACCGGCCCGCCGCTGTTGCCCTTGTTGATCGGAGCGGTCAGGCGGAAAAGCGTGGGATCGCCCAGCGCGTCTTCCTTGATGAAAGACACATCGCCCTTGACCAGCGATTGCGCCAGGATGCCCTCGGCGCCGGCGCCGGGATTGCCCACCACCCAGACAGGCCGGCCCACCTTCAGATCCTTGGCGATCTTCAGGGGGCGCACGTTCAGCTTCTCGATGATTTTCCCGGCTTCGGGCGGCAGCTTCAGGATGGCCAGGTCCTCATTGCGATGGATATGCACGACGTCCTTGGGCGACAGCTTGATGTCGTCGGACTGGTCCTTGGCGGACTTGCCCTCCGGCAGGAATCGCACGGCGTAGCCGTTCGGCGCGTCATCGACGACGTGGCGGTTGGTGACCACCAGATAGCCCAGGCCCGCGGGCTTTATCAGAAAGCCCGATGCGACGCTCTTGCCCTCGTGTCCTTCGAAGGTCGTGTGCCCCTCGATGAGGGAGACCGACGCTTTCATCCTCGAATACATGTCCGCCACGTCGCCAGGCCGCGGCCAAAGCTCATCCTCCACGGCCTTGAGGCGGGTGGAAGCGATTTCGATCTGGAGGTTGGTCGAATCGGCCAGTTCCTTCAGGGCCGCGCCACCGGCCTTGTGCTGCTTGAGTTTGGCCAGTAGTTGCGAAATGGCCTTGAACGTGTCCAGTGCCACCTTCAGTGCATCTTTCGCGCTTACCAGGGCCTTCTCGTCGAGGCTTGCTATAATCTCCGAGTCAGGCTGCCCTGCCGCGTCGGGCGCGGCCGAGAGGGCATTGTCCGCCAGCGCCTGGGCTTGCCTGTACGACGCCTTCAAGTTCTCCAGATCGTACGCGGCGGGCTGGAGCAGAACCAGGCCAAGTCCGACGGCAAGCACAACCAGCGCGATGACGCCCAGGCCTATCAGCAGCGGGGCCTTGCTCCTGACAGGCTTGGCCAACGGAATGCCGTCAGGCTCAGCCAGCCGGGTCATGGGCACGTCGGGCGGCTCGGCCGGCGGGGCCATGGGCACGTCGGGCGGCTCGGCCGGCGGGGCCATGGGCACGTCGGGCGGCACCCGCTGGCGGCCCGGTTCAACAAAGACCTGGCCAGTGTTCTCACCTTGCGGCGCGGCGGCAGCGGGGCCGAGTTCCATACCGGCCGCAACGGTGTCGGCTTGGGCAGCGGCAGCAGACACATCTGCTTGCGGCGCGGCGACAACCGGAATCACCGGCGATACAGGGGCTGCCGGGACGGCCTGCGGGGCGGGGGCGGGCACATCGGCCTTTGCCGCCGGCGGCGCGGCGGCAGCGGGCCGCTGCGCGGTCGAGAGGGCAGCCAGCAGGTCCGCCATTGCGTCGGCCGAACCTGCCTGGGCTGTCGGGGCTACAAACTCCTCTCCCTTGACGGGAGAGGGTGGCCCGTAGGGCCGGGTGAGGGTGCCGGCCGGGACGCCTGGCGAGTCCGAATTGTCCACCGGCGGCACGCGGATTTTCTGCCCGCACTTCCGGCACGTGGCCAATTTGCCGGCGGCCCCATCGGCCACGCGGTAGGGAGCGCCGCAGTGCTCGCAACTGAACCTGAGCATCACAGATGCCTTTCTCAATCACCTCATCACCTCGTGGAGTGAGTGATCGGTATGTCCGGTATAACTGTTGGCGGTTGCATCGCCAAGGAAAAACGGCCGATCAGGCAGGGCCGAAGGCTCATGTGCGCAGATTTTCCGGCAGTGGGGTTCCTGAGCCAGGCCCCAACGGGGCAGGCAGGGCGATTGCTCCAGGCCACGGGCACAAGCCCGTGGCAGACCCATGACGGCCGCGAACCGCCCGAAATCGCCGTGGTCGCCAAGCGGAGCCGTCGATCACGCGGCGACAGGCTGACAAACAGCCGCTTTGCCCGGCCTCTTCGCCCGTGTCAACCGATGCCACGCCAGATACAATAACGGCCAAACTCCAAAAGCCCTGCTCGCTGAAGCGAGCAGGCCTCGAGAGCCTGAAAGCATCGCGCGAAGGGTAGTGCGGGGGATGGGTTCGGACAGCAGTGTGCGAGTTTTTTTCCTGGCAGCCCGTAGATAGTCCTTCTTATGGTCCGGAGGGCGCCTGCAATATGTTTCCAATGCCTTCAGCCCAAAGGGCTGAAACCTGCCCGCTTTCAGGCGGGCAGTAAAGCCCAGGGCAGAGCGAAGCGCCGCCCTGGGTAACTGGTCGCCCCCAATAACAAGCCCTGTAAGGGCGCAACACCAGCGCCGCCGGAGTGTCGCCCTTACAGGGCTCTTTTTGTGGATGCTCGTAGCCCAGGGCGGCGCTTCGCTCTGCCCTGGGCTGGACCGTCCCCTGACGGGGACGGGTTTCAGCCCTTTGGGCTGAAGAGGCGCCTGCCAGGATTTGTCCTCGCACACCGGACAGCAGGGATTCCGACAGCGTTCTTGCATGAATGGGCCCGTTTGGCGATACTAACAACCCGGAGTTGACAATCCCATGGATGATCTATCGAGAAAACTTGTCGGTAAGTTCATAGTAATTGATGGTCCTGATGGCGCGGGCAAGACTACTCAATTGAAAAAGCTGCGAGAGTATCTCGGTCAGCTTGGACTAGGTGTCCAAGTGGCGACGGACCCAGGAACCACCTCTATTGGCCAGAAGATCCGAGCGATGCTGCTTGACAGAGACAACGGTGAAATCGGGTCAATGTGCGAAACATTGCTCTTCATGGCCAGCCGCGCCCAATTGATGTACGAGGTTATATCGCCAGCACTTACTGCGGGAGTAGCCGTGCTGTGCGATCGGTTTGTCTCTGCGACACTGGCTTACCAAGGAGCCTCCGGCGTCAGTAGAGACTCAATAATGACCCTTGCTGAAATCGCGATCGCAGGGCGGTGGCCACACTTGACCATAATCCTCGACCTTCCTGCAGAAGTTGGAATGCGAAGGATAGGCGTCCTCCGGAACAGGCTAAAGGGCGAATGTGAAGATGGGCACCAGCAATTGCCCTTGTTTGGCGACCGGATGGAAATCCGAGCTTCCGTTTACCATCGCGAAGTCAGACGGATTTTCAGGGACTTGCACCGATTCTACCCTAGCAAAGTCAGGAACGTTTCCGCCGCAGGAACCGAAGACGAGGTATTCGAGCGCATCTTGCTCGCGATCAGCGAAGAACTCGCCTCGGAGCCTTGAGAAACATAATGATCGACCTTCTGGACATTGTCGGACAGGACGCCGCGGCGGGCCTGATTCAGCGCGCCTTGGGTGGCAATCGCCAGCCGCACGCGTACCTGTTCGCGGGCCCGGCCGGGGTCGGCAGGCGGACGATGGCGGTGGCGCTGGGGCGGACACTGCTGTGCGATAACGTGCAGATGCGACCCAACAACGGCAAATTGCATGACTTAGACGCTGACCAACCCATCCGCCAGGCCTGCGGGACGTGCCATAGTTGCCGGATGATCGAGGCCGGCACGCACGTGGACTTCCAGATGGTCTACAAGGAGCTCGCCCGCTACCACGACGACTCGAAAGTCCGCGACCGTGTCATGCAGGACCTCGGCATCGACGTCATCCGCAGTTTCCTGATCGACCCAGCCAACCGGAGCTCAGCCCGTGGGCGCGGGAAGGTCTTCATCGTGCAGGAGTCGGAACTGCTGAGCATCGCCGCCCAGAACGCCCTGCTCAAGACGCTGGAAGAGCCGCCGCCGGGCGTGCGGATAATTCTGATATGCCGCTGGCCGGACCGGATGCTGCCCACGACGCTAAGTCGTTGCTGGATAGTGCGTTTCGGCCCGTTGCCGGCGGCGTTCGTGCGGGACAAGCTCCTGGAGGCCGGCGCAGGCGACGCGGAGGCCGCCTTCTGGGCCGGCTTTACGGAAGGCTCGGTGGGACGGGCACTTAAGCTGGCAGCCCAGGACATGTACGCGATAAAGCGGGATGTGCTGACAAGGTTGTCGAACCTATCCGCCGCCGGCGGCGCGGAATTGAGCGAACACCTCGTCAAGCTCACCGATAATCTCTCCGGCCAGGCCGTCGCGGATGCCAAGGCGGCAGATGGGGCGGACCTGGCCAAGACGCTCGCGTCGCGTCAGGCGGCCGGGATGGTGCTGGAGCTCATCGCCAGCGCCTACCGTGACGCCCTGACGATCTCGACAGGCTCGCCTCGGCCGCTGGTTCACGCCGACCAGCCGGAGGTTCCATCGGCCCTGGCCGAGCGGTTCGAGGCGACAGAACTGGCGGAGATTATCGAGCAGTTGGCCGAGTATGAGCGATTGCTGTGGCGAAACGTAAACCCCAAGACGGTCTGGGACAACGTGGGCATCACGTGCGTTTCCGCGGCCGATCTTCGACTGTAAGCCGGCGAAAGGCGAAATGACTAACTTCTGGCGATCCCTGCGGTATCTATTGCCCTACAAGGGCAAGCTCATCGTCTCGGTTATTTGCGTGATTCTGATGACCGTGCTCTGGGCCGGCGGGATCGGCATGGTGGCCCCCGGCAGCCAGGTGCTCATCGGCGAGCAGGGCGTCCACGGCTGGGCATACGACAAGATCGTCAGCGACCGGCTGGACTGCTCGATAAGCATGCGTCTGATCCCTGCCGAGACGCCGCCCCTGGACGGCGTGCCTCTTGTGGAGGTCATAGACATAGTCAGTGCCGCCGAGAAGACGCGAGCCTACAAAGCGGGTTTCCGCAAGGGCGACTGGATCGTGGGCCTGGTTGATGGGGATCCCAATCACCTGGTCATTCGCGGCGAGAAGGTCGTCCGCATGCTGGCGGCCGCGGAGGTCGGCACAAAAGTTCCCCTGCGGGTGCTGGACCCGGTCCCCCGTAAGCAGCGGACCGTGTCATTCAGCATCGAGCAAGGCCATTGGTCCAGCCGGGTTCTGAAAGATATGGTCGGCTGGATCCCGGAGTCCGCCACGCGTTTGCAGTTGTTCATGGGCCTGCTGGTGCTTGTGATTGTGACGACACTTCTCAGGAACATCCTTCGTTTCGTGCAGGAGTACTTTGTCGAGACGGCGGTCAACCAGTCGATCCTGGACATTCGATGCGAGAACTACACGACGGTGCTTCACCTGCCGACGGTATATTTCGCGGTCAACGGCGCGACGGACGTGATGAGCCGGTTCGTGCAGGACATGCAGGAGCTGCGCGAGGGGCACATCACGCTGTTCGGCAAGACTCTGGCCGAGCCGGCCAAGCTCGTCGGCTCCGTGGCCGCCGCGTTGTGGTGCTCGTGGAAACTGACGCTGCTGGCTATGCTGGTTGGCCCGCCGTCGTACTGGCTTATCCGCCAGTTCGGCCGGCGGATGAAGCGCGTGGCCAAGAAGATGCTTGAATCGTGGTCGGACATGATCGCCACGCTTGAAGAGACCCTGACGGGCATCCGCGTGGTCAAGGCATATACGATGGAGGGCGCCGAGAGGAAGCGGTTCTTCAGGGTCAACCGCAAGCTGCTCAAGCAGTTCAATAAGATCGCCAAGATCGAGGCGGCGTCGAGTCCAGCCATCGAGTGCCTCGGCGTGGTCGGCTCGTGCGGCGCCGCGGCCGTCGCCGGGTACTGGGTGATAAGCGGCGCGATGAAACCCGGCGATTTCATCGCCTTTCTCGTCGCAATGGCCGCCATGTTCGACCCGATCCGCAAGCTGTCGAAGGTGGCCACGCGGTTCCAGCGCAGCGAGGCCGCCGCCGCGCGGATATTCCAGCTTCAGGACATCGAGCGGGAGAAGGTCGTGCTCGGCGCGCCGCCGCTGGCCCGCCACCGCGAGTCGATCGAGTTTCGCGGCGTGAACTTCCGATACCCCGGCGTGGCCGAAGACACGCTGCGGGACATCAACCTGACCATCCGCGCTGGCCTGAGAGTGGCGATTGTCGGACCCAACGGATCCGGCAAGACCACGCTGGTCAGCCTGCTTCCACGCCTGCTCGATGCCACGGGCGGGCAGATCCTCATCGACGGGCACGACATTTCGCGGGTCTCGGTCCGCTCGCTTCGCCGGCAGATCGGGCTGGTCACGCAGGAGACGGTGCTGTTCCACGCGACGATCGGCGAGAACGTCGCCTACGGCCTGCGACGGCCCAAGCCCGAGGCGGTGCTGGAGGCCTCGAAGAAGGCGTTCGTGGATGAGTTCGTCCGCGAGCTTCCCGACGGCTACGACACTATGGTCGGCGAGCACGGCGCGACGCTGTCGGGCGGGCAGCGCCAGCGGATAACCATCGCCCGCGCGATCCTTCGCGACCCCGCCATTCTGATTTTCGACGAGGCCCTGAGCCAGGTCGACGCCGACAGCGAGAAGCGGATCCAGCAGGCGATGGAGGAGTTCTGCCGCGGGCGGACGACGCTGCTGATCGCCCACCGCTTCCAGACGGTCATCGCGGCGGACATGATAGTCGTCATGGACGCCGGGCGGATCATCGCCACCGGCACGCACGCCGAACTGCTGGCCGGCTGCCCGCTGTACAAGAACCTCCACGACACCCAGTTCGCGGGAGGGTGAGAGAAGAAGAAGAAGAAGAAGAAGAAACGGATAAGACCTCACGCAGAGATCGCAGAGAACGCAGAGAAGAGAAAGAAGAAGAAAAATCAGAAGGGAATTTTCGGATTAAAAGATCACATGTATTAAGAAACTCACATATATGCTTCTGTCTATATAATCTCATAATCCCCCTTTAAGGCTTCTTCTGTTTCTTTCTTTATCTCCGCGTTCTCCGCGCCCTCTGCGCGAACCTTCTTCTTCTTCTCAGTCGCCCGCTGTTACGGCGGCTTCTTCGAGTTCGATCAATCTTTGGCGCATTTCCTCGGGGCTCTGTGTCTCGATGAGCAGGCGGACGTTTTGCCGGGCGTGGAGCATTCGCGCCAGGCGGGCCAGGACGTGCAGGTGGGTGCGGTCGTCCTTGCAGCAGATCAGGAAGAACAGGCGCGTCAGGGAGCCGTCCTCGGCGCCGAAGGGGATTCCGCCACTCGTCGAGCCGACGATGATGAAGCTCTCGGCTATGCCATAAGGCAGCGGGTGGCGCGGGTGAGGCATGGCCACCTCGCCGGCGCAGGCGGTCGAGCAGAGCTCCTCGCGTTTACGGATTTCATCGAGAAGCTCATCGCGGTTGCAGACCAGATGCGACTTCTGTGCCAGGGCGACGAGGTCTCGAAGGACGCCTTCGCGGGTGCGGGATGTCAGCGGCACGGCCAGGCCCGCGGGGGGGATCAGCGGGCAGACTTCGAGCAGCGCGTGGTCGATGCCGTGATGGGCGGTGACTCCCCTTTCGATGCCTGCCAGGCTGGCCTTGTCCAGGGTGTGCAGGTGGCCTTCGATCCACTGGTCAACCTGGCCCTTTCGGAACGCATAGCCCTGGCCGACCTTCCGGCAGGGGATCCGCCCGCGTGACGCCAGCTTGATGACGTCGCGAACGTCCATGTGCAGGTAGGAGGCAACCTGTCGTTCGTTCATCGTCTCGTGCGGCACGGAAGTCCTCTTGCATGCTGATCCAGTGAAGATAATACCTCCGAAAGTCGAATAACTCAATGTGCCCGCCGGCGCGCCGAAGGCCGGCAAAGTCGTCGCGCCCGAAAGTTTGACATCCGCGGGCGGGCAACGTAACATTGCTCAGGTTGGCGGGTGAGGTTTTCGGACTTCGCTCCCCGCCAGGATGCGCCCTTTACATGCAAGGAGCATGGCCCATGCCCGAAGAGACCGGTCGGTTCGAGTGGGTGACGCGAGTTGCCCGTCTGGCGTTCGTCGGCACCCTGGCCCTGTTGATCATCGCGCTGACAGCTTCCGTGGCGATGGTCGCGCTGACGCTGACAAGCCCTCTTGGCAGCGCGGATGGCGTCTCGATCGGCGGCGTGCAGGCCGGCCCGCTTGGCAACTCCGAGTCGATGCTGTGGGTCGTGCTGGTGACGGCGGAACTGGTGGCGCTGATGTGGTCGATCGTCATTTACGGACTGATTCGGTCCCTGGTGGCCTGGCGGGGCGACACGACGAGCCTCGGCTCACGCATAGACCGCGTCGAGACTCTCATGGATGAGACATCCCGAGGGATCCGCGAACTGGCGGAACTGGCGCCGCTGTCGGATCGAGCCAAGCGGCTGCTGCATCGCGACCGCGAGGTCGAGGCCCTGCGCGAGGCCATTCACGAGGACATCATCCGCCAGGACTACACCCGCGCCGAGGACCTGGCCAAGACCGTCGAAACCGAACTCGGCTATGGGGCTGAGGCCGCGGAACTGCGGGCGGAAATCGCCAAGAGCCGCAACGCGACCGTCGAGGAGAAGATCGACCTGGCCATCGCTCGCATCGACGAGCTGTGCAACGAACGCAAGTGGGCGCGGGCGCTGCGCGAAGCCCAGCGAGTGCTCCGGCTGTTCCCGAACAACCCCAAAGTCGCCGCACTTCCCGACCGCATCATGGAAGCCCGCAACAACGTCAAGCGCCAGCTTCTCCAGGCATACGGCGAGGCCGTGCGAAAGAACGACGTCGACAGCGGCGTCAAGCTGCTCCAGGAACTCGACACCTACCTCACGCCGCAGGAAGGCGCGGCCTTGCAGGAGTCGGCCCGCGGCGTGTTCAAGGCCAGGCTGCACAACCTGGGAGTCCAGTTCGCCATCTGCGTTACCGACCGGCGCTGGCAGGACGCCATCACTGCCGGCGAGGCCATCATCGCGGGGTTTCCCAATTCGCGGTTTGCCCAGGAAGTGCGTGAGAAGATGCAGCTTCTCAGCAGCCGGGTGCAGAAGCCACCCGCCGCCGGCTGAGAACATTGCCCACGCGCGCACTGCAAACGCCGCGCTCCAATCGCGTGCGGAGTTGGCCATAGGTCCCGTAGGTCCTATAGGACCCATAAGGCTTATAGGACCTGTGCAAAGAAGCGCCTGGCGAAAATCCATGGCGATTTATCATTTATCGTGTGTGATATTTTTTCCTGGCAGTTCGCAAGTCTTGGCATGGGCTGTTCTTAGTCCCGTAGGGACGTTTGCGATTAGCCACGGGCGCCAGCCCGTGGAACGCCGGATGTCAGGCAAAGAGCCCCCGAAGCGGGGCGATTGAAGGTCTCATTCGCCCGCTGGGGCTCCGAATCAATGAACGCACTGTCCACGGGCTTGCGCCCGTGGCTAATCGCAGTCGCCCTAGCGGGCTCAACAGCCTGCCAGGATTTATCCTCGCACACTCATTTATCAAAAAAGCTGCTTGCCGCTTGACCTTTAGCCCCGCGGCTGCTATAGTAACTATCGGCCTGTCTAATGACGGGCCTGTTGCGAGCCCACTGACACGGGCGGACTCGTCGCTCCGGCGGTTGGCTCTTATCGAGCAGACTCCCGGAGTGCCGCGTGGTCCGGGACTTCGTGCCGGTTCGCGGCGGGGCCGCGGCAGGGCTCGAATCGGCGGCTGCGAAAAGCTGTAGAAAAAATCTTCGAAAATCGCAAACGGAAGATTGACTCGCGGTCGCGGATGAGTAGAATCCTCCTTCTTGTCGATTGAGCGTGCGATGAGGCCCGCGGCGAGCGGCAAGGAGCTTTTGAGAAGCGTTTTTTGACAAGTGAACAGTGGTGCCGTCACGAGGATGTGTCCCGTCGGAACCGGTCGTCACGATCGGGTCCGTCGGGAGGCAAGAGATGTAGAACGGCAGCCCCCCTTGCGAGGGGTTGCCGGCTCAAAATCCTCGTGACATCCATGTGATAAGGATTTTGAGTTTAGCCTTTGTCGGGCCGATAGCGGTCCGGCGAAGACTTGTCGGGTCACCCCTTAATAGACCCGACAACCAAGATCAAAGGAATCGTTCCTGTCGGGGCTTCGGCCTTGGCAGGTTCGACCAAGTCATTAAGTGACGAGTTTGATCCTGGCTCAGATCGAACGCTGGCGGCGTGGCTAAAGCATGCAAGTCGAACGCGAAAGTTCCCGCAAGGGAGCAAGTAGAGTGGCGAAAGGGCGAGTAATGCATGGGTAACGTACCTTTGGCATGGGGATAGCCGCGGGAAACTGCGGGTAATACCCAATAATACCATCGTTTCATAAGGTATGATGGTCAAATGGTGGGG
>Ga0315285_10001636_pt1 | contig 23498 bp, 22 predicted proteins | sample YL17G09_36_MG_FD_203698 | JGI IMG/M metagenome (GOLD analysis project Ga0315285, IMG submission 203698) | Sediment microbial communities from Yellowstone Lake, YNP, Wyoming, USA - YL17G09_36 | ecosystem: Environmental > Aquatic > Freshwater > Lake > Sediment | place: USA: Wyoming | collected... | reverse complement strand
AGCGTCAATATCTCCACGCCAGGCAAAGGCAGCCTGACAACCATATTTCCACTTCCCGAGTACCGCTTTCATCGGCGGCAGACGGTCAACATCGAATACGCTTCTTACGTGAAGATTTCGCGTCGCGGCTCTATCCATGTCGCCGACGAGCACAACGAAGCAAATCTTTGCAGAGCACTCTGTTACCTTAAGCGGCGTGAATCTATAAGTTACATCTCTAACCTCATACGGAGAGAGCTCAAATTCAACTGCCGGGTCCTCCGTCACCTGAAAAAGCTCATCATCAAACGCTACATGAAGCTGTGTCTTCGTAAACACGCAACTCAGGTTATGTAGATAAGCATCTACGACAAAGGGTATTCCTAAGGGCCTGTCACCTAGATCTATGGTATTCACAGTCAAACACAGTCCGGGGGGCATGTACACGCCCAAGGCAGGTGCACGTAGGGTAAGCGCGATATGCAAACTTCTGTTCACCTCATTACTGAAGAGAGATAAAATGTTTCTAGTCGCGGTAGAATTTTTCTTGAATCTAACTTGTTAATGGCGTATGATCTTGCGTTCTGGCTTAGTCTTGTCCTAAGTTTTATATCTGCGAGCAAAGTGCATATCTCCTCTGCCAGGACGCGAGCGTCAGGAGGGGCGAGCATTGCGTTTTCATTGTGTGTCAGTACATCTCTAATGGATCCTACATCAGTGGCAACAATAGGTAGGCCGCACGAGATGGCCTCAACCAGGGTCCAATTCAAGTTGTCATAGTAGCTTGGAAATATAGCAATATCAGCCAGTGAGAACCAATGGGGAATCTCCCATCTCGGCCTTGCTCCAATGAAGATGAAATTCTTTTCAAGGCCCGAGCGTCTAACGGACGTGAGGATCTTGCCCCTCAGCTCATTATCTTCACCGAACCCTCCTACGTGTAAGAACGCAACATCGCTGATCTCCCTGCAAACATGCTCGGCCAACCTTACAAGCAACTCCCCACCCTTCCAAGCAGGTGTGAGCCTGCCCACATGCATGACTGTAAGCCTATCTTGAGGTACTGGATTCGGTTCTACAGGGCATCTCTTAGGAAGCGGCCTGAACATATGCGTATCGACCCAATAGGGTATGTAAAAGAGTCTTTCCTTAGGATAGCCATTCCTCGCCGCCACTTCCAGCATTTTCTTCCTCTTCACTACGAACCCGTCACAGTACCTACTCGTCAGGTTGAAAAGGCCGATCTGCTCCGCTACTCGAAGTCTACTTCGACGGTCTAGCCTCAAACATCGGAGACACTTACCATATCGACTCAGACCCGAGCCTACTCCTTCACATGAATAGACACCATCGCGCAACTCGTAGTTATTGCAACAGAACATATCCGGACCGTGGAGGGTCCAGATGACCTTAATCCTGCGCTCCCTCAACCGATTTTTTACGAGTAAGGATGCGATAGCCGTTTCGCGTTCATGAGCATCGAGTAGCCATTCTCCGGTCGAATCAGCTAAGCATCTCTTCACCTTTGACATTATTCTCGGGAGACCTATGGCCTGTCCACTCGCTGTGCTCTCGTCGTAGGCAACATGGTCCAGCTTCAGGCGGCTAGGCAAGCCCTCAAATGGACTGGATTCTACCGAAATTGCTGGATGCGTGCCGGCGTGAATGACATGTACCTTATGACCCCGAGATGCAAGAAACTTCACCGTATCAAAGTTCTGTGTTTCAACGCCTCCAACAGAGGGAGGGAAGTGAGTCGTTACAAGCATGAAATTCATGGGAACAATTATTCAACTTCCTTCTGAAACAGCAATAATTTCAAATCGGAGAGATTTCTGAACAAAGGTAAGGGCGACAGATGGATATCGAAAGGCATACTCAGTTTGATCAGGAATTTCCTGCTGATTCTATATAGGCGGAAGATTTTGGAAGTCGAAGTACGTTTAATTTCATGTACTCTCCGATCAGCCCCATGTTGACTTCTGAGGATATGCACCGTTTTTGTCAGCCAATCATCTAGTTTCATGATCATTACGCCTCTTTTCTCGGTCAGAACGGCGCCAAGACCTTCGAAGGTCGCGACGTACTCACTACAGCTTCTGCCTGCCATATGAGTGTCCGTTGGAAATCTTGCAGGGGTTGTTGGAGCATACTCTAGGAGTAAAATTTGCCCGTGAGACTTCGTAACTCGCAACATGCTCCTAGCCGACCGCAGGAACATGTCAGGATCAGTTACATGTTGAAGCACAGTTATGCTAGTGACTATGTCAAATGACTCGTCTAGTAAGGGCATCTCGTCTATGCCCGCTACATAGAATTGAGCACTTAAACCTGCTCTTTTGAAGTTATCCTTCGCAATCTTTATCATCTCCTCGCTGATGTCGATGCCGGTCACATAAGCGCCTCTCCTAGCAAATTCCAATGCGAACCTACCAACTCCACATCCTAAGTCCAACACGTTTTTCCCTCTCCATTCGCGTATAGTATTGAAGACAGCCCTTCTTTGAAGCATATCAAGGTAGTTGTTCTTGTACTCCCATTCACCTATCACACAGACAGCTTTCCATCCCTCATATGAGGACCCGTATCTTTTGGCTCTTTTTCCCCAGTACTCCTTCGCATCATAGTACGGCAAGTGATTATCAGATTGCTTATTGTCCAATCTCAATCCTCTTGCAGCATCTCTGTATAGGTAGCAAGTAGCTTCGGAGCAGTAACCTGATACGACATTTTCCTTTCAATAGTTCTTCGCGCATTTATTCCCAATCTCCGATTGTCATTGATAGAAAGCGAGATAGCTTCAGAAAGGGCTCGTGAATCTGGCGTCCTAATGAGTACGCCATTGACGCTGTGCTGGATAAGATAGGGTATGCTCTGACTATATGTCGCTATGGGTGGCACTCCGCAGGCCATTGCCTCCAACATTGAAATCGGCGGATCAGCGGCGTAAAAGCCCCCCAGAAGCTGGAGGAACGCTGTGGAGTTGTTATATAGAGAGAGCTTTTCTTTCTCGTCCAGAAACCTAACCTCAACTCTGACAGCCTTCTCTAGCCCTAGTTTACGAGCGTAGCTATGAATCTCTCCTATACACGATTCGGCCTGAGACCATCTAACGATTGCCAGAAGGCCGACATCGAGTCCATGTTTGGTTCGAACTTCACGGATAGAGTTAAGAATAAGCTTTGCCGGAAATCTTCCAGGGTGCATCACACCCAGGTAGAGAAGCGTATAGTCTGTGTTTAGGCCCGGCTTCCTTCTCATCCTGCTTAAATGCCGATAGTGGTTGGTGTCGATCGGTGGATAAAGGAGGACGGCTCTGTCGGTATCGACCAATAGTCTGTCCATGTATCCCTTGGTTAAAGGTGAGGTAGCGATGATCTTATTTACCAGAAGGTTGTAGGTGAAAGCTGCGCCGATGGCCCTAGGTATCTTCTTTGCCCAGGACGTTTCCTCAAAATAGGGCATGTAAACGTGATGCACAACGGGGCATCTACTCTGAAGCTTATTCGCAAGCCCGAATAAGAGTGGGTTGATGTCAATCAGATGGGCTATTGTATCGTCCGCCTTCTCTTTCAGCAACTTCTTGAAGACCTTGTAGAGAGTGGGAGAGGCCTTGTCGATCGATCCGACGTAATCTAAGACCGTGCTCTGCTCGAAGTTCTTCAGGAAATCGGCGTATTCTTGCTCGTAACCTGAGTAAGAGTGCCTATGGCAGTGCGTGATGAAGTGGAGTTCGGGACGGTCGCTATGTCTTACGGTGTTCAACGCCCTAACTAAATTGTAAGTTAAGGATTTGGAAGCGTTAGACCAAGGTGGATGTACTGCATGAGCGATGAAAACGATTTTCATACCGATCTCTTGGTGAAGGGGGTTGAGGACCTAGTCCTTCCGGCAGACCGCTACAAGATCTAAAGGGTTGTCTGCAAACTCGATTCTAAGAACCTTGAAATCATCAGTGGTAATCTTCGCAGCTCGTGAGGACCTTCTCATATCTACTATCCTCCGTACCCTCCTAGGAAATACCGTGAATGGTAGTCTGATGCTCGAGAGCAGACGCCATATCATGCATGGGAGGGGTATTGGGAATGGATTGAGCCTTTTCATTTCCAGTGCGAAGGCCAGAGGGCTTGCTTGTAAACCGAGTAACGTCACCTTATCGAAATGGCGCCTTAGAAGATCGCTGAATTCCTTTAGTTCATACTCTCGGATGTGTTCAGGGTTGTGTGGTTTCGCGCCCGGCATTAGCCGCAGCCGCCTGTTAGGTGTTGAAAGGAGGAATAAGGCTTTTTGCTTTAATACCCTTCGAACCTCCTCCAAAAACACGCCGGGATTGTGGAGATGCTCTATAACCTGGAATGAGACGACTATGTCGATTGAGTTTTCTCTAAGCGGCATATTGCTAACGTTTAAAACTACGTATTCACCGCTCGGATCACTATTTCTGGCGTATCGGAGTGCTGAGCGATCGATGTCAATCCCTACCACATGGTCAGCAACGCTTTCCAGTAATCGACAACCATAGCCGACGTTACAGCCAGCGTCCAGCACGAGACCTCCTCTAACAAATCGTCGAGCGAACTCATACGCTGCTAGATGCCTGCGAAACTCGAAAGAGCCCCAAAGATGAGAGAACCTGTCCTTGGAGCCAGATCCCCCTATGAAGGTAACGTCATGTTCCCTCATAAACGCGAATCAGTTACCTCCTCAAATACAGGCCCTAATTTCTCCTTCCTGATCTCTTTCGAGAAGCGCTCCCTAGCTCGTGATGCGCAATATTCTCCCAAACGCCTGGCACATTCGTTATCCGACAAGATACTGATTATTTTATTAGCCAGTTCCTTCGGAGCGTACTGGAGTACAATCATCTCGTCACAGCCTACAATCTCCGGGAGCGCAGTCCTGCTGGAGGCGATGACTGGTAGACCGCATGCCATAGCCTCGACCATAGCAACGCCGAATGCCTCACATCTGCTGAATTGCACATAGACCTGACACATGTTCAGGAAACGTGCGTAGTCCGCCGTCGTCTCGAAGTCCGAGTAGTTGACGAAATCGACGTTCTTGTCTAGCCCTAATCGGCGTGTCATGGAAATAAGATAAGCTCGACCACCCAAATCATCGCCGACGAGTACTAATCTGGCATGGGGAAACTCCCGCAAAACGTAGACGAATGACTCGATCAATTCCGGCATACCTTTTATCAGAATTGCTCCAGGTGTTTGTAGCCCGCAAGCCACCACGGCATACTTTTTCTGGCTTGGGAGAGGTTTGAAGACGCTAGTGTCGACGCCGTTGTAGACTAGCAGATTTCTAGGGTGCCTAACTATCTCTGACGCCTGTTTCCTGAGCCACTCGCTCGGGCTGAGAAGGATGGTTGCGTTTCTCAGGTTGAACTTGACATGTTGTCTCCAGTGCCACTCCCTGTTCGCGAAGGTACCAGGGATAGTGGGGTCGATCACGACTTCTCGCCCTCCTAGGACCATAACTAGAGGCTTATTGAAGCCTCTGGCGAGAAGCGTTGCTGGGGTTGAGTCTTTATGAGCCCACCAGGAGAAGATTACATCGGCCTGTCGAGCCAACCTACGGTAGAGCCAGAAATTCCTTACAGGAGGCACGTTGACCACATCGTATCCTAATTCTCTCAGTATCTGAAGGTCCTGTTTGACAAACGTTGCATATGGCTGGCAGACAGCAAGCACTTTCATACGGGTTCAGCACTTCGATCCGTAACCGCACAGGTCGACTTGAAGTCCTCTATTGGGAAGCACCAAGGTACTTGACAAGTGTAGTTGATGTGTAAGCGTTGTGTCTCAAGGACTAGAATATCGTTACACAATGGTACCATACGAACCGTAAATAGCAGCTAGCTGGCGCGCCAAATGAATGTATGAGAACTCCCCGTTGATTCTAGCGGCGGCCGAGCGGCCCATAATAAGGCGCAATTCTATGTCCTTCTCAATTGATGCCACCGCATCAGCCAATGCCTCGGTATCGCCTAGATTGACGAGGAGCCCTGTCACTCCATCTTCGACCAGCTCAGGTATACCCCCGTCTCTAAAGGCTATGACTGGCTTGCTGCAGGCCATAGCCTCAAGGACTACTGTTCCGCAGGGCTCTCCCCAGCAACTCGGAGCGACTAGGAAGTCTGATGATCTGTATACTCTTATAAGCGAGTTCCTATCCAGATTCCCGATGAAATGAATCCTGCTGGTGAGACCTTCCCTCGCACACAGCTCCTTAACATGGCGTGCATATGGACTAGGGCTATACTCTCCGAAGCCTCCATGTGGACCGACGACGAGGAGATGAAGATGGTTTAGCTTTCCCCTCTTCTTCAACAACGCCATGGCATCCACGACATAGTGTAGACCCTTCTGCTTCACAATTCGCCCAACGTAAAGCATCCTTACACCATCTGGGAGCTCGATGGCATCATTAGAAACGTCGCGACATCGAAACTCGTTAGGGTCAACAGCATTATAGACAACACTGGTCTTCCCCGATAGGCTCGGGAAAATATTGGACACTTTGCTCCTCACATATCCACTCACAACAAGAATACCATCAAAACTGTTCATAGCCCAGAATACAGGATACCTATTCGCAAAGGTGACATCAGGCACATTATGAAGATGTAGAAAGGTCTTCACCCCTGAAGGTGCAAGCCTCTCGGCCATAAGGTATCCTAGGGCTGTGTCAAGGTAGTGGCAGTGAACAATATCAAACCTCCTGCCTAGACTTCGTACAGCCCTAGCGATCTCTTTTACAGTTGACGTCAACTCTAGAAGGTTGACAGAACCGCCTGGCAAGTGGAAATTTCTTGAGATGCTTTTTCCTTTGTTCCCTTTTACTTCATGAAAGTAGATTTCGCCGTAGTCTGCTTTTCGGTTTGGAACCCCGATTATGTGGACTTCATGCCCGAGCGTTGAAAGAGCCTTCGACAATCCATAGACATAGGACTCTATCGCACCACCGTAGATAGGGGGAGTCGGGAGCAGACTCGTGCTTATCTGAAGAATCCTCAACTTAGTCATACGAGCTATTAAATCTTAGAGGAATTTAATTTAATAATTTTAAAAATGTATCGTATGATGTAACGGTACGTGCTTCGAAGAAATCTTTTGATACAGAACTTATCTCCTCCGTGTATTCTGAGGCACGCCCTTCAAGTAAAACTGAGTATTCCTTAATGTGACTCTCAAAAGATTCATAACTTTCGTCTATAAAATCTCCTGTAAACCCTCTTTTCGCTATGGATTCTTCAACTCCTCCTACATCTCTAGCTATAACAGGTCTTCCCCTGAGCTGTGCTTCAGCAATGACATAGGGTAAGGGCTCATCCCACCTACTCATGAATAGAACCATCCAAACTTGTTTAAAAAAATTCACAATCTCTTTTTTTGATAAGAATCCTAAAAACTCTAAATTATTATCTTTTCTAATATTTTTTGATTTAGTTATGAGTATCTTAAAGGAGCCTTCATTTAATTGCTGAACAATTGTTTTCGCAAGATCAAATCCCTTTATGTATCTATCTCCTCCCATGAATCCCAAGCAGACTTCTTTCCCGAACGTTGGAGGAATATAATTGATAGACTCATCTACAGGATTATAAAGAGTAATATTCTTCTTCAAAAAATCATTGGAGTATTTTCCGAGAATCCCGGCAATAATCTCAGTTTGTCGTTTGGAAACTGTAAAAAAGGTTTCCACAGAATATAAAGTCTTTGAAAAATCTAAAACTCGCTTCCAGGCGAGGGTCTCCGAGAATCCAAATAGTGGCTTTACCAAACCACCCTTATCAATCGATTCATATTTAAAAGTACACCTGGCACACATCGAATCGTTCCAAATTACCCTACATCTTTGAAAATGAGTGAAGTTATATAGTGAGGCGTGGGGACACACCAGCTGGTAATCGTGAAGATGAACTATGATCCTAGATGATGGATTGGTCTTACGTAGAACAGGGGCCAGGAAGATCAGCTTCCCAGGTATGTAAATGATATCATGGTTTATGGATAGTTTTTTCACCTTTTTCTCTATGATATGTTTGTTTAATAGAAGGCCGGGCTTCGTTAAACTTGATACTCTAAAAGGGAACTTGATTGTAGCATCTTCAGCCAGATCTTTCGTATTAGCATCACAGTTCGTGAACAAAGTTACCTTGATTCCAGCATCCATCATTTTTTTCACGTAGAGGTATGTTGCAAGCTCCGCGCCTCCGCCCTGAGGATACCAGAGTTCACTGAGAATCAGAATACGTTTCAAGGCCTTTAAGGTCGATTTATCGAATGAAGATGCATGTCGTTAACAAACCTCTTCACGGCGATTGCTAAGATCGACAGTGATGCCTTCAATCCGAGCCTTTACCGCCTTACTTCGGATAAATTTTGCAATGAGACCGATTATTGATAGGTAAGTCCTGACAACCCTTACCAATAACAAAATGATGGGGTACAATAGACGCTCATGGGGACTAAAAACCTTATAGTAGCCTTTAATGAAGCTATAAGCATCTATAATAGTTATAACAAATAACAAGTAGATCAATGCGTAAAGAGGCTTTGTAAAAAATCCTAATCCTATTAGTGGCATGAGGAAATAAATAGTATATTCTAACTGCTGCGAAAGTGGACTAGATTTCATAACCTCAAAAAAAGTCCTATAGTTACACCTCAAATACGTACTTATGTATGGTCTTAGTGTTGTAAATCCTTGTTTTGCTTTGGTCATGATGCTAATCTGTGGTGTGTTGTCAAACTCTGTTTTTGAAGCGTTTTTTCGTAAGGCCTCTATATGTTTCTGAACAACTGTGCCGTCAACTATTATCGTGTAACCATGTTTTCTGAGTCTAGAACCTAATTCCCAATCCTCGTGGATGGTGAATGGGAGGCCCATATCGTCTCTATAAGAACCAACTTCCTCTAAAATCTTCTTTTTATAAAAAGTTAGAAGCAATACTGTAGATATGTTGTTCGTCAAGGTTCCAATGAATTTCATATGGTGAAGCTTGGCATTAATTGATGGAGCTTCAAACATGGCTGGAAAGGTAACCGCAGCAACCTTACAATCAGCTCTTAATATAGCGATAGCATATCTTATTGATTCTGGATGAATGATAACATCGTCAGCAGTTACACCAACTATATTGCCATTACTGTGCCTAATCCCTAAATTCCAAGCCTTTGTGGCGCTGTTGACCGATAAGTCTAATAAGAGAATATTGATTTCACGGTACTTTTGTTTAAACATGTCAACAACATTCTTCGCACCCTGGTCTTTCAAATCCTTGACTACTACAATCTCGATCTTATTCTTCGGATAATTCGATTCGGCTATCGATTCAAGGGTTTTGGCCAGAGTCCTCTCTCTAAAGTAGGTTCTTATTACTATGCTGACCAGCGGCGTCTCGCCATCTTGTTGCAAGTGAATCTTATCCATGTTCTTGTTTATTGGTCTAGTTCTACGGCTATAATCCTGTGATAACCGCTCGAGTACACCACATCCCAGTCTTCTAGAGCAATTTCTTTAAAGCGTTCATCTCTTATACCATACAATGTTATGGGCGGTCTTGCAAACTGAGTAGGATCAGCTCCAGATTGGATTTGTAGGATTATTTGTCTTATCGGCTTATATACACCGATACTGATTGGTAAGTCATAGTCTCCATAAACTGTTGCGTTCTTAGGGATTAGAGAGTTTACGGTTTCAGCTTCTAAATAAGTGTGGTACGGGTGTATAGTTGCAGCTGTTTCAAAGTTGGTGTGCTCGAGGGGGGCCCAGTCAGGTGAGTATGCCCCAGTAAATATGAAGAAAGAGAGCAATACCATCGCTATAACGGCATAATTCTTGCCAATATTTGTCAGGAGTTTTGTGGCCGCAATTGATGAGGATAATAATAAAATGAAGTACCCAACTGTAATAAGATATTGCCCCGTTTCCCCCCCGGAAAATAAGTACGCGAAAAAGACAATTGATGAACCAGCGAAGGCTGAGACTATTATGAGGCTCTGACTTGGGTCAAGTTTCTTCTTCCGGATAAACTGGAAAATGAGGGATATCAATAATGCTGCTGATAAGGCAACTGGAATCGCCCAGGCATATGCGAATATCTCAAATCCCGAATAATAGTATCGCGGGACATACCCTTGCACAACACTTACCTCTGCTGTAGTTCCTTCAAAGTATGAGAAGATAGTTGAATACAAACTAATCCCCATCTTCGCCATCAATGACATCAAATAAGTATACGTCCAATATGTGAATGTCACAACAATCATGGTTAAAACGGATAGCCTGATTCTGCGGCTGCTCGTTCCCTGCTTAGGCCAGTTATTAATACCCAACAATGCTAGGGGTAGGAGGATCGCAATGATAATTACAAATCCAGAGGGGTAACTGAAGATCATAGGTAAGGTCACAATAAAGAGGCTTATCACCGTGGCGCGGGGCGACTCGTATAGCAGTAGTGTAATAAATATGTAGAAGACTCCGAAGGCTAGGCCTGAGGTGCGGCCAATGAATGTTAGGGAGGGGATGGATATGAAGAAGAAAGCTCCTATAATCCCAGTCACGGTGTTGTGGCTCATCCTCCGGAGCAATGAGATAAGCCCCATAATCACTCCAATTAAAAGAAATGACTTGTAAAGGAGTGGAGTGATGATGGTTTGCCCAGTTATCAACGCCACTGAGCCTCCAATCAGTGTGTCAATTGGTATGTAATAATATAAACCCTCTTTCATGGAGCCATACTGATACGCCTCTATACTACCAGCTTGAAGGATGGGCTCGCGCTCAAAACCCCTAAAAGGATAGAAATCGTTCCCCACAAAGACGGCCACAAGCACAGAAAACGCCAAAATAAGGACGGTTAAGAACAATATTCTCGGGAAAACTTTCTCACTTGAATTCACTCCATACAAAACACTCGTTACGAAAAGCGCGGCTACGATCAAGAAGTAAATGAATGGCCTTGAACCCATATAAACAGAGTATATTGTAACCAAAAAAAGCGAGAAGAGTAATGAGTAATGTACAAAATGCAGCATGCCCAAATTCTTAACAATTCTCAATCCCTTACCTTCACCTCCACGAAGCAATAGGTATGTTAAGACCAATGTAATTACGGGTGTTCCATAGATTAACAGATCCTCAAAACCTAAATACATATAATCCCCTTTCTTCGCCGTATTCTACCGTTAGAAACCTTACTTCTTTAGGCATAATAGCTCTCATGTGCTTGAATTTTTAATTAAAATCATTATTTCATTAACACGCGAAAGAATGAATACTATAAAATCCTCGTAATTCGTCTTCTTAATTCAGAAGTTATGGCCTTATGGTAAACATACTTCAATGGGAAGGGAGGAGTTTCCCAAAGCGCCATGCAGGTGTAACCCACAAGTAAACCTGGATCAACATCCCTCAATGCTTTGTATATATTCCACCATAGAGGATATCCCGCGCATCGATATTTCATTCCCCTTGTGAAACCTCGATAGGGATTGATCGGTCGTAGATGCCTAGACACCGCTTCTTTAAAATGTGCAACTTTCCAACCTTTTATATAGGAGAGTATATTGTGATCGGTGTCCAAGGCGGGTAAGAAACGGATATCGAGTGCACTAGTTAGATCTAACCAACAAGAGTATCTATATACACGGTTTGCACCCCAGGTCATTTTATAAGGTTCTTGTAAAGGAAATGGTTTCGGGAACCCAAAGGGAAGCAAGACACCGCAGGCCAATCCCATATGAGAATCCTTCTCAAATCCCTGAGAAATGACCTCGTAATACTTCTTATCAAGAACGACATCGGCATCTAGAAATCCAACTAGATCCATATCTTTTCGTAGGTATTTATTAGCCTTCCAAATGGCAAGATTAATATTCCACTTGCTTATTAAAATCCTTTTTTGTTCAGTTATTATATGAAATGGAATATCACTATCATTTAAGATTTTAGCGGCTATCTGTTTTGTATTATCAGTACTTTCATTATCGCATATTATTACTTGTGTTGGTCTAAGAGTTTGTTTGAGTAAGTTATGAAGACAAAGTGAGATATACTTCTCTTCATTATATACTGGCATAAGTATACCAATATTTATATTTTATTCACCTCGCGCGCGCGATTCTCAATAAAATCATAAACAGGATGGAATATCCCATTATTTAGGTTGTCCTCTACTTCAGTCTTCGAACAGATAGGTCTATATCTAACCTTAGGAAAGTCAAGTCTTCCACAATTAAAACCAAGGGCTGTTAAAACAGTAGGTAATCTCATCTCGCTGATTCCAAAGGGCAGGTTTAAATCTACTAAATTTTCAAGCGCATTCTTAGAGACCATGCTTCCTGCAAAAGGAGAACACATATAAATGAGAGGTTTTAATCCTTTCTTCTTAAGCCATCTTAAAGTCGACCCTCTAGCTCCAGGTGGGTAGCGATACCAATACCAATTTGGTAGGGCTATACCATAGTTAACAAATGCAGCGTCAAATTTGGTATACTTATCATATATATCCTCAATTATTTTTGTTGTATAAATGTCATATTCATATAAAATACAGTATTCGAAATCTAATTTTTTGCCTTCATTCGAAAACCATTTAATCATTGAAAGATCAAGGTTTCGATAACCCATTGGAGTAAAGTCATAATACAAAATCATATTATTTAGTCTTATTATTTTACCTATTTCATTTAACTCTGTCCTTCGTCTAAACAACTCTAATTTCTTATTAAAAATTTCATTTAATCTAAAAATACTAGATGGCCTCAAACAATTCCAATTTATAAAAGAGGTAACTGGCTCCCATACATTGAAAATTATTGGAATGTAAATATTTTGTTTTACTCCAAAGCACGGCACAATTATTGTATCATGATTCATGGATTTTAAATGCTTCAATCTTTTTAACGACAAATCATCTAAACGATGAAACGTATACAATAACACAAATTTACTCATATTTTAAAACCATCAAAATATTTTTTACGGCTTATAAAATATGTTCGCACAAACAAAATAGTGTCCCCTAAATTTTCAGCTTCAGAGAGATCATTCTAAGTTCTTAATAAAAAATTTTGGTAGTACGTGTTTAGCTCGTTGTGCGTACATGTTAAGTTAAATTTTACACGATGCTTAATTTGACATTTCCATGAATTCTTTAGCAAAAATTATGTAAAAATAAGGTAAATTCCTCTTCTTTTAATCCGAGCTAAACACGTACTTTTGGTAATATTCATCTAGGCTTCCTATCCATACCTCTTCTCTGAATGGTTCAATCCATGAAAGAAATTCCTGCAATCCTGTAAGTTTAGAATCATATCTCATTTGAAACCATGTATGCATACCAAATACTAAAATGCCCTTATCTAATTTAACTAACGATTTCTTCATGAAGTCTATCCAATCTCTCACATCAAACCCATTTACGAAATAACCAAGAATGTCCCCATCCATCGCAACCAACGGCACTTCGATGATGCCCTTAATACAAACAGGCCAGCTAACTTCTAGGGTACTACTGGAAAGCTTGAGGCCACTCTCACTTAATGCTTTATACGTACCAAAATTGGAAGCTAAATAAGGAGAACGCCAAGAAATTATATCAACATCGAAGAAGTTCTTAGCGATAGCTTTAACCTTGTTGATAATCTCTTTCTGTGTATATTCTGAAAGGCTAGTCATTTTTTCATGCATATATCCGTGTCCGCCTAAGTTATGGTTTTTCTGAACTATAGGATAAATGGATTCTGAGTAAAGCTCCATGGCCTTTCCACATACGAAGAATTGCGCCTTAATATTATATGAATCTAGCACCTCTAAGAGCCTAGGCATAAAGACCTCATACTCTTCTTTTACTTTATGCTCATTTACCCGAGCATTTGTAAAAGTTTCTACATCAAAGGAAAATATGACAGCCTTTTCTTTATCCTTAGGGACTTTAGCCATTACTGGACTTATTCTTTCCATCAGTTTGTAATGAAACGTGAGGAGCTGCCGCTCGACTATTATTTTCCTCATTTTTTGATTTAAATGATATAATGCCTTCATACTGACAACCTAAAATATCTTAAAACTCATCAGCGAAATAGGCTTTCAAGTATCCTTCTTCCAAGGTGAGCTGCGTTCCTCCTAAATCCAATGTTGCGTATAAGCCGTGGCATACACATGCTGATCTCCCCCTTCCCCCTTAGGCTGTCTAGAAAAGCGAGCATGCACGTGGCAACTGGCAACTTGACTGGCGGAATCGTAGTTGTGATGGAGTTGGCTAAGATGTTTTTAGCGAGATTATGAGTTAAGTCCTCTTCAAACATGATGAGAGGTTTGAATTGCTCTACACTCAATGTTTGGAGGGCCGCGTAAGAGAAAATGGAGCCCGTCAACCTTAGGTTTTCCTCATCCATATAACTAACCAACAAGTCCAAATTCCCTGCGAGAACATAGGAGGTTTCTGCAACATCATCCATACTAATCGTTCCCTCCTTTAAGACGCAGTGAGCAATCCTCACCAAGGCATCCACGGCCTCGTCAGGTACATTTAAGGCGAAACACCCAGAAGAATCACAAGGCTGCACCATGACCCTTCGTTTTCTCCCCAACAACAAATCTGAAGACATGTACCTAACGCCGAGAACCGCGAGTTCCGTATGCAAGTCAACTACGATCGGGTTACCCTCCACCATGAAGCCCGTCGCATACCTCTTGGAGAGGTCATCTATGGAGATGAAGTCATCCGCCAGAAGAGCCCCGATGCACACCTCATAGCTCATCGGTTCGATGATGACGTCGATATCTACGCCGACGGATCCCAGCCTGCTCAAAGTCTTGAAGACGGCGTACTCGATCCCATGATCGTCGAGGACGTTAACGAGCCTCCCTAGCAACCGATCCCTACACCTCCCACGTTCAACTACCCGATGGACAACCGGCTCAAGAAGATCCCTCAAGGCGGAAGCGGCGGGTGAATCATGAAGGTTCAACGCCTCGTAGACGGGGACGACGACACGGTTCTCATCAACCACCCAGGAGAGCCTGTGCAACTCTTCTCCGCTGAGCGAATCGAGGTGGGCGATGAAATGGTCGTTGAGGACCACTCCACCCGGATTATACGACGCCGCGCAGCCGGCTACGCCTCTGACGGCCTTCTCGAAGGGGCTGACGGAGACTTTTTCTCCCCGCATCAACCGAGCCTCAGCCGCTTTAAGGATGGGAGGTAGACTTCCCGGACGAGCCTTATCGTGGCATCTCTCCTCGACATGAGCCGGCAGCCGCCCTCGAACTCTGCGCCCGCCGCTTTTGAAACGGCTTCGGCGACCTCCCCTGGGGAGTCGCCGTCGACGAGCGAGACCCTGTCGTGGTACGCGCGCGCGCCTCTAGGGCCACATCCAACATCCAAAGTTTTGCTCGTCTCGTTCATGATAGTGTGAGATCCCAGTAGTCTGACATACTTGGTCCATATTTCTGCATGTGGTTGGCCTTTGGTTGTTCCTGCGATGTGAAAATCTTTTTCATGGATTTGCGCTTTTCTCCATCTCTCAACGTCGATGCTTTTCAAAGCAATTCACTTCTGCTCACAATATTTGAAGCTATATCCATGAAGATCCTGTCTGCTGAACCTTCAACCTGCCCTCTTCCTAACACGTCAATTCATCGCCTCGAGAGATGTAAGTAGAAGCCACCATGAAAGCTCGTACAGACATTGAAACCGAATTCGTGCAGAAGAGAACATACTTCGTCCGGATAGATAGTCTCCACCAACACGTTCTTGACTCTCATGAGAATGCCCTTTGCTCCCTCAAGTATTCCAAGCTCTGCTCCTTCCACATCAATTTTCATGAAGTCTATGGTCTCCAACTGACTGACTCTTGGTAGACCATCAAGTCGCGCTACCTTTACATCACAGATCTTACGCGCGTCGACTGCCCTCTTAATGAACTCAGGATTGGTGGAAAGGTGGCCTGAGAATCCAGGGTCCGGGCCCTGAGGCCCATACAAGGAAACATAGCCGTCATACGAACCGAGAGCCAGGTTGAATATCTCTACAGAGCATGGAATCCGAGTGTAGTTCAACTCCATGTTTTTCTTCAGTAGAGAGAAGTTCGAACGATAAGGCTCGAATGCGAGAATAACGGGTGATCCCCGCATGAGTTTTGGTGCACGAACCGTGTACGTTCCAATGTGCGCGCCTATATCCACAAACGTCCTAGATCTCCTGATAAGGTCTATGATGATCGGCGATACATGTGGTTCATGCATGAGATCGGTCACCGAGAGATCGCCTCCCTCTCGTGTTATGAAGACGAACCCGTCGTGAGAGATGTTAATCCAGTACTTAGAAAATGCGAAAACCACATCACGCACATCCCGTCTTTCGATATCACAGTTTAGTTCGTGCAATATCACAGACGAGAGTGATCTTAACACCATCGTAGGGATCATCAAGTATGCTCTGCTGTTAAACGGTATCAAGCTCTTCCTGAGGAGTTTGAGGGCCATGTAATTTACCAATCGAATGTTCATTGTTTAGCTGTTAGCCTCGGTCGACGAGTTTGACAGTCTTACTCCTTGTTCTTGCTGAGCCGATGTTGTTTAGACGCATGTACCGTAGACATCGATACTCGTGGGATCATCATACCATGCCGCGGCACCATTGTCACTACATACATCTCCTACGTGCGTCAGTGTATAGTCGGGACTCACGGATGAGATGAGCTGGGAGCAGCTTGAAGTGAATGAGAAACACAGGCGTATGGTTTTTGGGCAAGGGTAGCCGAGTTGTCTCCCTAACACATCAGCTCATCAGCTTTAGAAGCGCGCGCGAGTCGTGAAGGTGAGCTATGATCCTAGCATCTTTGCTAGCCCTCTTCAAATCGGGCGTCACGAACAACAGTTTGCCAGTAATGTAAACTATATCATAGGCTTTGACTAGCCCTATGACTTTCTCCCGGATAGACGAACTTTTCAGCATGAGCGATAGCTTGCTAACTCTCTTCGCGCCGAAAGGAAGCGTCTGAAGAGACAGGTTATCTGAATCGACTCCTGGATAAGCGTCCTTGTTTGAGAGAACCGTGACCTCGAGTCCGGCTTCCAGCATCTTCCTGACATATAGAAATGTGGCAATCTCCGCACCCCCACCCTGAGGGTACCAATATTCACTCAAAACCAAGACCTTTAGCAACTAGATGCCCTCACGCGGGGTCTCGCCGCCGCTCCTAGATGGGATATACACTTCCCGGACCAGTCTCTGTGCAACATCATGCCATGAAGGAATCGAACTTCCTCCTTCGAAATGGATGTCTGCAACTTTCGAAATGGCATCAGCAACCTCGCCGGGCGAGCCGCCGTCGACGACTACGACGTTCGGAAGATTTCCGAAGATTCGGCCCCACGGCCGCGAGGCGACGACGGGCAGACCCATGGCCAGAGCCTCCGCCACCACCATGCTGAAGGCCTCGAACCGGGAGGGGTTCACGAAGCAGCTGCTCTTCGAAAGGAGGCCAAGGTAGTCGGGTCGGGGAAGGAAGGAGTGATACTCCACCTCCACATCTACCTGCCTGGAGGCCCTGAGGAGGTTGGAGCGCTCAGGTCCCTCACCTATGATTCGGATGGTAACGTCGTGACCCCCTTCGCGGAGGAGGGCAGCGGCCTCCACCAGTACTCGAACCCTCTTATAGCGCTCGAGCCTCCCGGCATAGGTCAGAACGAGCTCCTCCTCAGGCGGAGACCAGTGATACTCGAAGACGTCGCTGGCAACCCCGTTGGGGACGACGACGGGCTCCACCCCGAACTCGTCCCTCACGAGCTGCGCCTCAAAATCGGAGACGCAGTGAACCACGTCAGCCGACTCCACAACACGCCTGGCGATAGGGCGGTAGGGCCTCCAGAGCATCCTCGCATGCCACCTGCTCCCGGCGGCGTGGTGATGGGGCGACAGCACGAAAGCCGTCCCCTCCCTTCTGCTTCCAACGGCGAGCCAGCACAGAGGCACCAGGAGGGCGCCCAAGTTATGGGCGTGCAATACATCAGCCTCGACGGACCTGAGGTACCGGACCACCTCCATGGAGGGCATGAAGTACATGTTGGAAGGCGCCAGGCACGGGAACCGCCTCACGTGGACCCCCCCGACCTCTTCGCTCCTCTCCAGCTTGAACGACGGGTCGAGGGTGACCACCTCCACCTCGTGCCCCTGCTCCACAAGGTTTCTGGACAACATGTCCACGACGTGGGAGAGGCCTCCCTGGTAGGGCGGATAGGCGTGGGCCACCTGAACAATCCTCAGGGCCTCCACCTAGAGCAGGCCCTCGTAGAGGTTCAAGGTCTCCTCCGCCACCTTCATCCAGTCGAACCCCTCCGCTATGGTCCTAGCGGACCCGGAGAGCCTGAGGCGGAGGCCGGGATCCTCCATCAGCCTCACCACGCTGCGGCTGAGGGCCCACGGGTCTCCAACCGGGAAGAGGAGGCCGTCCACGCCGTCGCGGATGAGCCTCGGGAAGCCATCTATGTCCGAGCTGATCACCGCGGCGCCCGAGGCCATCGCCTCGAGGAGGGATATGGGCCCGGCCTCGTACTCAGACGCCAGCACGAAGATGTCCGCCGCCCTGTAGTATAGGGCGAGCTGCTCCTCCGAGACCCATCCGGGAAGATGGATGACGTCCCCGAGACCGTATTTCCCTACTAGACCAAGGACCTCATGCCTGAGGGGGCCGTCGCCGCAGATGACGACGTGGAACCCCTCAACCCCCTCCTCGCGGAGGAGCCTGACGGCCTCCACAAGGGTGTCCAGCCTCTTCCTGGCCACATGCTGCGCCGCCGTGAAGACCAGAAGCTCATCCTCCTCCAGCCCTAGCTTCCCCTTAGCCTCAGCCTTCGCCGTGACGCCCCAAGACTCAGGGATCTCCAGACCGTTGCCGACGACCTTGACCATCTCCTCCCCCACCCTGTACACCCTGACTAACTCCTCCTTCACGTGCCGGTAAGGCGCTATCACGAGCCTGCTGGAGGCTATGCAAACCAGCTCCAGCCAGAAGCCCAGAAGAGCGTAGAACAACGCCCGCTTCATATTCGGGATGTTCACCGAGTAGTGGAGTATCGATTTCAGCTCCCCGTAGCTCGTGTCGTGGACGGTCGTGATCTTCCGCCCGTGGGTGACGAAGGCCCCGACGTAGGGCTCCTCGACGTGCACCAGGTCAAACCCCCCCTCCCCGATGAGGCCTCGGGCAGCCCTGGTGAGGCGATAGATGTCGAGGGGGATCTTCACATCCTCGAGCAGGGGGCGGTTCGACCTGCTGATGATGGAACTGGACGGCTCGACGAAGACGACGCCCTCACCCGAGTACCTGGGGTCGCCGAAAGACAGCACCCGGCAACTCGCTCCAAGCCTCCTCAGGTGCTTGACCAAGTAGAAGGTGTGCTTAGCAACGCCGCCTACCTCGAAGGGGGGATACTCCCTCGTGACAAACAGGATGTTCATGTGGGGAACCCTCTGAACCAACCGTGGAGGCAATGCTACCAAGATCGGATCTTCAGCGCCCAGATTTGAAAACCTGCGTTAGCCTCTGAAAGTTCTCCCGTATCCTATGGGGCTTGGAAGAGGCGGTCGTCACGCCGAATATTTTCCCCCTACGTTCATCCAGGTACTCTATGGACTCGTGGAGGCCCACGGCTCCCGACGCCATGATGTTTATCGCCACGATCTTGGACTCGCCGCCGAACTTCTCCACCGCCTCCTCCACGGCCCCCTTATCCGGAGCCATCTGGTAACCCAAAGGGTTTAGGGGCGTCATCAGATACCCCGGACAGTACCCGACCCCTGAAAGGTATCCGCAGAGGCGTCCGAAGTTCCGGCTCTCCAAGCCGAAGCTCAACCCCAACCTCTCCTCCACGTAGGCATCCAAAATCGGCAGCACCCGAGACAGGTTGAATGCGACGACAAGATCCGTTACAACTTCATGGAGGAAAACTCCCTTCACCCTCCCCTCGGGCAGCAGATGGAGGTAGGGGGCGAGTTCCTCCTCTATGAGGATCCCGGCCAGCCTCTCGGGCCTCATCGATATGATGGATGACAGCATCCTAAAGGCCTCCGGGGGGCCTCTGAACATCCTCCGCACCGTCGTTTTCATGAGCGACGGCGTCCCCCCGACATTGGCCCTTCTAACATAGGACTCGGCGTGGGGGACCAGAATATAGTAGTTCACCTCGTTGAGGAGCCGGGGGTTACTGGTTGCGAGGTGGGTCAGAAACTCCAGGTTCCTTTCGTGGGACGAGAAGGTGAAGCCGGACGCCCCGCCCTCCACCGCGGCCTCGAACACCTTAACCCTGTTCTCCATCGAAGCCTCGAAGAACTCCACCCTCGCCTTCTCCTGTGCCAGGTGGCTCACACCGATGAACGGGTTATCGCCAAGCAACAACTCTTCAACCAACGAAGACACCCGCCCTCCTGTAAAGCTCATCAATGACCTCCATGGTCTCGACGACGTTCCTCAAACTCGTCAGAGGCTCCTCGCCCGAGCGGATGCAACGCAGGAAGTGCAGGTTCTCCAGGGTATACTCCGGGTCTGCCAAGTTGACAGGAGGCGCATCACGGTAGTATTCGGGCTTATATAACTCCAGCCTCTTCCGATCTCCGAGGAGAGGGTGCTCCTCAGCAGATTCAGCCCTGAGATAATCCTCAGTAACTTCAACAACCCCTTTCGAACCCCTCACCCTGATGTAGGTCTCCGGAAGCCGGAACTCGGGGCTACACCACGAAACCTCCAAATCGACCTTCGCGCCGTCCTCGGTCCTCAAAACAGCCTCAAAATGGTCATCCACCCTGGTGTGGATGCTCCTGCACCTAGAGGCCTCCACGAACCTTGCGCCGAGAATCCACGTGAGCAGGTCTACCAGGTGTACACCCAGATCCAGCAGCACGCCTCTACCTAGGGAGTCGAACCTGCCGGTAGGCTCCGCGATGTCGCCGGACTTGATGTACGCGGTCGCACCTTCCACGTCACCGATGACCCCCTTCGAGAGCAGCATCCTAGCATGCCGGAAAGGCAGCGCGAACCTCTTCTGGAAGCCAGCCATAACCAGCTGACCGCCGCCCATTTTACTCATCAGCGAGGCGAGTTCCTTGGAGTTCGCGGCGGGCGGTTTCTCCACGAAAATATATCTGACAGAGGCGTCGAGCAACCTTGACACCACCTCGTAGTGGGACGGGGTGGGTGTGGTCACGTAGACCACGTCCGGGGACCCCTTCCTAAGCATTCCATCGATCCCCGTGTAAAAACTAATGTCCCCGATGAGCATGGAAGCCCCGAAGACCAATAGACGACTCCTCTCCACGACGCACTTGACGCTTCCGGGGCTGAGCAGGTTGAGGATGGCGCTGTGCAGCACCCCCATCTTCCCGAAGCCTATCACGCCGAAGCTGAGCCCCCCGCAACACTCATCGTAGCCAGCCACCTCCGGCATCAGCTCAGAGAACGGGATCAAGGTGGACGCCGTCCCGGAGGGCACCCGTAAAGCTCCACGACGCTCCACCCCCTCATTCACGCGGCTTCACGGTGACGAAAAGCTGGAGACTGCGGTAGGGCTCGGCTCCCCCATCCCTGTAGAGGATGAACTTGAGCCTCATGTTATCACCGATCCTCTCCGGAGTGAACGTGAAGTTGCCCTCCCACCTCCCGTCGTGAACCAGCCTAATATCTTCAAACCCGCCTATCGTATCGTTCTCCAGCTCGACGACAACAGTGTACGCGACGTCAGCGTGCTCCCTGTTCACGATGCCGAGGACCAAGGTCCCGCTCTCCCCGAGAGTCATGTTCTTCGAGTAGCCGCCGAACTTCCCCTCAGGCCCCAAGACGAAGAACTCAGTGAAACTGTACGGGGGACTCGTCGTCGATATGAGGTAGGCCGTGAAGCCGCTTGAAATCATCGTAAACCCGATGAGGCCTGTCAGCATGAGCCTATCCGACCTGCCCAGCTCCCCCCATCGCGGAACCTTTACAGACAAGGTCGGGACGAACCTTGCCTCCTCGGGGAGAGACCTCCTACGGTACATTGTAGCGACCGACATCCCGAGAGTGAAGAGGAGTAGAGACACCAGGACGGGGTGGAGCCTGATCCCCCACGGAGTGTAGTTGAGACCGAGCGCGATGAGAGGGACCGCCGAGAGGCTGAGGCCGACGCTGAGGGCAGCCCTATCAACCCAGTCCAGGACATCCCTGCCCGGATAGAGGGCGCACGTGAAAGTGTAGCCCGGGAAGAAGAGGACGAAGGGGACGCCCAGGACGATGCGCAGCGGCGAATCCGGAAAGAAAATCACGCAGACGAAGAGCAGAGCCGATACGAAGTTGATCGACAGCAGATCGTAATCTACATCGACCCCTCCGAACCTGATCAACTGAGAACCTCTAGGCATGCGCGAAAAAGGCTATCACGTACAGGAAGACGTTCCCGAAGGCGTGGGCCGTTACAGGTGCTATCAAGCTGTCCGTCGACGTAGCCATGTACCCGAACAAAACCCCGGCACCATAGGCGAGCAACACCTCCAGGGGGTTCATCCACCCAATGTGCATCAGCCCAAACATTATTGATGAGAAACCGATGGCCTGCCAGGCGGGCATCACCCTCTCAAGAGAGCTTTGAAGCAGCCCCCTGAACAGCAGCTCCTCAGCGACGCTGACCATGACGCCCATGACGATCAACGAGTAGACGAACACTCTGATGAAGTCCCCACCAACAGGTATAGGCTGAGGCCTGAGCACGAAAAACTCCACGACGCCCACAAAGGCCCCTGCGCAGAGACCGTAAAACATCTGGGTGCCCATCTTGGAATTGCCCTTCGAGATCCTCACATCTCGGGACAGAATCCCCCTATACGTCATGTAAAGAACCAAAGAAACCAGTATCAAAGTATAAATGACGGGCAGGAAAAAGGATAGGTTGAAGAAATCCGCTGGGAAAGGCGACAGAACCACCCTCGTGGCGAAGATGAGAGCCACAGCCTCCAAAGCCGTCCTCAGCCAACCGTTCTCCCGGCCAAGCGAAACGGCCAGAACCGGCATTAAAACCAACCCCACCATCGCCAACGCCAACCCGTAGAAAGCCAGCATGCTGTTCAACAGAACCTCCTCCAGAAAGACAAACAAGACGAGAAGCCCAAAGACAATCCTCACCCTACCAGCAACCTTGGACTCCCCAACCCCTCCTCTAAAGAGACCAAAGGTGACCGATAGACCGACAACCATAAAGACAACGTTAGAAGCTACTTGAAGATCATAATTATAACCTATCTTCAACAACATAGGAACGTAAGCCACGGCGAAGATGAGGAAGACAGCCAGACAAGAGTAAGCCGTGTTCCTAAGAACCAGATTTGAGCGACTCAAGCTCAGAAACACTGATCGAAGCTGTTGATCTAGGGTGTTCCCTTAGGCTATAAGGCCCCAGACTTTCAATGCCACTATGATGAAGAAGAGAATGACGAGCAGCGCGGAAACCGACACCCAGCTCTTCCTTAGATCCGA
>Ga0315285_10001634_pt1 | contig 23502 bp, 17 predicted proteins | sample YL17G09_36_MG_FD_203698 | JGI IMG/M metagenome (GOLD analysis project Ga0315285, IMG submission 203698) | Sediment microbial communities from Yellowstone Lake, YNP, Wyoming, USA - YL17G09_36 | ecosystem: Environmental > Aquatic > Freshwater > Lake > Sediment | place: USA: Wyoming | collected... | reverse complement strand
CCGCCTCCTCGGTTTTCCCCATCCGCGCCTGCACCTCGCCCACCTTGAGTTTGATCCGCAAATCCTTGGGGTTCTTCTCCACCAGCTTGAGGAACTCAGTCAGCGCTTTGTCCAGCTTGCCCGCGGTCAAAAGTTGCTGGGCTCGTTGCCGGTCTTCGGAATCGGAATCCTTTGCCTTTTTTACCGCCATTTCGCCTCCACTAGATAACGATATCCCTTATTTTTCTTTTTTGTAACTTCTCAGTTTCATGGTTCAACGTTCAGGGTTCAAGGTTGAGAGATCCAGGAGCTTTAAAATCGGAATTTTTCGTATTCAACCCTTCAACCTTGAACCGTGAACCTAAAAACCTGTTTAAATACTATTTTTTCGTCAAAACAAAAGCCCCGTTCCAATCCGGAGGGGGAGGGCTTTCCTGGTACAGCCGGCAGCGCTGGAGAAAAATCTGGGCCGCCTTGTCCTCTTCATATTTACCCAAGGCCTCGAACTCCCGGATCGCTTCTTCCCACTTACGGTTCTGGTAGGCCTTGAACCCGGCTTCAAAGCGGGTGACCCGCTCGGAAATCCGGGAAGCGTCCTCCTTGGTCCCCATCAGCTCAAAGATGCCCACGGTTTCCTTTTTACCCTTGACCACCACCCGGTCCATGGCCCGGAAAATAAACTCCTCCTTGGCTTCCTGGTAGGTGGCTTCGCTTACGATAATATTCGTCCCGTATTCCTTGTTCAATCCCTCCAGGCGGGAGGCCAGGTTAACCGAATCGCCGATCACGGTGTAATCAAAAAGCATCTCCGAGCCCATGTTGCCGACCGACATCGGACCGGTATTAATTCCGATGCCGATGTTAATCAGGGGCAGATTCCTTTCGGCCCAGCCCTGCTGCAAAACCCGGAGCCGCTTCATCATTTCCAGGGCCGTGATGCAGGCCTTCCGGGCGTGATCCGGCTGGGCCAGGGGCGCGCCGTAAACCGCCATGATCGCGTCCCCGATGTACTTATCCAGCATCCCTCCCTGCTGGAAAACCGCTTCGGTCATCGGGGTCAGGTATTCGTTCAGGATGTGAACCACGGTTTCCGGGTCCAGGAGCTCGGAAATCGAGGTGAATCCGCGGATATCCGAGAACATCACCGTCAGGGTCTTCCTTTCCCCTCCCAGCTTCAGCCGGTCCGGGTCCTTGAGGATCTCGTTCACCACCGAGGCACTGACGTAGCGGGAAAAGGCCTCGCGGTACTGCTTTCTTTTCTTCTCCTCGGTCAGGTACTTGTAGAAAGTAATCCCCAGGAAAATGAAAAAGACCTCGGCGATGGGATAGACCGTGGAAACGATCACCCCCTTGACCTCGAACAGGTAACGATCTAACCCGTAGTAGGACAGGGCCACCACCACCACCGGGATCAGGCCATAAGCGGCGCGGACCTTCGGCAGAATCAGCCCCAGGATCAGGCCGATGACCAGAATCGCCCCCAGGTCGAAAATCGCCATCCACTCAGGCCGGATCAGGAAATCGTTATGAAGAATGTTTTCGATGATGTTGGCGTGGACCTCGACCCCGGGGAAAACCGGGCTGAAAGGCGTGGCCCGGATATCGTAAATCCCGATGGCGGTAACGCCCGCCAGGACAATCTTGCCCTTGAACAAAGCTGGGTCCACCTTGCCCGTGACCACGTCGCTCGCGCTGTAATGCGGAAAGGTGTGACCGGGACCGTAAAAATTGACCATCAGCTTCCCCGATTCATTTACGGGGATTTTCCGGTCCCCGACCGCGATCTGCGCGACCCCGTAATCGGCGAATTCCATCATGATCGGGGCGTTTTCAAAAGTACTCACCGATTTCAGCGCCAGGGAGGGAAAGACCCGGTCATTCAGGGTCAATACCAGCATTCCTCGGCGGATGGTCCCGTCGTCATCCGGGATGGCGTTGAAAAATCCGTTGGCCTGGGCCGCCTCGGAAAGGGTGGGGATGTTAATCTGAACCCCCAGGGCCCGCCGCAAGAACCGGGACGGGTCCACCCCCGCGGGCGCCCGGATCGCTCCCACCTCGGAATTGGCGATCCATTTCACGTTTCCCAGGTAATCCTTCTCGTCCAGATTGGCGACCTCGGAGGGATTCAGGTAGAAAAAATAACCCAAGATCGTTCCCGGGAATTTCCTGACCGCCTGGGCCAAAAGATGATCGTCATCTGAATTCTGGGCCCGGCCAATCCTTTGCTCGATAAATTTAAGCTCGGGGGCATTGCGCCGGAGAGAAGGGGTGGGTTCGGCCCCCTCCCCGGGCTCCGGCCCGCCGAACTCCTTGCTCAGCTGCCTTAAAACCTCGAGTTCGGTATTCCTCTGGGATTCGGCGAAAACAATATCAAAGGCGATAACCTTGGCTCCATATTGGCCCAGATGGTTGACCAGCTCCGCGATCCGGGCCCGGGGCCAGGGCCAGCGCCCCAGATCCCCGACCGACTTTTCGTCCACGGCGACAATTACGACCTCGTTGCCGGGCGGCGGGCGGACCCCGCGGGTGCGAAATTTGAAATCCAGGGTTTTCAGCTCCATCGTTTCCAGGAAGGGGGGCGCCAACCAGTAGAGAACGATGAAAGCCAAGGTAATTAATAAAGAAATCCTGAACCCCGACAGGGAAAAGATCTTTTTCAACATAGGAAACAATCTATCAGAAGAAAACAAATTCCTCAAGAAATTACCCTTTCCTTTTCTGATTATTAGCTTATAAAATATCCCCAGGCCCATGTTGAGTCATTACATCCATCCGCGACCCTTTTCGATTTTTTCTTTCCGGTGCCTGACCTCCGCCTGGATTTTCCTTTTCCTGGGAATCTGGCTTTGCCGCTGCGGATCGGGCCAGTCCACCGCCGCCCGGATTAAGATTGACGTCTCCCGGATTTCTACCGGTGCCATTGACCAGAGGATTTACGGTCATTTCATCGAGCATCTGGGAAGCGCCATTTACGGCGGGGTCTGGGACCCGGACACCGACCGGTTAAATCCCCAGGTGCGGGATGAGATCAAGGCCTTGAACCCGCCCCTGATGCGCTGGCCGGGAGGATGTTTTTCCGACACCTACCACTGGGAGGACGGGATCGGCCCCCGGGATCTCCGCCCCACCCGGCCCAACCTCTACTGGGGAAAATTCGGCGCGGAATACGGACCCGAGGTTTACACCTTCCCCGCCCATTCCCTGACCGCCTTGCTCTTCACCACCAGGCCTGATTGATGCGACCCGGACCCTCGAAACCCCCTTTCTCCATCGTGCCGGAAAAACCCCGGCCGGACTTCCAGGGCTTGGAAGCTTCCTCGCTTTTCTGCCCGAAATGCCGGAAAGCCGTCCCGGTCCGCAAACGGCTCCTGCTGATCCTGCCGGAGGGTGAAAAATTTGATTATGTCTGCAGTTTCTGTTCTTCGCCGATTGGCTCCAAGCTGGAAAAGGAAAGAGACCAGAGCCCTTGACCCGCGGTGGGCTTTGAACTTTAAAATTCATTTGAACTTTGAGCTTTGAACTTTGAAATTCATTTGAACTTTGAGCTTTGAACTTTGAAATTAAAAGGAACCTTATGAACCCGGATCAGCCAAAAAAGAAGAAATGCCGGGCGGACCAGATCCTGGTAAATCTCGGCCTGGCCGCCACCCTGGAGGAGGCTCAGAGCCTGATCATGGCCGGGCGGGTTTATTCCGGGGAAAAACGCGTCAACAAGGCCGGAACCCCCCTGTCTCCGGACACCCCCTTACGGGTGGCGGAAAAAACCCCGGAGTATGTCAGCCGCGGCGGGGAAAAGCTCGCCCACGCCCTGAAGTATTTTATGGTTGACCCAACCGGCTGGATCGCCCTGGACGCCGGAGCCTCCACGGGCGGGTTCACCGATTGCCTCCTTCACGCAGGGGTAAAAAAGGTTTACGCCGTTGACGTCGGTTACGGCCAGTTCGACCCCCGGCTCCGCGCCGACCCCCGGGTGGTCCCGATGGAGCGCTTCAATGTCCGGCGACTGCTTCCCGAAGACCTGGACGAGGAAATGGATCTCGTGGTGGCCGATCTTTCCTTTATTTCCCTGACCATGGTGATTCCCGCCCTGGAGAAGGTGGTCAAATCCGGAGGCAGATTGCTGGTCCTGATCAAGCCCCAGTTCGAGGTCAAAAAAGAAGAGGTCGGCCCCGGCGGGGTGGTGCGGGAGCCGGAAAAACACCAGGCGGTAATTGAGAAAATTACCGTTTTTTCCCGGAACCTGGGGCTCAAACCCCTGGGGGTAACCGAGTCCCCCCTCAAGGGGCCCAAGGGCAACCGGGAATTTTTTCTCGCCCTGGAAAAAACCTCCGCCCCAGACTGATGCCGCCCCAGCCGCCCTCGCTTTCCCTGGATTCTTCCCCCGGTCAGGGCTTTTACCGATCTGCCATCCTGGCGGTTATCCTCGTACCTCTTTTTTTTCTCCCCTATCATCCCAACCCGGAATTCGATGCCGCCAAGACCTGGCTTCTGCAAATCCTGGCTCTGATCGGCATGGGTTTCTGGATTCAATCCGGTCCCATCTATTCATCGCGCGCCTACCTTTTCCTCCTGCTCTTCTTCGTCCTGTGCTCCGGCTCGGTTTTTTCCGCCCCCAACCCCTACCTGGCGCTTTCCCGCCTGGGTTTTCTGGCCGGGGTCCTGGCTTACTTACTCTTCGGGATCAGTCTTAGTTCCGACCAGGCCCAGGCTCTCCTGAAATGGGCCGTCTTCTCCGCGGTCCTGGTCTCTATTCTCGGGATCTGCCAGGCCTCCGGATTACTCTGGAAACCCCGTCCCGACCTCTACGGGGAATTAATGTATCCCTCCACCTTCCGGCACGCCAATTACGCGGCTCAGTTTCTCGCTCCCCTCCTGCCCATTACCGCCGGCATTCTCTTCGTCACCCGGCGCAAGTTCAACCTGGTCCTGTTGCTTTTCGCCTTCCTGATCCAGGCCCTTTTTCTCCTGGTCACCCGCTCCCGGGCCGGATGCCTTTCCGCCTCTCTGGGCGTCCTTTCCCTGCTGGTCTTCTGGTTTTACTTCCAATTCCGCGGGGCCGGCCGGAAGCTGCATTCCTCAAGCCTGAGACCGGTCATCCTGATCGGGTCCCTGCTCCTGGTTCTTTCCCTGAGTTTTTATCTCTTCTCCCCGGTCCGGAATGGTCTCTCCCAGCTTTCCTCCCTGGTTAATCCCCGGCATCCGGCCAACCAGGTCCGGCTCCTGCTCTTCCGCGATACCCTGAAGATGATCAAGGCACATCCCCTTTCCGGGATCGGGCTCGCCAACTACCCGGTAACATTGCCGGAATACTGGTCGGAAGATTTGCGCGACCTGATTGTCTCGGGAGCGTCCCGGAGCGCCGAGAACGCCCACAACGACTACCTGACCACCGCCGCGGAGTCGGGCCTTCCCGCTCTTCTGGCCTTTTTAATCCTGGTGACCGTCTCCCTTTCCATCGCCCTGGCCGGCCTCTGGAAAAAACCCGACCCCTACCGGATCTCCGCGGTCGGAGGGCTTCTCGCCCTGCTTGCCTACGCGGCCTTCGACTATCCTCTGCAAAACGCCGCCTCCGCCCTGATTTTCTGGCTTCTCCTGGGTATCATCTCCGGAAAACCCGCCGCCAAAAAAATCTCCCTGACGCATCGCTTCCCGCTTTCTTCTTATCCCCGGGTGGTCAGGATAATTATCATTAGTCTGATTATTTTCCTCTCCGCGATGTCCACCCGGTCACTGCTGGCCAACTATTTCTGGCAGCGCGGGCTTTCGGAATATGTCCGGTCTCCCCTGGCGGCGGAAAAATCCCTGGAACAGGCCGAATTTCTCTCCCCCCACAATCACCAGGTCCTCTTCCTCCTCGGCAATATCGCCACTTTAAAAAGAAACCTCCCGGGAGCGCTCAGGTATTACCAGGCCGTGCTCAAGCTTTCCCCTTTCAATTCCAAGGCCCGGTTGAACCTGGCCGAGCTCTACCTGGAGGTGGGAAGGCTGGCGGAAGCCGAAACCGCCATCGAAGAGGTACTGAAACTGGACCCGCAAAACCCCGGCGCCAATTACCGGTGGGCCATTTTTCTGGCCAGGCGCGGTCAACCGGCCGAGTCCGCCGCTTACCTTCTCCGGGCCGGGAAAAGGGAGCCCCGGCTCTGGGAAGCCGCCCAGAAGGAACCGATTTTCCTCCGGTTCAAGGACCGCCCCGAATTCCGAAATCTGCCGATATTCCCCTGATGCCTCCCCTCCCCTTTCTCATTGGGACGAATCCCCCCGGCCCGTCCGGGACTCACCGGAGAGGCAACCCCCCCGGGTAAGCTTGACATCTAAATTCTTCTCGATTAAGTTAAGCGTCAAAGAAAGGAGGCACTGTCATGAGGTTAGAAAAGAACCGAATTCTGATCATCGCCTGTATCCTGCTCATCTCCTTGGGAATGGGCGCTTGCAAGAAAAAAGCAGGAGGGGGTAAAAACTTGGCTAGTTATCAGGGCGGGGTCATCACCCAGGGCGATCTGGACCAGGAAATGAATAAATATCCGCCCCAGGCCCGCTCCCGCTTCGAAACCCCTCAGGGTAAAGAAGAGATCCTCAACCGCCTGATCGAACAGCGGTTGATGGCTAAAGCAGCTCAGGAACGGGGCCTGGAAAAGGATCCGGAATTCGCCCAGAGGATCGAAGACATGCGGCAAAGACTCCTGATCGACGCTCTCCGCCGCAAGATTACCACCGGGGAAGCCCAGATCAGCGATCCGGATGTGGAAAAATACTACCAGGATAATGAAAAACAGTATCACACCGCGGAGATGGTGCGGGTGAGAAACCTCCAGGTGAAAACCGACGCGGAGGCGCGGAAGCTTCTGCAGACCCTCAGGATGAAAAAGGACAAATTTGAAAACCTGATCACCAAATACTCCCAGGATGAGGTTACCAAGAGCCGCGGCGGGGATACCGGTTTCTTCCCCAAGGGTTCCCGGGACCCGGCTTTTGAGGATGCCGCCTTCAAGCTGAAAAAGGAAGGTGAAGTCAGCGGGGTGGTCAAAACCGCCCAGGGTTTTCACCTCCTCCAACTGGTGGAAAAACGCCCGGAAGTGATCAGGCCCCTGGATCAGGTCCGCGAGGAAATCAAGCGCCGGATCAATTTCGACAAGCAGCGCGAGGCCTTCACCAATTTCATGAACCAGGAAAAGGAAAAAGCCAAGGTTCAGATTATCAAGGAAAATCTGTAGGAATTTTCAAACCCGTTTGCTTCCAGAAGGCCTTCGCAAGAAGGCCTTCTTTTTTGGCCGGGATTATCTGATTAAAATCTTGTTGGCCTCACAGGCCGGCCGGGACCCCAGGGAGCAGGCGATGCCAAAAATTCTAGAAAATTCTAGAAATTCTAGGGTCAGGTCTTTACCTTGCTGTTTGCGATTATTTTCTCCACCTTCTTCCGGAACTTCAAATCCTCCTCCACTTTCCTCTTCATGTCGCTCACGCATCGGCTCACCCCGGTATATCCCAGGCCGAACTTCTCGCTAATTTCCCTCAATCTCAATCCCAACACCCGCCGGGATAAAAACATTGCCATCCGCCGCGCCTCGCTCGGCCGATACGTACGCCTCACCAACTCTCCCGCCTCCACCCCATAATACTTCCCCACCCCCTCCAACAATCTCTCCAACCCCATCATTGTCGGATGCTTCTGCCTCTCCGGGATCTCCCGGTCATCTTTCCTCTTAATATGCTTCTTCGCCCCCTCCAAAAAATCCTCGCCTCCCAAATATATCTGCCCCTTCAAATCGGTCCAGGGACTCTCCTCCCTTCCGATCCCATTCTCCACAAACCGCCGATACGACTCCCGGGCTTGTTCCAACCCCCTCTCGAACTGGCTTAAGACCCAACCCGCCTCCAACCATTCCGGACTCTCTTCCTCCCCCACCGTCGCCCGATAACTGCCCCATACCCATTCCCGAGGATGGCCCGCCAATCCCGCCCGCACCGGGTTCAACACCACATACCGGCATAACTCCAATAAATACGATTCCTTCTCTACCAGGATGGATTTAAAGCGCCCCTGAAACAAATGCCCCGCCCGCTTATGGTGACGATTAAAACCCTGCGTATAAACCCCGTTCAAATGCCGGATCGCCAGCGAAAGGTTCGCCTTCGGAGTCTCCAACAATAAATGATAGTGATTGTCCATCAATACCCAGGCATACAAAACTACCCCGAACTGATCAACCACATCCAGAAGAACCTTGACAAAACGCCTCCGATCGTCGTCATCAATAACAATATTCCTCCGCTCGTTGCCCCGAGCGGTCACATGATACACCGCGCCCTCATAACTAATCCTCAATGGTCTGGCCATATTTTTATCCTACCCCTGCCAAATACCAAAGTAAAGACCTGACCCTAGAATTCGCGTGGCTGGCAAAAGGTAAATCTTGACACCGGACATAAACGAATGTTGAATGTGGAATGTTGAATGTGGATTGCGCGACCAGGTCAACAAAATCAAATTGGTCGGAGGCCTTCTTGATTATTATGCTGAGATGGCGGAGATAGAATGCCCTGGCTTCGGCAGTTAATCCTCTTTACCGGTGTCCTGGTGTTTATCTCCGGTGTTTACCCGGGAGATGCCCGACCGGCGGATTCCCAGGGCTTGGTTCTGGAAAATAAGACCCTCACCCGCGTGGAAGATTTCGTCGTGGTGCACGGGAAAATCCTCAAGAAGAATCTCGGCAGGGATATCGGGCAGCTCGGGCTTTTCGCTTTCCACCAGGGAAAGCTGGCGCCCATTCCCTTCCAGATTGACGAGATCAACCCCGAGGGGGACTGGGTTTTGACCCAGGTTCCGCCCGAGTTGAAGAATACCAACCTGAAACCCGAGCGAGATGATGACGACGGCAACCTGGATAACAATGACGAGCTGGTTTTTATGGCCCGAGATGCGGGTGATCGGATTAAAAGGGAATATTCCCCCCCGGCGGCTTTGGCCGTGGATGAAATTATGCTCCGGGATCCGGTTGATGGGGGAAAAGCCTGGGTCTATCTTGGTTCCTTTTCGGGAAAGCCGCCCCTTTCCGACCGGGACTACGTGGAGTACGTCTTACCCGGCGGGCGGATCAAAACCCGAAATTACGAGATGGGTTTTCCCGCGGCATTGCCTATCGCTCCGGGATATCTCAGCATCCACGGCTCCCCCAACATCGTGGATCGGATGAAGATCCGTGAGGAGATAAAACTGATTGGAATAAAATTTTCGCTGACCGAAAACAGCTTTATTTCGGAACTTTCATTATATAAGGACGGCCCCATCCGCGTGATCCGCCGCACCCGCAATGCGCTTAAATTTATCGGGATCTTCCGGACCCCCTCGGCGGCGGTGGAAAATATTTTTTACGAGAATATCAGTCTTGTTCCCATCCGAATGAAAATCCCCTTTTCGGTTAAGACTGTCAAGAAACTGATCGGCTATATAAAGGCTCGGGCAGGCGCCGATTATCAGAACCTGCACGGCTGGCGGATAAAAACCGAAATTGATCCAAATCGCTGGTTCAACATTGACGGGAAGATGGACGAGGCCGAAAAGAGCCTGGAAGGCAAACCCTGTACCTGGTTTTTGATCTCGGGGCCGCCGGGGGCATTTTTACTCCGGATGATAAGTAACCGGATGCCGGACGGATCTTTTCAAAATAGCCCGATCAAAAGCCGCTTATATTACGTGGATGACGACCTGGCGCCGGACCCACCGGAATTCGTCCCGGGCCAATCACCGAACGTGGAATTCTATATGGATGGGATCGAAGACCTGGAAAAGGGAACTTTTTATTTATATGCGATTGAATACCTAATCAAGGATTACACCGATGGGAAGGAAAAGGATTATCTGAACATCCTCGATAAATCACTTGAGGTTTCCGCGGATTGAAATTCTAGCATGAAATTCTAGGGTCAGGTCTTTACCTTGCTGTTTGCGATAATTTTCTCCACCTTTTTCCGGAACTTCCCAACAGCGGGACGTAGTTCCGCCTTGCATCGCTAAAGCTTCCCTCGACGCATCTTCCCTCGAAATCTCTCGGGATAAACGGGACAAGTCGAAGGATAAATTAGTTCCGTTATTTAATCACCTTCTCATTTTCCTTCTCTAAATTCCTTCTGGATTCTTCAGCTTTTCTGAGATCAGTTTTTTCATAGTAAGGAGCAGGGATCGCAGGTTTCCGAAACAACGCTTAAATCAATACTGGAGAAGGGCAAGAAAGACGGCTCTTTGCGCGAGGTAGATAACGAGAAGGTTGCCTATATTCTTGACAGCCTGATAAGGTCCTTTCACTATCTTTATTACCTCGGGCTTGATATTTACAAAACCCATGATATTCTCGATTCGCTTACCGATCTGATTTTACTGGGGCTTAAGGCCAGATAAAAATTTTTGTTTATTTTCGACCGTAAAATCGGAATGGTCGATATATAATAATTCGAAAAGGAGGTAATTTATGTCAAATGAGATCAGTGAATTAAAAGCGCGTCTCGCCCGGCTTGAGGCCAAGGAGGCCTGCGTCAGCAGGTTTAACGAGTATCTTTATTCTGTTGACGGCGAGAGGCCGGACGAAGTTTTAAAGATATTCGCGCCGGACGCCGAGCTTGAACTCATGAACTTTCCTCCGGGCGCCGGCCAGAACACGAAGTTTCACGGACGCGCAGAAATTGAACCGCTCTTTGCGAGCATGGTCGGGATAATACATCGCCATCATACGGCAAACGTGTCCGTGAACGTGAACAGGGACTGCGCCTCCGCGGATTTGAGCGCCTATCTTTTTACTGTCGTGAAGCATCTTTTAACAGGGGGCATGTATGAGGCGAAGTTCAAACAGACAGGCGGCGAATGGTTCATATCCTACATGCGGATTACAAGCACATGGGGATGGACCACGCCCACCGATGTCCCGGCATTTCTGGATGAAGCATTCGGCGCCGGCACCATGCGCGAGGGCAGGCCGGTAAAATACGAATATTAGAGTTAACGGTTTTCAGTGCATGGTTCACGGTTAAAAACAGCTCTATCTTGACTGTTAATCGGAAATCATAAAAAAATGGAGGCCATATGATAACAAGGGCCCATCACCAGCTGGCAAAGAGGTTCAATAAATATCCGCTCATGAAAACCTAGGGTCAGGTCTTTACCTTGCTGTTTGCGATAATTTTCTCCACCTTTTTCCGAACTTCCCAACAGCGGGACGTAGTTCCGCCCTCCTTCGTAAAAGCTTCGAAGGATAAATTAGTTCCGTTATTTAATCACCTTCTCATTTTCCTTCCCTAAATTCCTTCTGGATTCTTCAGCTTTTCTGGGATCAGTTTTTTCATAGTTAGGTTAACCCGCATTTTATTACCATGAAGTAATAAATTCAAATTTACTAGATGGCGAAATACTCAACCTCAAACGGGTGGACATTCATCTCGACGCTGGCTATATTATTACCCTAAGAAAAGGGTCGTTAGCTCAGTTGGTAGAGCACCGGACTTTTAATCCGGGGGTCGTGGGTTCGAACCCCGCACGACCCATTTTTTATCAAATTCAATTACATATTATGGATCCCCGCTTTCGCGGGGATGACAAAAGAGAACTGGATTCCCGCTGGAGTTTATCCCGCACTCTGATGCGGGACGGGAATGACGAAAAGGAAGATGAATATCCGCTTCAACGGGTCAGCAATTTTTCTATTTCCCTTGCGACCATCTCCGGCTTGATCTCCCCGAGGCAGGCCCGATTTATTCCGCACTCTGATAAAAACCCTTCCCTGTCCCTGGGGTGGCAGGGAGAACACTCGTAATCCAGATACATAATGCGAACGGAACTTCCCCTCGGCCCGAAGCGCTCGGGGTCGGAAGGTCCGAAAATCGCAACCACCGGGATTCCGAGAACTGCCGCTAGATGGGTAGCCCCCGAATCGTTGCCGACGTAAATTCCCGCCTGGGCCAGGACCGCCGCGGTGTCAACCAGACTCAGGTCGGAAAGCACGGGGAACCGGGTGGAATTCTTGAGATCGGCGATCTCGGGCCTCTCTTTTTCCGCCGGTCCCAGCAGGAAGCACGGGAACAGGCCGATCCGGGAAGCCCGTTCGGCTAGTTCCAGGTAAGAGGAAAGCGGCCAGCATTTGATTTTCCCTCCGCTCCCCGGGTGGATGATCAAGGTGCGGCCCGGCTTTTGTGGTTTTAAGATTTCCCGGCCCCGTGAAGTCCAGGTCTCGGGCGGGAGAAGCGTAGGTTCGACCATTTTTCTTTCCGCCCGCAGGCCGGGGAGCAACAGGCAGTCCAGATAAACATCCTGCAGGTGGCGGGAAGGCGAGGATCCCGGTTTCTCCGGGCACAAAACCCTCGAAACCAGGCTTCGCAAATTGGCCGTTAACTCCGGATTGGCGCTGGTGGTGATAACCAGGTCGTATCTCGAAAAAATCCCGGCTTGGTCCCCGGGAAGCGACACCTCCGGCAGGAATAAACGATGGAAATCATTCCGCTCCGGGTCAATCTCCCCGGTGAATATTCCCCAGCCCAGGGCCAGCTGGCGGATTCCGGCGCTGGCGCAGATATCAATTTCCGTCTCCCCTCCCGGTTTTCGATAAGCGGCGATCACCGGAAGGGCCAGTAAAAAATCACCTAGCGCCCCCAGGTGAACGAATAAAATTTTCCGCAATTTTCTATCCGGCATCATGTAATCCTATTGCTTCCAGGTGATGTCATATAACCCCGGCCAAAATATTTCTTGATACTTCGACGGCGTCCAAACGCTGCCCTTTAGGGCGGGGTTCATCCTGAGGGGACTCACCCCGAAGGAAAAGAGGCGCCGCTCAATATGGCTTCGACTGAGCTCAGCCGAATGTCCAACCCTGAGCATACCCCGGGCTTTAGACCGGGGAAGCCGAAGGGTTGATTATTTTTCTGGTGTTTTAACAAAATGCGTCTTAAAATCTTACCAAAAATCATATCAAACATGAAAAAGATCCCCGCCTCCACCTTAAGAGAACCTGCCCATTCGGTTGACCAGCAGAACCAGTGGCTGGCGTTGATTTTCTGGCTCACGCTGGCGCTGGGAGCCTTTTTAAGATTTTATGGACTGGGCTCGGAAAGCCTGTGGCTGGACGAAGCCATAAGTTTTAACGATGCCCAGCAATCGATCTCTAATCTTGTCTTCAACAACTTTCTGCCGAAAGCCAATAATATCAACGGCGCTTTTTATTTCCTGCTCCTTCACCTGGTTATCCTGATCTCCTCGGGCGAATTCGCCCTGCGCTTTCTTTCGGCGCTCTTCGGCTCGCTTTCCATCTATTTGATTTATTATCTTTCCCTTCAGCTCGTCAGCGGCCGCCAGGGCCAGAAACTGGGGATCTACGCCGCCATCCTCCTGGCTTTTTCTCCCTTCCATATCAACCTCTGCCAATCGGTCCGGGGGTACTCCCTGCTCTTCCTGCTCGCCCTCGGAGCCATGATTTTCCAGGTTCAAGCCCTGGTCCAGGGTCGCCGGCGTGATTTCCTGGGTTTCGTTCTTTGCAGCATTCTTATTTTTCACACCCATTTCCTCTCCATCATTTTTATCGTCTGCCAGGCCCTGCTGGTCTCCTGGTATTTCATCTTCAACACCAAGGAACGCGGCCGTTTCGCCCTGCGCTGGGGTTTTTATTACCTGGTAATTTTCGCGGGGATCTGGAAGATTGCCCTGGGGATCCAGGGTTTTCTGCTCCGGAGCCGGGCCCCGGCCGAAGAACGCTGGTGGCTGACCAAATTCCACGGCGCCCCGGGGTTCAATGAACTCCTGGGCTTGATCAAAATATACGCCATCGGTCTGCTCCCGGATTCCAATCCTCTGAATTACCTTTACTTCCTTATCCCAGTCCTTTTCCTGATCGGGTTTATCTCACTGAAGGTCAAGGGCGGCCTGTTCCGGAGCTGGGAGTGGTCTTTCGGTCTTTTCCTCTTCATCTTCCCCGTGCTCACGAGTTTTATCCTCTCCCAGTCGGAGAATATTTTTCTGGCTAAATACCTTTTTTATACCCTCCCGGTCCTTTACCTCCTGGCCGCCCGGGGTTTGCTGAGCATCCCGGTCCGCATCCTTCCCGAAATCATCCTTTGCCTCTCCCTGATCGCCCCGGGCTTCGCCATTTACCGGATTCACGCCCTAATCGGCAACCCCGATTGGAGAAACACCGTCGCCAAGATTACCTCCGTATCGGAACTGACCGATATCGTGGCCATCAACGCGCACTACACCCACATCCTGTTTGACTACTACGCCCGCAGCATTCCCACCGATCTCCGCCCCCGGGTCTACACCATGCAAAACTACAGCGGGGATCAGAAACAGGCGGCCGCGGAAAGGCTTCGGATCGGGCAGGAGTTTGCCGAACTGGCCCGGCGCTTTCAGCGGATGTGGCTGATTTCCTCCTATACGTCTGAAACCGACCCGCTCAACCTGGTGGAAGCCGAGGCCGTTTCCCGCTATCAGTTCATGCTCTGGTGGCCCGGCCCGCCCCGCCTTTACCTCTTCGTCCTCACCCCACCCTCAAAATAACGGATTACGTTGATCGGTTGGGCGGCTGGTTTCGGCTTACGGTAAACGTCCTTCGGTTTTAAGACGATGAACGAATGACGGTTGACGACACGAGCAGCGCAACCGCAACCGCCGGACCTGGCCAAATATTGAAGAGTTGGATTCGGGAAAGATATTAATCGAACGGAAGGCTTAGCCCTACAGAAGGCCCCGGAGAGACCAGAGCACCAATTCCCCCATCTTTTTCAGCTTTTCCTTAAATTCCGGGTCCCGGTGGATGTTTTGATACCACTCATGGAACTTCTGGGGATCATTATCAAAATCCCGGCAGATCTCGTGAAGATAGGTGAGAAGGCCGAACTCCGGGTTGAAATACCCCTGGTGAAACGGGGAATAATAATATCCGCATTCCCGGAGAGCCTCCTGCCACTCCCGCAGTTTAGCCGGGTGGTAACCAAACTCAAACTTGATCGAAAGCACCGAAGTAACCCCCCGTGATTTCCGGTCCATAACCTTCTCTGGTTTTTTGGTTTTAATCCGATAAACCACCAAATTTTGAAAAGGTTCGCTTTTGCTAAAGCTTAATTCCAGATCATGATTGGCATCCGTTTGTTTTAAATTATAATGAACAGGAAAGGCCGAGAAAAGGGCCCCCTTATAAGGTCAAAGGTCAAAGCTCAAAGGCCAAATGCTAAATAAAACCACATAGAAATATAATTTTCCCTTATTATTGGTGCTTGGTCATTGGGATTTGGTTATTGTCTGGTCATTGCCTGCCCTGAGCGGGGTCGAAGGGGTGCTTGGTAATTGGGATTTAATTAGGAATTTGTAATTAGAAATTAACAATATGGATTCCTCCCGCCCCCAGATTTTTCAATCCGCGGCCGTCATCATCGTCCTCGTCGCCGCGGCGGCCAGTCCCTTTTTCTTTGTCGGCTTCGAATTCTCCGCCACCAAAACCGCCCTTTTAAGCGTCCTCGCTGCCATCGGAGTTTTCTTGCTCACCCTCTCGGTTCAACCCCGGGCTCGAGAGTTCCAGGTCTCCTCCGCCTGTCTTCCTCTTGTCGGGTTCCTGGCGCTGGCCGGCCTTTCCTCCCTCGGGGCCGTCAGCCGCACCGCGGCCTTGACTGAACTGGTTAATCTAGCCCCCTTCCTCGCCCTTTTCTTCCTGGTCTTTTTCTCTTTTCAAAGCCAGGACCCCGGGAAGCTCATGCTGGTTCTCGCTCTCCCGGTCGCGGGCATCTCCCTGATTGGAATCCTGCAATTTTTCGAGATCCTGCCGATCGGAATGGACCGCTATGGAGCCAAAGACCCCGCTTCCACCCTCGGGCTCTCGAACTTTGCCGCGGAATATCTGGCCGCCGCCCTCCTGCCCCTGGCCGCCGCCGGATTGGCCCGGGGGAAAACCCTGGCCCGGATTTTCCTGGGCTCCGGCTTCGGAATCGGGTTTGTTTATCTCCTCCTGACCGGGAACCGGGCCGGCTGGGTCGGGTTCCTGGCCGGGCTCTTCCTGATGGCCCTTTTTTCTCTAGCCTCGTCCATCGGTCAGGAGAAAAACTGCTTTCCCCGGTTACCCGGGGGTCATCCCGGCCTCAAGTATCTCCTCCTCCCCGGATTCCTGACCGTTTTGGCGGTGATTCTCATTCTTCTGACCCCGGGGGGGAGAAAAATCCCGGATCGGTTTTTTTCCATCTTCAATCTCCACGATCCCGCGATCCGCTTCCGTCTCCTCGCCTCCGGGGAAGCCCTGCGGATGTCCCGGGATCATCCCTTCCTGGGAATCGGACCGGGCAACTTTTCGGTTATGGAGCCGCTTTACCAGACCCGGGAAATGGTGAAACTCTATCAAGGCGCAAACGTGGATATCAGCCGGGTTCACAATGAATACCTGAGCGCGCTGGTCGAGCTGGGGATCCCGGCCGCGCTTCTCTTCTTTCTTTTCCTGGGACTGCTTTTGAATTCAACTTTCCGCTCCCTCTCTCAATCCTCCAGCCGGGAGGAATTCCTTTCCCGGCTCGGGATACTCGGGGGTCTGTCCGCCAGTCTGGTTGTCGCTCTTTTTTCCTTTAACCTCCATAATCCCGCCTCGGGATTTGTCTTCTGGGTGCTGGCCGGGACGGCCCTGAAAACCGGGGCGGCGAAAACTATTCGCCTTTCCCCGCCGGGCCGGGAAAAATTTTTTTATCGCGCCCGCCGGGCGCTCGGGGCTTTTTTCACCCTCATCCTGATCGGCATCTCTTACCAGAACATCCAGATGGCCCGGGCCGAAGTCTATTTCCGGGACGGGCTTCGCCGAATGGTGATGGAAAAGGCCGGTCCGGCCGAGGCATTCCTTTCCCGGGCTATCGCCGCTTACCCCTGGCGGCCCGCCTACTACTACAACCGGGCCATGTGCCGGCATTACCTGAAAAATACCCCCGATGCGGTGGAGGACATGAAACGGTACCTCGATTTTCATCCCCACTCGGCCCGCGGACACCAGGCCCTGGGGGTGATGCTGGTCGAACTCGGGCGGGAGGCGGATGCCCTCCGGGAAATCGAGCGGGCCACCGGGCTCTATCCCGAACCGGCGCCCGAGCTTTTTTCACTCCTGCTCAACCTGAAACTGGGGGTCAAGGAATACGATTCGGTAATCCAGGTCGGCGCCCGGGCGTTAAAACTCTATCCTGGTTCTCCGGAAATCCTTCTGGCTGTCTCCCAGGCTTATTTCTACCGGGGAGACCTGGAACTGGCCGCCCGGGGGTATCAATCGGTAATAGAGACCGACCCGGAGAATGTCTCCGCCCGGCGTTACCTGGGGCAGACCTTCATCGAGATGAAAAAATTCCGGCCCGCCGCGGAAGTTCTCGCCCGGGCGGCCCGGCAATCCCCCGGCTCTCCCGACCTCTGGTTCCACCTGGCCCGGGCCCAGGCCGGGGCGGGCCAAACCGCTTCCGCCCGGAACTCCCTGAAAACGGCCGTTGGCCTCGATCCCCGGCTGCGCGACCTGGCCGCCCGGGACATTTTATTGTCAGTTATCAAATGAACGGGGGTTGTTCTTATTTAATTGACATGAAGCAGATGTCTGAAGGTAGGCCGGGGCGGATTCTTTCTCTTCGGCCGCCTGCTATAATTGCCATTTAAGCGGGCACCAGCCCCTTAATCCCGAGGGAAACGCCCACTTCTGGAGGTAGACCAAGATGGCCAGTGAATTCCAGGTCGCCGTGATCGGTGGGGGGGTCAACGGGAGCGGGATCGCCCGGGACCTAGCCCTGCGCGGGATCCACACCGTCCTCCTCGAGAAAAATGATTTTTCCTCCGGGACCACCGGGGCCTGTTCGGGGATGATCCACGGGGGGCCCCGCTATCTGCAATCCGACGTCCAGACCACCAAGAATTCCTGCCTGGACTCGGGTTACATTCAAAAAATCGCCCCGCATCTGCTTTTCCGGATTCCTTTTTTAACCCCGATCCCCCGTTCCACCCCCTTTGCCCGGATTTTTCTCGAACTCCTGGAAACCTATTTTGAGGCCTACGACCGCTTTTCCCCCCTGAAACGGGGCAAGCCCCATACCCGCCTCTCCCGGGAGGAAGCCCTGGAGCTCGAGCCCGGGATCAACCCCGACATCGTGGGGGCGGTAACCATGGACGAATGGGGAATCGACACCTTCCGGCTCTGTGCCATGAACGCCCTTTCCGCCGCCGAAGCCGGGGCGGAGGTCAGGAATCATACCGAGGTTTCCGGCTTTCTCAAGGAAGGAAACCGGGTCCGGGGCCTGCGGGTCCGGAACCTCTTTACCGGCGCGGAAGAAACCATCCGGGCTGAGATCGTGATGAACGCCGCCGGCCCCTGGCTCCCGCAGGTGGCCTGGCTAGCCGGGGCGGAAGTCAAAATCCGCCCGGGGAAAGGGGTTCACCTCATCTTTGACCGCCGGATCTCCAATATCGCCATTTTTACTTTCGCCATCGACGGGCGGCAGATCTTTCTCATGCCCCACGAAAACGGCTCCATCCTCGGGACCACCGACGACGACTACTACGGCAGTCTCGATCAGCTCGAGGCCACCCAGGACGAAATCGAGTACCTCCTGGAGGGAATCGAGCGGGTGTTTCCCCCGGTCCGCCGGGGCCGAATCTCCCGGGTCATGACCGGGATCCGGATCACGCTTTACGCCTGGGGCAAGAACGAAGACTCCCTTTCCCGGGAACATGAAATCGTGGACCACGAGGAGAAGAACGGCATCCCCGGCTTCCTGACCATCGCGGGGGGAAAGCTGGCCTCCTACCGGCTGATGTCCGAGGAGGCCGCCGACCTGATCTGCCGCAAACTCGGGGTGAATTCCCCCTGCCGGACCCATCTCCTCCCCCTCCCCGGCGGAGACCGCCCGGTCAACCGGGATGCGCTCGCGGAGACCTATCGGATTCCACCGTACCTGGCCGAACGTCTGATCCACCGCTACGGCTCCCGGGTGGATGAAGTCCTGGAAGGAAGCCGGAAGGATCTTTCCCTCCTCTCCATCGTCTGCCGGTGTGAACCTGTGATCGAGGCGGAAATCCGCTACGCGATCCGGAAGGAATGGGCCCGGAACCTGGTGGATCTCCGGCGCCGGACCAAGCTCGGCACCGGTCCCTGCCAGGGTTGTCGCTGCGCCCAGCGGGCCGCCCTGATCCTGGCCGAGGAAATGCAGCTTTCCCCCGGCCAGGTCAAGCGCCTGATCCGGGATTTCCTGGCTGAACGCTGGCGGGGCAAAGCCCCCATCCTGGCCCAAGACCAGCTGGCCCAGGAAGAATTAACCCAAGCCTTATACCGGAATATGATTTAACCGCAAGACAACTTTTGTGGCAATTAAAGGTCAAATATATTTAAATAAATGATCGCCAAATAAATTACCCAAACAAATTGAACCAAGCAGTGGGCGACGCCTGGAATAAAGGTCTGCAGATGGCCCAGGGGGAAATCTTCGGTTGGATTGGATCTGATGACACCTATCAACCGGATGCCGTCCGGATCGTGGTCGATTTTTTCCAGGCCCATCCGGATGCCTACTTTGTCTGCGGCGACCTCAATCATATGAATGGAAAAGGAGAACTGATCGAAAGGTACCATGCCCAAGACCTGGTCTGGGAAGAGTTAATCAACGATTTCTGCGCTATTCCCACCCCCTCGGCTTTTTACCGGCGCGAGGTGATTGAAAAAATCGGTAAGTTCAATCGCCGGGGGAACGACCTGGAATATTGGATCCGGGTGGCCCGGGTGTTTAAGACCTGTCGGGTGGACCAGGCCCTGGCCAATTTCCGGGCCCATCGGGACAGCCAGACCGGATCCCCGGCCACCCGCGGGAGATGGAAACTGGAAGATTTCCTCATCAGTTTACGATCTGGCGGAAGCCTCTTTTCACCCCGGAGCAAAAGATTCTACAATTTCGTGGGGAAAAAGTTGGTCCGGAGAAAACCATCCCGCGACAAAACCTGATTGCTCCCGGTTAACCTCCAGAACCCCAGATGAAGAAAATTCTCTGCATCGTTCACCGGATGAATTATTCCGGCGCGCCCATTTCCCTCTTGAGAATCCTCAAACATCTGGACCGGTCCCGCTTCCAGCCCTCCGTCTTGGCCACAAAACCGGGCCCGATGCTCAAGGAATATCAGGACCAGGGAATCAACTGCCAGCTCTGGAAGGAAAGAGAAAATTTCTTCAGCAAAATCGACATCCTCCGGCTGGTTTCCCTGATTAGAAAAAACCGAATCGACATCGTTCATGTCAACACCGGCATTCTTCCCGCCGCCGCCCTGGCCGCCGGGCTATCCCCCGCCAAATGCGTCTGGCATCTCCACGAGGTTCCCCCGAAGCCCCCCAACTGGAGGTGGCGCCTTGCCCGGCGCTTCGCGGATTTTTTCATTTTCAACTCCCACCATACCTACCTTTCTCTCTCCCGGATGGTCCGGATTGACCAAAAATGGCGGGTGATTTACAGCGGCGTTGACCTCCCCTTCGACTCCTTGCCTCCCCCGGAACCCGGCTCCCGGTTCAAAATCGCCATGGTCGGCAACATTCAGTCGATCAAGGGCCAGATTTTTATGGTCGACACCCTGGCCCAGCTCCGCCCCTCCTATCCCGACCTCGAGCTTCACCTGGTGGGCGATTGCTTTGAAAAGAGCTATCTGGAAGAAATCAAGACCCGGGCCCGGGAGAAAAATGTGCTGGGAAACTTCATTTTCCACGGCCTGCGGCCCGATCCGATGGAGATCGTCAAGGACTGCGACCTGCTCGTTCATCCCGGGCTCGTCGAGTCGCTGGGAAACGCGATCATCGAGGCCATGGCCTGGGGCAAGCCCGTGGTGGCCTTCGATGAGGGCGGACCCGCGGAAATCATTAAAAACGGCGAAACCGGCTACCTGGTTCCCAAGCACGATTCCGGGCTGCTCGCCGATCGGATCGCCGATCTGCTCCATGATCCCGGGCTCCGCCGCCGGATGGGGCAGAACGCCTTCCGGGAAGTCCAGGAAAGATTTTCCGCTGAAAAGATTGCCAAAGAGGTGATGGATATTTACAATTCTCTATTGGTGGGCAAACCCTAAGGAGGAAAAGGAATGAAAATCTTTATCGATACCGCTAATATCCAGGAAATCCGCCAGGCCAACTCCTGGGGGATCCTGGACGGGGTCACCACCAATCCTTCCCTGATTGCCGCGACCAAGCGGCCCTTCCGGGAGGTAATCGAGGAAATCTGCGCGGAGATCCCCGGCCCGGTAAACGTGGAGGTGGTCAGTCCGGACTCTCCCGGCATAGTTCGAGAAGGAAGAGAGTTGGCCAAAATCGCCAATAACATCGTCCTGAAGATCCCGATGATCCCCTCCGGAATCCAGGCCACCCGCCAGCTTTCCGGGGAGGGAATCAAGGTTAATATCACCCTGGTTTTCTCGCCCCTCCAGGCCCTTCTCGCCGCCAAAGCCGGGGCCAGTTACGCGAGCCCTTTCATCGGCAGGCTGGATGATATTTCCCATACCGGGATGGACCTGGTCAGGGATATCATCGACATCTATGACAATTACGCCTTCCCCACCGAGATCATCGTGGCCTCCATCCGCCACCCGCTGCATGTCCTGGACTCGGCCCGGATCGGCGCCAGCATCTGCACCATCCCCTTCAAGGTGATCGAGCAGATGTTCAAACACCCGCTGACTGATATCGGCCTGGAGAAATTTCTCAAGGACTGGGAGAAAATCCCCAAGTCCGGTTGAGCGGCTGCCCCGCCCCAAGGGCGGGGCCTCAAAATCCAATCAAAACGAAACTCCCCTCCCTCGATAGGACTCGTCCTGAAGGAGGGGATGAAGGGGAGGGTGAGAAGAGGTATAAAATTAAAACTTGTGCGACGTCGAGTAAAATTACATTATTGTTCTCCGACGTGCCGAGGTGGCGGAATTGGCAGACGCGCTAGACTCAGGATCTAGTGGGCGCAAGCCTGTAGGGGTTCGAGTCCCCTCCTCGGCACCATTTTTTTCCGACCGCTGACGGCCTCAACCTGCGCTAACCTTCCTCTAATAACTTAAACGGCGCCTCAACTCCGCCTTCCAGGGCGGGAATTTGGCGCCGTCGCAACAAAAAGCTCTTTATCCTCGATTTATTTTCCCGGTATTTTCCCGAAGCTAGCGGGCCGTAACCACCTGGGTTTCCAGAAACCCGACGAAACGGGTGATTTCCACCTGCCGGTCGAGGTCTCCGGAAATAAACCGAAGGTGGGTGGCGTCCGCGGGCAGCTGGCCGAAAACCGGGTCAACCGCGATCCAGCCATCATCCCCTCCCCCTATGTATACCTCGGCCCAGGCGTGGTAGAAAAATTTACCCTCCAGGTAGACGATTCCGGCCGCCATCCGGGCGGGCAAGCCCACCTGGCGGGCCAGCGCCACGAAAAGAAGCGTATGCTCGTTGCAGTCCCCCTCCCGGTCCTTCAAAATCTGCAGGGCGCTCGGGATGGAGAAGGTGGGGACCTTTTTAAGATTACGGTTCACCCAAACCATGATGGACCGGGCGGCCTTCAGGGAATCGGTATTCCCCTCCGCGGCTCCCTTGGCCGCTTTGACCAGTTCCGCGTTACCCAGGGGGATAAAAGGCGTGGCTTGCAGGGATTCCTTGGCCTCATTTCCTCCCCCCACGATTTCCGACCAGGGAAGCGGGTAGGAACGAACCCGGCCGGGATCCTCCACTTTGACCTCAACCGTCCGATCATTCAGGATCTGGCGGTGTCCGGCGATATCGAATCCGCTCAGGACCACCTTGTTCAGGACGATTTTCAGGTACCGGGTTTCCCGGGGGTTATTGACCAGTCCCTGCACCGGTATAGCCAGGGCCTGGATCAGGTCGGGAAGCGGTTCCGACTTGGAATCCGGCTTCTCCGCCTCTTCCCGCGGCTGGAGCTGGACGACAAACCCGCGGGGGGAATACTCCTTGATCGTTTTCCCCTCCGGGGTCACCCAGGTCAATGAATCGTCCCCCTTGAAGCTTTCCTTCATCCGAAAGACCGAGGTCAGCTTCTCCCCGATCTTCAGGTTTTCGGTCCCCAGGACCTCGATCTCCAGCTCGGCGTTGGCCATGGTCATCGGATCAAAAAAGGGAAGCTTGAACTTCTGGCCCACCTCCAGTTTGGTCTGGGGATTCCGGAGCAGATAATCCCGCACCGTCAGCATCGTCAGGGGCGCTTCCTGGATTTCAATCACTTGCTGGGTGCGTTCCCCCCCGGCCTTGATTCCCAGGATCAGCTTGTTTCCCTCCACCTTTCCGTCGATCTGGGTCTCGGCCTCCTGGGAGTGAAGCCGGAAATCAATTTTCTGGAGCCGGAGGTCCTTTCCCACCCGGGCCTCGGTATTGGTATCGGCCTCCACCGCCTCCCCGCTCACGTTCAGCCATAGATGGGTATGATCCCGGTAAAGGTACCCCTCCGGAATCACCTGCCGGGAGGTCTGGCTGTAGCCGATCTTCCGGCCCTGGAAATAGTTGCCATACCATTCTTCCCATCCCTCGGCCGGCAAAGCACCCG
>Ga0315285_10001633_pt1 | contig 23509 bp, 25 predicted proteins | sample YL17G09_36_MG_FD_203698 | JGI IMG/M metagenome (GOLD analysis project Ga0315285, IMG submission 203698) | Sediment microbial communities from Yellowstone Lake, YNP, Wyoming, USA - YL17G09_36 | ecosystem: Environmental > Aquatic > Freshwater > Lake > Sediment | place: USA: Wyoming | collected... | reverse complement strand
CGCAAATGCAAAAATCCTACTCACGATTACTCGGAATAGTCGGAAAACCCAACACTGGCAAATCAACGTTTTTCAGCGCATCAACATTAGCGCCCGCTGAGATTGCCAACTACCCTTTCACAACCATCAAGCCCAACAGAGGAATCGGATACGTTCGAACGCCATGCGTCCATGAGGAATTTGGCGTCAAAGACAACCCGTCCAATTCGCTCTGCCTTGATGGAGTGAGACTCATTCCTATAGAGTTCATCGACTGCGCAGGCTTAGTGCCTGGTGCATGGGAAGGAAGAGGGCTAGGCAACCAATTTCTAGACGAGATCAGGAGAGCAGATGCGCTGATTCACATCGTTGACGCTTCTGGGGGAACTGACTGCGAAGGAAGACTTTGCAAGCCAGGTGAACATGATCCGATGGAAGATGTGGAGTTCCTAGAACACGAGATAACAATGTGGATGGCAAACATATTAAAAAAAGATTGGCCCAAGATCGCCAGAACCGTCGAAGCTGAATCAAAAGACTTGTTTTCAATGCTAGAGGAACGCCTAAGTGGCCTATCAATAAAGCGAAACCACCTTCTTGAAGCCATTAGAAAAACTGGGCTCACCGAAAAAGTTACCAGTTGGAACGAGGAGGAATTTCTGAAATTTGTCGATACCCTAAGGCAGATTGCCAAGCCAATGATAATTGGTGCAAACAAGATGGATCTGCCAACTGCCGAAGACAACCTAGAAAAGCTGAAAAAGTCAGGGCACATCGTTGTTCCTTGTTGTGCAGAAGCGGAACTTGCATTGAGAAGAGCAGCAGAAAAGCAGTTGATAGACTATAAACCCGGAGACTGCAACTTCAAAGTATTGAAACCTGAAACGCTCAGCGACACGCAGACCAAAGCTTTAGAAACAATAAGGGAGAAGGTTCTTCTGAAAAACGGGTCCACTGGCGTTCAAGAAGCCGTGAACACAGCATTCTACAAGCTCCTGAACATGATCACAGTCTTTCCAGTTGAAGACCTCGAACATTTGTCTAATCACGACGGAAAGGTTTTGCCAGACGCGTACCTTGTACCGTACGGAACAACAGCTCGGCAACTTGCCTATCTGATCCACACCGAGCTTGGACAAGGCTTCATCTACGCGGTTGAAGCGAGGGAGAAAAAGAGAGTCGGAGAAGATTACTTGCTGAAGGACAGGGATGTCCTGTCAATAGTGAGCGCCCACAGAAGAGCCTGACGTCACGCGCCGAATCGTCTCTTGCGGTTTTGGAAAGTACGAACAGCCCGCAACAAGTCTATCAAGCGGAAATCGGGCCAGTACACGTCTAAGAAGCAGAGCTCGCTGTAGGCAGACTGCCAAAGCAAGAACCCACTCAGCCTCTCTTCGCCGGAGGTTCTTATGATCAGATCCGGGTCTTGCTTGGGAAGATGCGAAGTGTACAGGTATTTTTCGAACGTTTTCTCATCAACTTCTTCAGGTTTCATTTTGCCCGCGTGCACTTCTTCTGCGATTTTCTTTGCAGCGTCAACAATCTCAGCTCTTCCTCCGTATGCAAAGGCGAAGTTCAGAAAATGCTCATCATAATTCTGTGTTGCATTTTCAACGTCGGTTATGAGTTGCTGCAGGTCTGGCGGTAACATGCTTAATCGGCCGATGACTTTGACGCGAACTTTGTTATTGTGTATACGCGTATCTGTTAGGAGATTCCGAAAGTTCTCGCCTGCGATGCGCATTATCTCCTCAACTTCGCCTTTTGAACGTTGGAAATTCTCCGTCGAAAAAGTGTACAGTGTAATTGACTTGACATCCAATCTGAGACACCAATCAACCAGTTTCTCAACTTTCTCGGCGCCCTTTGCGTGACCAGCCCATGGGTTAAGAGCTTTATCTGTCGCCCATCTCCGATTTCCATCCAGAATTATGGCTATGTGCTCTGGTTTTACACCGTTTTTGACCTGTCGCCACAGCCACTTCTCATAAGCCTTGTAAACGCCTGCAGCTGAAAGAATCGTCTTAAACATCAATCAGACCTCGCGCTTTCAAAAAGTCTCTTGAGACCTGTCTTTCTGCTAATTCCAATTTCAGTCTTCCCCAAACTCCTCAGCCTGCTCTTCGGTGTCCTTGAAGAATCCCTTAGAAGATCTGTGGATTACGAATATCATAAGGACTGAAGCTACTCCTATTAGAATGCCCACGATTACGGAAAAGACAAGCCTATCGTAGTTGCCTCCGGTCAACACGACAGAAGTGCCATCGAGTATTTGTCTTGACCAAGCGACAGTAGCCATCAGAGCTGCATTGCGCAGTAACCTCGCGTCGTGCTCAAGATACCAGCGGATAGCTCTTCCGAGCAAGGCTACGCAAACGCCTACGACCAAAAGATCCATAGATCCCTGAATGAAGTGGCCAGTGATCGGAGGTAGGACCGAGAGCCATCCCGCAAAGTCAGATGTTGACCCCAGCTGAGGCAAGGCAATAGAAGCACTTGTCCACCCCAGATATGCGCCTATTACTATACATAGCGCTCCTGCGCCTGTTGAGAACCCTGAAATCTGAACGCGGAGGGGTGGAGGAGAGTACTCTTTGACCCACCTGTAGAAGCTTTTAGCTGCTTTGTCGGCGCCGAAGCCCCTTACGACCATCACTGTGCTTAGGATTAGTACGAAGAATATCCAAAAAATGGAGAGAAAGTTGAAAATGGAAAGTATCCCTGCGACAAGAATTAGCAACCCGGGTACACCTAGGAGTAGACGTGAGAAGCGAGGGTTATCCCAGATCATCTTGAGATATCGTGAGAAAAGTGCGGCTGTTTCTTCTATTGATTCACTGTGTTTTATGATTATTCTGCTAACCGACGTCACTGGCACGCGAGACTGTATGAGAGGCAGAACAGCCTCATCAGAGTATCCATCCACGACCAAGATGATCTCCGTTGCAGAAAAAGTATCCAGCAACTGTCCCAGCTCTGCAACTATTTTTCTGTCTGCAGTGACACCGCCAATCTCAGATCCTGAAATAGCGGCAATCTCGAAGTCTTCTTCAGGTTTACTTTCATTCTTCAATTTGTCATATATCCGCATTGCCTCAAACATCGCATTCGCATCTGGTTCTTCGGGATCACTTAGAGCCAGCTTGATTGCGGCTTCAAGGTTCTTTTTTCTACCAATTACTGGTGTCTTAACGCCTGCCTTTTTCTCTAAATCGTCGTCTCTGTCCACACACAAGATGAGAATTTTCTTCTGCTCTTCTTCGTCTTTTGCGTTGTCCATTCTCTTTCTCTGTTCTCCAAATCAGTCTAGGCGTGTCTAACTTTAATCTTGTGTTCCAATTCCTTTTTCTGCCAGTATTTGAAATTCTTCCCAACTCAGTTTCTCGCCACGTTTGAGTTTCTCTCTTGCCTGCTTCTCGATTTCTTTCCACATTGTTTCTTCGTTCCGTGTTTTCTCTATATTCTCTTCCTGACTAATTTTATCTTTCAAGCAGCGTATCTGTTTCACAATTCCCACAATACCCTCGCGGATTCGCTTTGCTTTCTCCCTTGCTTGCATAAGGGATTGGTGCACCGCGTCAGCTGATGCCTTTGTTTTTCGTGACTCTTCAATTCTTGCCAGCATTTTCTGATGGTTTTCTTGGCCTTTTCGAGCTATAGCTGTTAGCCTTCCGTGGCAAAACTCGCTTCGGGCTTCAAACGTCTTGATCTGGGCTTGCAGGCCAGCGATTTTTTGATTGATCTGCCCGAGCTTTTTGTGAACGTTTATTTGTGTCTCTATTTGCTTGACCTGCTCGATAAGGATTTTCTCGTCTTCAAGACTCAAATGCGTGGTCTGTATCTTCCACTCGATACTTTCAAACTCTTCTTGTAGTGATTGAAGGCTTCTTGGAGGCTTCCTTTTGGCCATGGACCAGGCTTCTTCGCGCAGCCCTCTTAACTCTTGGATTTTCTCATGGATTCCTATTTTCATTTCGTCGCGTTCTTCTTTGAGTTTCCTGACTTCTTCGTTGGCTCCATCTCTTCCATCTCTAAGCTTCTGAGCATCAATGCGCATTCCCTGAGATTGCTGGTTGAGCTTGTCACGTTTTTCACCCAGTTCGTTTGCTTCCACGTCGATTTTGGCTTTCTGTTCCTTCAAAATTGAGAGTTGCTTGTTCAGCTCTTCGATTTTCTGCTTTTCCGACAACATGGTTTTCATCTTTATCCACTAAGGAACCTGTTTGATTGGTTCTACTCTCGATTAAGGCTCCAACAACTTTTCCATGGTAGCAGGAACGATCAGGATGTACTTAGTCATTCCAGTATTATTCGCGCGTCAACCGTTTTCGCGCCTTTCGGATAGACTATTATCGGGTTCAAGTCGAGTTCTTTGATCTCTTGATGCTCTGTGACTAGCCTAGAGACGTTCAAGAGTATTCTGACTATGGCATCTATGTCTGCTGGAGGGGAGTTTCTGTAGCCGGTTAGGAGAGGGTAGGCTCGAACTTCTGTGATCATTTCGCAGGCTTCATCTTCTTTTATAGGCGCAATTCTGAAGGTTACGTCCTTCATGATCTCAACGAATACGCCTCCCAACCCAAACATTATTGCCGGGCCGAATTGTGGATCTTTAATTGATCCGATGATGATCTCAGTTGAGGATGGCGCCATCTCTTGTACTAGTATGCCGACTATTCTGGCTCTGAGCTTGTGTTTTCTGACGTTTTCGACTATTTTTTTGTGGGCGGCTCTTACTTCGTCTGCATTTTTCAGATCGACTATTACGCCGCCTACGTCCGATTTGTGGATGATGTCCGGGGACACTATTTTCAGGACTACAGGGTATCCGATTTTTTCGGCGAATCTTGCTGATTCACTTTCACTTTTTGACAGCTCAAACTTTGTAACTGGAATACCATATTCCTGGCACACTGCTTTTGCCTCGGTTTCCAGTAAGGCTTTTCTGCCCTCTCTGCAAGCTTGCAGCAGTATGCGCGAAGTCTCTTCCAAGGTTTTGACTCCCAGCTGACTTATTCATGTATGGCTCGGATTGACTTAAAATCATTTTGCTATGTTGGCCCTGAAATCACTCTATTGTGTCTCGCTTGTTTGGCGAGACTATGGTGGAGGATCAAAAGCATTTTCATAATACCAGATAATTGTCTCTCCATCTTTGACTCTGTACGAGTCCGCATTTTCCCAGACTATTAACCATTCAAGACGTGTGTTGTTCCATGTCCAATATGTCCACGCGTATGAGCCTTGTTTTTGAACATTATTGATCGAGGTTACCTCAGTGCCATAGACACCAACGCTGTATGTCAAGTTGAAGACTTGCTTTGATATGTCAAATAGAGTAACGCCTGTTAATGTTTTTGTGCCATTGATCCATGTTCTGTTGCTATTGCCATAGTCTACTCCAACATTAACTTGGATCAAAATGCCACTCGTTGTCTGGAGCACATTTGAGTATTGCATCCAATAGTAACCTGCGAGGAATGTTGTAGTCATGGCCCAGCTTGCGAACAGAAAGGCGCAGATCGCCCACTTATTTCTTAGAAACGCCATTGTTTTTGCCTCCAGTTAGGCTTGATATCGCATTAATTGCAGGAACGCACCCGAACCCGAAGAATACGGCATTGCTCATCACGTGAATGAGCCCAAAAGGCATGAACCCTGATAGTATGGCAAAGAGGATGGGAAGGTCAAATGAGTACCCGAACACGATGTTTGTGATGACATCATACGTAAGTGTTAGCAGCAGTCCGACGGCTCCGAAGAAAACATACGTGTTGATTCGTTCATGTGTAGGACTAGCGATTTCGTATGAGCTCAGAGCTTTCCTCACGAGGCCTCCCGCAAGACCATAGATCGATTCGGAAAGCATCGCTGCCAACCATATGTTAATTGAGAAACCTAGCGGATTCAGGGTTCCATAGACCACCCATGAGATAATGCCAATCAAAGCGCCGACCAAAGGGCCAAAGCAGAATCCCCCTATGAACACTATCAGATCCATCAACTTGATGTTGTACAGCGAGATCATGGCGTAGTTGGTTCCTATCGAGAGAGCAGCTAGAATGGCTATTACCGCAAGGTTTCTGGTGTTCATCAGTGTTGGATGGATTATCCATCCATATAACCTTTTCGAGTCCCAGAAGCAGATTGAAAAGGGCTATTGGCTACGACTATATGAACACTTGAACATAGGCTATCTAGGAGACCGCGAGTAACGCGTACACTTTCGCATCACTGACAAGGTTTTTGATTTTGGCGTACTCGTTTGGTTGATGTGCTATCTCATCTACTGTGCTCCAGACGACTGCCGGAATCCCTACTTCTCTGAAGTACGCTCCACATGTTCCCCCGCCTATTCCTCCGACCCTTGGCGTCACGGCTCGGACTTCCTTGATTGCGTCCTTTATCATCAGAACTATTCTTGCGTCTGGGTCTGTTGGCTTAGGGGCAACACTCTCATGCAATAATTCGAATTCTATTTTGGCATTCGTCTTTTTCGCGAACTCTTTAGCTAGTTCTCTGATGTCGGCTTCAACTTCGCTTATGTCGTAGTCAGGAAGTATTCGGCAGTCAAAGTAGACGAAGTCTTCCCCTGGGATGATGTTGATGGCTTCGACGTTCTTGTCTTTCTTCGTTGGCTCAATCGTGCTTTCAGGTGGGTCAAAATACTCGTTTCTCTTCGAGTACTTTCTGTGCAGCATCTCGTCTAGAGCTAGGGCGATTTTCATTCCTATTCGATGAGCGTTCAGGCCCTTTGCAGGCATGCTTGCATGAGCTTGTTTTCCTGTTGTTCTTATTCTGAACCAGATAGCGCTCTTCTCAGCGATCTCTATGAAGCTTCCATCCTCTCTACCGCTGTCTGGCACTACGATTAGGTCGGTTTTTCTGAAAAGTCCTTGTTTTATGAGGTGTTGGATTCCATACTCGCTTCCTTGTTCCTCGTCAGCTACGAATGCTAAGGCTACCGTTCTTTTGGGTCTGATGCCCAAGTCTTGCAGAGCCTTGATGGCGAATATGGACGCTATCATTGATTGCATGTTATCTTCGCTGCCGCGGCCGTAGATTCGTTCATCTTTCACGACGGGTTCATAGGGCTTCGTTATGGTCCATGAAGATTCTTCTCCAGGCGGGACTATGTCCAGATGTGTGATTATCCACAGTCTTTCTTGATTGTCTTCTCCATTGTAGTATGCGACTATGTTCGGCCTCTTTTTCGATGGGACTCTTTCATCTCTTGCGTCAAAATGCTCTATTCTGTCGAACTTCATGGCTGTCAGCAATTGTACTAGTTTTTCAGCTTTCTTCAGCTCGCCCTCTCCGCCGCTTTCTGGAGCTATTGCTGGAATGCGGACGAGTTCTTTGAGAGCTTCTATCATTTGATTCGTTTGTTTCTCGATTTGGGAGAAGATTGATTGGTTCTGCATTTGGGTCACGTGTAGCCTTTGCTATAGGAATTGAGCTGGTCATGTTTAACCGTTTTGTTAATGTGAGGAGCGACTGAAGGTGCTTCGTTGTTTATTAATCGAGTTCTGAAAGCGCTTTCAGTCTTTTGACGATGTTGGGGTGTGTTGAAAAGACTTCCGCAATTCGGTCCGGCATCGTAACTCCTTTCGAAAGGATTTCCTGTACGAGGGCTTGGTCGTTGGACGATGCAGCAGCTGAAATGCTTATGGAATCTATTTCTGCGCGATCGGGGTCAGTGATGAATAGAGCTTTGAAGGAAGTCAGACTCTGTTTTCCCTTTCTATTCCTTCCCATGCTCTTGCTCGCTTGGACGATCTTTGCAAGTCCAGTTGATAGTTTTTGCGAGCCGCCCTCAACTGTGCTGGCGCTATGTCTGTCTGCGTAGTACTCTCGAGTTCGGCTTAGGTAAAGTGTGAATATTGTTAGAACATAAGAGAAGGCCATGAGGGCAATGCCTACCGCTGCTCCGCCACTGCCTTGGTTTCTTTGTCTGCCATATGAACCTGAGAGCATTAGGGAATAGCCGACGTACGTGAACAAAGCGGGCAAGAGCGAAACAAACATCATCACTTGAACATCTCTGTGTTTCAGATGCCCGAGTTCATGTCCGATGACGGCTTCAACTTCGCCTGGATTAAGCGTTTTCAGCATTCCGTCAGTGACGGCAATTCGGTTGCCTGCAACCGGCGACCCATACGCGAATGCATTCGGAATCGGGATCTGTGCAAGCATCAGCTTCGGCTTCTTTATGCCACTCTTCCTGCTAAGCTCCTCAACCACTTCATGGAGTTTCGGATTCTCAACTTGCGATATTTCTCTCGTATGATAAAGAGCACCAATTAAATACGGTGACATGAGCCACTGAAATATGTTGAAAGCAACGACCAAGACGCCCAGCGTCACCAGATCAAAAGTACTGAACAACGTCAGAACTACTCCGAACACCAATGTTGAAAGCCCGATTATGACGCCTAAAGTGCCTACCAAAGATAAACGGAGTTTCCAGATACTCATTGTAAATACACGTAAATGTCACGAATCAACCAGTATCTTATATCTCTTGCTATGCAGTTTTGAACATTACTATACATTTTTCTACTTGCGTTTTCTGAACAGTTTGGCTCCTTCCACGTCTGTCACGTAGTCGAAGCCAGCGTCCACAAGCTTGCATGCTTCTTCGAGGTTCCATGCGACTTTCGAGACGTATTCGTCGCCTTCCAGGTTGACTAGGTGCGTGTAGACGAGGGTGTTCTTGATGTTCTTGATGTTCTTGTGGCCGAGCACGTTCATCACGTGAAGGATGTCTTTTGTTCGGTGATACTCCATCGTTGCTTTCCAATGACGAAAAGTGTGAAAGATGATCTTATTCATGAGTGCTGATTGGGCAAATGAATTTTAGGCAGTTCTCAATTGGCTAATCGTCGGATGTGTCAATGCGAGATGGCGAAGCGAGTGTACCTAGATACAAATGTATATTGCAGACCGTTTGACGATCAAACAAGCCATCGCGTCAGATCTGAGTCGCGTGCCTTCGCTCTAATAGCCGATGCAGCTTTGCGCCGGGAGACAATCATTGTGAGTTCAGACTACGTCAGATTTGAGATTGAAAAGATGGCTGATCCCTTGAAGAGAAAGGACATCAGAGGCTTCGAGAGAGCCTTGAGCTCCGTTAACGTAGCAAGTAGCGAAGGACTCGTTGAATTGGCAACCGAATTCCATTCTAAGTGCAGTCTTAATTCTCTAGATGCTTTGCACATGTCAGCCTCTTGCCTGGGAAAAGCTGACTTCCTGACTTGCGACGATGAGATCCTGGATGAAAAAAGCTGCATAGAGAATCTTGCGGCTGAAAGAGGGTATAGGTTAAAAGTTAGAAACCCTGTTAATTATGTTAAGGAAAGACGGAGACAGAAGAGATGACGAGCTCGCAGGTGGCAACGGTTGAGGTGCCGTTTGAGGCTCTTGCCAAGGAGCTTGGGGCAAAAAGAGCCATAGAGTTTGTAGGCGAGATCAGAAGAAAGTATGGAGATTCTGTCGTCGAGCTGAGAAAGGCCACGGAGAAACTCACAATAGAACAGATTGAAGACGAAATCGGACGGATGAAAAGAGAAAAAACCTAGAAGACCTTTCTGTCGGTTTCACTGGTTTCTTTTGTTGGAAGCATAGCGTCGCTCTTTCTGAGGCATTATCCACAGTAATCACAAAAAGGCGCACTGCTAGATCTGCTTGAAATGCGGAGATGAGTTGTGTGGGGTGGCCATCTACTGCTACCCTCCCACGACTGCCTTCGGAAGAAGACTCGTGCTGCCGAAGATGAGCATGAGGGAGCTGAACGAGAAGCTGAGCGTGATCAGCCGAGTCGTGGTCCACCCAAAGTACAGGACCATAGGGCTAGGCTCAAAACTCGTTCACGACACGCTGTCCTTGGCTGGCACGGAATACGTTGAGATGTCAGCCGTCATGGCGAAGCACAACCCGTTCGCAGAGAAAGCAGGAATGCGGAGAATAGCCGAGCAGGCACCGCCCAAAGAGGCTGTGAGTATTGTGAGTGTTCTTGAGGGCCTTGGGTTTGACACTCAACTTCTTGGCAGCAGGACATACGTGGTCAGCAAACTGCAGACGCTAGCTGAGAAGGCTGTCTTGAGAATAAGGGAAGCCTTTGCAAAGCACAGGCACACGCGATTTATGAAGAGCTTCTCTTATCATCTTCCATTCGGCACAAGGTGCGCGTACGTCAGAGAGATAATGGCGGCGGACTTGGACAAGCTTGCGAACCTAGTGAGGATCTGCGGGTTCCTCATGCAGACCAAAGCCTACCTTCTCTGGAAGAAAGAAGATTGGGAATAGGGCTTAGCCGAATCTTTTAGTTCTGTTCTTTCTAGTTAGGGCCGTTGCAAGCATGGTTAGAGCCATGAAGACTGCGAGAATTGTTGTTGGCGGAAACTCAGGAACCACTATGGTCTCGGGGTTTGTTTTGGCTGGTGCTGGGTCTGCGAATATGTAGCCGTTGCCCATGCCCGCGTAGATCTTGCCATCATAGATTATCATGGAAATGGCGTAGTATGCTCCTTCCGTAGCGTTGAATGATGTTTCCCAGCTTGTTCCATTGTAGGTGAAGATCTTATTGGCTGTTCCAGCGTAGAGCTTGTTGTCGTAGACTTCCAGCGAATAGACCCAATAATCATGATCCAATACTGTTGTCCAGTTTTCACCGTCAAACTCGATTACTCTTCCGCTGAAACCCGTTCCACCTTGGTAAAGCGGCTTTCTCCAGCCTTGATCTCTTGTCGCCAAATACAGCTTGCTATTGTAGGCTTTCATGCAGGAAAAACCATAGACGTCATCGAAAGTATTCGCAATATTCCAGTCAGTCCCGTTGAAAGAGTATATTGTGCCTCCAGAAGTGATGTAGAGTATTCCATTGTATTCCGCGAAGGAGTCTATGCTTCCAAAAGGACCCGAGAAGTTCAGGATCGCTGAGAAGCCTGTATCTATGTGCCAGTTGTCTGGATTGTCAGCTGAACCATTGCAGTAATAAAGTGTGGGGGGATTGTCCAGAAATGTACCTGCATAGAGAGTGTTGTTGTACACTCCTAATGGTTTGATGTAAGTGGTGACTGGGAAAACAAGGTCGAAAGCTGTTCCATTGAATGAATAGAGCCCTCCTTGTCCGCCGACGATGAGCTTGCTTTGGTAAGGCTCAAGTGAAGTCACGTAGCAAGGCGCGTTGACTGTGCTCCAGCTTGCTCCATCATGCACATAAAGCGTACTACTGGCCGCTGCATACAATTCTCCGTTCAAAGCGGCAAAGTCCACGATAGGATAGCCGCCAGCTCCGAAATATTCTTCTATCCACGCAGGCGGAGTGAATGTAACCCAGATTGAGTCGACGGGTTCCGTCCAGCTCACAGTCGTTCCTCTCAAAGAGTAATTGCCGCCGGACAAAACCTCGATGCCAACTGAACCTACCGGCAAGACAACGTCAACAGTATAGGTCAGGCCTTCTCCAAATGGATAGCTCATTGAGAGGTTGACGTCGCATGTACCGTTTGTCACGGGTGCTCCAAACGGTTGCTGAAGATAACCGTTCACCGTCCCGTTGCCTATTTGAAGGTACAACTTGTCGAAGGAGCCGAGGGATATTCCGTTGCTCTCAACGATTAACGTTTGGTTGTCGACGATGAGAGTGGTCTCGTTGGATTCCACGCCAAAGTAGGTTAGAAGCATCGAGCGATAATCCGGGTCTGTCAAGAACGCAACGAAGTCGCCAGTGAAATTTCCAGAAGGCATAAGAGCAAGCACAAAGGCTGCTGTGCCATCCTCAGAAGCAGAAACGTTCAGACATAGATCTTGAATATTGTAGAGCTTAGTAGTGTTGAATGTGGATTCAGAAACGTTTCCAGAGGCGGTTATGCAGAGGGTTGGGTCGCCAAGGTCTATGTCTAAGAACGCGCCCTGAACTGGCTCGGTCAGCCCAGCAACGGTCTCCTTTTTCTCGACATCAGGTGCTGAGAGTTTTACTACACCGTCGCATACAGCATCAAGAACGCTCAAGAAGACAAGCGCTTGGTTGGCCATATTGCGCAAGGATTCAGAGGATGAGGTCCAGATCTTGCCTGCTATTTTCCATACAGCATCAGCAACTATCTTTTCCAGTATCCAAGGCTTCTTCGCAAAACTTTCCAAGACACATTGCATGAGCGAACCAATGATCCTCCATGCGAACCAATGATCCTCCATGCGAACCCTGGTTCATGATCCATAATGAACACGATCAACGAGTAGCTGCCGATATGCTCAAGAAGCAGGGGTAGTTCATGGGTTCCGAATGATTTGACAAGAAGATCATCAATCTCATGTTGAATAGTAGCTGTCGCTCCAGCATACAGAATTCTCCATACGTCGTCAGCACTTAAAGAGGATTTGAAATAGTCAGCCACAGCGTTCATAACGGCAATTGCGATCTCACCAAACACATCGGCCGCATAACCTTGAACCAGCAACTTCAACCCTTTTCTGAAAACCCAGTCTATTATATTCATAACGACTGATTTTCTAAACTCGATCGAGAAATCCACCTGTGGCAAACCATTCACGTAGACCACTGGTACGCCGCTGACTGTTACTTCCTCAGTCTCATCATAGGCAACAAATGACTTCATGACCTCGATGTCTCCATCCAGCACTCTGACGGGCGATACGTAAAGGTCATAGTAGACGTATGCAGACATCCACAGAAAGCGCCAGACATACGTGTTCTTGGCTTTGAAGTTGATCGTCACATTTCTCAAAACATTGCTCTCGACTCCGATGTCAACTATCTTGACGTCGGTAACGTTTAATGCTTCCAAGTCTTCGGAATCCACATCATGGAAATAGTGGTCGCCCCAGTTGAGGATGCATTTCAGGGCACTCGGCATCTTGTAGTATCTCACTTCCGAGGAAGCGCGTAGGTCGATGGTGCAAGGTGGATTCTTGCTTACGAGGGGTACAGACCAGACGACTGATTCTCTGCTCTCAACGAGCGTGAGGTTGAACGTCAAAGAGGAGGTGGTTTCTTGCATGGGCAACTGGTAGTCAAACGTGAACTCTGTTGAGTTCTTCAACGCAAACAGTGTCGCGTTGGAAACACCAGAGTATGCTAAGGTTCCAGTCGCATTTATGATTGAGAAGCTGATTTGTTCGGTGGTGTTCGTACAGAACCCAGCTAATAGCATATATGTTCTTGTGGCGTTGCATAACCCTTCTATTCTATTGACAGCTTGGGTTTTGTCTGTTAGTTTGTATGATAGTGCAGGGTTGGATTTGGAGCCTGTTTCTATTGATACATTAGTCAACTGAACGGTATCTGAGACTGCAATGAATGTGAAGTTATAGGAGCCTTCAGGAACATTCAGAATTCTCATCGTAGCTTGTTGGTCAAGAATGTACTTGGTGCTCGTCTGCTGAAGACTCTCATTCCCAACAACCGCCAAGATGTCAGAGCCTCTCGCCCCCTCCATACTGATCTTGATATACTCGACCCAGCTTGATCGAGAGAAGCTGAAGACAGCTTGCTGTCCTCTTAGAATATTCAGAGGGGAGCTGTAAGCTCTGTAGTCGTTCTCTTGCAGGATGCCTAAATCGTAGATGAAAACTTGCTCGGCCTTGTTGAAGCCGTGAAACCATCCTGAGTCAAATAGCTGAGCATTCGTCGAGTTCATAACCCTGAACCTAGAATAGTAGTCGCCCGAACGAGGATTTCCACTTAGCCAAGTGAAGAAGATAGAAACTTCAGTTGCTGGCAATGACACAGTTCTATTCTCTTCATGAACGTAGCGTCCCTGTGGGTCCATGACCTGGAACTGCACCATACAGTCTGATCTAGCCTCCAGATACGTGAAGTTTATCGCACCGAATACAGTATCGCCTACTCTGTAGACGTTGAAGCCACTTACTTCGATTTGCTTGACGGTTGTGGGCAAAGGCACCATGAGCGGGTAATGATCTCGATTCTCCGCATTGATAATGTATTGGGTGTCGCCCATTCCATCGCTTCCAAGTAAGTCCTGATGTGGACCGTTTTTCTCGTCAATGCCAGTGTAGTCGCTCCAGTAGTTGCCCCCAGAAGGGTATCCGTCATCCCAGGTGTTAACGCAACCCTCAACCACGTTGACCTGTGCAATATTATCAACAAAGCTGTTGCGATAGAATTTGTTGGAGGAAATGATCCCTAGGTTTCTTTTTAGAAGAACACCGCATTCGTTACTAGTCAAGTTATTACCAACAACACTGTTTTCACTGCTTCCGCTAGCCAACGTGACACCTTCAGAATTGTCCACTACGTTATTGCTGTAGACATGATTGCGCCAAGCATGGTCGATATGGACACCAATCTTGTTCCCAGCTACGTAGTTATCGAAGACGTAGGTCTCTGCAGAATCAAAGATGTAGATACCTGACTCGCTGTTGTTCAATATACTGTTCCCAAAGATGTCTGCGTATGCTGAGGAGGAGGATACGTAGACGCCGACCCAAGCGTTGTTGAAAATGACATTACCAAAGACTGATATGGTGGAAGATGCGCTGAAATAAATCCCAAAAAAGAATGACTCTATTACCATGTTCTTAACAGTCACACGCACTCTCCCGTTCATGCATACACCAGTGATGTGCCACCCTGGGTTTCCAGAAATCGCAAATCCTGCCCCGTCCAACGTAACGTAATCCCTTTCGATAATGATCCCTTCCCCTTCAAACGTGATGTTGCTTGTCAGGGTGTAGACATTTCCATTTTGTTGGATAGGTGAGTCGGGGGGGGTCTATGCTTCCGTCAGCCCTGATGTAGATGGGTCCGCTTGCCCTCACGTTTTGAATATTAAGAGAAAATACCAGCACACTTGTCAGCAGCATGGTAGACATGACTATTGAAAATACTCTTTTCATCGTTGCCCTCCCCGTTGACCAGACTGATGATCTATTTTAACACTTTCAGCTCTTATATTCTTTTTGTGAACATCTCACCGAGCATTATATACCAAGAAAACAAAGCATGTTGAACCAAACGCAACTCTCGGGAGGGCAGGTCGTATGTAACCAAGCACAGAATGTAAGACCCGAAACATTTAGCCTACTGGCTTATGCATCATATGACTCAAACCATAACCGAAATTCCAATCAGTGTCCGCCGCAGCTAGAGAGAAAAGGGGTTTTGCGGGTGATGTCTCCACTTTGGTGGAGGTTCAACTCCCATCCCCAGCTTCAAAAAGAAAATTGATACTGAACAAGTATATGAGAAAAAGAGGGGATTGCGCGGGAGAAGTCGCCACATCAGGGCATAATATCTCTTGCTATGCAGTTTTCTGATATTAGCGCGTGCTAGCGATTATAGTTGACTACGTGGGTTTCTCTGGTGGCTCCCATTCTCAGAGCAACGTTTCTCATGCCAAGGCGCGCGAATTCAGAACCGCGTGAAAGCGACGTAAGAGCGTTTCCGTCGCTTGAACAAGTACGTTGTGCATTCTAGTGGCCAGAACCAAGAAACGCCACTTATAGTGGACATTTTATTGCTTTGGTCAACCGAATTGCAGACCCTTCCAAAAGGACAGATTCGCACAAAGGAATGGCGGGCCCGACGGGAATTGAACCCGTGACCCCCGGATCTCTCTGCTGTGATCTTCAGCTTAAGAGTCCGGTGCTCTAGCCTGACTGAGCTACGGGCCCACGAACCTTTTCAGTATTGCAATATGTCCCGCTTTTATAAGTTTAGCCTTGTGTGCTCGTTTCATTTCCCGCTTTCCGTGTCTGGTTCGGGGTTGACCACGCCAAAATAGACTCTTACGTGAGGCTGCAAGAGATAGACAAGAATTGCTGCTCCAAGCACAAGCACGAGGATCTTCAAGACAAGCGACAAGGTGCAACACTGAACTAGCGTCTTCCCCTCTGTTGTCTAAGCATGTGTGCATTGTGAAACCTCACTGGCTTTGGCTTCTTCAGCAGTCCCTTCAGTAAGGATCAATAGTTTTAAGTTTCAAGACCAAATGTCATTTGTGAGGTTGACCCCTTGAATGAGCTTGTCTTCGTCGGGCTTGGTTTACACGATGAAAAAGGCTTGAGTTTACATGGCCTTGACGAAATCAAAACTGCAAATGAAGCTTTCATCGAGCTTTACACGAGCCTGCTGCCTGGTTTCTCGCAGGAACGTTTAGAGAAACTCTCTGGCAAAAGGATTCAGGTTCTATCAAGAAAAGAGATTGAAGAAGAAAATGGACGTCTCGTGTTGGAAGCGGCAGAAAGAGGAAAGACAGTTCTGCTCGTCCCAGGCGATCCGTTGATTGCAACTACGCACATAACGCTCAGAATAGAGGCTGAAAAGCGGGGGATAAAGACGCGAATAGTTCATGGTGCATCAATAATATCTGCCGCCGTCGGATTGTCAGGTTTGCATAGCTACAAATTTGGGAAAAGTGTTACAGTACCGTTTCCAGATGAAACACCCTCTACTACACCTTACGAAGTCATTAGACAGAATGTTGAACTCGGGTTACATACCCTTTGTTTTCTCGACATCAAAGCAGAAAAAGGACGTTATCTTGGCATCCATGACGCGTTGAAAGCATTGCTTGCAATTGAGGAACGAAAAAAAGCAAGAATTGTCACGCCAAACACGTTGGCAGTAGGCATTGCGAGGGCTGGAAGCAGCAAACCCGTCACAAAGGCCGATTACGTGAGAAAACTGCTAAGCTATGACTTCGGAGACCCACCACACTGCATGATTTTTCTGGGAAAGCTTCATTTCATGGAGGCAGAAGCGCTCATCCAATTCGCAAAGGCTCCAAAGAAACTGATGGAGACTACTCAATGACCACCCAGAAGCTTGTTTCGAAATACATAGCATCAGCTGACCAAGTTCTGGAGAAGATTCAGTTTGTGGAAACCCCTTTAAACGTGAATGTAGAAGACATCAAGAAGACTGTGACACACGCTAAGACGTATTTAGACGATGCCAAATACTATAGAGGTATTCAGAAATTCGACGTGAGTCTAACGTCTGTTGCTTACTGCGAAGGCTTGTTAGATGCCTTAAGATTCATTGGAGCTGTGAAGTTTGAATGGCCAACGAAACCACAGGAAAACAGAGAAAAGTAGTTCTAGCTTCAGGCGTTTTTGACCTGCTACACTTAGGGCACGTGAGGTTCTTGGAAGCAGCAAAAGGGGCTGGAGGGCCAAACGCAAAGCTTGTGGTAGTCGTTGCAAGAGACGGCACTGTGGAGAAGCGGAAAGGTGAGAAGCCCGTTATGCCTGAGAATCAGCGGTGCGCTCTCGTTGAATCTTTGAAAGTTGTTGACTGTGCCTTTCTTGGTTTCAAGGACTTCAACATCGGGCAAGCCATTGAAAAGATCAAGCCAGATGCAATCGCGATCGGATATGATCAAGAGGGCGTAGAAAGACTTGTAAGAGACTATGTTGAGAGAAAAGGACTTAGGACGAGGATTGTGAGAATTGGCGAGTTCGGAGCGGATGAACTGAACAGCTCATCTAAGATCAAACAGAAGATAATAAAGGGTCTCAAAAAATGATCTCCCTCAAACTATCGTCAAGGTATGGATTAACCTACGTGATCATCGCATTGAACGTGCTCGTCTACGTCTACACGGCAATACTCAGCGGGGATTTCATCACGATAGGTAATGATCCTCTTTGGACATATGGTCAAGTCAATTTTCTAGTGATGAATGGTTGGTACTGGCAGCTCTTCACATCCATGTTTGTCCATGCCAACATCGTGCATTTGGCAGGTAACATGTTCTTCTTTCTAATCTTCGGCCTAAGAGCTGAAGAGCTATTCGATTCAAAACAGTATCTGCTAATCTACTTCCTGAGCGGGTTAGCAGGAAACTTGCTATCATTAGCCGTTGCTCCTTATTCAACTATCGCTGATGTTGGAGCTTCAGGAGCCATCTTCGGAGTTTTCGGTGCCTGCATTATCTATGTTGGAAGGTCGATCGGGCGATCAATAATAGGTGCCTTGGCTTTTGCTTTCTTTCTCTTGCTGATGAGTGCTGGTCCCAACGTCAATAGCATAGCGCATCTTGGAGGTCTGGTCATAGGACTACTCATTGGTTATGCGTTAGCGACAAGACGCAAGACTAGGACGGGTTACGGGTTCAACTACTCATACTCAGTCAACGCAGGACGTGGCCCGTAACAGCATTTCCAAGATAAGCCCTGACGCAAATCCCGACGACAGATCAGGAAACTATGGAAGAGTGAGTATTTCCACTTTCACTTTGTGCCCATCTTTTAATCCTAGGTGCTTTCTCAGCAAGATTGGAGCGATGATCTCTAGTACTGATTCATCGTAGTGGCTTCGCAGAGCAGAAATCAAGGCTCCTTTTACCGCGTTTTCTATTATTATGGGGTAGCATTTGACTGGTCCAAAAGTGCGGTCGTCACTTGTGAAACCTCCTATTTCTATTGCTGGATAGGCTTCTAGCTCTTTGCGAGTCGCAACGTCATAATCGGTCGTCAGTTTCAAGTTGAGCGTGCCGGGGTAGGGATCGTAACCCAGCTTCTCTATAAACTGCTTCCGATACGGCTCTCTTGCTATGTAGTAGGCGCCTTCACCTAGTCCTGTGAAGACCGTGCCTTCCAAGGTTACCGAGGGGGGATACTCGGCCTCGATCAGGAAGCGAAGGTTTGAATACAGATCCTGCAGCCCTTTGATGCCAGAATCAGTGATCTTGATAAGGCAGCCTTCAGCAGTGATGGTTCGCTTGATCCATCCCTTGTTTTCCAGTTCTATGAGGTAGCGTGAAGCTGTTTGCTGGGATAACCCTAGTTTGCCAGCTAGGTATTCGGTGGAGATTTTGGCTGTTCTCTTGTGTGCTCCCATTTCGGCGAGTTTCAGCAAGGTGAAGAGATTTCTGCAGTCTGGGGCTTTAGTCATTTGGCAACCCTATTCTCAGTTGGTTTAAGGAGTATTTTGGCTTCCATATTTAAGGGGTTTGAGAAATAGTCGCTTGCCAACCCGAACAGTAGGCGGGCATAAATGTGTACAGTAGAACGATACGTGCTTGTCAAGCTCGGGAGTCTGGTATTTACAAAGCAAAGGAGGCATCAAGGAAAATCCACACATGTCTAAAATGGCAATGCCCGAATGGAGATGTCTTCCGCAAAGTCCCGTTTTTCATAGCTTTTGGAGTATAATGCATTAGATAAATACATTGAAAGAGATGCCTTCGGCAAGCTCTCTTTGCTTATTGCATAGAGAGCAATGAGCACTTTACAGATTCAAGAACCAGTTTCTCTGTCTTCTTTTGATCGCTTTTGAAAGTAAGATCTGAATAGATCGTAATTCCGCAGGCGTGGCCAACCAGTCTTTGCATAAATCAGTTTTTCTGGATTCTTCTTCAGCCAGTTCATCATGTGAAAGAAACTCTTTGCCTTTTTCTCATCTCTCTCTTTCACTGGCTCATAACCCAAGTTTCTGATTTCGTCAAGGTATGCTATTTCCGTAAGCCTCTGCGGTTCCCCGGTGACTGTGATTCTGTCAATTCGATCGTTGCCATACATCTCTCTTAGACCATTTACCGCTTCATCGAAGATGTAGCCTCTGCAGATTTGGATTTGTTCATCTTTCTCGAGTTTGAGTTTATCCAATAGTTGAAACACGACTTTCGAAGCCTGGCTCAGATACTCTTTTGACCGGAATCGCGGATATCTGAAGTATTTGACATCCAAGACATCGTATCTGAATTCCTGAGTCTCACAGCGAAAGGCACCTACGACCACGCCAAAAAGCAGGTCACCTATGCCAGCATCATCAACAATTATTGTCAGTCAGCGCCATCCCCTTTTGTAAGAGATAAAGAACCATGCGCGCATTTATAAAAATGCTTCACACGTGTCAGTTGCCTATTTCTCGGATTTCATCGCTCACGTGGAAGCCCATTAGGTTTAGACATGTCTAAATAGTCCATACAGAAGCTTTATGTCTTCTTGACCCTTAGTGCTCAAGCTATCCTAGTGGTGAATCATTTGAAGTCATTAGACGTTGCAGCTCTCGTGCTAGACACAGCAATGTATGCCGTATTCGGCCTCCTTTTCTACTACGTTTGGCCCGTGACAACACCTGGATTGGGACTTGTCAGGTTTTGGCCTCAAGTGATTATTCCAGCCGTGTTCGCAGTTATTTTCGGTCCATGGGTCGGCGGTGCTGGAGCAGCAATGGGAATATTCATCAACGACATGTTCATCCACGGCAATCCCGTTCTTAGCCTCATGGCGGGAGTGACATCCAACTTTGCCATGTTCTGGATTATTGGGTACATAGCAAGCAAAGACGTTGATTGGAAAATCCCGATGATTGGCTGCGGAATAATCAGCGCACTTCTCGTGTGGATATCTTACATTTCCCAATCTTCAGAATACACGCTTATCTTCTCAACCATTGTCATCGGAAGCTATGTCAGCATGATTATCATTGCCGCGTTAACCCGCAGATGGCGAAGCTTTGAGTGGGGCTCAATGCTGGGTTTGCTAGTGGGCAGCACTATAATCGGAACGATGGTGCCGGTGTTCAGCTATTTCTTCATAATGCCTGGAAACACGGCGCTGGCCCCCCTGAGTACCACGGCAGGCCTCTCATACATCATATGGACATTCTCGACGGAGATTCCTTTCTTGATAATCGCCGGACCTCCAATACTCTGGGCATGTTACAGGGCATTTCCTAGCTTTGACAGGAAGAAAAGGGTAACGAGAAGTGAAGGCAGTAGCTAAAGCGTTTGCGCCATCTGGAATCTCAAGCTTTTTCGAGATTTGCGATACAACGCAAGACGGAAAACCGATTTCCAACCCAGAAAAGATCGGCGCCAGAGGGGGCGGATTCGTAGCTGAAAGAGGAGTGCTGACAGAAGTCAAGCTTTCTGAAAGCGAGGAAGAACATGTCACCGTATTCATAAACGGAAAACTGACAAGAGCAGCCGAAACGACAAAGACTGTTGCAAAGACGCTGCTTAAGAGAACTCAAAAGAGCTTCGACGTCAACGTGCATCACACGGTCGAAGCGCCGATTGGTGCAGGGTTTGGCTCAAGTGCAGCTGGCGCCCTAAGCACCGCTTTGGCATTGTCGAAAGCATTGCGGTTGAATCTAACCTATAATGACGCCGGCAGAATAGCCCATGTTTCAGAGGTTCAATGCAAAACAGGTTTGGGCACTGTTGGCGCTCTCATGCTCGGTGGATGCATAATAACAAGAGAACCAGGAGCCCCAGAAAATGCTCTGATAGATCGCATACCCATACCCGAAGACTACATGATCGTAGCTGGAATCTACGGACCCATACCTACGAAGAGTGTCTTATCCTCCCAAACGAAAAGGCTAGTCATAAACAAATGGGGAAGAAAAACACTTGAGAAGATACTTGAGGAACCCTCGCTTGAGAACTTCATGAAATGCTGTCATGATTTTGCCGAGAAAACTGGTTTCATGACAAAACGTTTGCAGAGATTGACGACACTCGCCCTAGAGGCAGGTGCGATAGGCGCAGCCCAAAACATGGTAGGCGAAGTAATTCATGCAATTGTAGACCAAGAAAACGCAAAAAACGTGGCTCAAGCTTTTAGGCGAGTCTTGCCAGAAGAAAGAGTTTGGGAATCAAGAATAGACCTGCGCGGCGCCAGAATAGTGAGTTGAAGCACAAAGATGAACAGGGAATTTGGGGCTGTCGGTGTTGGCGGCACTTTCGACGAACTCCATAAGGGGCACAGATCATTACTTAGCAGAGCTTTTGAAATCGGCGAGCAGGTCATTGTCGGCTTAGCATCAGATTCGTTTGTCAAAACCATGGGTAAACCGCACATAACGGCGTCGTACAGGGAAAGACTGAAAGAACTGGAGAACTTTTTGAGCAGCCAAGGTTTTTTGCAGAGGGCTGAAGTGATCCCCATAGACGACGCATTTGGTAGCTTACTCCTATTAAACAGCCCAATAGAAGCGCTGGTTGTCAGCAAGGAAACAGAGTCTACAGCTTTCAAGATCAATGAGAAAAGAAGAATGAAAGGTTTGCTAGTGCTTGCTATAGTTGCAATCGACATGGTTCCTTCCGAGAACCACACTGTCATTTCCACGACGCGTATTCGTCGCGGTGAGATCGACCGGGAAGGTCATTTGCTCAAAGGCTGAGAGAAACAGTTTATACTCTTTTCTGTCCATGTCTTATGCATAAATGGTGTTTGTTTGCAGAGAACTGGTGCTGCAAGGTTGCCGCTTCATTATGGCAAGGCTCCGAGATGGCTGACTTGTCGCATGGAGAAGCTTGGTAGAGAAATTGTCACCATAATCGTTGACGAATTTGGCTTGGACGAGTTTCTCAGACGCATTTCTGATCCATTCTGGTTTCAAGCTTTGGGTTGCGTTCTAGGTTATGATTGGCACTCTTCAGGAGTGACGACAGTAGTTACTAGGGTACTTAAAGAAGCAATCACGCCAGAAGAACATGGCGTAGCGGTTTGTGGCGGTAAAGGCAAAGCATCGCGGCAAACACCATCAGAAATCGAGAAAATTGGAGAAGTATTCAATTTCCCGGAAAGTACCATCCAATCTTTGCGTTACGCAAGCAAGATGAGCGCTAAAGTCGATAACACCGCAATTCAGGCTGGTTACCAGCTTTACCACCATGCTTTCTTTTTGGCTGAAAACAGAAAGTGGGCGGTGGTCCAACAGGGCATGTGCCTTCAGGATCGTACTGCTAGACGATTCCATTGGCTTTCAGAAAAGACCCAGACTTTTGTCGTTGAGCCTCACAACGCTATTGTAGGCGATGTGAAACATGACAATGTGTTGGACATGACTTCAAGCATAAGCGAAGGCTGCAGAAAAGCCTCAGTAGATATAGCTAAAGAACGTCCGGAGAAGATCATGCGAATGATTGTGCCCACAAGCTCGTCTCTTCAGAAGTCGCTTGAGGCATGGCTACCAAAGGAATGGAATCCAGCAAGAAGCTGTTCGATGGAGTTTTTGTCAATGCCCAGAAACATAAACTGGAAGACCCTGAAAGCAGTCTACGAGTTTCAACCCAGCAACTACGAAGAGCTCCTGAGTTTCAAAGGTGTCGGTCCAGCTACCGTTCGAGGTCTAGCTCTTGTAGCTGAAGTAATCTACGGTGAGAAACCAAGCTGGAAAGACCCTGTGAAGTATTCCTTTGCGTATGGGGGAAAGGATGGAGTGCCGTATCCGGTTGACCGTAAGGCCATGGATAAGTCGATTAGCATGCTGTCACAAGCGATTCAAGAAGCCAAAGTGGGAAACGAGGAAAGGATGCACTCGCTTCAGAGGCTTAGGCGATTCATTCCAGATGACGCGGAATAGTAAGCAACCATTATTGTGCAGTTCTTAAATACCCAAAACAAATCATATGAAGATTAGCAGAAGTGCATTGTCATGAATTTGCGAAGTAGAGCATGGTTCAGAATAGCGGGACTCTGTGGCGTCATCACCCCTCTCGTAGCCTTTACGTGCATCTTGCTAGCCATTGCGTATTCTCCACAATTTAGCTGGACAGAAAACGCTCTTAGCGACCTAGGC
>Ga0315285_10001630_pt1 | contig 23548 bp, 28 predicted proteins | sample YL17G09_36_MG_FD_203698 | JGI IMG/M metagenome (GOLD analysis project Ga0315285, IMG submission 203698) | Sediment microbial communities from Yellowstone Lake, YNP, Wyoming, USA - YL17G09_36 | ecosystem: Environmental > Aquatic > Freshwater > Lake > Sediment | place: USA: Wyoming | collected... | reverse complement strand
CTTATGCTCGCAGGGGCTCTTCTGTTGCTTTATTCCTTGTTGTGAGGCGAAATTATGGATAAGCGAATAGGTAAATGTCTTAGGGGAGCAAATCCAAAATGTCCTTTGTGTTCGGAATATTTGGATGCGGCAATTAGCATGATGGGAGATCAGATTTGGAGATGCTTGAATTGTAATGCAACCTTTGAGAAGGTCAAGGGGGTTTAGAATGGGATTGATTAAGTGGATACTTGTAATCTTGGCAATCTTGATTCTGTTGTGGTTTTTTGCTCCCGGAATATATCACAAGATTGCAGATGTCGCTAAGCAAGGGGTGGCTTCTGTGAAGGAGTTATTTAATTCTGGAAATGAAACTAATGTAACGGGTAATCATACTCCGACTTCAGTTACCATTTCTGGGCAGATTGAAATTAAAAGATGAAGGTGAAATAATGGGGTTTTGGAAGAATTTTTGGAAGGAGAAGCCTTTGACTTGGCAAAGGACTGTTACGACAGTGGCGCTTATTTTTTTGATTGCGTTTGTTTTCTGGCTTACTGCGGGTCCAAGGCATATTGTAGCTAAATGTTCAGTTAATAACATGGATTGGGTGCAAATGAATGAATCTGTTGAATCTGGTCCTTGTTGGTTTGATGAGGAAAGCAATAAATCGATGTGTGTATTGCCGAAAGATATTGGGTGTGAATTCCAGGGAGATTTTTCAATACTTGGGCTGTTGATTCTGGCTTATGGTGATTAATATGAAACTAAGCGAATCAAGGACAGCAAGCTTTTTCAAAAGGAAGCAAAAGCTAAGGGAATTTTACAAGCGTTGGAAGGTGGGTGTAATTACATGGGAAGAAATTCCCGAGGACTATCAAGTGTTGCTACAGAAATATTACGGAGCCGGGCCATGAAAAAGAAGAAAACGGAAGTTGCTATTTTAGGAGTTGAAGGTCCGCATTTTAGATTCTTTTGTTGGAGAATAAAGTTTTGTCCCTTTTGTTTGATGCCTTCAATTGAGAGGATAAAGAAATGAGTCGAGAAGATTTTAAATATTTGGATAGGGAATTATTTATAAATAAATTTAATTCCGGAGAAAGTATACATGATTTAATGGGATTTTATGAAGTTTCTGAGGTTTCGATTAATAATTGGAAGAGAAAACTTGGCTTGAAAAACAGGTCTAGAACAAGACCAGATTTGAGAAATTATAATCTGAATAGAGATACGCGTGCCGAGAAAAATCCTGCGTGGGGTTATAGAAAATTAAATTGGTTAACAAAAGATGCATTAAAGAAACTTTATAAGATGTATGGTTGTAATTATAGATTATTGGCAAATGCGATTGGTGTAAATCAATGGACTGTTAGGAAAGCAGCAATTGAATTTGGAATGATGTTCCTTGTTTCGAAGGGGCAGGAAACCAAACGAACGATATTTACGGAGCGAATTAGAGAAAAGTCATATAACACTCATTGTTTTTTTAGATGGGATAAAGAAATACAAAATAGAGTTAGATTGAGAGATAAGGTTTGTTTTGTATGTGGGGGAGATAACCGTGGGAAGCAATTGGCAGTTCATCATATTTTTTATGATCTTAGATTTTCAGAAGAAAGGTGTTTGGCATCTTTATGTGATGCTTGTCACGCCAAAACAAGACCAGTGAAAAAAAGAAAAGTATGGGTTGATTACTTTATTAAAAGATTGTCTGCAAGATATGGTTATGTTTATGATGCTATTTTGCAGTGCATGATTGAGGGGGGTGATGTGCCACTCGTTGAAAATGAGTTGCTTGTAAAATGGTAGTAACAAAATTTTCATACGAGGAACCTGGGGCCCGTTGAGCTATTTGATTAGCTAACGGGCTTTGGGTTCTTCGAAATGATACTCCTGAGAATGTTGGAATTAAATTCGCTCATGCCACTTTTTTGAGAGGATAAATCCCTACAAAAAGGCAAGATTATTGGAGTGAATTGTTCCTCTTGGCATTTCAGCTCTTTGAGCCAGATAGTCCGGAGTATAAAGTTTTGCAGGATCAAATAGTTGCTATAGAGGATATAGTATTTGATAAGAACGAAATAAAAGCTGGCCTTAGTCTTTATGATATTGAAATGGCAACTGAATCAAATCCAGATTACTACGCATATTTCGAGAGATCAGATGGTAATCAGGTAACGAAGTTTGATGTTGAACGGGAGCTTAACAAGATAAAGCAATGGATTTATGCGGAAGTTAGGGTTCGTGCAATTACGAGAAAATTCAGAAGATTTAGATAAAATGGTTAACCTTAAGTTAGACGGAACTCCTCAAAAAATAATGTTGGGAGAAGAGAATGGTCAAAGTAAATTGAGGATTCGAGAGGTCGTTGAAATACTTAGAATGAGGAAAAACGGAGAATCATATCCTAAAATAGCAAAGAAATTTAATGTTTGTGCTGGTACGATTCAGCCGATTTGTATCGGGAAAACATGGAGGGTAGCTTTACAGAATTATTTCGAGAAGTATAAACGGGACGAAGAAATAAATTCTTTGCTTGAGTTTTATGAGGCTGTTGATAAGCACGGTTCAGAAGTTTGGAGAAAAAAAGTTTCAAGAAAATGTAAGGAGAGAATTATGGTGGGTAAATTTATTAATCATAAAGCGTATATGTTGGCGGGGAAAAAATCAGGATCTTTGAAGACTTCTAAACAGCTATGGCAATTAAGGGCGGATAGAGCGAATTGGTTAAAATCGCATAGAGGAGAATTTGTTGAAGCGAGGTGTTCTTGGATGAGGTCTCATCCAGATCAACAAATAGTCGCTAGAATTTTTAGGGGTGGTGGTGGTCGTAAAGTGATGTCATCGGATCCTCAAGATAAAATTTATGAATGGGCTAAATTAAAGTTTAGTGAAGAAATTAAATTAAATTATCCTTTTGAGTTTAATGGTAAATATGCTTTTGGAGATGTTACTTTTATTGATAGAAAACTTGTAATTGAATACGACGAGAAGTATTGGCATAATAAGTTATCTGCGGATTATGAGAAGAATAGAGATGGGCTTATACTAAATAATGGTTTTTCAATAGTTCATTTCAATTATGTTTGTTTCGAGGAATTAGAGCGGGTAATTAATTCCTATCCAATCAACCCGGGAGGTGTTTGAGGTATGATTAATCTAAAGGCTCTGGATCGTGAAACGAGAGATTTTCTTGAGTTAAAAAGCGAGTCTGAGCCAACGCACTACCGGGTGTGACAAAGAAATCACACCCGGTAGTGCGAGGAAAAAACGTTTGAGCGTGCACTCGATGAGGATTACACAGATGAATTCTTTGAGACTTTGGAATCAAGAGGTTCAGCAGATAGTAATCATTCATTTATCAGCACGATTTACGGAAAACAAGGGAATGGAAAAAGCTACAGTGCATTAACCTGTTGTGCAGTCCTTGACCCTAATTTTTCAATAAGTAATATTTATTTTGATTATAATGACCTTGTGAATAATAGGCATAATCTTAGGTCACATTCAGCGGTTCTCGTTGACGAGCAGTCAGAATCCTACGGTGTGGATTCAAATCGGGTAAATATAGTTCTTCAGGCCCTCAAAGAGCAGTTGAGGAAGAAGTCAATTCATTTCTTTTTTTGTTCTCCGACACTAAAAGATGAGCATAATTCATCTCAATACGTTATCGAAACGATGTTCATAGATTATGAGGAGAAAGTTACGTATTGCGCTTACAAGACGAGGGAACTTTTGACACTCGGCTATATAAAGATACCCCATCCTTTGAATTTTCTTTCAAAAGAATTTTTGGAAGAATATGAGCATAGGAAGGATATACATTTAGATAAGCTGACCGGTGTTAAGCAGATTGACGAGATTGAAGACCGCGCAAGGTTCATTATGGCATCACCTATTTTTCTTAAGGCAGAGCTCATTTACAAGAAAAAGCTTGGTTATGTGCCAATGAATATGCTTTGGCAGGTTATAAGCAAGCTTTATCCGGATTTTAAGTCGGGTGTGATGGTGGGTGAGCTTGCATCTAGGATAAAGCTCAATAAGGAGCTTTCTGGTGAGTGGTTAATCAGCGGGGTTAAGCCCAAAAAGAAGTAGTTTATTTTAAGAGTCATTTATAAAGCTCCCGTTCTTTCTGCTGTTGCAACAGCTAATTTAACTATTTTGTGCACATTTCTCACCCAACTTTATAAGCAAAAGAGTCAATTTATACTTAAAACAATGGTAAATGGATTTGTATCTCACTTTAGGAAGGGCTGGCGGGGTGATTCTTGGAGGCACTCTCAGGCGGCCCGTGGCATAGAAACCGGTTCTAAAAGAAGAATCTCTCCTTTTGAATTCGACTATCGTGTTGCTTCATTCATGCGTCCTACTCCTACAGAGGAGCCAGAGGCAGCAGCCATCCCAGGGATTTCTGCACCTTTGGAAGAACAGCAAGCCCAACCCGTGGAAGGTAGGCTCTCAATCGCAGAGCCTGCCTCTACGGTATCACAAGAGGCTCCAATTGTTGGGATGGGGCCTAGAGTTGATACATTAATGATTCCTGGTACTCCTCCAGAGCCAAGGTCTTTAGATGAAGAAGCTCCTGGAGTTCCAGAGGGATAAAAATGAACAAATACAAGTCGTATGGAAAAGGTTGGCATTTAGAATCAATAAGGCATAGCCTTGCAGCAAAAGGAATTGGCACGAAAGGAAGGAGATTCTCTATGGCTTTGACTGAATACACGTCCGAATATATTTATGAGCAGGAGAGGCTTAGAAGGGAAAAAAAGATGGCTCGGCTCATGGAGGAGTATGAAGAGAGGCTCGCAGAACTAAAAAGGTTGGAACAACAATATGATGAAAATAAGGATCCTTTAAAGGGGCCATTTGTTGCAACTCTTTCAGATAAGCTTAAGCCAGATGAGGTGGCTAAATTGGTAAATAAGATTGAGAGAGCAAAAAAAGAATTGAGGGCTTGGGAAGGGGAAAAGGCAAATAAAGAAGGATTCTTAAAAGAATATGTTGCTGAGCAAGAACCGGAGTTATTGGAAAAAGAGCGTGGAAAACAAATTATATTTTATAAGCCTTCATTGAAGGAAAAGGCGATTGTAATTGGGAAGAAGATTCCAATTGTCAGGGAAAGGATTCGTGAGGCAAAATGGGAGATTCCGATTGAGGAACGCGAAAGAAAAAAAGAAATTATTAAACGGGCACCGGAACTCGAGTTGAGCAGTAGGTTAAAGTGGTAATAATGAATAAATACAAATCATACGGTAAAGGTTGGCATTTTGAATCAATTAGGCACGGTTTTGCAGCTAAGGGAATTAAAACTACATTTGGGCGAAAGTTGACAAACGAAGAAATTCTTGAAAGAATTGGATTTAAGGAAAGTAAGGAAGGGGCGAAACAAGATAAGAATATAGAAAGATTTATTAAAGTTAAAGGTAGAAGAAAAGAGAAAATAATGAGTCTTTCGGTTAATGAAGAAGAAAAAGAAAATCCTCGATACGAATTTATTATTCAGCCAACAGATGTTTTAAAAAAGCGAGAAGAAAGAGAAGAACGGGGGTATAAAGAAGAAATAAAAAAGAAATATTCTGTCGAGGAAGGCGATGATTTTTATGTGAAGATAATGTTTGTTGATTGGGAGGGGAATGGCATCGCCAAAAGGAATGGTTATGTTATTTGTGTGCCTAATGTAGGAGTCAAAGTAGGAGATATGGTAAGAGTAAGAGTTACTCGCGTTGAGAGGAGTGCGGGCTTTGCAAAAATTATTGTTTGAATGTCGTGAATGAAATGAACAAATATAAATCATACGGAAAAGGTTGGCACTTTGAGTCATATAGGCATAGTCTTGCAGCAAAAGGAATTTTAACAAGAATTAAGAAAGAGGCCGCAACCCCGATTTTAGGCTATACTGCTGTGCCAGAGATGAAGAAGATGTCTGAAGCAAGAGCAAAGGAATTGATTATTGCGGGGGCACTGTCAAAGCTGCCTAAGTCTGCGGAGGAAAAGATGGCTTTGAGAGAACTGGAGCTTACATTAAGGCCGAGAGAGAGGCGTGGAGTTAGGATAATGAAGTTAATCACCCAAAAAATATCTCCGCCAGTACCATTTGAAGGTTTTGAGCATTACAAGGATAAAATAAAAGGTTCGATTGAGGAGTTTATGCCTTTGAATATAAAGGTCGATGTTAGGCTCCCTGTAAGGGGCGGAGGCAGAACTGGAGTTGTTACTGCAGAACCCCCATCAGCAGAGGAATATATAGATTATCTATTGGATCATCGTTATAAGTATCATTTTGGGTATTATGATCCGTCAATAAAAGATTTTACATCTTCCCCTAAAAAAGAAGTTGTCGGTTTTGAGACTTATGGCGGTAGGGCTCTTAGGTCCGAAGAAGCAAAAAAATTTTCAGAAGCTCCTAGCTCTAAAGAGACTTTGAAGCCAATGAAATTGTCTGAGATGAGCGATAGGGAGATAAAGGAATTGGCTGGATTTATGGTAAGGGCAAGCGAAGAGCCGACAGCTGTGGAAACAAAGGAGTCATTGAAAGTAAGATGAGATTTTTCAGAAAGTATAATCAGGGATGGTATAACGAGTCATATAGGCACAGCCTTGCAGCTAAGGGAATCAAAACGAGGTTTGCTGTGAACGGGCAACAGTTGATGCCTTCTTTGATGCCTTCAGTAGCTGAAAACAAGAATTTGACCAGATTAGCTGTTGATTTTGCTGATGCGAGCATTACTTTTCAAGAATTACAGAAATTAGTTCCGCCAGAAAAGGCATCTCTTGTTGTAGATAAGGCTGCTAAAATTACAGCAGATCGGCAGTTAATCGAGGAGACCAAAGCTAGGGCAAGAAGAATGTTGGAAACACCAATTGGTTCGAAAAAAGAGGAGAAAACAGCTGCTGGAATTCCCACAGCAAGAAAGATAGAAGAAGAGGAAAAAACCGAGGAGGAACTAGCTTTAGAACAAAGGCTTCCATTCTTTAGATGGCTTAAACGTCTTAGAGAAGGGGATTTTACAACTCCGGTGCCTCCAGAAATTGGAAATGAATCAGAGATTATTGCACAAAGGGGTGCGGCAGCTGAAGGGGTTCAGGTTAGGATTGAACGCGGTGATTTCCTGAAACAAGAAGATTGGGAGAATTTAGAAAAGATTTATCATTTGTCTCATGTTGAAATAAACACACTTAAGGCTTCTCAAAAGAAATTCATGCAAGAGCATCCATCTGCTTTAAGAAAAGTTGGTAGAGTTGTAGGTAAAGAAGCACTGGCGGCTGAAGAAGCAGCAGCTGGTTTCTTGAAAAAAGGTTGGGGTAATTTAAAAGAACGGGGCATTCCGTCAATGTCCGAAATTTCTGGTGGAACAATAGAAGATTTGCAAAAGAAGGCAGAAGCTAAAAAAGCAGAGCTCAAAGCTGCAGAAGGCATATTTAACCCTCTTGGTGCGAGTTGGATGGGCGAGGGTGACGACGCAAAGCTTAAGCAGGAGAAGAAGAGACAGGTTTATGCAGATGCTATTTCAGCTCAAAGGGATCTCGATGCTTTATTTGAGAATAAGGATGCTTTGGCGAAGACCGATTTATCGGGATATGTTAAAGGGGAAAGAGCTTTCAGGAAAGGAGATCGTGAGATGCTATTGGATGCAATCACAGAGCTTGATGCACAGCACATGAAGCTTCAAGATAGGATGTGGCATGTCGAGGCTGTCAGAGGCAATATATTGCATAAACAGACTATGGATCAGACAATTGCTATGGCATCAGATGACGGCGGTAAAATGATGCCTAATTTCTTGTTCGGCGGTGGCGGAGGTAATGCAATTGTCAAGCAAACAAAGAAGATTAATCAGATTAAGGAATCAATCAAGAAAAGCTCGAACGAGGTTGCTGGAAGGATGGCTATGTTGAGAAACAAGCTGAAGAGAATGGATGCGACCGTTCCACCACAATCTCCAGTTCCAGAAGTTTCGGTTAAAGTATTCAGAAGAACAGGTGTGGGTCTCATTCCATCATTTGATGAATTTGAAGGTCAATTAAAGCATCAGAATCCGGTGCTTGAAGGAATTCAGAAAAAGGAGATTAAAAATCCAGCTTTAGGGAAACTGGATGCGGGCGAAGAACAATGAGCATGAAGTCGGTTGTGTTGATTTTTTTTGCAATAGTCGGGCTTATGATGGTAGGTTCAGCTGCATTTTTGAGTCAGAATTATAGAGTGATTCAGGATAACGCCTTTAAATCGGCGGTTCCGGTGGAGATAACTCAAGTGAGGGAGGCGTCCACAGATGCGAATAAAATAAGGGCCATGTTGAAAGGATCTATTTATGAGTCCGGTGAGAGCATGACTGTTTATGGTGCTTGTTTTGATGGATTTGGGTATTTGATTCCGGGATCAAATGCGACATTTTCATCTTGGTATCCGAATGGGACTCAGTGGCATAACGAGTCCGCGATGGCTTCAGTTGATAGTTCGGGGAGATTTAATATTCAGTTAACTATGGGAGATACTTACGGCACTTATTTGACGGAGATTACATGTTGGTATGAGGGTGATTATGCGATGGCATTTGGGGAATGGCAGAACCCGGATTGGGTTAAGAGAATAAAGGATACGCAGGATTTGGTGATAAATTTGACTAATTTGACTTCGGTGCAATATGCGAATATATCTGCTACCATAAATGATTTCAGAAATGAAGTTCAGGTTAATTTTAGTCAGGTTCTTAACGCAATAGCAAATATCGATATTACAATGCAGCTTGGCGGAGTAGATACGCAGCTTCAGGAAATCTATAATCAGATTCATGCTCTTGATACCTCATTTTGGGTTATCGATACTAAGGCTCCATGGTATTTGTTTGGGTCGAGTATGTTTGGATTCAGGGCAGTTGATATGCTTTCTCTGAATGATATATTTGCTGTTTCAGAAGACGGATATATTGTAAATTGGGATGGTGAAACTTGGTCTATTCGGGCTAATTATTCTGACGTTGCGTGGTATGGGGTCTCAGTGTTGCCGGCTTCTGTTCCTTATGCATGGGTTGTCGGAAGCGACATCACAACGAACACCTCCGTGTATTCAGTTAATGGCGGGACTCCGTCCACGCTTAACGGTAGCATAGGTTCGGCATTTTGGGATGTGAAGCTTTTCCCAGATCCAAATAGTCCCTCATCTAATTTTATGGGTTACATTTTAGAGGATAATGGTGTTATATGGTATTCATCGGATTCGGCAGATACATTCGTGAATCCTTTAAATATAACTTGTGCAGCGACCTCAGCCGATATTGGGAGAATTTCCCAGATTATTTCAAATACGGATCTTGGGGTTACTTCGGGGTATCGGTTGGCAATCGTGATGTGCGATCAGTTCCTATATTATAATGGGACCGGTTTTGAGTCATACACCGTGGCGAACCAGAAGTTTAGGGATGTTGAAGTTGTTTATGATGACGTGGCCTTTGTAATTTCAAAGGATACGGTTACTAATGAACTTAACATATATGAGTTTAACGGGACGGGTTTAAGTCTTGTTTATTCGGTTAATGATACGACTATTGAACCGAGGGGGGTTGCAGCGGCAACACCAAACGACATTTGGGTAGTTACAAATAATCCATCGGTGTATTATCATTATGATGGGTTCAAGTGGGAGTATGCGAATTATCCTTACTCTGGTGCGATTGGCTTGATTATATTGTTTACAAATGGTACGATTCCGGGATTGTATGATATAAGCATGTTAAATTCAAAGAATGCCTATGCGGTGGGAGCAGATGGGTTGATTATGAAATTTTATAATGTTTATAATGAGCAGATTGATCAAGTGGTATCAGATATAGCTAATTTGTCAAACACTTTGAATTTAACTATTTTGGTAGATATATATAATGGAGTTATTCAAATAAATGGAACAGTGTATAATATAAGTGCCATGTTAAATGATTTGACTGTGTTCGTTTCGGAGATGAATACTTCAATGTATAATATATTTACTGATCTATCTGATAAAATAATTTCAATGAATGTTTCGATGAACACAAGATTTGATGAAGTTATTACTGAAATTAGCTATCTTGATTTGTATCTAAACAGCACAATTTATCCGGCATTGACCTTGATATTGGAAAGGCTTGGTGTAATTGAGGCTAACGTGAATGCAACCTTGCAGATTGTCAATGAGACTCAGGTCACAGTAAATCAAATGAATACTTCAATAAATGAATTATTAAATAAATCCAGGCGTATTCACGCTTGGATAACAACATAAGGTGATTTAAATTGAAAATGAAAATGAATGCAAATAAGTTGGTATCTGTACCGAAAGCAAAAATAAATTTGGTTCCACGAGGAAGAAAAATTGGTCTTGGGATCAGGTCAGTTGGCCTGAAAGGCACCGAGAAGAGGAAGTGGGCACTTCCGTGGAAGTAAGGTGAGAATCATGAAGCAATTCCAAGATAATTTTGCAAAAGGATTGGCAAGAAACGTCAGCAAGCTGTTGGCTCTGAGAAAGGGGAAATGAAAATGAATCGCTACAAGTCATACGGAAAAGGTTGGTATTTTGAGTCACTTAGGCATAGTCTTGCGGCTAAAGGTGTTAAAACCAGGTTTGCGGATAAAGTAATCCTTAGGAAGAAAAGTCTTGATGATTACCCGCCAGGGAGCCCCGAGAGGATGCAGCATGTTGCGGAGATCATGAAGGCGGAGGAGGAACTTCGAAGGAAACAGGGTTCGAAGGGGGTTTCTGGTCCCTCATCAATGAGGGCGGATGTCTCTGTTATTGGCGGAGAGACGGTTATGGATAAGGGGGGGATTTTGCATGTGGTTGGTGGTAAAAGAATTCCGAAGAAAAGGCTCAATGCCTTTTATGATGATTATGTGAAGAAGACTCTTATGAAAAAACTCAGTAAGGAAGAGGAGGACGAAATAAGGGCCTTTATGATTGAGCATGGGAAGCAGATGACGAGGACAGCGAAGGGGTCTGATCTGACTTTGGAGGAAGAGGCTGAAATCAGGCAGAATGTGGATGAGCGGATCGCTGCAGCAAAAGCCCAGTTTGGTAAGGGTATGGAGGATGTTAAGGCAATGGAAGGCTGGCTTGATGTAATTGATGTTACCTCCGATTCTTTCGATAATCAGTTGATAAACACAAAGGATAAGATAGATGCTGTTATGGAACAGCGGGGAATAATAATCCCGGGTCAGGAAGTAACTAGGCTTAGGGCGAAAATCAGTGAGCTCGTTGAGAAGAGAAGGATGTATTTGAAAGGAAGACCGGAAAAATGGCCATGAATAGGTATAAAAGTAGGGGTTGGTACTTTGAATCACAGAGGCATAGCCTCGCTGCAAAAGGCGTAAGGACAAAAAGGTTTGACTTTGCTTTGTTCAAAAAAGTAGATGTCGGACGCCAATCAGGTAGGTCCTTGACGCAGCAGGAACTTATAGAGGATAAGGCAAAGGAAAAGAAGCCATTTGATATGTTCAGAAGTCCTGAAGAGAAGTCAGATTATGGCAAAAATAGGCGGCGTGCAACGATTGATGAGGTTCAGCAGATGATGAATAATAAGTTTAGGCAGCTCGAGAGGAAGGGCGACATCCGTTTTGAAGATAGCATCCATTTCCTTGACCATGAATATGCGCCAATCGCCAGGAGATTCCTTGATGGTGGTATGACCATGGAACAGTTCGAATACGAGTCCGATATTGCTTTCAACAACTTTACAAAAAATCATAAACGAAGCTTAAGCCCGTTTGCATGGGGCGAACAGCAGGAAAGCTTTTTTAATTGGGAGGGGCAACATGAAAATAAGGCCAATTGAGAAGTTTGTCGGAATGGGTATCATAGTGGAACACAACATATTGAAAAGGTACAAAAAATGACTAAATGCCGTGTTTGTGGCGTAGTACATGCGGGCTTTTATTGTCCGGGATGTGGAAAGGTTCATGGTTGAGTACGATCCGCTTTGGGCAATAAAGCCAAAAAAGAAAATCAGGAGATTTGCAAAATATAAAAATCTTAATGTAAGAAGCAGGACGAAGTGGTGGTGAAATGATACGAAGGTTTCCGGGGCAAAGGAGATATGGGTTATATTCCTTGACTTCACATAGGAGATTGGGAGTTTTTAAAAGCAAAAGAGCGGCTCTTAAAAGAGAAGCGCAAATTCAATATTTTAAACACAAAGGAGGAAGGTAAAATGAAAGCAAATAAAATGTGGCTGGTTTTGATTGCCGTTATGGTTTTGGCCTTATCGGCAATAAGCGTGAATGCGGCAGTGACAGGATGTATGGATGGGCTGGGTGCGCCATCCGAGTATTTTTATAATGATACTGGTGTAATCCTTAATGTATCGGCAGGAAATGTTTGTATAAATGAAACGGATTATGATGTCGATCCAACGGCGGCAGTAAATTGCGCTGATAATTGGGCAAATTACACAGATGGTGCCTGTGAATACACTAGATATTATGTTGGTTACGCAGGTGACGGGACTGCGACTTGTGTGGCGGCTGGTTGGGTTGTGTATACACAGCATGTGTTTATTGCTGCGGATTATATAATAAATACAACTACTGATGCGGAAATAAGCGGTGATTATGTGACTAACATAGGGGAAGTGGCAACTTACGATGCCTGTTCGAATGCATATATTAGGCAAGGTCCAGATGGATATTGCGATGGTGGTGGCGTTTTGGACACGGACGATGCGCTTTTGAATGTATCTGCGGGTAATGTTTGTATTGCTGGGGCGGACGAGGATCCGACTGCTGTAGTGTTTTGTTCAGATAGCTGGGCAAATTATACTGATGGCGAGTGTAGATACACTAGATTTTATGTCGGTTACGCCGGTGACGGAACAACAACTTGTGTAGCAACAGGATGGGTGGTTAGAACCCAGAATGTGTATATAGCTGAGGGATACATAATTAATACAACAACCGATGCTCTGATAAGTGGTGATTATGTGACTAACACGGGTGAATCAGCTACATATACAATTTGTCAGAACGATTACACTAGGCAGGGTACGGATGGGTACTGCGATGGTGGTGGTGCTTTGGATATAAATGATTCAACATTGCATGTGGCTGCGGGAAAAGTTTGTGCGAATGGTGCTAATTTAGCTCCAAATGCAACATTGAAGTGCGGAACTTGGTTGAATTGTGTCATTGATGCGACTTCGACGCCACAATATTATGTGGGATATGCCGCTTCAGGGACATCTTGTATAGATACAAGTTGGGTTTCAGCGGGTACTTCAATTACTTTGGCAACGGGTCTAACATGTAAAACCACAGAACATGCAGTAACCTGTCCCACGAAAGGATATGCTCCGAGCTACGGTTCATCGGACTTTTCGCCAATTATAATGGACGCATTTGGAACAGCGGGGGCTGGCGTAGTTAGTTGGGCTGATCTCGCAGTGACTTTGCTCGTGATTTTGTTCATAGTCGGAGCAGTTTTGAAGTATAAGGGTGTGTTTTAAATTTTTTATTATTGTTAGGTGATAAGGATGAATAAATATAAGTCATATGGAAAAGGATGGTATTTTGATTCGATGAAGCATAGTTTAGCAGCAAAGGGAATCAAAACTAAATTCGATTTCAAGTCGAGGCTTTCAATGGCAGTAATGACCGAATCAGAGGCAAATAGGATTAAGGGTGCTGCAAGAAAAGGTCTTCCGAGAGACATCGCTAAGGAGATGTTCCCGGAAATTGATGCTAAGGACATTGATCAACTCTATGATGATTTAAAGGCGCAGCGAGTTATGGAAGAGGCTGGTAGGGCATCTAGGGTTACTGGTAAGCCGATTGAGGTGGATGGTGGTGTTGTTAGCGCAGGTCCATTTATTTCAACAGAAATAGCAGAGAAAGCTGAGGCAAAACGCCTTAGGGAAACTGGCGGAGCTGCAATTAGTGAAATAACGCCTGCTTCCATAAGGAAAATCATAAGAGATGCTGGTTTTAAGCACAATCCTTATGCAGAAACTTATATTTCGGGTCTTGATGAGGCAGAGGCAATGTATGGGACAGATGGTGTAAAAACCCAGATTTTGTACATTATCTCTAACTTAAAAGCAATGACTCCTGAACAAAAAGAAGCCAAGAAGCTTTTAAAACAAATGGCGGAAAAATGAAAGGATGGAAAAATGAATCATGGAGACATTCCCTTGCAGCTAAGGGAATAAAAACTTGGCAAAAGGAATATAAGCCTCTTGTCAAGCCATTTCCAGGAGAGAATCCGAGATTAACTGAGGATTTTGCTAGGTTTAGGCAGCAAGACCCGGGTAAATTCAGTAAATTTAGGACGAAAAAAAGAAAAGATGGTAAAGAGCTGATTTTTGGTTACAATAAAAAGACTCATAAATGGGAATTGCAGAGCATCCTCGTTCCAAGAGTCTCTTTGGCAGTAAAAGACTATAAGTATGTTGGTACTTCGGAGCAAGATCCAGAGAGCTTTATAAAGGAGAACTTGGAGTCTCATGGTGATCATTCAATTAAGAGCTTTTGGAATGGCGTTACCTACGTTTTATCTCATCCCCTTAAGGAAATGGATGATGAATGGGTTTCATATAATGAGTCTGCTGGGACCGATGCTGGGCTTTCGAAGCATCCAGTCGAGCGTGCAGAGGAGCGCGGAGCGGCCCTTTTTGGTAGGGTTTTGTCGCAGGCAAATATGGAGCCTTTGATTGAGCGTGGTCAAAACGGAACATTTAGGGATATTACAACGGATATTGCTTTCGGTAGGCAGACGGGCGTACATAAGTCGCCTTGGATCGATAGGATCAAAGATGGTCTCGCAGACAAGAAAAAGCCATCTGATTTTGATCAAGAACAGCTTGTAAGGGGCACTAAAGTTGAAATGGAGCATACGAGTGATAAGAACTTGGCGACAGAGATTGCTATGGATCATTTGTATGAGTTGGGCCCAGCCTATTATGATGAATTAGAAAAAATGGAAAAAAGAATGGAGGTAGAATAATGAAAAACAAATTTTGGAAAAATCCGGTTGCGGTGATGGGTGCGGCTGGCAAAAAAGCAATACCTAAATCAAAGAACAAGATAAAGATAATGTAAGGTGGTTGAAATGGCATATGTTCCCACATACGTGTCGGGCGATTTATCAGCTATCAGCGTAGATGCGGCTGGAACAGCAGGAGTGGCAGTTGTTGGTTGGATTCCCTTGCTTGTCGGAGCCGGTATAATATATAAAGGCACTGAGTTGGGTGTAAAAAAGTACAAAACGCTGAAGAAGGAAGCAAAACATCCGAAGAAGTCAATGGTGTATCGCGGATGGCATTATGATTCATATAGGCACGCTCTGGCAGCGAAAGGTATAAAAACAGGAAGGTACAGGAGGTATTAAAATGAAATATCAAGGAAAAGGTTGGCGATACGAAGGTTACAGGCACTCTCTTGCAGCTAAAGGAGTAAGGACAAAGATAAGGTCAATTAGCCTTTATGCAAGACCGCCATATATGTACGAGCATATGCACGGTCAGCCTATGCTTGAAGAACCCGTGCCTAAAAAAGAAGAATATGAGACAATATTCGAAAAAGCAGAAGTTGGTGCACAGGAGCTTGGTAAGAAGCTCGGAGATCATATATTTAGGACAACGCCCGAAAATAATATCTTTGAGAAAGGTGAGGAAGAAGCCCAGGAAGAAGGTAAAGTTGTCGGTGGGAGAATTTTCCGTGGTCCAATTAGGTTTTAGGGTGAGAACATGGCATATGATTTAGATGGAACATCGCCAATCGCTAAGAAGGCAGTTAAAGGTCCATATAGAAAGACAGATCCTCTTTTTTGGCGAGATGCTGGTGGGAATCTTTTTGAAAAGGTTTCGATTGGTTCAGTCAGAAAGTGGAAGTGGATTAGGTGAATCAATGAGTCGGGAATGGTATTGGAATAATAGGGAGAAAATATTAGCTAGATTGAAAGCTAATTATGATCCTGTTGTTAAAAAAGAAAAAAATAAATTATATTATGAAAAAAATAGAGAAAGATGTCTTGAAAGTGTAAAAAGATACCGGGAAGAGCATCGTGAAGATAAATTAAAATATTTGAAAAAATGGCGCTGCGAGAATAAGGATTATATGAAAAAATATAGATGTGAAAATAACGAAAAAATAAATTCGGATTTAAGAAAAATGAGGCAAATAAAACGTGATACTGATGTGAATTATCGAATTAGGCAAAATATAGGTAGTCGGTTAGCGGCAATATTAAGACAAAAGAGTGTTATCAAGAAGAATCATATGGTTGAACTTCTTGGATGTGATGTGAATTTTTTCAGAAGATACATTGAAAAACAATTGCAGATGGGCATGACTTGGGATAATTATGGTTTGATGTGGTGGTTAGATCATAGAATTCCTGTGAATTGGTTTGATTTATCAACTGAAGAAGGGCAACGCGAGGCATTTAATTTTACTAATTGTAAGCCAATGTTTAAGACAGATAATGTGAGGAAGTGTGATCACTATGCAGAACCATCGTTAGTACAGATATTTAACAAATTGGAGGTAAAATAAAATGGGAAAAATGTATAAATTTTATGACCTAAAAGGAAGAAAATCTTTCCAGACAGATAAGTATAAGGCAGTTAAGAAATCCGGAAGGAACTTTGTTGTGGCAACAGCGCCTTCGGGAGCAACAGCCTGGCGAATTGTAGGGAAGGCAAAGTAAAAAAATGTTTGTGGGTCTAAAGCCCACTTTCCTATTTATGAGCTTCACAAAAAAAGGTTTTAGGGTGGAATGTTGATGAAATTTACGAAGTTTTTGTTTGGTGGTTTAATTGCATTAATTATGTTGATGCTCACTGGTTTGTCAGCATCCGCTTTTAGTGGTTCTGGGGATGGAACAGAGGGAGACCCTTACCAGATAACTAACTGCACCCAACTCCAAGAAGTGGATAATAACTTAACAGCAGACTATGTTTTGATAAATGATGTTAATTGTAGTGACACAGTTAATTGGAACTCTGGAAATGGATTTAATTCGATTGGGACTTCTACTTCTAATAAGTTTGTTGGTAGTTTAAATGGTGCAGGTTATTCCATTAATGATTTATACATTAACACAACCGAAGGCAATATGGGTCTTTTTACATCAATTGGTAGTGCTGGAATCGTCTATAATTTATCTTTGGTGAATGTAAATATAACTGCACAATTTAATGTTGGTGGGTTATTCGGTGAACAACAAGGCTTTGTAGAACACATTGCTATCATAGGCGGTTCAATTACCGCAACAAGCACGACAGCGGGAGGGTTATGTGGTTATAATGAGGGAATAATAAATAATTCTTATTCGACAGCGAAGGTAACAAGTCTCTGGTCTGAAGAAGATGCTGATGCGGGAGGATTTTGTGGTGAAGGAAGTGCTGGCGAAATAAATAATTGCTATGCTACGGGAAGCGTCTATGCTGAAGATAGGGTTGGAGGATTCGTAGGATATAATTATGGAGGAATAATTACAAACTCATACTCAATAGGTGCTGTAACTGGCTCTGCTAATTTAGGAGGATTTTCAGGAGGAAATGATTATACAATTATAAGTTCTTATTGGGATAATGAAACATCAGGCCAAAGCACAAGCGCGGCTGGAGAAGGCAGGTCAACATCAGAAATGCAGACTCAAGGAACATTCACTGACTGGGATTTCGCGAATACCTGGGAAATGATCGATTATCCTCATCTTCAATATGAAGGATTAGAGCCGCTAAGTCCATTTGATGGCAACATAGAATCGGGTTCCTACTATCTTGACCAGAATTACACGATAAACTCAACCCAGACTATTGAAAGCAATGTCTCAATTGATTGCCAGGGAGGAGTGATTAATAAGGTTGGTAGTGATACTGCTTTCAGCATGTCTTCTGTTAGGAATGTTACTTTTCAGAACTGTGTTTTCAAAGGTAATGTCTTCTCTGCTTCAGATTCAGAGCTCTTCATATTAGGCAACTTAGTTGATGGAGATCCTGATTATTATCTACAATTTAGTGGGGGTAATTTGACCTTGGCCGATAATGTTGTTCAGGATGCAATATTTTATCAAACCGTGGTTGACATCTCTGGAGATCAGATTATCGTCAGGAATAATACATTCAATAATATTAGCTTGATGAATGATTCTGTAGCTCAGGACTTGTTCAGAATTCATGATTCAAATAATTTGACATTTATAGATAATGTCTTGACTAATAACTTTGCCTTAGTGCCAGTCTGGTCAATAAGCCTTGACATTGTCAACGTGCTGTTGGCGTTCATTGATAATAATCAACTAACGGGAACCAATCTCAGTGGCTACAGGCTTAATAATGTTAATGGTCAATTCAGCAATAATCACATAGAGATGGACACTGATTGGGTTGTTGGAGCAGATGCTTCTGGTAACTTGACCATTCAGGATAACGAGTTTATAGGGGTTTGCAGTATGGACTGTGATCAGCGTAGTCTAATGAACATTGGTGATATTACTGGAAGCGCACTTAATATTATAGGGAATAATTTTACTTACCAAGGAACCAACAATGGATTCGCCATCAGAGGCAATGGTTATTCTGGATCGGTTGTTATCGAGAGAAACTCCTTTGTTGGTGGTGCTGAGCAAATAGCGAATTGGGATAATTTATCTAACTGGGTCATAAGGAACAATAGTTTTTCAGGAGCTACTGCAAGGGCCATTAGTCTGAGCTACGGTGATAATCCGATTCTCAGTAACATCACTATAGAAGATAATGATGTAATTCCGGACGCTCCATTTGTTAGCATATATCTTAGTGGAAGCCCAGTCTCGGACAATGTTCTTATAAGAAATAACTGGATTCATGGTGGTGTGGGGATAGGGTATTCTCAGCCATTAATATATCTATGTAATGTGAATGTGACCTTGGAAAATAACTTATTTGAAAATGTCAATCTCACTGGAGGAACTTATGAGCTGATTCTGGTGGACACAACCACCCTCAGCATGATCAATAATAGGCTAGAGAATATTAATATGAGCGGGAATAGCATAACTCGGATGATGAACATAAGGCAGTCGGATGTGTCTTTTATTAATAATTCCTTCATAAACATATCTGGCTTTTCAGACCCCGAAATGGGATTTGTGCAAGACATAATATATATGGATACCTGCGGTCCAATTACATTCGTGAACAACACCATAAAAGACATAACTGATTTAAGAACAATAAATTCAGTAAGCGGAAGTAACATCCTATTTGAGAACAACTATTTCGGGAAACACACAGTATCCGTTATTGATAATTTCTCTGGAGGAACTTATGAGCTGATTCTGGTGGACACAACCACCCTCAGCATGATCAATAATAGGCTAGAGAATATTAATATGAGCGGGAATAGCATAACTCGGATGATGAACATAAGGCAGTCGGATGTGTCTTTTATTAATAATTCCTTCATAAACATATCTGGCTTTTCAGACCCCGAAATGGGATTTGTGCAAGACATAATATATATGGATACCTGCGGTCCAATTACATTCGTGAACAACACCATAAAAGACATAACTGATTTAAGAACAATAAATTCAGTAAGCGGAAGTAACATCCTATTTGAGAACAACTATTTCGGGAAACACACAGTATCCGTTATTGATTCAATGTATGATCCATTAACTTCAACATCAGTTAATTTCCAAAGTTCAACAGGATTACTGCTACAAAATAATATCTTCAACGAAAGCCAAGGAGTCCAGAGCATAACCCCATTAGCAGATGTCCTGTTCTTCAACAATACAATAATAAAACCTGAATTCCAACACATATACGCGCCAGCAGTTTTCGGAACGGGTGGATGTGCGAACTGCATAGCAGACCACAACACCCTAATCTACAACTATGACAACGACTACACATATTTTGGCATGGGACTATCATGCACATTAATCAACAACCAACAAATCATTAACATACCCACACCACATGGAGGAGCATCCGTCAACATAGATACCAGAAACTGCCCAAATGGACTAATAGAAAACAATACATTTTATGGGTATGTAGCAATAGCAACCAGCATATCCTTTACATTTCAAGCAAACACTAGCGTCACAATCAGAAACAACAACTTCACAATATACAGCTTATTTGACTCTGACAGTGGAGAATATGTGCCAGCATTCCTATTATCAGCCAGCGTCAGATACCGTCGCATATACGCAGACATCTATAACAACAATTTCATCGAACCCAATGGAAGAATAATGTATCTCTCAGCAATATCAAGAAGCCCAAGCGGTGGCGGAATGGACATCAGATTCCACGATAACAACTTCTCAGGACAAATAGACTTCTCATCAAGAAAAAGAGATGCAACCGCAGGATTGCCGTGGATAAACTTTACCAACAATAACGTAAATGCAACCACCATAATTTATGCTGTGATTAATGATAGCTTCTCGAGCAGGAATTACGTGAACACAAGCGGAAATAATTTTAATGGGGCTTCGTTAACCTTACTTCCTTTTAGGAGTTATTCTGGAGCAATACTCTATGAAATTGGGTTGTCAGATTTAGCTACTCAAGAAATATGGTTTAATACATCAAATCATATCATTAATGTCAGTGATTATTATATAGATAATGGTTTAGCGACGGCAGGAAGAACAATCAGTGGTGATGGTTTGGCGATTGATGCAGTTGAGCTTGGGGCTAATTCGGCAACGACCACATTAAAAAATTTTATTTTCAACACAAGGCCGGTGGATAATGGGTCAAGTATATTTGTCGGTAATAACATAACATATGCTTTTTTGAATGCTTCTTATGAAGTTGTGACTCCTGTGGAAGGTCAGGAAGTATTTACTGTAATTCCTGTTGGTTTGGTATCGAACTACAGTTCAGATTCATTTAATTATTCCCTGATTGTTTTGGGTATAAATAAGTCATCTAGTTGCGTGGAGTTGGGTGGCAATATTAACTGCACAGTTGGTTTTAATTTCTATGATGCTCCTGGAATTTATGATTACGAGATGTCGGTTCGGGATCTTTTTGGTTCAAGAATTATTTTTCAAAATGGTTCTTTTGCATATAATGAGCTTTTGGCGAGCGTGAGAGATAGGGATCGTATGACAATAAGTGGTTCTTTCATAGGTCTGGATAATGTTTCAGTAGATGTTCCGATTACAATAAGGAATGCGGGAAATAAGAATTTGACTAATGTGGTTCTGATAGCATACGATGTTCCCGGGACAATAATTCCGTCAAAGAAGCTCTTGGCTTCTTACTTCAGGGCCGGAGTGAATCTTAGTTCATCAGTTCAGCTTGAGAATGCTGTTGAGAAGGATATTCCCTTTACATTGAGTCCGGGGCCTGATTCAACCTTGGACTTTTATCTATGGGTGTCTGCTCCAGCAGATCTTTATCCTCAATCATATATAGCTACGATTCCATGGCAGCTCGTGCTAGAATCATGAAGGTGAAAAAATGGGAAGAATTACTTCGAGAGGAAGAATGGTTGTTTCCTATGGGACGATGAAGCAGTTGAAGGCAAAAGTTAGGTCAATTGACAGAAGGCTTGCGGGTAGAGAAGGAATGACTAAAGGTGGAAAAGTCATTCAGAACCCTCGTGCTTACGTGTTTGGTGGTGTCAGGGAACATTTAAAGTAAGGTTTTGATATGAATAGATTCAATGGAAAGGGATGGTATCTCGAAAGCCAAAGGCACGCTTTAGCAGCCAAAGGCATAAGAACTTCTTTTCTCAAGATGATGGCTCCGTATCCGGGGTGGGCTGTCAATGTTGGTCGTTATCGCCCGGTAAAGCCATCTAAGAAGCAGATAGTTGAGGATGAGATTGCTTGGGTTAGGACTGCATTGAAGGGCGAATTGCCTCCTCCAGAGGGGATAACTGAAGAAAGAAGGAAAGAGTTGATGATTAAGTTAGAAGAACTCGAAAAAATAAGGGAAGAGATGCGGCCCGGACGGAAGGGGGGGTCTATGTTGAGTGAGTTTCAAAAAGAAGCAAAGAGAAGGCAGATTCAGCATATGTTGGCTGATGAGCGGGCGCAGAGGCGTTTGTTGAATCGCATAAATAATTTGATTCTCGAGGCAAAGGATGGAAATGTTGGTGGAGATCTCATTACGGAGGAAGTCCTTTCGGGTTATGGTCCCGGGAGATCAACAAATCCACTGGATTTTGCAGCCAAGAGAATATTCAAGAAAGGCAAGTTTCATTCAACTTTATCTGGTCCCGAAGTCAAGGCACTTGCTTCAGAAGTTGAGCATGAACTAAAACCATTGTCGAAAAAGATTGAAATTGCTGGTTCAATTAGAAGAGGGTCTAAGAATGAGCCAATTGATGTTGATATTGTGATGATTCCAAAAGATAAAAAGCTTGTTAAGGGTAAGTTAGGTGATTTAGGAAAGGTTACAAGGTCCGGAAATGATATGGTCGAGACGAAAATAAGGGGAGTCGATGTTGATGTATATTTTACTGAACCGAAGCATTATGGTGGAGCGCTTTTAACCTATACTGGGAGTTTTGGGCACAATATTGGGTTACGCCAGATTGCTAGGAAGCAGGGGAAAATTTTGAATCAGCGAGGGGTGTTCGACAGGGGGACGGGGGAATATTTGGCGGGTAGGACAGAACGGGATATTTACAGTGAGCTTGAGAGGCCAAGATTTAAGAAACCAGAGGAAAGGGATTAAAAATTTGTATTACAATTTACACTCGAATTTATAAATAAATGAACTAGATTAAAAGCAGAGGTGCGGAAAATGGCAAAAGTGAAAATGCAGAATCCAAATAGGGTAAAGATAATATTGCTCATATTATCGGTTTTTGTGTTGGGTGGAGCGATAGCAGTTACCCAATATGCATATGGGTCCCAGGTGGTTGAGAAGAATGATGCTATGTATATGGTTTCCCACACAGAGTATAGGTATGGTGAAATGGGGCAGATTGTCGTTAGATTAATAGATTTTCAGAGAGATCCAATATCTGTCATCAATTGTACTGCTAGTATATTGTACCCGGACAAATCTTTTTTTGTGCAGGATGCTTTGATGTTGGATACTGGAAATATTACCGGGGATCATTACTATAATTTTACAATTCCGGGTGGTCCAGAGGGAGTTTATGAGTATCAGGCAACTTGCAATTATAATCCAAATAAGCAGAAATCTGCAACTAATTCATTCCATCTAAGCAGCGCATTCAGCGATGTATTTGCAAATTTGACGTCAATCTCTACAGATGTTGCTAATTTTAGGGTGGAAGTTGCGGCTAACTTTACTGCTGTGCTTGATTCAATCAGTAATATAAATATTACTGCAGATGTCGCGGATATAATCGTTAGGCTTGGTGAGATAAATGCCACTGTTGCCGGGATCGACTCTGATTTGACTTCATTTATTTCGGATACTCAGTCAAGGCTCGGCGAGATTAACACAACCCTTACGGAAGTTGATCTTGCAGTTGCAGGAATCCAGTTAGATTTAACTGCGATAAATACTTCTTTGCATGCAAGATTTGATGAGATCAATGCCAATTTGGCCGCTAATTTTACAAATATTGAGACGCTTCTTTATGCAGTTAACACCAGTATAATGGAAGCGA
>Ga0315285_10001629_pt1 | contig 23553 bp, 21 predicted proteins | sample YL17G09_36_MG_FD_203698 | JGI IMG/M metagenome (GOLD analysis project Ga0315285, IMG submission 203698) | Sediment microbial communities from Yellowstone Lake, YNP, Wyoming, USA - YL17G09_36 | ecosystem: Environmental > Aquatic > Freshwater > Lake > Sediment | place: USA: Wyoming | collected... | reverse complement strand
CGGACGATCAGATCACATTCGCCATGCACCGTCTCAACAATCGCCCTCGTAAAACCCTTGCTTTTAGAACACCTTTTGAGGTATTCTCTGAGCTATCATCTGTTGCACTTGTAACTTGAACCCAAGTTGGGTTTTAGATCGAGGGGTACAGGAATTATATTCCATTTATGGCAATTACTATCCATAGGCTATTAGGTTGGGTGTGTCAACCGAGTACTTGTTGGGCGGTGGCAAAAGCCAGTCGATAAAAGAGGAGAGCTAATATGGATCAGTTAGAAGTGATAAGTAATGGAGCTAGCATCCAAGAACAGGACAAAGAATCCATAATCCATTTAATAGGAGAGACTGATACAACTTGGAATAACCGAGATGCGAAAGCATTTGCGGCATTGTTTGAAGTAAGAGCTGATTTTCAATTTCATACGGGTCTACGGATACAAGGGAAAGATGCAATTGAGAAATTCTGGGGGGAAGAGGTCTTTCCTGGAATGTCAGAAGGGTTGCGCCATATAGGAACTCTAAAACGTATTCGCTTCATTAGTGATAACGTCGCGATATGTGATGGAGAACTGAAAATAATCGAGCTTTCAGTTGAGCAGGAACAACAGCAAGTGCATCTTGAAACACAGGGCACCGTAGTCGTTGTAAAACAAAGTGCCCACTGGTATATTTCAGCTATCCGACTGATATCATTCGCATCGAAGTGAACCGTTTGTAGTTCAATGGATACCAGCTGTTAAGATAAGTTCAGCAAAACCGCCGCCCACCGATTAATGGAAACGTCAAAGCCTGGGAAGAATCAAGGAACAGAATAGCTTGAAAACTAGAAGTCGAGCTAGAAAACGATCGTGGAGCAAGCGCTTCCGCGGTTGTTTTTCATACCCTGGTTAACCCTCACAATCCCCGCCAGCCCATTCCTGGCGGAGTTCGTCTCTTCTCTTCTGAGAAAGTTCGAATCTCTATCCGGGCGGCTGAAGGTATGCGCTGCTTCACCAGAAATGTGCGATAATTGGGAAGGAGTCTCGCCGGTCCCGCCGCTGCCGCTGCGCCCATCCGCAATTACATTCTAATAATTGGGTCATCGCCTCGTAAATCTACCGAAAGATGCTTCATTACGAAAACGACCTGGTTGCCTTCGATTATCCAGAAGGAATGAAGGTTTACTCTGCCGGAGACACCACATTTGCCTTCTACCCCGATATCCAAATAAATGGTGAACTAGTCGTCAGCCTGGGAGATCCAAAATTCTTTACTTATGATACCTATTTTCGCTTTATCAGGATTCTCCGCCAATCGATACCCTCCAACTCCAATCTAGAGTCCATTTTCCAGGAAACCTACCAACTGGTAGAGTCAAGGTTTTCTCAGGTAACCGGGGTGCTGGATGTTCCCGCACATGTCACCGTCGATGGGCTGGATACTCTTCAAAAATCCTACCGGATCTACTCGGGCGAGCCAGCTTATGAACTGCGCGATATCTGGATCCAAAAGGATAATGAAATATTGATCATCTCCATTTGGACAAAATATACCAATCCGGATGACCTTGCAGCATTCCAGTCCAGCGCAGACATATTCATAAGTAGCCTGCATATAAAGTAATAGCTCAACAGTTGAAACCTGTAATCATGAGCATAAAAAAAGATGTACAATAGCATAAGAGGGTCTATCCCATTTACTTTAAAATCGTAACTTTGTTAGATTCGGAGGAAACAATGCGAAAGAACATTCACCTACTGGCGGCTTTCTGGTTATTGCTCCTTCTCCCAGCCCTGGCATGTATCACCTTATTGCCAGATGGTACCATTTCCACCCAATCGCCAACCACAGAGCAGCCCGCAGCAACGGGGGTCAGTGAAAACCTGCCTCCCGGCGGCTGCCCTGAAAACATAGGCAAAATCGTCTTCTCTTATGACCCCAAGGACATCCAATCTGTTCATTATGGTATCTACATGATGGATTCTGACGGCAGCAATAGAATCCGTCTGTCGGGTTCTGATGCAATAACCGACAGGCATCCCGCCTGGTCACCTGAGCGCTGCAGGATTGCATTTGCATCATTCACTCAGGAAGGAGATGACGATATTTACGTTATGTCGGCGGATGGAAAATCGACCCACCGCCTGACCACCGACCCTGCACGAGATATGTTTCCAGATTGGTCCCCTGACGGCAAACAGATCTCATTTATCTCCTACAGGGATGGTTTCCGCAACCTGTTTGTGATGAATGCCGATGGCAGTAACCAACGACAGGTGACGAGAAATAAAGGGGAATATTCTCAATGGGAGCAATGGTCGCCGAACGGAGACGAAATTGCCTTTACATACAATCCCGGAGGGGATCAAGGCACCAGCATATACGTTATCCGCCCGGATGGAAGCGGGTTGCGCCAGGTTGCTCCTCCTTCCGGAGGTTTGGGTGATCAGGAACCAACCTGGTCCCCAGACGGAAAAAAGATATTTGTTATTTCCAACCGTTCCGCCCAGACAGAAATTTGGGAAATCAACTTGGACAGAGGTGGACTGCGCCAGATCACGTATTTCGACGGTTCCCTGACTCCTGAACACTCACTCCGGTTCTCTCCGGACGGGAAACAGCTTGCTTTCTATGGGACCGGCCCTGAGGTCATTGACTACGGATCAGAAATTTACGTGGTCAATGTTGATGGTTCCGGCTTGAAAGATATCACCCATTCTGAGGGGCAAGATGAATGGCTGGACTGGTAATGGAATTATTGGAGCAGGGTCAGGGTTCCCAAAGCTGAAATCAGTGGAACGCCAGTGCATTCCAGGAAATACTGGCTGTTTCTTGACATCCTGAGCCTGGCAGGAATGGGGATTATTCTAGTTGTAACCAACCAGTACGGCGCGGGTGTCTCGCAAGACTCTGTGAGCTACATCGCCACTGCCAGACATATCGCCGATGGCATGGGAAGGCGCGTGACGGTAAGGGCATCTGGCTATCGTGAGGTGAAAATAGCTGTTTCTCTTTTCACGCATTGGCGCGAGAATATTCGCAAGTGTGGCGTGTCTGTTTTGGCAAGCCAGCGGTGCGAAGAATCCGCTCCCAGGCGAGGGAGGCGGCTGGTATTTTTCTCCGCTCCCGCTCAGTCTGCCCAACATCACGCGTAGCGGACAGGTCGGGGCGTTGCCCCGCTCGAGGGGGCACAGCCCCGAAGGCGGGTTATCACGCTCTAATTTTTATCCGCCAAGTCACAGCCCCACCACTACTACCCACATGGCGCTTCGCGGACGCAAACCGTAAGGCGCAACTCTTCTAGCACACTCAACTTTGAACCAACAGTGATAATGGACAAGTGATGGACAACCTCCATCCTCGACGCCATAGAATAATTGCAGCATGGCAATCATCGAGGCCATCCGTGCCAAATTCACCAATAACGCCTTTGAGTTCTCGAAACATGCCACCGATCAATCCATCCTTCGAGAGATTACAGTTCAAGAGATACGCGAAGCAGTCAGTCAAGGAGAAATAATCGAGGATAACCCAGACGATAAATACGGTCCAAGTTGCTTGAGATTAGGCTTCACTTGCGCCAAGCGTCCTATTCACATTCAGTGCAGCTACCCCGCTCGCCCACTCATCAAGATCATTACCGTTTATGAACCCAGCGCAATTGAATGGATTGACTATCGATTTAGGAAATAAAACTATGAACAGAAGTATGCCGGAAGAAAAACTGGTTGAGCAAAAAGTCACTTACACTTTGTTCAAAGATGGAAAGTTCTACATTGTAGAAAACGTACCTGCACGCGTAAACGTTGAGACTGGTGATCAATTTTTTTCACCTCAGACAGTTGAACGTCTGCAACACATTATCTTGCGTCAAAACAAGCCTTCTCGGGTAATTCAAACTCCTGTGTTCGATTTCTTTTAGCAGTCGCTTTGTTTGTTGGGCAGTATTCAGGGTTTTTGCGCCCAACACCGGCTGCAAGTGGACCCTAAAAAAGCTGGGGCAAGCAGCGGCTGCGCCGCTGAGGGTATGCACCGCTAAAAGGGCGTTCTCGCAAGTCCCGAGGCGAATACCGTTGTACCCCGGGGGGATCCGCATAAGGGAATGGTCACAAGAGAGTCCTCGCCGATCAAAGGGATAATACTGGTAATCAAACCTGGTGATTTTCTCCATCAACAACTTGACAGTATTACGTAATTGTGTTATATTATCCACTGAGCTGTCGTGACAACCGGTTTCTGTATCATAAGCCTATGAACAGCGGTGAGGCATGGAACAAGACAAATTTTTGATCAATCAACTGGCAAGACTAGCCAATGTGTCGGTAAGGACCATCCGCTATTACATCAAAGAAGGTTTACTGCCATCACCGGAAATACGAGGCCGATATTCATATTACGATGAAAGCTACCTGCTGCGGATCCGGTTGATCAAGCGCCTGCAGGATGCATTTCTTCCATTAAAAGAGATCCGTCTGCAGATGGAAGCGCTCGATATCGCGGAGATAAAGAATCTGCTGGCTGAAAAGGATGAAAAAGGCATCCTCGGATCGAAATTATCTCACCTGGAATATAACGTTCTTCCAGGTATCAAGGAAACATCCAGCGCTGCCGAATATATCACGCGCATCCTGGAAGCCCATCCGGTAGTACCTGGCAAGTTAGAGCAAACCGGGCACCGGCAATTGCAGCCGGCACCATCACCCCCGCTGACAGCGAAGCAGGTGCTCAAAGGAGCGGACAGGAATGACACCTGGAGGCGGGTCGAGATCATCCCTGGCATCGAGCTTCACATCAAGGATGCACTCTATAAAAAGCATTTCAACATAATCGACCGCCTCATCGAGTTCACCAAGAGCCTGTTTTAGTATCCATCCAAGGAGGATGAAATGACCGAAGGCAAATTATCCTCACACGTCCAGACCGACCTGGATATGATCTCGAGAGAAGTACCCACCCAGCGTGTGCTGGAATTAATGGTACAGGCGCCAGAGGCAAGCGCACAGAAAGACCGTCCAAAGTTGAATATTGCGCTCGTGATCGACCGCAGCGGGTCGATGAGAGGCGACAAGCTCGAATATGTGAAAGAGGCAGCCGCTCACGTCCTGGACCTGCTCGGAGAGCAGGATCGCGTCGCCATCGTCGCCTATGACGATACGATCATAACCCTTTCTGACAGCGTCCAGATAGGACCGGACAAGCGCAATGAGCTAAAAAACCTGGTGCGGAACCTGGAAGCGGGAAACATGACCAACCTGGGCGGTGGCTGGCTCCACGGCTGTGAACGCATCGCATCGGTTAAAGCAGACGGCTACTTGAACCGTACGCTCCTGCTAACAGACGGCCTGGCAAACGTAGGCATTACAGACCAGGAAGAGCTGGGTGTGCATGCGAGGGAATTGCACGCGCGTGGAATTGCCACATCAACCTTTGGCGTTGGCCTGGGCTTCAACGAACACCTGCTGGAGCATATGGCAAACCGAGGCGGGGGAAATTTCTACTTCATCGAACATCCCAGGGACATCCCGACAATTTTCATACAAGAGTTGAAGGAACTGGCAACCATCACCGCCCGCAAGGTTCTCATCAACATTGGATTACCAAAGCAAGTGGATGCACAGGTGCTGGGATCGTGGGAATTCGAGCGGACTGACGATCAATTGCGGATCATCGTCGGAGGCATCGCTGCCAACCAGAAGAGGGAACTGTATGTCAGGCTGTTGACCCCTCCACAAAACAAGCGTGATCACCTGGAACTGACCATCCATTGTTCCGCAGAAAATGAAAGTGGCGCCATTAGCGGTGCAAAAAGCAGCATTATATTCAAATATGAAGAGCAGAAGACCGTGCAGTCTGCCTCGTTGAACAAAGAGGTGATGGGACGCTTTGCCAGCGTCCAGCTGGCAGACGAGGCGATCAAGGCATTGAAACTCGAACGGGAGGGCAGGTCCGATGAAGCCAGTCATTTGCTGGAAATGATCCTGCCTGCGAACGCACCATACATGTCTGAGGAAAAAGTAACTTACTACCAGAACCTTTCCAGGCGAATGAAAAAGAGACTCACTGAAATTGACCGGAAAACGAGCCATTCCTTAAATTACACATCCAGAAGGCCTCGATAGGGGAGCCCGGTTTCCAGGCTGGTTTACAGGAACCGCCTCTCTTTTCCAGGAAGGCGGTTTTATTTATCATAGGGCATGGATATTGGCGAATCCCTGGTCCTGACCCAACGTGAGCAATTCCGCGAGTGGCTGGTCGAAAACCACCAGGGCTGGAAAGAGATCTGGCTGGTATTCCAGAAGAAATTGTCGGGCAAGCAAACCCTATCCATCGCAGAGGCAGTTGAGGAAGCGCTGTGCTTCGGCTGGATAGACAGTACGTTGAAGCCGATCGATCCCGGGCAGTTCGCCCTGCGGTTCAGCCCGAGGCGCAGGGGCAGCTATTGGGTGAGGAATAATATCGACCGGGTGCGCAGGCTGATCGAGGAGGGGAAAATGACCGAGGCTGGCATGGCGGTCCTGCCGGCTGATTTCAGTACCTAACCACGAAAACAACTAATGGGGGATCTCACAAGTAACTGACGGTTTGTAGTTTCACTCTTAAAGAAGGGCACTGGTACTGGCATGCGCGCGGAGGTCGTGAAGGAGGCGGCATGAGGGTGGGGCGCGGGTGCTGGAGGAGATTGCTTCGGGGCACATCTGCCCTCCCGAAAAAGCATCGGGACGATGTGGCGGGCAGTGTCAGGGAACGGCACCCCTCCTAAGAAACTGCCAGAAACCAGTTTCTTCCTTAAAAAAGAGCGCTTGCGCTGTTGGGTTACTCGCAAGTACATCAGAACACCTTTGTACAGCACACATCCTGAGGATGAGACAGGCAGGGGGAACATTCCACCAGTTTTGATATTCCACTATTTGAATGTATATAACCTGGCGCTGCAGCGGTTGAGGACATCCCCGAAAATATGTTTGTCAACGAGAGCGCAGTCTGGAAGTCTATGAGATAATTGGCAGAACGCTCACTCCCGATGGATGATGCTGATGGTTCGTATGTTTGGTAAATTGACCCGTTCCGGTCTCGTCCCTGTCATGCTCCTGATCGCGTTCAGCCTGGCGATCGGGCTGCTGACCATCCGGGATTATGGTGCGAGTTGGGATGAGCTGCTTATTTACAAGTATGCCGATCGTTCCATCAATGCATACTCTGAGTGGCTGCGGAACGGTGATATCCCATTTACAGGTAATACCTACGACAACTTTGGGCCATTCTATGTCACACTAGTCGCAATGATCACCCGGTTCTTCCAATGGTTAAACCCGGGGTGGCTGGCAGCAGACATCAGGCATCTCATATACTTTATTACATTCCAAGTCAGCGTATATGGATTTTATTTATTATGCAAGCGATGGTTAAAAGAATGGGCAGCATTTGGTGCGACCGTTCTCTTCTCGACCCAGCCTCTACTGTGGGGACATGCCTTCATCAGCCCGAAGGACATCCCTTTCATGAGTTTTTTCATGCTCAGCATCGTGCTTGGATTCCGGATGGTGGATGCCTTCCTGACGCCGCTTAAGCCTGCCCGCGGCGTTCAGGAGAACGAAACCAGTATGGACGTGGTGGTGCGCGCATGGAAAGAGACACCCGGTCGTCACAGGACACTTGTCCTGGCTGTCACCGTAATATGGCTGCTTTCCATTATCACATTGTTCGGTGGCACCAGCATTTTAAATGACGTGATAGGAAATCTCATTCGCGAGGCGGTTACGGGGGGAAAGCATACTTTCATTGAGATGTTGATTACCAGGATCGCAGCGGACATCCACCAGGCACCGGTTGATTTATATATCCAGCGGAGTGTTGTTCTCTTTCTTCGACTGAAGATCATCTACTTTCTATTGAGCGGCGCTGTGGTTGCCTGGATGTATAAAAGCAAATTCCCTTCCATGCTGCACCTGCTGCATCCTTCCGTCATCGGTCCGGGTGTCATGCTAGGCATGACCACATCGATACGTATCCTCGGTCCGGCCGCGGGATTGCTGGTCTGTGTGTATGCGCTCGCCAAGATTGGGAAAAGAGCCATTCCAGTGCTCCTGATCTATGCCGGCATCGCCATCTTTATCACATATCTTACCTGGCCTTTTTTATGGCCGGACCCGATCAACCGGTTCATCGAAAGCTTTGGGGTGATGAGCAAATACCCCTGGGAGGGTCAGGTTCTTTTTAATTCGGAATTGTACGCATCTAACGGATTGCCAGTAGTTTACATTCCGATCCTCCTGGCGCTCCAGTTCACCGAACCGGTCTGGATATTGTTTACCGTCGGCTTAATAATTGCCGCCTGGGTTTTCCTAAAGAACAGGGAGAAAGGCGATCTTCTGCTCCTGCTAGTTTTCTGGTTCGTGTTGCCGCTATTGGGCTTGATCGTATCCCATTCACCCCTGTACGATAACCTCCGGCAGATCTTCTTCATCCTGCCAATCGTATTCGTCACCTGCGGCCTAGCTCTTGAAAAGATATTCGAGATAATCAGGCGACCGGTGTTTAAGGGTTTGATCCTGGCGGCACTGGTCCTGCCAGGGATCGTCCAGGGTATCCGGCTCCATCCTTATGAGTATGTATACTACAACAGCATCATCGGAGGTACTCATGGGGCTTTCCGCCGCTTCGAGCTGGACTACTGGTGTATCTCTTTCCGGGAGGCTGCGAACTTTTTGAATCACACTGCGCCTGCAAATGCCAGAGTGCTGGTGGTTGGACCTGCGCATACGCTGGAACCGTTCATACGGAAGGATATCAAGGTCTTCTCAGAAAGTGATGATGGCAACAGCAGCGCGGATTATCAATATGCTGTGATCACGACGCGTTACAACTGGGACCTGACCAATTTCCCAGAGGCAGAGCAGATTTTCAGCATTCAACGAGACGGGGCTGTATTCTCCGTGATCAGGCAATTATCGAACATTGAAAGTCAGAAAAGCCCATGAGTTTCACGGCTGGTCTTTTCCCCTGGGAGACAAAATGGAGCCAGATATAAACAAGAAAACCCACCAACCGATTCCCCTCCCCACGCTTGCATTTATAGCCTGGTGCAGTCTGACGGGACTTTTTTTGATCAGTACACTCGTCCAATATAAAGTGAAGGGTTTGGATATATTTGAAGCGCTGATCCAAACCGGGCCAATCTCCAACCGAACGCTCAACCTCTATTCTGTCGGCATCAGCTGGCTATTGGCCGGGTTTTTCCTCTACCTGCTTCACTCCAAAAAGATCCATTCCAGAAATGTCTTTGCAATAGCTGGTTTCTTTCTTATCGGTTTGTTATATCTCAATGTGCTACGTGAGCGACCTGAATATGGCGATATCCAATACTATATTCGGGCTGCGAATGCCCTGCACCTTGACAAACACCTGCCCGCCACTTACATCTACCCGCCATTTTGGGCAAGCCTGCTGGAACCTCTGCTGCAGTTGGGCAAAAAAGCCATCTTTAATCTTGCCTGGTTAGCCAACGTGGGTTCGCTGTTCGTATTTTACTTTTTGCTCATCCTGATGCTCGAGCAATATGGTTTTTCGGGTAAGCTGGCTGCCCTGGTCACAACCATATTCATGCTGGTCAACGTTCCTATACTGCGAACGCTTTTTTATGTACAGGTCAACCTGCATGTGATCAATTTGATCTTCCTCAGCCTTCTATTGCTTCGCCGTTCTCCTTTCATATCCGCCCTGGCGCTGGCGATGGCTGTACACCTTAAGGTTTCACCAATCCTGCTGGTCGTAGCGTTCATTTTAGAGAAGAACTGGCGCTGGCTCTTCTGGTTCGTTTTCAGCACGCTCCTGATCGGAAGTTTCACGGTCATCAACCATGGGTTCTCACCATACCTCGACTTTTTTATCAATATCAAAAACCTTATTGCATCGCACGAGATCAGCTTTCGAGAGAATTCCATAGACTCGCTCTTCCTGGCTGCGTCAAATTTCTTGAACCTCGAGTGTGCACTGACGCGCAATGTCATCTATGCTGTCAAACTTGTAATTGGGGTCCTGGGCTTGGCGATCGTTTTCAAGAATATCAAGGGTCAGACCTTTTATCAGAGTGAAGGACCTGGTACCTGTCTTTACAATGGTGTGATCGGACTGTTGATCCTGGCCACCCTGTTCTCCCCACTGATCTGGGAACACCATGGCGTGTTCCTGGCGCTGCCTTTCCTGGTTTTGCTGAAAAGATTGTCTTCGGGCGGGGAATACGCCTGGTTTGGCTTTGCGTATTTCTTTGAGTTCCTCCTCCCGACCTTTGACTTTTTCCCCTGGTCTTACGGGAGACTGTTTTCCGCGTTGATCTGCCTGGGATTGTGCTGGTATTTATCGAAGAAAAAGGATATCTCTCCCCTATTTGAAGCTGCAGAAAGCAGGCTGTTGAATTTATAGGATTCATCAATCAATAATACATTCAAGACCGCCTGGAACTGGGCCAATTGAAGTTTAGATAATAGAATCATCCGGTGAAGAGGAAACAGCGCTGATCTCGAGATCGCGGTAGAATTGATCCGGAAAACCACTCCCGGGCTAACGGCTGATATATCCTACCGAAGTCCAGGTCATATTATGGTGTAAGGTATTTATAAACTGTTAACTCCGCACATCCGGTTGAAATATTACCTGCTACCACGTGCGAATTTTACTGAGCAGCCATTTTAACGACATATGAAGGTGGTGTGTAATGCTCCTGACAATTGATGTTGGCAATACCAACTTGACGCTAGGTCTATACGATGGAGAGAAACTCGGACCGCACTGGCGGCTGGCCACCGACCACGAGCGCATGCCGGATGAATACGGCCTGCAATTCCTGGGGCTGCTCGATCACGTCGGTTATACCACAGCCGATCTGAACGGGATCTGCCTGGCTTCGGTTGTCCCGCCGCTGACCGGGCGGGTCAGCCAAGCCTGCCGCGAGTATCTCAAGCAGGAAGCGCTGCTGGTGGATACCGGCATCAAGACCGGCATCCGCATCCGCTACGAGGATCCGCGTGCGGTCGGCGCAGACCGTGTGGCCGACGCAGTAGCGGTGCATCACCTCTACGGTGGTCCAGCCTGCATCATCGATTTTGGAACAGCAACGACCTTCAACGCCCTGACCGCCAAGGGTGAATACCTGGGTGGAGCGATCACAGTCGGCATCAACCTGGCTGCCGAGGCGCTCTTTCAACGTGCGGCAAAATTGCCCCGTATCGATATCCAGCGCCCGCCTTCGGTGATCGGCAGGAACTCGGTGCACGCGATGCAATCAGGTTTGCTTTTCGGATACGTGGCGATGGTCGAGGGGATGGTGACCCGTTTCCGAGCAGAACTGGGCGAGGACATGAAAGTGATCGCCACCGGCGGGCTGGCAGAGATCGTGGCAAAGGAAACACCTGTCATCCAGCACCTGGTACCATGGTTGACGCTCGATGGACTGAGGATCATCTGGGAGCTAAACCAATAAATTCACCACGAAGGACACAAAGGTTACGAAGGAAGTAAAAAGCAAAAATAACCGTGACGTTTTGTACAATCCACTTCCAAGACTGTCTTTTCTGGAAAGCAACAATAGATACCCCGAAATTGTAGGATAGATTCCATATATCAAAATCCTGATACTGGAAAAAAGAATGCATACTTATCGTTATTTGTTGATTTATAGTTTAATGGTATCTTTAGCACTGACTTCCTGTAACGGCCTGGCTGCCAATGCTGCTTTACCTGTCCCCCAAACCGAGACTCCAACCCTCCTCCCGACAGTTTCAGATCCACCGGCACAGACGGTCATACCAACCTCTACCCAGACGTCTACACCGGCATTCACGCCCACCCCGGCGTGGATCGCGCAGGGTCCAGGAAAACTGGTTTGCCCTATCCTGCTTTATCATCATATCGCCGATTCTGCCACCGACAGCAGGTTCTATGTCAGTCCGGGCAATTTCGAAGCCCAGATAAAACTGCTGAACGAGTGGGGTTATCAGACCATCCCGCTTTCGCTGCTGGTGGAAGCCATCACGAATGGCACGGAGCTGCCGCCGCGCCCGGTGATCATCACGTTTGATGATGGGAATATCGACGTGTATACGAACGCATTTCCGGTCATGCAGAAATATGGTTTCACAGGTATGCTCTATATCGTCAGCAACCGGCTGCAAGCGGATGGCTATATCAGCGCTGGCCAAATACAGGAGATGGCTGATGCCGGCTGGGAGGTGGGCAGTCACAGCATGAGCCATGCCAAACTGATCAAGAGCAGCAAAGACAGCCTGTATGCGGAAGTCGTACAGTCGCGCCATAACCTTGAAGAAGCGTTGGGCGTGCCGGTCGAGTCATTTGCCTATCCAGACGGTCTGGTCAAAGATGCAATTGTGGACTATGTTCACTTCGCACAGTATGAATCCGCGGTTGGACTCGGCTATACAGCCGAACAGGGACCGGGCAATCTCTTCAACCTTCAACGACGCGAGATCAAAGGTGAGTACGACCTGAAGACATTCACCTTGTTCCTTCCTTGGACTGAGATATTGGAAACCTCAGAAACCGCAACCCCCTGAGGCGACTCCCGGAAAGGTGTGAAACATGAGAAGTCTGGTGATCCCTTTTGTACTGGTATTTTTCCTTTCTTCGTGCTCAATATTTCCAGTAACTCCTGCAGACAGCGGCATCGAAGGACAGGTGTTCATAGGACCGATGTGTCCGGTCGTGATGGAGGGGCAAGAGTGCCCCGACCGCCCTTATCAAGCCACGATCAGCATTCTGAGCCCGAATGGAAGGAAAGTAATCAATTTTCAAACGGACGTCGAAGGGACCTTTCGGGTACCGCTGGCAGCAGGTGAATACATCCTGCATCCCGAATCGCCCAACGGCATCCCATCTGCAGCGGACCAGCCTTTCACGGTTCTAACCGGGCAGTTCACCCACATAACAGTCAGCTACGATAGCGGTATCCGGTAATATTCACCCCAAGTATGAACCGGTAATTAATATTAACCTGCCTCCAGTTAATCGGCGAGGGTCTGCGATTGAGAGGTTTAGAGCGTAAGGTCGATTTGGATTCCGGCCTGGGTATGCGAGGTGACAGGTCAGCCCTTGACATCCCTTTGTTTTTGCAGATAATAAAGGCAACAAGCGACTTTTTCCAATGGCTTTGACGGAGGAAAGTACGCCGGTGGAAGCTGACAGGGATGCGCAGGGTATAGAATGAGACCCGCGCTCAGCAGAGATCGACCGAAGTTCCCTCCCGAGCCGCCCGGGTGAATGGCAACACCTAGTAGTCCGGGCCGCAGCCTCTACGTTACCTGAGGAACCAATCGCATACATGCCGTTGGTAGTGAGCGGGCTGCACAGGCAGCCAAGTTGGGTGGTACCACGGGAACTCCCTCCCGTCCCAGTGTGGGCGGGAGGATTTTTTATTGTACAATGGACCACGGACGATGGACCACAGACGATGAAACATTGATATCAAATCGTCAAATATCCATCATGATTAATCATAATGGAGGTGAAGATGCTTGAAAGACTTGCAGATATTGAGAAATCCGCGCTGGAGGCACTTGGATCGATCCAGGATAACGATGCCCTCCAGGAATGGCGGGTGACTCATCTAGGCCGCAGCTCACCATTGATGCAGGTTTTCAACGGATTGGGTCAACTTGCCAGGGAGGAACGCCCACAGGTCGGTCAGCGAGCAAACCAGGTCAAACAGAGGCTCGAAGGCGCCCTGGTTGAGAGAGGAGAAAGTATCAGACAGGCTGCACTGGCACGCTCCCTCGAGCAAGAAAAGCTGGATGTGACCCTGCCTGGCCGGCCTTTCCGGTACGGGCGGCTGCACCCGGCGACGCAGACCCTCAGGCGAGTCCTGTCCATTTTAGCGGACATGGGGTTCCAGGTTTACACCTCACGCGAGGTTGAATCTGACGAATATAACTTCCAGCTGCTCAACTTCCCGCCGCATCACCCGGCGCGCGAGATGCAGGATTCATTCTATCTTGAAGCTGGGGAACGCGGAAACAATCCCCTCCTGCTGCGCACACACACCTCCCCAGGCCAGATCCGGGCCATGCGCGAATATGCGGCGACCAACCCGGACAATCCGCCGCCGGTCCGCATCGCGCTGCCAGGCATGTGCTTCCGTTACGAGCAGATCACAGCCCGTTCCGAAATCCAATTCAACCAGGTCGAAGGGCTGGCGGTCGGGGAGAACATCACTTTCTCAGACCTGAAGGGAACGGTGAGCGACTTTGCCCGGCGCATGTTCGGGCAGCAGGCGCGCACACGCTTCCGCACTGGGCATTTCCCATTCACCGAACCCTCGGCTGAAATGGACGTGGAATGTTTCGTGTGCAACGGCAAGGGCTGTCCGGTCTGCAAGCTATCGGGGTGGCTGGAGATACTTGGCTGCGGCATGGTCCACCCGGTGGTGTTGCAGAACGGAGGCTACGACCCCCGCCGCTACACAGGCTTTGCCTTCGGTATGGGGACAGAGCGCCAGGCCATGCTGCGCCATCAAATTGATGATATCCGGTATTTCTGGGGCAATGATGTCAGGTTTTTGGAGCAGTTCTAGGAGAGCGATATTCGATATTCGAGATTCGAGATTTTAGAGGCGTGCAATGAGCGTCAAGGGATTGGGAAAACTTGAAGCACGGCGAAAAGCAATGGACTTCACTTTGAAAGTCTATCGCGAAGTTTTACCCGTTCTGCCCAATGAGGAAAAATGGAAATGGAGGATCAACCATGGAAAACAAAATCAACTTTAAAGACCTGCTGGGACCAATGCGCGTACCATTTCTGCTGCTTCCCCCCATGTGCGTGCTGCTCGGCATTGGAACTGCTTACTGGACGACCGGTCAAGTGAATTTCCTGTACGCGGTCCTGGCATTGATCGGCGCGGTATCATCACATATCAGCGTCAATGCCTTCAACGAGTACTACGACTTCAAGAGCGGGTTGGATGCCAAAACCCCAAAGACTCCTTTCAGCGGCGGGAGCGGTACGCTGCCGGCCCGGCCTGAGCTTGCCAGGTCAGCGCTTGCGACCGCAGTGATAGGCCTGCTCATCCCAGCCCTGATCGGGCTGTATTTCCTGGTCGTGCGCGGGCCGGCAATCCTGCCTATCGGCATCCTGGGTGTCGTACTGGTTGTCACCTACACAACCTGGATCACACGCAACCCAATCCTGTGCCTGTTCGCTCCAGGCCTGGGATTCGGTACGCTGTGGGTGATGGGCACGGACTTCGTCATGACCGGCGGTTACTCCTGGACTGCCTTCACCGCCTCATTGGTGCCGTTCTTCCTGGTCAGCAACCTGCTGCTGCTCAACCAGTTCCCGGACGTGGAAGCCGACCGGAGCGTAGGCCGGCGTCACCTGCCTATCCTGATCGGCAAGCAGGCAAGTAGTTATATCTATGTCGCATTCCTGGCATGCACCTACCTGTCAATTATCGCTGGTTACCTGCTGGGTGCACTGCCTGCCTGGGCGTTGATAGGTCTACTAACAGTCCTGCTCGCCATACCAGCCGGGTTGGGTGCTGTCCGTTACAACCAGGACATCCAAAAACTCATGCCAGCCATGGGCATGAATGTGCTGATCAACCTGCTCACACCCCTGCTGGTGGCGGTGGGACTGTTCATTGCGAGGGCTTTGACATGAGAATAACGGTTTCCTGGCTGAAGGATTTTGTCGATATTGATATCACCATCGAAGACCTGGCACGTGTTTTAACCCTGGCAGGCATGGAAGTAGAGGAGATCCAGTATGCCGGCCTGCCGATGCCCGCGCATCCTGTCAAGGACCTGCATGTCCAACAGCGGCAGGAGTTCAAGACGACCGGCCTGGCCTGGGAGCGAGACAAGCTGGTGGTCGGGCAGATCAATGAGGTCATGCCGCATCCCGATGCTGACAGGCTGGTCTTATGCAGGCTGGAAGATGGACAGAAGGAGTATGTCGTCCTGACCGGTGCACCCAACCTATTTGAATATAAAGGGAAGGGACCATTAGCCAGGCCGCTCAAGGTCGCCTATGCCAGAGAGGGCGCCCGTCTGTATGATGGTCACGTGGATGGCCAGGTTTTAATGACCCTCAAGCGCACCAGGATCCGGGGAGTCGAATCGTACTCGATGGCCTGCTCGGAAAAAGAACTGGGCATCTCGGATGAGCATGAGGGTATCATCATCCTGGATGACGGGGCGCCGGTTGGCATGCCGCTGGCAGATTACATGGGCGACGCCGTGCTGGATGTGGCGATCCTGCCCAACATGGCACGCAACGCCAATATCCTGGGAATCGCGCGCGAGGTGGCGGCATTGACCGGCAAGAAATTAAAGCAACCAGGTTTCGAGCTGCACGCCGCAGGCGAACCGGTCGCGGGCAGGGTGGTCATCCAGATCAACGAGCCTGAACTGAACCCGCGGTTCGTGCTGGGCTTGATCCGTGACATGGATATCGGTCCCAGCCCTTACTGGGTGCAGCGACGCCTGCGCCTGGCGGGCATGCGTCCGATCAACTGCATTGTGGACTCCACCAACTACGCCATGATCGAGATCGGTGAGCCACTGCATGCCTTTGACTATGACGTGCTGGTGAAGCGCGCCCGTGGGAAACCGGTAGTGATCAGCACGCGCAGCGCCAAACCAGGTGAAAGACTGACCACCCTGGACGATGTTGAACGCGAACTCCAGTCTTTCAACGTTCTGGTGTGTGATACAGCCGGACCCCTGTCCATTGCGGGTGTGATGGGCGGCGCTGAATCCGAGGTCACGGAGAAGACCCGGAATGTGCTGCTGGAAGGCGCAGCCTGGAACTTTATCAATATCCGGCGGACAGCCAATGCCCACAGTCTCCATTCCGAGGCCTCCTACCGCTTCTCACGGGGCGTCCATCCTGCCCTGGCAGAAAGCGGTGTGCGCCGCGGGTTGGAATGGATGCGCCAGTGGTCTGGCGGCAAAGTGGCGCCCGACCTGGTGGATAATTACCCGCTGCCGCCAAAAGAAATCGTGGTGGAAGTTTCTAAAAAGGATGCCAGACGCCTGCTTGGGATTGAAATACCGGCAAAAGAGATGACAAGCCTGCTGACGAGGTTGGAGTTTGAATGCAAGGTCAGCGGCGATAGGGTGACAGCCAAAGTGCCGCCATTCAGGATGGATATTGGTGAAGGTGTGGTGGGTGTGGCGGATATCCTGGAAGAGGTCGCCCGCCTGTACGGTTATGACCGAATTCCTGAGACGCGCATGGCTGATGCGCTGCCACCGCAGACAGGCAATCCAGCCCTGGCGTTGGAGGAGAACCTGCGGGACCTGCTGGTTACCCTGGGGGTCCAGGAGATCGTTAACTACCGCCTCACATCACCTGAGCGGGAAGCACGCCTGGGTGAGCAGGGTGAATACATACAGATCGCGAATCCTATCGCTCCGGATAAGCGTGTCCTGCGCAAGAGCCTGCTGGCGTCCGTGCTGGATGCGGTTGAGCGAAACGCGAGGCTGCGCGGGTCCCTGGCATTCTTTGAGATCGGACCGGTTTTCATCCCTGGACCCGATGATCTCCCGGATGAACCGTACAAACTTGCCATCGCCATGACCGGCAGCCGCCAACCGCCAGTCTGGGACAGTAAAGACGCTCCGGACCTGGATTTCTATGACATGAAGGGACTGGTCGAAGCCATGCTCGACAGCCTCGGTTTGCATCGCGTAACCTACGCACCAGCGAAGCATCCCCACTTCCATCCCGGGAAATGTGCCCAGGTCAGCGTAGATGGACAGGTCCTGGGATCATTTGGTGAACTGCACCCGCTATTGCAGGCGCGTTATGATTTTGCAGAGGCAGCGGTGATGGCGGCAGAATTCGACCTGGCGACTATGCGCAACGCGCAGCCGGTTTACCAGGTGGAACCAGTACCCGCTTTCCCACCCGTGCTGGAGGACATCGCAGTGATAGTGGATGAATCCATCCCGGCTGTGCAGGTCGAGGCGCTCATCCGCCAGAGCAGCGGCAAGATGGTCACGGAGATACGCCTGTTCGACGTTTATCGGGGTGAACAGATTAGTCCAGGCAAGAAGAGCCTGGCTTACAGCCTGACCTACCAGGCTCCCGACCGCACGTTGACCGACAAGGAGGCGGCACAGATCAGGAACAAGATCGTTCGAAGCCTGGAACAGGAGTTTGGGGCGAAGCTGCGCAGTTGACTAAAAAGGGCTTGCGCTCTATTATCGTTCACTGTATACTCATCTTGAGATCACATAACTTTTTACCTGGAGGAGAAGATGGACAAAAAAACTGGTAGTATCATTGCGACCGTTGCTACCGCGCTGTTATGCGGCTGCCCCGGATTGTTCCTTTGCGTTTTTGGGATCTGGGGCGCAACCGGGACAATGCCTTACACTACTGAGTTCGGTGGCGTTACAGGAGGTGGAACAATGCCCAGCACAGTGGGTTTTGTGTTGCTCTGCCTCTCGCTGATCCTCATCGCCATACCGATCGTGGTCGGCTTCGTGACCCTGCGGAAGAAACCCGAGCCGGCAACCCCGCCTGACATGGGTGAACCGCTCCCGCCGCCGTCGTAAACGAGCCAGGTTCTTTCTGCTGTAAAAATACATCGAGACCACCCTTTCAGGCGGTCTCGATGTGATAAATAGACTCTTAGGTCAGTTTTAATAAAGTAATCCCGTCCAATCGGGTTTCTACGGCAGATACCGCGCCAGGGCAAAGTCCCAGTCCCCGCCAGAACCAACATTCGTCCGGCCAATCACAACCAATCTACCATCCGTTTGAATTGCGATATCTCTGGCATAATCGTCCCCGCCAAAATCGGTCGTCAGCCAGCCATTCCCGCTGAATGTATTATCAAGAGAACCATTGGGATTGTAGCGAGCCAGAATGAAATCACGACTGCCGTCATTGCCTGTCAAGCCTGCAACCACGAGCTTTCCGTTTGATTGGATCGCCAATCCGTAGGTCGCATCAGGAACACCAAGGATTGGATTAGAGACCACCTTTCCATCACCACTGAACGTGGTATCCAGGCTGCCGTTGGTATTATAACGTGCGAGAGCGAAACTGGAATCACCAGGAACCTCCCGATAACCAGCCACAACAATTTTGCCGTTCGACTGGATAGCTACACTCCTACCATGGTGGTAGTCTCCACCAAAATTTGTAGTCACCTTACCATCAGCACTGAAGGTTGTATCTAGTGTACCATTGGAGTTGTAGCGTGCCAGGGCAAAATTGCAGTTTATATAAGGGGCATACCAAGTCTCTCCCAAAACTACGATCTTCCCGTCTGATTGGAGTGCCAGATCATATGATAAATCACTTCGCCCACTGCCGAAACCAGTATTCACCATGCCATCCCCGCTGAACGTTGTGTCCAGGGTACCATTTGCGTTAAAACGGTAAACAGCAAAATCATAGTTACTGCCGTTATACATTAACCCAGCGACGACGATCTTGCCGTCAGACTGGATCGCTAATCCACCAAGAGAGCCGTTGTCACCGCCTCCAAAGCTGGTGGTTACCTTGCCATCCCCACTGAAAGTCGAGTCCAGACTGCCATTTATTGTGTAGCGAGCTACAGCTACATCACAGATACCACCATTACACATTTGACCTGAAACGACGATCTTGCCATCTGACTGGAGGGCGACATCCAGCGCCTGATCAAAACCACCAAAGTTGGTCGTGAGCTTTCCATCCCCACTGAACGTGGTATCAAGTGATCCGTTTGATCTATAGCGCACCACAGCAAAGTCATCCTTCCCTCCCACTTCGAATTTATCGAAGTGATCCCCAACTGCTACGATCTTACCATCTGGTTGTATTGCAATCCCACGGCCGTAATCATTTACTAATACCCCTCCGACATTCGTGGTGACCTTGCCATCCCTGCTGAAAGTTGTGTCCAGGTCTCCCGAGGCTGCCAGGGCGATAGTGAAGGTCAGCAGGCTGAGCGCCATGACCAGCAGCAGCGTTTTCCAGGCAGCATGCTTTATAGAGTAACAGTGAGACTTAAAATTGAACATGGTTTCCTCCTCCTTGTACATTATCGTGCAAAATAAATTGTCAATCGGTCACTCGCGTTTCTACGGCAGATAACGCGCCATGGCGAAGTCCCTGTCAGCGCCAGGGCCAGCATTTGTCCAGCCTGCAACGACTATCCGACCGTTCGCTTGGATTGAAATGGCGTTCCCGAAATCATCCCCACCAAAATCGGTCGAAAGCCAGCCATTCCCGCTGAATGTATTATCGAGAGAACCATTGGAATTGTAGCGCGCCAAAATGAAATCTCGAGTGCCGTCATTTCCTGTTCTGCCGACCACCACTATTTTCCCATCAGTCTGAATGGCTAATCCATTCGCCGAATCAGGTACGCCGGGGGCTGGGTTTGTAAGCACCTTCCCATCTCCACTGAACGTGGTATCCAGGCTGCCGTTGGTATTGTAACGGGCGAGAGCGAAACTTGAATCACTAAGAACTTGACGAAAACCAGCCACAACAATTTTGCCGTTCGACTGGATAACTACACTGTTACCTTGGTCGTCTCCTCCGAAATCCGTGGTCAGCTTACCATCAGCGCTGAAGGTGGTATCCAGGGAACCGTTAGTGTTGAATCTCGCAACTGCGAAATTAAGATCGGTAAGAAGTCAACCAGGATGACGAGATTCACCAACAACCACCAGTTTACCCCCCGAGGCAATTGCAATGTCTCTGGCAAAATCATTTCGCCCACTGCCAAAACTTATATTCACCATCCCATCCCGACTGAAAGTTGTATCCAGCGTACCATTTTCGTTAAAACGGTAAATGGCGAAATCATAGCTGCTGCCATTATGCATATACCCGGCGATAATGATCTTGCCGTCAGACTGGATCGCCAATCCACCGAGAGAACCATTGTCTCCTCCTCCAAAGTCTTTGGTAACCTTGCCATCCCCGCTGAAGGTGGTATCCAGGCTGCCATCTGGGTTATAACGAGCCACAGCAAGATCACAAACATAGTTTGCAGCACAGGCTTGACCTGCCACGACTATTTTACCGTCTGGCTGGAGGGCAACATCATGGGCTTGATCCTGTACCCTAAAATTCGTGGTGAGTTTCCCATCTTCACTGAACGTGGTATCCAGCGCACCATCGGGCTTATAGCGAACCACAGTAAAATCAGATTTGTCTCCAGCGGCATTGTAATGGTCCCCTACTGTTACAATCTTGCCATCGGATTGTACTGCCAGCCCCCAAGCTGCATCGTTCACTAAAGCCCCCCCAATGTTCGTGGTGACTTTGCCATCCCCGCTGAAGGTGGGGTCCAGGTCTCCCGAGGCTGCAAAGGCGATGGTGTAGGTCAGTATGTTCAGCGCCAGCGCCAGCAGCAGCGTTTTCCAGCCGATGCGCTTGAGAGTGTTAGAGTATGAATTTATTTTGACCATGATTGCCTCCTCTTATGTATATTATCGCACAAATAATTGAAGATGATACAAAAAAATAATGAGTGTCAACCAACATGGTTGTCGCACCTCATTGTTTATCTTTTCCTTTGTGAACACCAAGCCAATGCGATTACTTGTAGCTCCTTACTTGGCAACAACGATATTCAGGCTGATATAACAGAAATATGATTTATTGACCCTCAATGCCCAGGTCGTCGTGTAAGAATCCTGGGTTTTCGGGGCGGTCATATCCACTACCAACTCCACGCTCTTGCCCGGTTTCACATCCTCCGGAAAATCGTATCCATTCGCTTTGGAGAACTTGTCCCCGCGCACATAGACATAGTCAATACTTCCCGAATCCCATTCCTTATACCCGGTGTTCGTGATCTTCCATTTCCAGTCAAAGTCGGTTTGTGGTTTATATGTTGTACCGTTGGAAGGTTTCTGCGAGACGAACTGGCAGGCATAATCGGTTTCCGTGGTGGCAGTCCTAGGAAGATAATATGTGGTCGGTGTTTTGAAGACAAAGATAAAGGTCACCGTTGGGGTAGGGGTTTCTGTTGGGGGAGATGGAGTCCTGGTTGGTGTGGCTGTATTCGTGGGCGTATTCGTGGCAGTCGGTAATACTGCGGCTGTCTGGATGGATATCGCAACATAGGTCATCGCCACGAGTGTTTCAATATAACCCGCTGGTTGAGGCGGAAGAGATGTCGCTAAAAGGGGTCCACAGCCTGATAAGCCCAAAATGGTTACCAGCATCAGAACCAATATATGATGCACAAGCCTGAACATGGTTCACCTCCTTGTATAAACTCACTTAACCGATCCCTGAATACCTAATCCCGTAACGATTTATTCAGGTTGTGATTCCTCAACGAGAAGTGTATGAGTTACTCTACATTTATCGCCACGTATGGGTAGCAGAAATTATTGATCTTCCAGGTCATGACGTGAAAGCCTTTTTCGTTGGGGGCGTTCGCGTCGAAGCGCACGGTGATATCTTCACCTGGCTTGATCTCCGGCAGGGAGACGATCGTGGTCGCTGTCATCTGCGGTCCGCTCAAATACCTCAGGTCAAAACCGGCATCCCATTTCTTGCTGCCCGAATTCGTGATCGTCCAAACAATATCAAATGATTCGTTCCGCTTGAAAACAGTGTTGTCATGCGGTTTGTATGGCCAGACTTCGCAGGCATAGTCAGCCTGTATGACACCCCCGCTGGAACCCGAGGAGGTGGGTGCAAAGACGAAGGGAGTGAAGGTCGGGGATGGGGTAAAAGTGGTAGTGGGGATCAGCGTCTCAGTCGGGGTGAGTGTTTCCTGGGTTTCAAGTGACAAAGAGGGCGACACATTCCCAGCGGCAACATGCTCGGCTGCGATGGTCAGCGCCACAGACGTCTGGATCAATTCGGCGACCATGGTCCTGTCGGGTGCGGAAGCGCCAGGTCCGCAACCGGCCAGCAGGATCACCATTCCCATTAGAACGGACAAGGGGCGAAGAGTCTTCTGGATAAACATATTTACTCCTTTGGGGTTTGATCAGCCTCGGGGATCCCGCTGCCAATACCCAGCGGCTGCCACTTGCGCTCATCTTTCAGACGGTGCTGGATACCCCCGCGATCGTGGAGCAGGTCGAAATTATCAGGCTTGATAAACATTCTCTCGCCATCGAGCAGGCCGGTAATGCCGGTCTGACCGGGCTCGGGACGTTTATTCTGGCAATACGAACAGGACTTCGGGTCATGGGGTGTATACACGACCGGTTCTTCATATGTGGTCACATAACCTTCGTAATTGCGCACGACCACTTTATGGTCGGAGTAACTGAGCAGGTAATTGGGCATGATGGGGATCTTGCCGCCGCCGCCGGGTCCGTCAACGATGTAATGCGGCACGGCATAACCCGAGGTATGTCCGCGCAAGCCCTCGACGATCTCGATGCCCTTGGCGACCGGGGTGCGGAAGTGACCGGCACCCTCGACCAGGTCACACTGGTAGAGATAATACGGGCGGACGCGGATGCGGACCAGATCCTGGACCAGCTTGCGCTGGATGTGCACGCAGTCGTTCACTCCCGCCAGAAGCACTGTCTGGTTGCCCAGCGGGATGCCGGCATGTGACAGGCGGCTGCAGGCCTCAGCCAG
>Ga0315285_10001628_pt1 | contig 23558 bp, 20 predicted proteins | sample YL17G09_36_MG_FD_203698 | JGI IMG/M metagenome (GOLD analysis project Ga0315285, IMG submission 203698) | Sediment microbial communities from Yellowstone Lake, YNP, Wyoming, USA - YL17G09_36 | ecosystem: Environmental > Aquatic > Freshwater > Lake > Sediment | place: USA: Wyoming | collected... | reverse complement strand
CCTCCCGCCTACGAGTAACCAACAAGGACATCGTTTACGAGAATTAACGACTGGTCAAAACTGGTCAAAACAGGACAAAACTGGTCAAAACAGGACAAAACTGGTCAAAACAGGACAAAACTGGTCAAACGGGACAGTCGTATGTGATGTCCGTGAATGTCCACTTTTGTCCACGAATGTCCACTTTTGGGCATAAGGTAATTTCGTGCCAGAGTAGGGTGCAGGGGCAGCGATATGCCCTTGCAGGAAAGTCGTAAAAGTGTATAAGACAAAGTTTGGTTTACATAATAACAGGTGCGTTTCTTTTGAGTGCCTTATGGAGCATAGCATTGTATATAGATAGAGTCTGAGCATGGATAACGTAGTCTCAAAAAGAGAGACTTTTTAGAAAAATCTGAACGTAGGCTAGTCTCAAACTTCTGTATTTGGTTACAGGTTTCTTGGTTACACCTTTTGTTTTGGTTACATTGTTACATTGGTTATATATAGACATTGGTTACAGGGTGAAAAGTGTAACCATGTAACCTGTAACCAGAATGAGGAAATACACTCGAACTTACGTTCAAACAGGTATGGTACGCTAGTCTCAACTTAGTAGGAAAAGTGAGAAAACGAGAGGTAGTGAGAGGTAGAGGGAGCTTGTAGCCTTAGCTTGATAAGATAAATGGCTGTAGATTACTGAGAATGGCTGTAAATCATCTTGACAACTATTGAGATGGTGTTATAATTAGAACATAGGGAATTAGTAACAGGAGCGAGATAAGGGGGTTAAAGGTGAATAAGATTAAAAAGGGGAAAAGGCAGAATCAGGGAATGGCTAGGATGCAAAAGATTCACAAGATTGGTAACTCTTTAATGGTTACCCTCCCTGCTGAATGGGTAGCAAAACACCATTTACAAGAGGGCGATGATATTCCTGTTCTGGCTGATAATATCCTCAAAGTAGTACCTATGAGTGAGGCGAGATAATGAATACCAAACCAATGCTCGCTAGCGATTTCGTAAAATATGTTAGTAGCTTACCTGATGCCGATGATATAATAGAGGGCATTTTACCCAAAGGTGAAACAGCCCTGTTTTGTGGTGCGCCTTATAGTTGTAAGTCATTGGAAGTTCAACGTCTGACCTGTCAATTCCCTGTAGGTGGTGATTATCATGGGCTAAAAGTTAAAATGTGTGATGCTGCTTATCTTACTTGGGAAGGTTCACAAAAGGGATTAGCCAACAGATTTAGTAGGTTTATTCAAGGAGTCCCCTTAGTAAAAAATCCTGTAATGTGGAAACTGGATGAACAAACACCTTTGAATACTAAAGAGGGTTACAAATTATTTTTAGAGGTTGTAAAGCAGATAAGGGCTATCAGGAACGCAACAGTCTTGGTTATAGACAGTTTCCCTTATACAATACGTGGAGACCACAAAAGTGATGTTACTGTCGGGGCGTGGTGGGAAGCAGTACAAAAGTTATCTAACACACAAGGGATAACCTGCATATTTGTGTGGGAATTTACCAAGCCTATCATATTCAGGGGCGATGTGGTCAACCCTTATGGATTAGAGAGATTAAAAAGTGCTTATCAAACAGCTTATAAGGTGAATACCGTAATAGGAATGGGGGAATGGTCTAAGACAATTAGGTTAGGCAAGTCTATAGAACGTATTAGAAGCCCTCAAATAGTAGGAATGAAAGTCAAGGATGGTGCTACTTTGCCACCTTTGAATGTTACTTTAGATACCAAGACGCTATGTTTGAATGGGGAATATTGGAAATTTGACGAAGAAACTCAAGCGTATATCGTTATAAAGGATGGTAAAAATGAATAAGATGTTGTCATTGGCAGATTTAGGTGTACTCCTTCACAAAAGTCCAAAGACAATAAAGCGGATTGTCATTAAGACCAATATACCTTATGTTAAGGTAGGACGTACAATGATGTTTAGTGAGTCTGTGATTGCAGAATGGCTAAAGAGTGAACTTGTAGAGACTCCCTTAGAAGTTCCCTTAGAGGCTCACTTGGAGACTCCTGTAGACACTCTGGCAGAGACTCCTGTAGAGACTCCTGTAGAGACTCCTGTAGAGACTCCCATAGAGTCTCCTGTAGAGTCTCCTGTAGAGTCTCCTGTAGAGTCTCCTATCATAGAGTTTGGGGTAGAACAGTTCTGGCAAGCGGTTAATGCGGATAGTAAATTAAAGCAAGATTTATATGACGCAATAAAAGATGGGAGTTTAGAAAAAGGGATAGACGAAATTAAAGAATCAATGGCAACAGCTACGGTTATGTTAAGTTGTGCCGAACTGCTTGTTGGTCACCCTGAATTAGCAAAGGATTTGGTAGGTACTATAGAATGTGGCAATCAAAAGAGGAATGAAGATGAATAAAACAGTTACAGATTATCATATTCTATGCCCCAAATGTCATAATCCAATGAGGCACAGAGCATTATCAGGCTTGTGGTGGTGTCCTAATACCGAGTGTTCTGATTATAAAGGGATACCACCTATTAAAGTGAATAGACAACCTAACATGGATTTAATAGAAGCCTTGAGCGATAAGGGCTGGAAAGCCTATGAAGCAGAACTTAGAACGAAAGGGGGTGAATAATATGAATCAACCTTTTAGAGACTTTGAGATGTGCTGTCCTCACTGTGGTTCTACACACTTTGTTAAGACGGATAAGTGCTTTAGTCCATTTAGTAGGTGGACTTGTCAAGGCTGTCATGGTAAGTTTTTTAGGAGTGTGCAAATACAGTTGATGACAGAAAGAGCCTACAGAGATAAGGTAGAAAGAATAACTACAGTAAGGGAAGGGGGATAAAATGAGAAGTACAAGTCAGTCAAGGTCAAGTGGGTTCAACTATGGTAGGGCGTTGATAGGAGTAGTGGGAGTATTCATTGTGTTAGCAATAATGGATATTGCAATAATGGACACTAACCTCACATTGCTCGCCATATTTGGTGGTGAAACAGGACTTGTCTCATCGGTGCTTATCTATAAGATGATTAGAAGTTAGTCCTGTAAGTCCTAACTCGTAAAAGAGTAGGCAGGGATAAGGGAGTAATAAAATGGGGAAGCAAATAGAAGTAGCAGAAGTTAAGCAAGACGAAAGCAAACCTTGGCTTGCGTGGTGTATGAAGTATTGTGACAATCATACTAAAGAATGTCCTGTTTGGAAAGGTCAAGATTGTATGTTTTATGATAGCAAGACAGGGAAATGGTATTAGCACTTTCTTTTCGGCAGTAGTGGATAGCTGGGGTAAATTTTACTGCTTCAACTATCCACTACAAGGTTGACAAACTAACCGAAATTTGATATTTATAGGATAAAAAGGGGGTAGATAAAATGGCAGAATTAAAAGAACTTTACGAGCAAGCCTCACAGGAACAGCACTTTACCCATGTAAGCCCAGAGGAATTTATGGCAAAGGCTGAAACTCTCAGGAATGAGGGATTTATAGACTTTGAGATTAGGGAATTTGCACAGGTAGATATTACATCGGTTGCTATAAAAGCAATGCGTAATCAGCGTATGGCAGAGTTTGAAGATTTTACTAGGGATTACATTATGAGATTTTCTGATAAAGAAATATCCATTACAGAGATAATAGATACATTCCAACAGGAGATTGAAGCAACCTATATAGACAATGGGTGGGTATTCAAGACAAAGCGTGGTTTAGACCCTTGGGCGTATCTTCACACATTTTATGACCCTAAAAACCCTGATACTCGTACTCCTACAAAAAAGGATAGGCGTAGAAAGACTAAAAATTATGCTAGTGTAAGAGGTCGTGAATAGGAGGTATAATATGCCAGCATTTACATCTGAGTTAAAAAATAACAAAGTTACGATAACGGCTAGTAATGGGCAATCCACTACTAGCGACAGTATAGAATTGCTTTTTGATTGGCTTTTATCGCAACAGGATAAAAAGTGGAGTTCTGTGTGTTGGGATGTTGATGAGTTTAGTGCTCCACTATTCAAAGTAATGCCTGTTAAATTGCTTAGGAGTTTATTCCATACAGGCAAGGCTTGGGTAGAGGATTACTATATCTTTTACAATAAGACAAGCCTATGTGTCGGGGAACGCACAGGGCGTAAGGCTATCATCTATAACCTCAAACAATATTTTAATGGGGCTACACCACCTAAAAATGCACAAGAGACTTTGGCTATGTATCGGGATATGTATAAAGAGTTAAAGGGTATCGGATTAGATGTTGGCAAATTGACTTCACCTGTTACTATGATAGAAGCACATATCTATAATCTGAATTTGCCTACACACAAGGTCATTCCATTTGAGGTTAATCAGATGGCTTATAAGTGTAGCACAAAAAGATGGCACGAAGCAATCAAGATAGGTCATTGGGATAAGACTTGGGATATTGATTTGACCTCTGCATTTCCAGCAGCAATGGCAGATATGATAGATTGCAGCCCTGCTAATGGAGTTTGGGTAGATGATAAGGTTCAACCTAAAGATGCTGTTATTGGCTTTGCACAAGGAACTCTGAGGATTGAAAAGGACATATCTCCTGTAGTCTATATTGATAAGTATGGTAATCAGATAAACCATAAGGGAGAAGCACCTTTTATCATAGCCAAGCCTGAACTTGACATAATAAGAGAGTTTGGGATAGGTGATATGGCTATTGAGCGTGGGTATTGGTTTGTACCTAATAATGAGATATATCCTGCAAGAGATTTTATCCAATGGCTTTATACTCAGCGTGATAAGTCTGCGTTCTTAAATTATGTGGCTAAATCAAGTATGGTAGGAATGTATGGCAAGTTGCTACAACTATTCAAGGACGATACGGCTAATCCATTCTTTAATCCTGTTTGGGCTAGTACTATAGAGTCTATGGTAAGAGCAAAGGATACAAGGTTTATCTATTCTAATCACTTGGAAGATGATGTACTCCATATTGCAACAGATGGAGTTTTACTAGATAAGGAAGTTGACATAACCACAGAAAAGAGATTTGGGGAATGGAGATTGAACGGAGTAAGCCCTTCACTGATTATGTCAAGTAATCTTGTTTTTACAGGTGATAAAAAGCCAAACAGGTTACTTTACGAAATGGCACTCAAGATGATAGGTGATAATCCCCAAGAGCGACTCTGGACGACTTCACAGACTAGACGTATGACTTTGGGTGATTATGTAATCAATCCAGCATTAGGCTTAGGGAGTGAGCATGAGGTTGTGGCTTCGTTTGGGCTAAAGGTGATACGTGAGCAACACGATAGAAACTTTAACAGGTTGCCTCTTAATGGTGCTGAATTGCTAGCGAATAGGTATGATAGTAAACCTTGGGATGCTACAGAACTCGCTGAGGGGGATAACGTCTAGGGATACTTACCTATAGGAATTAAGCCTATCTTGGGGTTGTAAAGGTACTCTGGGATAGGCTTAATTGTGTCGGCAATACCCTACCCCGACTGTACCTCGACTGTTTAGCCCGACTGTCTTTTATCCCCTTATAGCCCGACACTCTCGACTGTTCCTCGACACTACCCCGACTGTTGTAGCATACCCCTATCGTGAGTGTTGTAGCATACCCCTATCGTGAGTTTTGTTATATTGTTAGGAATGTTATACTGTTAGGTAATCCTATGGCAACGCTTCTGATACGCTATTGATACGCTATTGATACGCTATGGTAACCGTTCCTGTAGTTTCTGTAGTATATGTAGTTATTGTAGTGTATATAGATAACAATAGTGGATAAAATATAATACTCGTATAAGTTTCGATTTTGACCATTTTTCAAGTCTATCTTTCAATCCACTTGACAAGTGGCTTAAAAGGTGATACTCTATCTCAAAAGGAGCAAATAGAGAGATGGACTACAGGAGCAAATAGAGAGATGGACTACGGGAGGGTGAGATGATATTAAGGTGTAAGCTATGCAACTCCAAGAAGTTAGTTAAAGATGGCTTCGCTTATATTGGCGATGCTCCCCATAAGAAAAAAATGCAACGCTATCTCTGTAATAATTGCCACTTGATTTCTTACTATCCCAAGAGGGTTGATAACTAAATAAAGGAGGGTGACAATGAAAAGGATACTTACAATCTTGGCAATCTTGGTACTGGTAGGTATCCCACTACTGGCTTTCAGCTTACCTGCTTTAGCAGATACAGAACCAGCATCTATGGTAAATGATGATGTTATTGGTTCAGAGGGTATCAATGCTAATACAGCCCACAACACGTTTTACGCTGCTGGTCGTCATTGGGTGATGTACACCTGGTATGACGATGTTTTCTGCGACAGTTCTGCCGATTATGGTGCTACATGGAATCAAGTCCAAGTTACTGATGGGGCTCAAACCGTATTCCGAGGCTTTGCCTGTTGGTATGATGAGCCAACAAATATAGTCCATTGGGCTAGAGTAGAGCAAGGGAATGTTACAACTGGTGATATAATTTACCACTGGGCTGCTACTCCACTAGCTGATGGAACACTTAGCTACATAGGAAATGAGACACCTGTTGAGGAAAGCACAGATGCAGTTGTCTTTGCGGTTACTATAGCCTGTGATGAGCTAAGTAGGCCATACATTGCTTGGACTGAAAATGAGTATACTGATGAACTAGGTAACTTGACAGGTTACTACTGGCCTGAGGTTGATGCGTCTACGGAGAATGATGGAACATGGAACAGTGTTGAGGCATTTGAGGAATTTGATAACACAACCATAATAGACTATGGACACGATTATGACACCCTGTTCGATGGTAACTGGTCTTGTGCAGCGGTCAATCTTGTCCCTGTAGGTTCAGGTAATGCCACAATGCAGTTGTCATGGTCTGTAGCAGATGTGGGAAATAGTACAGCAGGAATAGATTCCACCGTTTTCTATAGTCTATCAGGCGGATACCCTTACTGGGGTAACTGCTCTTGGATAGTACCTGTTGACGATACCTACGGGCTAACTGCTAGTATTGCAGGAATGATTGCTTTCTCTGCCTATGACATGGATGAAGATATCCACTTTGTTTACACTAATGACCAAGGTCATGTCATGTACAATTTTAAGGATAGCACAGAAAGTTGGGATGACATAAATGGTGCTGGAAACTGGACACTAATTAAGGATGTTGACGATTTGGCTTTCCCTGCAATCGCTGGCTATGCTACCAATGGTGCGGGTGAAGATTTAATAGTAGTGGTAAATATCCCTGTTCTTGGTTCTTTGTGGTATGATATTAACCCATACGGGCCTGCTCCATTCACTGGTACATGGACTGAGATTTGGGAAGTTCCAACACCAAGTGTAGACTTTACATTCCTACATTCTCTACAATATAAGTATGGTGCTGGGAGTCCTGTAGGATTTGCATGGGAATGGGGTGATTTTGTATGGGATGATGATGGCACAAGTGGTAACCTTGACTACTGGTGGATTGATAAAGATGGTACTATTGTAGGTGAAAATCCATTAGGATACCATTATGTAGCTTCTTCAACGTCTGTTCTCCCCAGTTCAACCAAGAGTCTACTTGAGATAGTATCTATAATTCTATTTGCTCTATTTGTAGGACGTGTATTCCAGAGTAATGAAGAAGATAAAGGCAAAAGAATCATGGTTGCTGGTATTCTGCTTATAGTTTGGATTACAGTTATTGAAACAATCATAAATACTGTCTAAGGTGAATGATGGAAGCTATAATGGAATTACATTGTAAGTATTGCAACTCTCCTGATTTGATACAATATGGTACATGCTGGAGAGGGATTGATTGGGATAAACCATTTCAAGAGAGAACGACCACGAAGAAACACAAGATACCACGCTATCGCTGTAATTCATGTGGCAAAACAACGAATCGTCCTATAGAGGTTCAATAATGGCTAAACTTATAGATTCAACTCCTGGAGCAGGACAAAATCAAAAGGTAGTACAGATAGGTACAGAACAGACCTTTGTAGAAGCTACTACTCCTATTCCTGCTATACAAGCACAGAAACAAGGCGTAACCCAAACATATCAGCCCTCAAAGGTATTTGAAGCAGTTAGTAACCTCCCTTCTGTGTTTGGTACAATAATTAAACCTATACAGGCTGGATGGGAGAAGCAGGTAACGGAGCAAGCAGGGAAATCCTATGATGAACAAGTTGCACAGTTTCCGCCTGGTACTACGTTTATAGAAACAAAGCAGGAGTTTATAAATAGGTATATAAAAGAAGCTACAATAACTGTTACTACTGTCAAGCCAGAGATTACTAATAGACCAGAAGTGGAAGCAGAATTTTTATCCAAGGGAGAAGCAAGCATAGGCTGGAATAACACGGCTGATGCCATTAAGAACGCTGGACTGGAATTGCCGAAAGGTCAATCAAGTTGGCTAGGCGAAAAGGCTCTGACAAAAGATGATATGAGGGTATGGTACAATGCTTTGTCTGAAAGCAATAAGGTCAATGTGCTATCTAATTTTACACCGTATTCAGCAGTAGCAAACCTCAAACAAGTTGGTACTCAACTTTCCTATATGATACCTATTTATGGTAGTGTCAAGACAGCACAAGAGCGTGGTTTAACTAGCGGATGGACTATAGCAAGTATTATTACGGATTTATTGATAATTGCTCCATTCGCTAAGGCAGGAGCACAATCTTTACGTTATACTATATCGCCTACATCTAAGATTACTGATTTGGTATCGGCAATCAATAAGGCTGAGATTACAGGATTTAATAAAACTGCATTGGCAATAGAGCAAAAAGCGGGTAAAGTTGCTGCTGATTTATATAGGACTGTTGGCACAGAACAGTCTAATCTTCTCACGCAAATAGCAAAAGAAGATAAAATCATATCTAGTGCTACATCTACTTCGGAAGCGATAAGGGCGGTCAAGGCTGATACCACAAGATTATCACAGCAATTAGAGGATGCGACACGTAACTTTGTCAATGAAGTCAGAGGCAAGATAGCATTTGATGAACCTTTATATTCGGCACAATTAAAGCCTAGCCAAGCTGGAATTATAACCAGCGAAACTGCTGGACTTAAAGGTGGTTATTCTACTATTCAAAAGATGTTTGAAAGTCTACCTAAAGAAGCTGTACGAAATACTAAGGCTGCATATCAAGCGATTAAGAATAATGTGCTTACAGATGTCAAGGTATTACAATCTGATTTGAATAAGGCTACTGCAAGACTAGCAGAAGCGAAAGCTAGATATACAGGGGCAGATGATGCAATTAAATGGAGAGACTTAGCAGAAGAAGTAACTAATTTGGAAGGCAAGTTAGCACAAGCTAAATATGGCAATGCTATGATAATGCAATTTCGATTAGTAAATGTTAATGAGGATATAGCTAGGATTACTAAAGAGGGATTATCAGGGCGTGAAGTAGCTGATGAGGTGTCAAAGATTATCTCTGATAAAGTCTCTGCGACAGTTTCAGAGGCAAAGGATTTATTGACCAGTAGGGCAAGTGGGCTAATAAGTGAAAGCACATCATTGCAAACTGTGAAATCAGTTGCAAGCCATAACTATAGGATAGCAGAAATTTCCTACAATTCAGCCAAAGAAGCAGTTGAATCAAGTTTAAATATGGTGAAGTCTGAATTAGATACTGCTAAAGGGCAAATGACTAAACTATTAGCAAGTGCCGAAACGCAGATGGTTAAATCAGACTTTGGACAAGCCATTCAATCTATTTATAAAATTACTAGGGCTGATTACAGGATAGGCAAACTCTCAGTTGGTGAGGCGAAAGAATATGTTGCGAGTATTTATGCTGATACCTTGGCTAGGATTGATAAGGTACGCATAAGTGCATTAGCAAAACTAGATACTGCCATAGAGAAGATAGAATTATATACTGGCATTACATCGTTTGAACAGACTATAGTAAATCTTCGGGATACTTTGATGGTTTACAAAGGGCAAATTGAACATATATTTGACATAATCAAAAAAGAACTTGCCTTCGCCTATAGAATGACAAAGCTAGGGATTGAAATGAAGGTTGAACCTATTGCAAAGGGTTTGTCTTATGCAGGGAATGAGGCACTTGATGGTTTAAGAACAGCTTCTAGGGAACTACAAGGTGCTGTTGATTCTGCATTAAAGGCTATTAAAGCAAGTCCTACCGCTAGGTTAGCTGGTATTTCAATAGATTATACAGGTAAGCAACTTGAAAGAGCGATAAAACCTCTTACGGATACCTACGATTCTATGGTGAAGCATTTGAAAGATTATAAACTTAAGGCATTAAATACAGAACGTACTGAATTGGTAGTAAATATAGATAAATCGGTTAAGGATTCTTATCCAATTTGGGATGTTCGTGGTACATGGAGTGGTGGAGGTGGTGGCAGAGGTGGTGTTGGGGTTATAGAACCTAAGATTAGTCCAGCAGGGATAAGTAAAATAGATATAAATACTAAAGTTATGGAGGCAATAGAGCAAGGTAGAGTCTCGGCTAAAGCAGGGCAAGCTAGGGGGATTATACTTTCACTTGCTGGTAAAATTGCTACACAATTAGGCACTATAACATCGCCAGAAATAAGTATAACATCGCCAGAAATAAGTAAAGACACATATTTTGGGATGTCCATAGAGGCTGCGCCTGAAAAGATAGCAATATCCATAGCTCCAAGTATACAAAGAATAATAGACAATGCGACTTCGGGTGATACGGAACGTGATAATGATATGTTAGCTGCTACTGAGGTTGTATTGCGTACTATATATGGGCTAGACTTAAATACCATTAAAGCGAATCAGATAAATCAAATAACAGAGCAAGTAATACAAACTTATATTAAGAATGAGATTATGCCTAAAATGGCTAATCAGATTGAGGTAGGTCGATTAACTGAAGCAGAAGTTAAAACGAGGATTGAAGAATTAACTAAGACTGCTACAGAAGTTGCTACTAGAGTTATTACTGAAATAAAACCTGAAATCAAAACCGAATTTCCTAAGCCTAAATTACCCCTGCCGATACCTCCCTCATTTAGTGATATTGAAAAAGCTAAAACTAAAAAGTGGTATGGGCAAGAGGGATTAGTGGGTTGGGAGCAAGGCGATATTATGCAGGGAAAAGAATTGACTGCTGTTTGGCATTTATATTGGTATCCCTATAATGAAGATTGCCAAGATACATGGATTAGCAATACACCACCGCTAGGAGCTATGGTTATAAATACTAATCGTGCAGCCCAAACTATTCAACTTCTTAAAGGTACAGCCCCAGTTGGTACTAAAGTCGTAAATATGGGGATTGTTAATGCGCTAGTTACTGGGGTAGGAGAAAAACAGGTTAGTTTGAGGTTTGAACGCAGTCATAAAGCAAAAGGGGATATCAAACTTGCTAAAAAGATTGAAACAGGATTAAGTATGTGGTAGGGGGATAAAATGCCATTAAGGGTGTTTATAGCCGTATTGATAGGAAGTTTAGGTGCAATTATTGGAATGTATGTTTTTACTCACGCTATGGGCGGAGTACAAGGAATATTATCATCGGATATTACAGATTGGAAGTTGCTTAAATTGGCAGTACCTTTGGGATTTTTACTTGGTTTTGGTAGGTTAATATATGATGCAATGAAGCCTAAACGACCAAAGTATCCCCCAGAGGATATGGAGCAATAGAATGATGGAGAAAATAACAAATACGATGGTGCGATTTGATAAATACCTATCTGCTAATAACGCTAGATATTTTGTGATTCTATTAGTAGGTAGTGGCTTGGCTCTTATTACTGTATTAGCGATTAACTTATTGCCACCGATGCCACGTATGGCAGTATCTATATTCATGTATTCTATATGTGCTATTGCTGTAATACTTATAGGTAAGGCATATTTCAGACTTAAAGGGAGTAAAAAATAATGGGGCGAGCTTTTATGAAGGTTGTGTTTAGCATACTACGAAACGTATACTGGTATTCAGGGGGTATTCAAGTGGTAAAATATAGATTCTTATTAGTTATATCTGTAGCTATATTTATGCTAGGATTTCATTGTGTTGATAATGCCATGAATCTGTCTCTACAGCAGCTAAGGCTCTCGGTGGCTATGGATTATTATCTTCCCATGACAGATAAGTGCTTTGTCTATAGCTTTAGTGCATCGGAACTGTATCATTGGGGGATTGTATTACTCTTTGTCGGACTTGTAGGCGCAATAGCGAGTACATATTTTATGAATAAGGGAGACAAGGTATGAGGACTAAGCTTCTATATCTTTTAGTCGTATTGGCTATGGTCTTTAGTTTCTTTATTCCCCTAGCCAGCCCTGCTTATGCTGATACTTATTTAGCTACTATTACAGGTGCAACCTCAGACGTGTGGTGGATTAAATCATCGGCGGTATCTTATGCTGATGCTAGGGGTTCTACTACAGCCTCAGTTATAAGTGGAGATGTTATTGAGGTAGGTGTATCCACAACATTGTCAACTTGGGATGTCAATAGGGGTTCGGTTATATTCAATACTTCTTCAATTCCAGTTACAGCTACAATAAATTCAGTAACACTAAAACTTTATGGGACAAACTCTTGGAAAGATACTACATATTCTTTAATCGTAACTTCGGGTATGCCTACTTATCCTGTTATCCCTTCAACTACTGCTGATTACAATAAAGCACTTTACAATACAACAGATTTAGGCTCTATTGGCTCATCGGGATGGTCTAATTCAGGATATAATTCTATAACACTCAATTCAAGCGGAATAGCTGTTATCAATAAGGGTGGTATAACAAAGTTTATGCTTAGGACTAGCCATGACATAAATAATCAACTTTGGGCTTATTATAATATATTAGAGTTTTATTCTGCTAATAAAGTAGGATATGAGCCTAAACTTGAAATAAACTACACCACTATTGGCGCTCCGTCAATAACCACTTCGGCAGCTTCGGGAGTTTCCTCCACTTCTGCTAATCTTAATGGAAGTTTAACGAGTTTAGGTGGTGATACTTACACCAATGTTAGATTCAATTATGGTACAACCTATGCGTTGGCTAGCAGTACTGCTTGGCAAACCAAATATGCAACAGGTTCTTTTAGTGCTGGAATTGCAAGTCTAACTGCTGCTACCACATATTACTTTCAGGCTGAGGGAACAAACTCTGCTGGGGTTAGTGGGTATGGCTCTGTATTGCAATTTACTACATTGTCTGGAATTGTAGCACCTACAGTTGCAACCTATGGGGCTGATAGTGAAGCAGAAACTATAATCAGGTTGATAGGATATTTGACAGCAGATGGTGGTACTTCATGTTCGGTTAGGTTTGAATATGGATTGACAGGTGCTTATGGAAGTTACACAGATTTGCAATCAGGATTTACTACTGGTAGTTACTTTTATGCTACCATAACAGGACTCAATAAGGGAGATTTATATTACTTTCGGGCGGTTGCTACTAATAGTGCTGGTACAGGCAATGGAGCACAAGCTATAGCCCTAACTTATCCGTCAAGTCCTACAGGGCTTACAATAACTTCTACTTCTACACAGAACGCTTTAGCATGGACTAAAACTTCTGATATTCAAAAGACGCTAATAAGATTTAGCACAACTAACTACCCTCAGAATATCACCGATGGTACACAATGTTATTTTGACGTTGGTACAAGTTATGCCCACCCTGCCTTGACCAATGGATTAACCTACTTCTATACAGTTTGGGGATATGCGACTGAGGGCGGTCTTGCAAAGTATAGCTACAATTCAATTTCAGGATATGGGACACCTAATGCTTTGACAACGGCTACCACGACCACTTTGGCAGCAACAGCCGTAGGTACGACTACTGCTACTTTACATGGTAGGTTATCAAGCCTTGGTGGATATGGAACTGTAGACGTTAGCTTTCAGTATTATACAGGTGCAGGAGCATGGACTGATAATGAAACTACTCCTGTTGCCAAGACTGTACCTTGTGACTTTAGTGCTGATATAACTACTCTTGCGGCTGCTACACTTTATAATTTCCGAGTTAAGGCTACCAATGGTGGAGGTACAGCTTATAGTACAGGATTGACATTTACCACAAGCGGATATTCAGCACCTACAATGACCACAAGTGCTGCTACTCTTGTAACTAAAACTACAGCCAAGATTCAAGGTGTTACCACAGCAGATGGTGGTGCAACAGTCACAGTTTGGTTTGAGTGGGGAACGACTACAGCATTTGGGGAAACATCGGGAACTGTTGGTGGTCAGACAAGTGGTAGCACAATGTACATGAACTTAGATGGTTTAACTCCAAATACTCTGTACTATTTTAGAATAGTTGGTTCTAACTCAGCAGGAACAGCCTATGGTGCTACCTTGAGTTTCACAACTTTACCACCTGATTTACCTACAGTTAGTACTCAAGCTGCTACGGAAGTAGGTTCTAATACAGCAACCTTGAGGGGAGTGCTACAAACAGATGGTGGAGCAAATTGCGATGTTCAATTCCAGTGGTATATAACAGGTGGTAGTTGGTCAACTGCCACAGCAACAGGTTGGCAGACAGGTAAGATGGCAGGAGATTCATTCTCGTTCTCGTTATCAGGACTATCCATAGGAAATACATATTATGTTAGAGCACAAGCCAAGAACTCTACAGGAACAGCTAGTGGCGAGACCCAAACATTCCTTACCAAGTTTTCTGCTCCTACTAACTTTGAGGCAATGGCAAAGTCCTCTAGCTCTATAAGTGTATCATGGACTAAGCAAGGTGACCAAACACTACTTGTCTATAATCTTAATGCTTATCCTGCGACAAGAACAGATGGCGTACAGGGATACTTTGGAGTAGGTACAACATTTACTATATCTGGACTTACGGCTGGTAAGACTTATTACTTCTCAGCGTGGTCATGGGCTACAGGTGATACATGGTCAGGTACTTATTCAACAGCATTGGCTACTACATTGGCAATACCTGTTGGTGGTACTGGTGGGGTTATTGTAGCACCACCTGAGCCTGGTGGCTGGTTTACTGCACCTGATTATACCAAGATGTCTGAAATGCCATTGTATGACCAAATAAATATATTCGCAGACTCTTTAAGTATTCCAAGGAATACATTCTGGCTCTTAGACTCTATATTGCTATCTATCCTAATTGGCAGCATAGCATTATTTTTAGCACAGTCATTGACTGCTGGCGCAATAGTTTTAACGGCTGTACTTCTTTTGGGATTTTACTTTGGAATTACACCAATGTGGATGGTGGTCTTAACTGGAATAGGTGCTGCTGCATTGGTTATCCTAGATAGGAGAGGGGTAACAGTATGAACTCTAATTTAGTTATTGCAATAGTAATGATATGGGTTATTCTAATGCTAATTAGCGGGGTATCCGAAGGTGTTTATATAGGTGACTCTCATGCAAGTACACTTTATCAAGTTATGCACCCAAGCGGAATATCATTTATTACAGCACTGTTTAAGTTGTTTACCTTTGACCTTGCTATGTTTACAGGTGGTTGGGTAGTATTCCAATGGGTATTTTTTGCGCCATTGACTGCGGGGCTAGTTATAGGATTATTAGGAACAGGTGGAATAGCAGGATATGTGATTGCAGGGATATTAGGAATAAATGTTTTACTAAGTTTATTTACATAATAAGAGAGTGTGTGTGTATGTATGTTCCTAGTAGGAGATTAAAAAGGGAGTAAACGAATATGAGAAAAATGTTAAGGTTTATCTTACCAGTCTTAGTGATACTGGCTTTGATATTGCCAGTGTTGCCAATAAACTCCCCATTTATGGGAATGGCTCATGCTACAAGCCCCTCTATTATAGATTCTTATGACCATGTATCAGGATGGGCAGCTGGGCATCAGAGAAGTATATTCTATGCCGAAGGGCTTAATTGGAAGTTCTATGCTAATGCGGACGCATGGGATGCTAGTCCTGCTTATGAATGGCGTACTTCTGCTGATGGAGTTACTTGGAGTGCGGAAACTGTATTCAGAGTGCCTGATTCAGGGGCAGCCTGGTCTTGTGGATTTAGTATTTGGTATGACGGGACTCATGTACATTATGCCTATGCCCAACAGCTTAACGGCTCTGGTATATATTATCGCATGGGAACTCCCTGCTCTAATGGTGCAATTACATGGGCAGCAGCGGAGCAGGTTGCACAGACTGGTATTGCAAGTCATGCATTTAATATGCCTATTATAACTGTTGATTCTGATGGAAATCCCTGGATTGGCTTTTATCCCCATGATGATATTACACATCATAATGAGTCTTGGATAACTAAATCTAGCACAGGAAATGGTACATGGACAACAGATACGGGATTGAGCTTTCCTGAGGTATTTAGCACTGACATAGACTACTGTTCTCCTACTATAGCTGTACCACAAACGGATGGCAAGATGTATGCAATCCATGTGGCAGGTTCCGAAGCGGGTGCAGGTGCAGCTTTTAACTTATACGGAACTCCGTGGAATGGTGCTACATGGGGAAGTACTGAATTGATTGGCGAGATGTGCTATACGGATAATTTCAGTACTGTAAACAATGGGGATATTATAGATATAGTTTATACAAGAGAATCTGCTGACGGAACTTCTGGACATCCCATTGCATTTAGGGAAAGAAGTGCGATAGGTGTTTGGGGGGCTGAGGTTCTTATTCAGGCAGGAGTAGGAACGGGTCATACATACCATGACATTTATCCTACAATTACATTGTGGAATGCAAGTGGAGACCTCCGTGTAGTGTGGTCTAATCCTAGTCCAAGTACTGCTAATCAGATATATTATGTGAAAAGAACAGGTGGGGCTTGGGGTTCTGCATGGCATTGGATAGATGCAAGTGCCGAGGGATTATATTATATAGGTCAAGGATATGGATATGTTGCTTCTGCCGAGGGGTCGTATGGTGGATACATGGGCGTGTCTTATACAACAAATACTTATCTTAGGTTTGCTCTGCTCTCATTTGCCACAGTTACTATTGGTAATTCTACTGAAATTACTCCGAGTTCGATGACCCTAAATGGTGCTGTTACTAATATAAATGATACTACTATAACTGAGGAAGGATTTGAATGGGGTACTGCTACAGGTATCTATACTGGTAACTGGACACAAACAGGAACTTATGGAGTAGGCAGTTTTAGCCATTCCATATCAGGACTTGCTCCGAATAAAATCTACTATTTCAGGGCAAAGGCTTGTAACACTGATGGTTGGGCATTTTCTGCCGAAGGGAATGCTACAACTACTTCGTCTGGAGCACCATCTGGAACAACTGGTAGTGCAACATCGATAACAACCACCACCACAACGCTACAAGGGACTTTGGACTCGCTAGGTGGTTATACTCCTGTATATGTATTCTTTCAGTATGGTTTGACTACTTCTTACGGAACAAATACAGTGGAGCAAACCAAAATCACAGTAGGTGGGATAAATCAAGGGATAACTGGATTAACTCCCAGCACCATTTACCACTTTAGAATTGCCATAAAATACGGTGTTTCAAGTTATGCCTATAGTAGTGATGGGAATTTTACAACTTCTGCTGCTGGTGCTCCGACAGTAACAACTAATGCAGTAGTTTCTAAGACTTCTACGGGCGGTTGGCTGCAAGGAACGTTGACCACTCTGGGTGACTACTCTACCGTTTCAGTATATTTCAACTATGGATTGACTGGGGCTTATGGTAATACCACTGCTTCGCAATCAAAGTCAGTAATTGGCAGTTATAACCAATTCATAACAGGATTGCCTTCTAATACTCTTATTTATTATAGGGCTGTTGTAGAATATGGCAGCACTCCGAGTTATGCTTATGGGAGCAATATGACTTTTACTACTATGGTAGCAAGTCCTACTTTAATTGATACAGGTACAGCAGTTTCTATAACGAATACATCAGCTATTTTGCAAGGTACTTTGACTAGCTTGGGTGATTATTCACCTGTATATGTCTATTTTCATTATGGATTGACAACAAGTTATGGTACTAGCACAGTAGAACAGACGAGAACTTCTACAGGTGGTTATACTCAAGCAATAGCCACATTAACTCCGAACACTACATATCATTTTAGAGCTGTAGTTAGATACGCTGCAAGTTCTTATGTCTATGGTGCAGACGGGAATTTTACTACGTTGGCTGCGGATGCTCCTACTGTGGCTACAGGTTCAGCTACTTCCATTACAAACACAGAAGCAACTTTACAAGGAACTCTAACTGGATTGGGTAGTTACACAACTGTTTATACCTACTTTCAGTGGGGTTTAACAGATACCTATGGTACAACCACTATAGAGCAAACTAAGACCTCTATTACTGGCTACAGTCAAGCAATAAGTGGATTGTCTCCAAGCATTACCTATCACTTTAGGGCTGTAATGAGATATAGTACAGCTTCTTATGTTTATGGCAGCGATACCACGCTGACCACTACAGGAACAGTCACACTTGGAGCACCTACAGGATTAACAGCTACCCGAAGTACAGGTCAAATAGCTATATCGTGGTCTAAGGGTAGCAATGCTATAAATACAATGGTAAGACGCAGCACGACTACATATCCTAGTACAATCTCAGATGGTGTTCAGGTTTACTTTGGAACTGGTGCTAGTGTAAACGACACTGGATTGACTGACACACAAGGATATTACTATTCAGCTTGGAGTGAATTAAGTAGTTTATATTCTAGCTCCTATGCCACAGTTTATTCAGCCCCTACTACTGGTACAGGAGTTTTGAATACCCCTGACACTTTTACAATTTACAACGTAATGGCATTTAAAAAGTACCAGCAGAATAACGACCAAATAATACTGATATATTATGAGGCTTCATATAATGCTAGTACTCCTACACAAGATGTTAGGGACTTTCTAGCATTTGAACTTTATAGCGGTTCAACCTTGATAGCTAAAGTACCTGTGCAGATGTGGGGGGAACGACCTGGCTCAATATATCTTGCTTCTAGTAATGTACTGAATTGGGGACAATCATTTACAGTCAAGATAGTAGGGAGGGTTGGACAATGGGGTGTAATACCATCATACTCATATTCAGCGTCAAGTTATAATTGGGATTCTACTCCTAATGACTTATCAGATATAGATACTTGGGTATGGGATACGGCTGTAACCATAGACCCTGATTGGGTTGTTGCAACTTCTACTGGATATGCCTTGACGGATACTGCTTGTACGATATTTAATAGGGGGATAGCAGGGTTATCTAATGTTAGGGCTACTGTGTGTTATTCAACTTCTATTGGTTTAGTTGATATACCCGATGAGTTTGACACGGATTATCAAGACGAATTAACAGCAGGACATGATACCGTGCTTGGTTCTTACCTGAATGGATTTGTAGATGGAGTATCAACAATAACAGGTACGAGCAATCAAGTATCGGGATATATTGTTACTATCATAGTATGTCTCATAATGTTTATGGCTATAGGGTTTAGGACTGGTAGTGTTGGCTATGCAATCGCAGCAGTCATACCAGTTCTAATATTCCATGCTTATGCTGCATTGATAGGAATAGTAGTAATAACGATATTACTTTCAATCTTGGTACTCTATGCCGTAAAGAAATTGTGGGCATAAATAAAATAACGGAGGTGATATATGCACATTCCTAGATTAACTAAAAAAAGTGTAACTAGGGTTACTAAGCAGGCTGGTAGAGGGATTGATAAAAGGGTAAAGAGTACTACCCAAAGGATTGGTAAGGAACTTGGTCATAGGAAACTTCAGCTTGGTAAGGTCAAGAAGGCGAAGCACCAGAAGTACCGTGGATTATTTTAGCAGTAGGCTCTATCCTTATTAGGAGGTAGTATATGAAAATAGCTGTAGTGATTGCTTTGGTAATGGGAATACTGTTCTTTTTACCAAAGGTTATTACGATATATCGAAACACATTTTATCCTGATATATTAACAAGGGGGGTATTTACATCTTCATGGGAGTTATTTATTGCACAGTATTTTCCATTATTTATTTTGGCGATACCTATTATTTTTGTCATTATAGCAGTACGTCATAGGCAAAGTGGTAATTGAAGGTTGTAGCGAGTGCTGACCTCATTACGACTAAGTAGGAGCTACAAGAAACTCAGTACAAGCCCTTCAGTAAGGTGAGTATCAAAGCCTGACGGTCGTAGGGTAGAGTTGCCTTCAATTTGGTGAAAGGATAACATGAAACGAATACTTTGGATAGCCTTAATAGTTGCTATAGTCTGTCTAAACCTTTTGCCTGTTGTGTCTCAGGCACAGATAGCTGAACTTTCACTACCTTATACAGTCAGTAAGGTTATTCCTGCTGTGAGCTTTGGCGGTGAAGTCTCTTATACTACAATAAGTCTTACTTTCGGAAAAGATGGTAGTCTAACAGTCAAGAAGGATGTGGATAGCATAACTTTTAATACGACAGGTGCTACACTTTTTAAGGATGGTAATGTCTATAGACAGCAGTTCAAGGACTATGCAATAATCTATGACCTTGATAAGTATTCCGATAGAGTCAAGATAACCTATACAGGCAACTTCAAAGGGACAATCACTTTACCTATTAGTGTAGACGCAAAAAGCGTAGCTAAGGTCAAGACTACAGAATATAAATACACAGTCGGAAGTCTGACCTATGATTGGAGCGATGCTGCAACTTCCATAATCTATAATGTAGCAAGCAAGGAATTGCAGTTTACAACTAATGGAAGTTTTGATATAGACCCTACTATTGGTACATCTACTTTTTATTATAACTATAATTCGTATAGAAGAACTTTTTATGTAAATAGTCTATTTTGGGTTTTCTATTGTAATGGTACTAACTACGTTTGGAGGACTTCTGCTGATGGTACTACATGGTCTGCCGCTAGTACTATGGTGGCAGGTGTTACTGATGGCAGAAATATAGCAATGACCTATGATGGTACTTACTTTCACTATTCGAGAGCACCGAATAATGATAAACTGTATTATCGTAGAGGAACATTAGATGCAGGTGGCAATATCACGTGGAGTCAAGCTGAGCAGCAAGTTAAGTCTAGTGGATGTTCGTCAGGCTCTCAGTCAACTGGCATAGCAGTAAATACTAACGGATATGTTTTTATAGTCTATTCTGGAGCAAGTTATCATCCTCAAGTAGTCAAGGGGAATACAACAGATGGTACTTGGGTTACTGACACAGACGATGAAATGAAGGCTGCTGAGAATGCTGATAATCAGATAGTTGCCTTAACAAATGGAAAGGTTTATGTTTTATATAGTGCAGGCAGTAGTACAAAAGTATATGGGAGGTTGTGGGATGCTGGATGGGCTGCTGGGCAAACGTGTACTACATATAATGTTGGTGATACAAGGACATGGAGTGCAGTAGCTTATGGAGATATAATAACACTTGTATATAATAGGGATTCTACTACCTCATGGAGGTCTATGACGTATACTGGTACATGGGGTAGCGACACCTTAATTCTAGCAACGGCTGCTACAGAATATCCTGCTTTAGCATTGTGGACAGGTGGAGACTTAGTATTATTTTGGGCTAATGACACAGGGGATATTGTCTATTATATGAGGAGAACAAGTGGGACTTGGGATGCTGCTGCTACAGCATGGATTGATGAGACGGGTGACACTATAGAATCACTGGAGGAACAAGCAATATCCTGTGACTTTACGATTAGGTCACACATGTTGTCTTTTACTTATGCTACTAAGGCGTCCTCTCCGTATAACATTAAACATGCCTATCTTCAGGAAATAGTTGTACCTACAGTTACTACACAAGCAGCAGATAATATAAGCTATCTTTCAGCAACTTTACATGGGAATGTGACCGCTACAGGTGGTGCTAGTCCTACAATCAGGGGATTCAAATACGGCAAGACTTCGGGGGCTTTGGATTTAGACTGGCATGAACACGGTACTTTTATTGCAGAGACTTTTAGTTGGGCTACAGGCAATACACTTGACGATGACGATACCTACTATTTCCAAGCCTATGCCACAAATTCTGCTGGCACAGGTAATGGTACTGAACTGACCTTTGATACTCTTGCTTATGTACCTCCTACGGTGGGAAGTATGTCTTCAACAGTCAACAGTGGTTGTTCTGTTACATTATTAGGTAATGTTACTGCAATAGGTGGTCTAACGATTGATGAGAGAGGATTTGAGTGGGGTTTATTACCTGGAGTATATACTTATGAGTGGCATGAACATGGAAGTTGGGGTGTAGGCAATTTCACTTATACGTGGACTTCTGCTGATGATGATACTACATATTATTGGAGAGCTACGGCTGTAAATGATGGGTTACTAAGAGGAAATGGTACTGAGGAAAACTTTACTTCCGATGCAGTACCTGCTCCGATTGTAGTTACAATTTTGCCAGCAACAGACATAGGGATAACAACTGCAATAGCACATGGGAATATTACAGACTATGGAGACCCATGTGAGCATATTGACATAAGAGGATTTGAATGGGGATTAGTATCTGGTATCTATACTGGCAACGAAACCGAAGTGGGATGGTTTGCACTAGGAACGTTTGACCTCACAATTACTGGTCTTCCATTCGGTACACTAATATTCTATAGAGCACACGCTTTCAATGCTCATCTAGTAGGTTATGGTGCAGAAGGGAACTTTACAACTATACTTCCTTTGCCTCTACCACCTGGAAACTTGACAGCTACACAAACGGGAGTAGGAAATATCACTATTACTTGGGATATGGGGTTGTATGCCGAGGACACAATAATTATGATAGGCGAGGATACTTGCCCTGGAAATATCACAGATGGTTATTTGGTATATAATGGCAATGGAACAACAGCTACCTATAGTGGTCTAAGTCTAGGGATGCACGAATATTGTATTAGGGCGTGGTCTAGTAATGACACAGGCAATTCAACAACTTATGCAGAAGAAAAGATAGGGGGTGATAGCATGACAATGGTAGGATGTATCTTAATAGGACTTTTAGCTTTAGCTTGTATGGCATTAGGATTCCATTTCAGGCAGGGAGCATTTATGTTTGGTGGAGTTGTCTTTTGGCTATCCTTTGTTGGATATGCTTATCTTCAAACATTAGGCTCAGGCGATACCTTCTGGACATTAGCTGGTGCAGGTGCAATAATGATGGCTATATGCGCTGTGTCTGGTTTTGGTGTATTCTGGAGAGAAGCCAAAGAGCCAGAAGAAACAGCACTACAGAAGTACCAGAAGTCTCAAGGTTCTGCAAAGACTGAAACATCGGCTGAATATAGAACAAGAATGGGATTGAAAGGTGTTAGACGAAGTAGCAGGAGACTATTAGGTAATGGTAGAGACGAGGACTAAATAAGTAGCCTCTGTAGGTACTAGATTACAATTCTAGTGGCTTGCAGGGGCTACTTCTATTTTGTAATATACTTAACATAAAACCTCAGTTTTAACATCAGTCTCAAATAACTTTACATAAAACCTTAATTACGTAGATATGTAGCAATATCTATCTTGGCGATTTTCGCATACGTTTTGACCAGTCGTTAATTCTCGTAAACGATGTCCTTGTTGGTTACTCGTAGGCGGGAGGCC